>Ga0209415_10013984_pt1 | contig 13142 bp, 11 predicted proteins | sample PeaSoiSIISIP2007_FD_187696 | JGI IMG/M metagenome (GOLD analysis project Ga0209415, IMG submission 187696) | Peat soil microbial communities from Weissenstadt, Germany - SII-SIP-2007 (SPAdes) (version 2) | ecosystem: Environmental > Terrestrial > Soil > Wetlands > Peat | place: Germany... | reverse complement strand
CACGGTCGGGTAGCTCAGTCGGCAGAGCGCGCGCCTGAAAAGCGTGAGGTCACCGGATCGACGCCGGTCCCGACCACTGAAGCGGTGGGCTACCCCCCGCCCTCGTAGGGGAACCCGAGGTCCGGCGCCGTGAGGACCGCCCGAAACTCCAGGCCCTCGGCGGCCGCCAGCTCTCTCACCGTGCCGCCGCGGTCGACCACCGCGACCAGCAGCACGGGTTCTGCGCCGGCTTCGCGCACCACCCTCGCCGCCTCCAGCAACGACGTGCCACGGGTCACGGTGTCCTCGGTCACCACCACCTTGTCGCCCCGGTCGAGCGCACCGGCGATCCGCCCGCCACCGCCGTGGTCCTTGGTCTCCTTGCGCACGCTGAACGCCCGCAGGAGGCGACCCCGCGACGCCGCCACCGCCGCCGTCACGAATGCGACCGGGTCCGCGCCCATGGTGAGACCGCCGATCGCCGTGGCTTCGGGGGGGATCAGGTCCAAGACGGCGTCGGCGACCAGGAGCATCGCTTCGGGCCGGCACACCGTCTGCTTCGAGTCGATGAACCAGTCGCTCGTCTTGCCGGACTTGAGCACGAACGTCCCCCGACGGATGGAGTGCGCGAGCAGGTGGGCCGCCAACGCGTCGAGGCCGGCCTTCGACGTGCCCGACCCGGGTGTCACCGGGCGTCCACGGTCCTCGTGCCCGAGACGACCGCCCCGATCTGGACCGATCCGATTCCCTCGCGCTCGAGCACCTCTTGGATCGTGTGGCTCAGGACGGGTTCGACGACGAGCACCATGCCGATCCCCAGGTTGAACACGCGGGCCATCTCCTCGTCGTCGATGGCGCCGAGCCTCGCGATCTCGGTGAAGATCCTGGGCACCTCCCACGAACTCCGGTCGATCCGAGCGTCGCAATCCGGCGGAAGCACCCGGACCAGGTTTCCGGCCAGCCCCCCACCGGTCACATGCGCACACGCGTGCAACATCCCGCGAGTCGCTTCGATGGCCTTGCGAACGGCGGGCGTGTAGATCACCGAGGGCTCGAGCAGCTCCTCGCCGAGCGAACGGTCCGCCCCGGGCCACGCCGGTGCGTCGAGCGAGAGGCCGGCCCGCTCCAAAAAGACGTGGCGGGCCAGGCTGTAGCCGTTCGACCGCAGCCCCGGCGACAGCAGACCGATCAGAGCGTCGCCCGCTCGCACCCGACCCGCGCCGAGCTCCTCTCCCCGCTCGACCACGCCGACCGCAAACCCGGCTAGATCGAGGTCGTCGTCCGCCATCGCGCCGGGATGCTCCGCCGTCTCGCCGCCAACCAGGGCGCACCCCACGCGGCGGCAACCGGCTGCGATCCCCTCGACCACCGCGACCAAGCGATCAGGGTCGAGTCGCCCGGTGGCCACGTAGTCGAGGAAGAAGAGCGGCTCGGCACCGACGCACACCAGGTCGTCCACGCACATCGCGACGAGGTCGATCCCGATGGTGTCGTAGCGGCCGAGCGCCCGGGCAATGAGCATCTTGGTCCCCACTCCGTCGGTCGACGACACCAGCACCGGCCGCCGGTACCGATTCGTGTCCAGCGCGAATTGGCCAGAGAAGCCCCCGATCGAACCGAGCACCTCGGATCGTTTGGTGCTGGACACGAGCCGCCCGATGCGTTCCATTGCGGCATCGGCGGCCGCCAGGTCGACGCCCGCGGCGGCATATGTCGCACCGGGCCCGGGTCCCTCGGTCGGTGCGCGGCCCATGTTCGATCAGACCCCGGGCAGCGCGCCCTGGAGGATCTCGTCGCGGCGCTCCGTCGGTTCGACACCGTTGCCCTGCGCCGCCGGTTGGCCCGGCTGCGATTCGAGGGGATGATCGGTGAAGGTGACCGGGACCTTCACCGGGTAGTGGCCGGTAAGGCAGGCGTCGCAAAACCCGACGTTGTCGGCCCCGATCGCCTCCTTCAGGCTCTCCAGGGTTATGTAGGCAATCGAGTCGACGTCGAGGTAGCGCTCGATCTCGGGCAGGGTCCGGTGCGCCGCCAGCAGCTCGTCGCGGGTCGGCGTGTCGATGCCGTAGAAGCACGGCCACCGGAACGGGGGCGAGGAGATCCGAAGGTGCACCTCCACCGCACCGGCGTCGCGCAGCATGCCAACGATGGCTCGAGTGGTGGTGCCGCGCACGATGGAGTCGTCCACCACGATCAGGCGCTTGCCGTCGATGTTCTCGTGCAGCGGGTTGAGCTTGCGGCGGACCGCGTTCACCCGGGCCTGCTGGTCCGGGTCGATGAAGGTCCGGCCGATGTAGCGGTTCTTCACCAGCCCCTGGCCGTAGGGGATGTTGGCTTCGCGGGCGTACCCCTCGGCCGCCGGCACGCCCGAGTCGGGCACGCCCATCACCATGTCGGCGTCGACGGGGGCCTGTCGGGCCAGCAGCTCCCCCATCCGCCGGCGCGCCCCGTGGACCTCTCGCGAGTGCAGCCGGGTGTCGGGGCGGGCGAAGTAGACGAACTCGAAGATGCACAGCCGGTCGGCCACCTGGTCGTCACCGAAGAGCTGGCGGGACCGCACGCCTTCGGCGCCGATCGTCACCATCTCGCCCGGTGCCAGCTCCCGCACGAACGTCGCCCCGATGACGTCGAGGGCCGGCGACTCCGAGGCGAGCACCCAGCCCTCCGGCCGGTCCGGCGGCCCCAGGCGCCCGAGGCACAGCGGCCGGAACCCGTGGGGGTCGCGGACGCCGTAGAGGTGGGAGGCGTCCATGAGAACGAAGGAGAACGCGCCGGCCAACCCGGGGATCACCGCCTCGATGGCCCCGGCGAGCTCGCCGTCGGCGGGGTCGCCGGCCGCCTCGGGGAACGCCCGGGCGAGGAGCCCGGCCACCACGTCGCTGTCCGACGCCGTCATGCCCGGGAGCATCCCGGCCCGTTCGATCAGCGTCTCGGTCTCGGTCAGGTTGCCGTTGTGCCCGAGGGCGAATCCGGCCCGTCCCACCGGCCGGTAGGCGGGCTGGGCGTTGTTCCAGTTCGAGCTCCCGTGCGTCGAGTACCGGGTGTGGCCGATGGCCAGGTGGCCGTGCAGACCCGAGAGCGTGCGCTCGTCGAAGACGGTCGCCACCAGGCCCATGTCCTTGACCACGGTGATCGTCTCGCCGTCGCTCACCGCCATCCCGGCCGATTCCTGGCCCCGGTGCTGGAGGGCGTAGATGCCGTCGAAGGTGAGCTGGGCCACCGGACCGCCAGGCGCGTAGACCCCGAAGACCCCGCAGGCTTCCTTCATCGTCGGCCCTCTGACCCCCGTCGCTCCCCAGCGCCGGCCGTCGCCGCGTTCACGGCTTGGCGGACCCGGGGCGACACCCGGAGTCTGGCACAGCGCCCCCGGGTGGTCGGACCTCGCCGAGACACCGCCGTTGGTCGGTCAGAGCACCGGTATCGTCGGGCGCGCCGTGATCGATCTCCACGTCCACTCGGCCGTCTCGGACGGCACCGACCCGCCCGAGGCCATCCCCGAGCTGGCTGCGACCGCCGGGTGCTCGGCGGTCGCCCTCACCGATCACGACACCCTGGCCGGGCTGGACGTGGCCAGGAAGCGGGCCGTCCAGGTGGGGGTCGAGCTGGTCGGCGGGTGCGAGGTCTCTTGCGCGTTCTCGGGCGCCAGCACCCATGTCCTGGTCTACTTCGTCGACCACGAGGAGGGCGCGCTCCACGACGAGCTGGCCCGGCTCCGCGAGGACCGGGTCCGGCGCAACCGCCGGCTCGCCGAGCTCCTGGCGTCGCTCGGGATCCCGATCACCTACGAGGAGGCCGTCGCGGTGGCGAACACCGAGGACAGCCTGGGCCGGCCTCACTTCGCCGGGCTGCTGGTGGCCAAGGGGGCGGCCGAATCGATCCCGGACGCCTTCGACCGCTGGCTCGCTCTCGGACGCCCGGCGTTCGTGTCGAAGGCCCGGGTCCATCCCGCCCAGATCGCCCGGGCGGCCAGGGCGGCGGGCGGCGTGTGTGTCCTCGCGCACCCGCTCACCTTGGGGCTGGGCGCCGATGAGCTCGACCGCGCGGTGGTCGAGCTCGTCGAGGCGGGTTTCAGCGGGATCGAGGCCCATTACGCCAACTACCGGCCCGAGCAACGCCGGTCCCTGGCCGAGCTGGCGGCGCGGCACGACCTGGTGGCCACCGGCGGTTCGGACTACCACGGCACGGTCAAGCCCGGGCTGGCCGTCGGAACCGGGCGGGGCGACCTGTTGGTCCCCGATGAGGTGCTCGAGCGGTTGACCGCCCGGCGCCCCTAGGCCGCGCCGGGTCACCCGCGCTCGCCGAGGGCGGCGGGGATCGCGCCCGACCACCCGGCGCGCAGGCGTTCGACCGAGAGCGTGACCAGGGCTCCGATTCTGAGCCGATCGCCACCGGCGGTCCCGAGCACCGTCACCGTCGCCCCGGCCGAGCTGGCCCGATCGGCGACCTCGTCGGGCCGGTGCGTCGCGGCGAGGAAACGCGACGGCGCCTCCCCGAACAGCTCCGCGTGGCCGGCGACCTCGTCCACGCGCACGCCGATCCCGGCCGACAGCGCCATCTCGGCGAGCGCGACCCCCAACCCGCCCGCCGAGACGTCGTGGACGCCGCACAAGAGACGCTCGCCACCGGCCACCCCCTCGGCGACCAACTGCCCGACCAGCTCGACCACGTTGCGGTGGGACGCCAGGTCGAGCGAGGGCAGGCTGCCCGACCGGTGGCCGCGCACCTCCACCGCCCACCGGCTCCCCCCGAGGAGGGTGGCACCGGGAGCCGACCGCGGGTGCACGAGGAGCACTGTGGCGCCGTCCTCCCACCCGATCCCCGGTGGGCGGTGCTCCACCAACTCGACCAGGCCGAGGCCCCCGATCACCGGGGTCGGCGGGATGTCTGCGCCCCCGCTCTCGTTGTAGAGGCTGACGTTCCCCCCGATGACCGGGAGTCCGAACGCCGTGCAGGCCTCGGACATGCCGTCGATCGCCTCGGAGAGCTGCCACATGACCTCGGGGTGCTCGGGGTTGCCGAAGTTGCAGCAGTTCACGATCGCCACCGCCCGCGCACCGACGCAGGCCAGGTTGGCCGTCGCCTCGGCCACCACCATCGCCGTGCCGGCACGCGGGTCGATCGTGCACCACCGCGGGTTCCCGTCGGTGGTGACGGCGACGCCGCGGCGAGACGGCGGCAGGCCCGGGCCGCCCAGGCGTAGGAGGGCGGCATCGCCGCCCGGGCCCTCCACCGTGTTCAAGAACAGCTGATGGTCGTACTGGCGATAGACCCACGACGGATCGGCCAGGAGCGCCAGCAGGTCCGTGCCGCAGTCCTCGGGCGGGGCCAGCCGTTCGGGCCCGTCGGCCCTCTTTGCCTCGAGGTCGGCCGGGGGCGCCAGGGGCCGCGCGTAGCGGGGGCCGTCGTCGGCCAACGACGCCGCGGGGACGTCGGCCAGCACCGGTCCACCCTCCCGCTCCCGGATCCGGAGCCGGCCGACCGGCCGGCCGTCCTCGTCGTCGGGCTCGGTCACCCGCCCGACCACCGCGGCGCGCACCTCCCAGCGGGCGCAGACCTGCGCGACCGCAGTCCAGTCCTCCGGCGTGACGATCGCGAGCATCCGCTCCTGGCTCTCGCTGGTCATCACCTCCCAGGGCTCCATCCCGCCCTCTCGACGCGCCACCGCGGAGATGTCGACCTCCATGCCGACCCGGCCGCGGGCGGCGGTCTCGCTCGTCGCGCAGGCCAGCCCGGCCCCGCCCAGGTCCTGGATCCCGACGACCAGCCCCGCGTCGAGGAGCTCGAGGCAGGCCTCGATCAGCCGCTTCTCCTCGTAGGGGTCGCCGACCTGGACACTCGGGCGTTTGGCTTGGTCGGGCGCGTCGGGGCCACCGGATCCGTCGAATCCGGCCGACGCCAGCACGCTGACCCCGCCGATGCCGTCGCGCCCGGTGGCTGCGCCGAGGAGGACGACCAGGTTGCCGGGCCCCGTCGCCGCGCCGAGCACGAGGCGCTCCACCGGCAACGCCCCCATGCACAACACGTTCACCAGCGGGTTCTGCTCGTAGGCCGGATCGAACGTCAGCTCGCCGCCCACGGTCGGCACGCCGACGGCGTTGCCGTACGAAGAGATGCCGGACACCACCCCCTCGAACAGCCACCGCTGGCGCGGGTCGTCCAGGGTGCCGAAGAAGAGGGGATCCATGAGCGCCAGCGGCCTCGCGCCCATCGTGAAGATGTCGCGCAGGATGCCGCCGACGCCGGTCGCCGCCCCCTGGTGGGGCTCGATCGCCGAGGGGTGGTTGTGGCTCTCGATGCGGATCGCGACGGCGATCCCATCGCCGGCGTCGATCACCCCGGCGTTCTCACCGGGCCCGACGAGCACGCCCTCGCCCTCGGTCGGCAACCGGGCCAAGTGGACGCGGGACGACTTGTAGGAGCAGTGCTCGCTCCACATGACCGAGTACAGGGCGAGCTCGAGGCGGTTCGGCTCGCGGCCTAGCACCCTTGTCACCTCGAGGAATTCGTCGTCGGTGAGCCCGAGCGCGCGGTGCAGCGGCTCGACGTCGCGCTCGGCCCCGGCCACCGGGCCACCATACCGGGGCGTCGCGACCACCAGGTGCTGGGAGGGCTCGGCCCCCGACGGGGAAGCGGAGGCCAACCGGGATCGATTCCCACGGCCCGAATCTGGCCAAGATTCGATCCAAACTCACCGGTGCGGCGACCGTTCGGTCAAAAATCTCTGGGTCCCGCGTTCACTCGGTATCGTCAATTCAGTTGACCGATCATCGGTGACGCAAGACCGATACTGGCGGGTAACTTTCAGGGAACCTACCTGTTCAGGCCGCTACTACGGTCATCGATATAGCAAAGAAACCCTCGAACTACCGTGAGCAAATCGAATCTCGACGGAGACCCGGTCGATTCGTGTCACAAGCAGACACGACCGGCTAATCCAAAAATGATCTTTGAAAATCCTGGCCGAATACGCGAGAATGGTTCAATGCCGAAGAGTAAGACAAAGAGCCACGCCATGACCGACCAGCACAAGGCGGCCCTGGCCAAGGGGCGGGAGGAGGGTCTCGCGGTCCGTCGCTACCTGGAGGCCGTCGAGTCCTCACGGCCCCGTCGGGGACGCCGGCGCACACCGGCGTCGATCTCCAAGCGGCTCCAGGCCATAGAGACCGAATTGGCCACCGCCGATCCGTTGTCGAGGCTGCACCTGATCCAGCAGAAGAAGGACCTCACAGAGGAGCTGGAGCACAACGCCGACACCGAGGACATCGCGGCCTTGGAGAAGCAGTTCGTGAAGGTGGCCCGCGCCTACGGGGACCGCAAGGGCATCAGCTACGGCACCTGGCGGACCGCCGGGGTGAGCGCGGTCGTCCTGCAGAAGGCCGGTGTCGCCCGGACCAGGGGCTAACCAAACCAGGTCGCCTGGCTCAGCCCACCGCCACCGACAGAAGCGACCGGAGCAGCACCAGCCCGTCGGCGGAGCCGATGAGCTCGGAGCTGGCCCGCTCCGGGTGCGGCATCAGTCCGACCACGTTGCGCCCCTCGTTGCAGATCCCCGCGATGTCGTCGATCGACCCGTTGGGGTTGTCGGAGTATCGGAGCACGACCCGGTCCTCGGCGCGCAGCTCGTCGAGGACCGCCCGGTCGCACACGTAGCTCCCGTCGAAGTTGTTGAGGGCGAGCGTGAGTGCGGTCCCCACCGCCACGCCGTCGGTCAGGGCCGAACGGTCCGAGGCCACCGTGACCACCACCGGTGTGCACATGAAGCGCAGCCTCCGGTTCTTCTGCAGGGCCCCCGGGAGCAGCCCGGCCTCGGTGAGCACCTGGAAGCCGTTGCAGATCCCGACCACCGGCCCGCCCGAGACGGCGAAGGTGCCCACCGCCTCCATCACCGGCGAGAATCGGGCGATCGCGCCGGGCCGGAGGTAGTCGCCGTGGGCGAACCCTCCCGGGACCACCACCGCGTCGACGTCGCCGACGGTCCGCTCCCCGTGCCAGAGGAACCGGGGCTCCGCCCCGACCAGCGCCAGCGCCGCCGCGACGTCGTGCTCACAGTTGGTGCCCGGGAAGACGACGATCCCGACGCGTGGCCCCATCAGCCGCCCCCCCGTGCGGACACCGACACCTCGGCGTCCTCCATGACCGGGTTGGCCAGGAGTCGCGTCGCCAGTGCCGTGGCCCGCTCCATTGCCTCCTCACCGCTCCCGGCTTCGATCTCGAAACGGAACGAGCGGCCGGTGGTCATCGCAGAGACGTCGTCGAAGCCGAGCGCGGGGAGCGCCCGCTCGATCGTGGCGCTCTCGGGATCGGCGATGCCGGGGCGCAACCGGACCTCGACCTGTGCCGCGAACCTCACCGGACCCTCACGTCACACCGCTCGGACACTCAGGCCGGACCGTACCAGTCGGCAAGCGAGCGCCCCGTGACCCGCTCATAGGCGGCGACGTAGCGCTCCGAGGTCGCGCTGACCACCTCTGGCGGTAGCGCCGGGGGCGGGGGCGTCCGGTCCCAGCTCTGGGAGGCGGCCCAGTCCCGGAGCGGCTGCTTGTCGAACGACGGTGGGGTCGAGCCGGGGACCACCTCGTCGGCCGGCCACAGACGCGACGAGTCCGGCGTGACCACCTCGTCGCACAGCACCAGGCGGCCCTGGATCCGGCCGAGCTCGAACTTGGTGTCGGCGAGGATGAACCCCGCCTCGGCGGCCCGCCGGGCCGCCCGCTCGTAGAGGGCCAGGCAGATCTCGCGCACCTCGGTCGCGGTCTCGCTCCCCACGATCGACGCCGCCGCGGCGAAGTCGATGTTCTCGTCGTGGCCCACTTCGGCCTTGGTCGACGGCGTGAAGAGGGGTTCGGGCAGCGGGTCGGCGAGGCGCAGTCCGGCCGGCATCGACATCGCGTGCACGGTGCCGAAACGGGCGTACTCCTCGAAGGCCTGCCCGGCCAGGTACCCGCGGACGATGCACTCGAGCGGGATCATCTCGGCCCGCCGCACCAGCATCGCCCGGCCCGAGATGTCGCCCAACCCCCCCACCCCCGCGACCGCACCGGCGATCTCGGACGGATCAGCGCTCAACAGCGCGTTCTCGACCACGTCGGTCACCTGGTCGCACCAGAACGCGGTCATGGCGGTCAGCACGCGGCCCTTCTCGGGGATCGGCTCGGCGAAGACGACGTCGAACGCGCTCACCCGGTCCGATGCCACCATGAGCAGCGTGTCCCGGCCGGCCTCGTAGAGGTCGCGGACCTTTCCGGAGCGCAACAGGGTCGGCGGGCCGGTCACGGGGTCGGCGGGTCGATCTCGTCCAGCGCCGCGACGACGCGCCCGGCGTGGCGCAGCAGGTGCTCGAGGTCGAACGCCTCGTCGAGCTGTGACCCGGTGAGCGTCACCTCGTCGTCGTCCTCGAGCACGGCGCGCAGCGGGCGGTCCGACTCCCAGGCCGCCCGGGCGTCGCGCTGGACGATGCGGTAGGCCTCGTCACGTGTGGACCCCGCGGCCACCAGCGCCAGCAGCACCGACTGGCTGAAGACCAGGCCGAGGGACCGGGTGGTCAGGTTGTCGAGGGCCCGGTCGGCGTGCACGACGAGGCCGGACACGAGACCGGTGGCCTTGCGCAACAGGTACAGCGTGAGCGCGGTGGCGTCGGGCAGCACCACCCGTTCGACCGAGCTGTGCGAGATGTCCCGCTCGTGCCACAGCGCGACGTCCTCTAGCCCGGCCACCAGGTAGCCGCGCAGCACCCGGGCCAGGCCGCACAGGCGCTCGGCGAGGATCGGGTTGCGCTTGTGGGGCATCGCCGAGGAGCCCTTCTGCTCGGCCCCGAACGGCTCTTCCACCTCGCCGACCTCGGTGCGGGCCAGGTGACGGATCTCGGTCGCGATCAGCTCGACCGTGGTGCCCGCGGCGGTGCACGCGTAGAGGTACTCGGCGTGCCGGTCGCGGGCGATCACCTGGGTGGCCGGGACCGGCTCGAGCCCGAGGGCCCGGCACACGTAGGTCTCGACCTCGGGCTCGATGTTCGAGTAGGTCCCCACCGCGCCCGACAGCTTGCCCACTGCGACGCGTCGGCGGGCCGACACCAGCCGTTGCCGATCGCGGTCGACCTGCAGGGCCCACAGGGCGAACTTCGCCCCGAAGGTGGTCGGCTCGGCGTGCATCCCGTGCGTCCGCCCCGCGACCGGCACCGCCTGGAGCTCTCTGGCCCGCGCGCTCAGCGCTGCGATCAGCCCGTCGGCGGCCTCGATGAGGAGGTCGGCCGCCTGCACCAACGCGACGTTCTGCGCCGTGTCGACGACGTCCGACGAGGTCAGACCGAGGTGGATCCACGATCCCTCGGGCTGCCCGATGCGCTCCTGGACGACGTCGACGAAGGCGGCCACGTCGTGGTCGGTCGCCCGCTCCCGTTCCGCCACCGCCTCGACGAAGCCGCCGTCGACCTTGGGCGCGCGCTCGCGCACCGCGGTGGCGGCCGACTGCGGAGCGACGCCGGCCTTGGCCAGGGCCTCGACGGTCAACAGCTCGACCTCCAACCAGCGAGCGAGCCGCGACTCGTCGCTGAACAGCGAGGCCGCGTCGGCGGGCGCATACCGGGGGATCACCGGACCACCACGGTCGGCTCTGGCGAGAGTGCGATGTCGCCGCGCACCCGCATGCCCGGCCAGGTGACCCGGGCCACGGCCTCGTAGGCGCGCTGGCGGGCCGCGGCCAGCGTCGGGGCCCGGGCGGTCAACCCGAGCACTCGGCCACCGCCGACCCGGAACGCTCCGTCGGCGTCACGGATGGTCCCGGCGTGCAGGACGGTCAATCCTTCGACGGGGTCGGCCAGCTGGCCGTCGGGGCCCAGGCCGCCGATGAGGTCGCCGGTGACCGGGGACTCCGGATAGCCGGCCGCCGCCGCGACCACGCACACCGCGGCGTCCGGCGAGAACCGCGGGGGGGCGGCGAGCCGGCCCTCGGCGACCGCCATCAGCAGGCCGAGGGGGTCGTCGGCCAGGCGGGGCAGGACCACCTGGGCCTCCGGGTCGCCGAAGCGGACGTTGTACTCGAGCACGAACGGCCCGTCCGCCGTGATCATGATCCCCGCGTAGAGCACACCCCGATAGTCGATCCCCCGCCGGGCCAGCGTGGCCACGATCGGGGCGACCGCCTCGTCCATCACCCGGTCGAGGAGGGCCTCGTCGACCTCGGGGGGCGGCGAGTAGCTCCCCATCCCGCCGGTATTGGCACCCCGGTCCCCGTCGAAGACCCGCTTGAAGTCCCGCGCGGCCGCCAAGGGGACGACCCGGGCGCCGTCGCACAGGGCCTGGATCGAGCACTCGAAGCCGACCAGCCCCTCCTCGATCACCACCCGGCGACCGGCGTCGCCAAAGGCCCGGCCGGACAGCTTGGCCGCCACGTCCGCCTCGGCCTCCTCGAGGGTCTCGGCGACCAGGACCCCCTTGCCGGCCGCCAGCCCGTCGGTCTTGACCACGAACGGCCCCGGCAACCCCGAGAGGAACCGCCGGGCCTCGTCCAGGTCGCCGAAGACGCCGTAGCGGGCCGTCGCCACCCCAGCTTCTGACAGCGCGTCCTTCATGAAGGCCTTCGACCCCTCCAGCTGGGCACCGTCGGCACCGGGCCCGACCACTGCCATGCCGCGGGCGCGCAGTCGGTCGGCCATGCCGCCGACGAGCGGGGCCTCCGGACCGATCACGGTGAGGCGGGCCCCGATCTCCTGGGGCGGCGCCGGGGTCACCGATATCCGGTGGCCGGAGAGCTCCGAGGGCATTCCCGGGTTGCCGGGCGTGACGACGACGTCGCAGCTCCGGGCCAGCAACCGGGCCAGGGCGTGCTCCCGACCCCCGCTCCCGACCACGCAGACGGTCACCGGCACGGCCGGCTCAACGGGCGGCGAACGAGACAAACTGCTCGCGCTCGGGGCCGACCCCCACCATCCGGACTGGTACGCCGATCTGCTCGGTGAGGAGGGCGACGTAGTCGCGCGCCGCGCGCGGCATGTCGGCGGCCGAAGTGACCTGGGAGAGGTCGGTCAGCCAGCCGGGTAGCTCCTCGTAGATCGGCGTGACACGGTGCAGGGTCGACTGGTGGTACGGCGGGTGGTCGTAGTGGACGCCGTCGGCCTCGTACCCGACGCAGATCTTCACCGTTTCAAAGGTGTCGAGCACGTCGAGCTTGGTCAGGGCGACCTCGGTGAGCGAGTTCAGCCGGACGGCCTGGCGCAGCATGACCGCGTCGAACCACCCGCAGCGACGCCGGCGCCCGGTGTTGGTGCCGAACTCGTTGCCCCGTTCGACCAGCAGGTCGCCGGTGTCGTTGGCCTGCTCGGTCGGGAACGGGCCCGCGCCCACCCGGGTGACGTACGCCTTCGCGATCCCGATCACCCGCTCGATGTCGCGGGGGCCGAGCCCCGAGCCGGTGCAGGCGCCGCCGGCCACCGGGTTCGACGAGGTGACGAAGGGATACGTGCCGTGGTCGAGGTCGAGGAAGGTCGCCTGGGCCCCTTCGAGGAGGATGTTCTCACCCCGACCCAGCGCGTCATGGAGCATGCCGACCGTGTCGCTCACCATCGGGGTGATCCGGGGCGCGTACTCGTCGAGGTAGGCGGTGGCGATCGCCTCGGCCGAGGAGGGAAGTCGGTTGTACACCTTGGCCAGGACCGCGTTCTTCTCCTTGATCGCGACGTCGAGCTTCTGGCGGAAGATCTTCGGGTCGAGCAGGTCTTGGACCCGCAGGCCGACCCGGGCCGCCTTGTCCGCGTAGGCCGGCCCGATCCCACGCCGCGTCGTGCCGAGCGCGTTCTTGCCGAGGTAGCGCTCCGTCACCCGGTCGAGCTCTCGGTGGTACGGCATGATCAGGTGGGCGTCGCCGCTGACCACCAGCCGGCTGGTGTCGACCCCCTTGGCGTTCAAGGTGTCGATCTCCTCCAGCAGAACGGCCGGGTCGACGACCACCCCGTTGCCGATCACCGGGGTGATGTGCTCGTAGAGGACGCCCGAGGGGACCAGTTGGAGGGCGAAGGCCTGGCCGTCGACGACGATGCGGTGGCCGGCGTTGTGACCGCCCTGGTACCGGACGACGAAGTCCATCTCCGCCGCCAGGAGGTCGGTGAGCTTGCCCTTCCCCTCGTCGCCCCATTGGGTTCCGACGACCACGGTTGCAGGCACCGCGCACCC
>Ga0209415_10013983_pt1 | contig 13144 bp, 8 predicted proteins | sample PeaSoiSIISIP2007_FD_187696 | JGI IMG/M metagenome (GOLD analysis project Ga0209415, IMG submission 187696) | Peat soil microbial communities from Weissenstadt, Germany - SII-SIP-2007 (SPAdes) (version 2) | ecosystem: Environmental > Terrestrial > Soil > Wetlands > Peat | place: Germany... | reverse complement strand
GGCGTTTTGCGGCTGCTCGACGAAATTCGGGGCCGCGCCCAATTCGAATACGTGTCCCGTGTGCCTGGGATTGCCGGGGGCACTGCCGCTGTTCAATAAAAGAGCGCTGGAGCTGGCATTGCGGGCGTCGCTGGCGATCGGCTGCAAGATTCAGGAGCGGTCGCGCTTCGCCCGCAAAAACTACTTTTACCCCGACCTGCCGAAGGGCTATCAGATTTCCATGTACGAGCTGCCGCTGGCGACCGTAGGTGCGCTCGAGATCGAAGTGGGCGGCGAGACAAAACGCATCGGCATCACGCGGCTGCACATGGAAGACGACGCGGGGAAAAGCCTGCACGAGGGATTTCCGGATTCCGACCGCTGGAGCTACATTGATTTCAACCGCTGCGGCGTTCCGCTGATCGAAATCGTCTCCGAGCCGGATCTGCGCGCCCCCGCCGAAGCCTACGCGTACCTGACTGTGCTGAAACAGATCCTTGAATATACGGAAGTGAGCGATTGCAATATGGAAGAAGGCTCGCTGCGCTGCGATGCGAATGTCAGCGTGCGTCTGCGCGGCGCGCCGAAATTGGGGACGAAGGCGGAAGTGAAAAATCTGAACTCCTTCCGCTATCTCGCGCACGCGCTGGAATACGAAATCGAGCGCCAAATCGGCGTGCTGGAATCGGGCGGCGCGGTGGTGCAAGAGACGCGGCTCTGGAACGTGGCCGCGGGGCGCACGGAGCCCATGCGTTCGAAGGAATTTGCGCATGATTACCGGTATTTCCCCGATCCCGACCTGCTGCCGATCGTTGTTACCCAAGATACTGTTGCGGAAGTGCGCCGCTTGATGCCGGAATTGCCCGGCGCGAAAGTCGCGCGATTCCAGAGCGAGTACGGCATCTCCGCATACGACGCGGTAGTGCTGACGGACACGCGAGCTCTTGCGGATTATTTCGAGGCGAGCATACGCGCGGGGGCGCCTGCAAAATCCGCTGCGAGCTGGATTTCCGTTGAGCTGCTGCGGCGGCTTAATGCCGCCGGCAAAGATATCGCGGAGTGTCCGGTTGAACCTGCGGCGCTCGCCGAGCTGCTGGCGAAAGTCGAAAAGGGCGAAATCACCGCGGCGAGCGGGAAGAAAGTATTCGCGAAGATGTTCGATACCAGAAAAGGCGCGGCGGAGATTATCGCGGCCGAAGGGCTATCGCAGATCACGAATACGAGCGCGATTGAAAAGATTGCGCGGGAAGTGGTGGCGAGGAGCCCGGACAACGTGGCGAAGTATCGCGCGGGAAACGAAGGCGTTTTCAAGTTTTTTGTCGGGCAAGTGATGCGCGAGACGCGCGGGCAGGCCAATCCTCAGGCGGTCAACGAAATTCTGAAGCGAGTGCTCGCGGAATCCTAATCCGCGCGGCGAAATGGAGATTCGAGCGTGCCCAAAGAAGGCGAAGCGGCTCCTGGTTTCAACGTGACCGCCGACGACGGCAGCAAGGTATCGCTTGCGGACTACCGCGGCCAAAATCTTGTCCTTTATTTCTATCCCAAGGCTAATACAAGCGGCTGCACGCACGAATCCGTCGAATTTCGCGACGCGCTGAAGGAGTTTAAGGCGCTGAACGCCGCCGTGGTGGGCTGCAGCGGCGATTCCATCGAGGACCAGACGAAATTCAAAACCCGGTACAAGTTGAATTTTCCGCTGCTGGCCGATACGGAATTCGAAGTGGTCGATGCCTACAAGGCGCGGCGGATGAAGAGTTTTTTCGGCAAGTCTTTTCTCGGAATCGTGCGGACCACATTCTGGATCGGGCCGGATGGGAAAATCCGCAAGATTTGGCCGAAGGTCACGCCGAAGGGCCACGCCGCCGAAGTTCTTGCCGCGATTCGAGAGAACTGAGCAGCAATCGCGCCGGCGCTAGATCGTTACGTTGAAGGAATCACCGGCCGGCTCAATCAGCGCGTTGTCGATCAGGCGCGTGCTGCCGACGCGCGCCGCCAACAGGACGCAGCAGGTCTTCCGCAGAGCGATCACCGGATCGAGTGAATCCGCGTCCACGACTTCCGCGTAATCGAGCGACACGCCCGGCTCTGCTTCGATCATTTTGCGCACCGACGCCAGCAAATGCACCACGTCGCGTTCACCTGCCGCGATTTCGCGGCGGACGCCGGCGAGCGAGCGATAGAGCAGCGTCGCCGCGCGGCGGTCACTCGCGGAAAGGTATGCGTTGCGCGACGAGAGCGCCAGGCCGTCGGGTTCGCGCACGATGGGGCAGACGACGATTTCCGTGCCAAGATCGAGATCGCCGGTCATCTGGCGAATGATGCGGGCCTGCTGCGCGTCTTTGCGTCCGAAAAAAGCAAAGCGCGGCTGCACGATTTCGAAAAGCTTCAGCACCACGGTGGTGACGCCGCGAAAGTGGCCGGGACGCGAGCGTCCCTCGAGCCGGTCGCTCAGTCCTTCGACGGTGACCGCCGTGCGGAAGCCGGGCGGATAGATTTCCTCGGGTGGCGGCGCGAACACGTAATCCACGCCGAGATTGTCGAGCGTCGCGGCGTCCGCCTCAAGCGTCCGCGGGTATTTCTGAAAATCCTCCGATGGGCCGAACTGTTTCGGATTCACAAAGATCGAGACGACCACGGGCGAGCATTGGCGCTGCGCTTCGCGAACTAGCGAAAGATGCCCCTCGTGCAGGGCGCCCATGGTGGGCACCAGGCCGAGGAGGCGATCGCTGCGGCGCGCGTCGGCCGCCACCTGCTTCATCCACGCGACGGTGTGAATTAATTCCATCGGGCGGGAATCACGCGCTCGCTTTGGCGGCGCGATCGAGGTAAAACCAGATCAGGTCCGTGTCGACGGGCTTCGCACCGAGTTGTCTCAGCAGAGTAGTGACCTGGCCGCGATGATATGTGCCGTGATTGGCCAGATGTTGCAGTGACTGATACAGAGGCATCGTGCCGGATCGGTCTGCGATCTTGAGCTGCAATGGGCGCTGGAGATCGTCCTGCGTGAGCGATGCGACGTAGTCGAGCAGGTTGCGCTCAACATCCGACCAGCGGCGCCGCACCGCGGCCAGGTCGGCGTAATCGGCCGGTGGTGGAAACGCGCCAAGCGGCCGATTGTGCCAGCGGTCCAGCCATCTTGCCTCGGCGGCGCAAAGATGCATGAGCGTGTCGCGCACGGACCCGAAGCTCGAGCCGAGCGCGCGCGTGAACTGCTCGTTCGTCAGCGCCGCGCAGGCATCGAGCACGCGATGATTGGCCCACGAATTGTATTCGTAGAGAGTAAGAATATCCTCGACGTTCATGCGGACGGCTCCTTTTCAATCGGGAATGCGCCCGTCGCAGGCGTTTCGCGATCAGCGCCGCTGGGAAGCGGTTTGATGCTCGCGCAGCTCGGCGGCCGAATGATAGGACTCCGCATCCGACGGGAAGTTTCCGTTGCGCACGTCGTCGCAGTACGCCGATACGGCGCGCGAGATTTCGGCGGAGAGATTCGCATACTGCCGCACGAACTTCGGTTTGTGCTCCGGCCCGAGGCCCAAAAGATCGTGGATGACGAGTACTTGCCCATCGCAATCCGGGCCTGCGCCGATGCCGATCGTGGGAATGCGCAGCTTCTCCGTGATGCGCGCGGCCAGGTCGCGCGGCATGGATTCGAGCACGACGGAAAACGCTCCCGCGGCTTCGACCGCGCGCGCGTCCCGCTCGACCTGCCGCGCCGCGTCCGTCGTCTTCCCCTGCACGTGAAATCCGCCGAGGGCGTTCACCGACTGCGGCGTCAGGCCCACGTGGCCCATCACCGGAATCTCGGCTTCGACCAGGCGCGCGATCAGCTCGATGCGGCGCTCGCCGCCTTCGACTTTCACGGCTTCCGCTCCGCCTTCCTTCACCAGGCGCACGGCGTTGCGCACCGATTCCTCGAGCGACACGTGAAAGCTGCCGTAGGGCATATCGGCCACGAGCAGCGCGCGGCGCGTGGCGCGGCGAACCGCGCGTGTGTGGTGCACCATTTCGTCGAGAGTAACGGGCAGAGTGCTGTCGTAGCCCAGCACGGCCATGCCGAGCGAATCGCCGACGAGCAGAATGTCCACGCCCGCGTCGTCGAGAAGGCGCGCGGTGGGATAGTCGTATGCCGTCAGGCAGGTGATCTTTAATATTGACTGGGGCTTCGCTTCAGGAAAACCAGCAGGAGAATAAAATTTGCGGGAGAGAATGTCGGGCACGGTAACTTTCCCGTTGTCCGCACGCGGTACAACACTCATTTGGGCCTCCGGTGCCGCCCCCAAATTCGGGGTGCAGCCCACCAACAAGCAGATGCTAGCAGAATGTCGCCGGATTCCACAGTGAATTAGCGCGCTTGGCGCAGTCATTGAAATGGCAACGGTGCACTGCCGAAACGTGCTCAGGTCTGCGCGACGGCTGCCGGCGGCCGGGGCGTCGCCGGCGCTTGCGGCTCGACGCCGCGCCAGCCAACGGGCCGCCCTCGCAGGGCTTCGCGGAGCGCCCTGAAGAGCACCACGTACATCATCTGGCGATAGTAGAAGCGCTGGAGGATCAGCGGGGCGAGAAGCGTCCAATCCTCGTCTCTTTCAAGGGCGAAGGCGACGACGCACGTGAACAAGTCGATCAGCATGAAGATGGCGAAGAAGATCAGCGAGCGCTCGACGTCCTGCGATGTCCAGAGCTGCGGCAACCGCGCGAACCGGAGCTGCCCGAGGCCCCATAGGGCCAGCGAAAGCAAGAACAGAAAATCGATGACCGGAGAAACGAGCGGAAGAATGATCTGGAACAGGAAAATATTGGGAATGGCGATCGAGCCGAGCGTGCCGTAGCGCGGCTTTCCGGCCGTGTCGCGATGTTTCCAGACGGCCTGCAGCGTGCCAAACGTCCAACGGAATCGCTGGCGCACAAGCGCATCCACGGTCTCGGGGACCTCGGTGCGGCCGATTGCGGTTTCGTCATACAAAATCTTCCAGCCGTTTCGACGAATGGTCAGCGTCAAATCGGTGTCTTCAGCAACCGTGTCGCCCGAAAATCCGTTGTTGCTTCGAAGCAGATCCGTCCGCCATGCTCCCACGGCCCCGGGCACCACGGGAATGCAGTTCAGCAAATCGAACGCGCGCTTTTCCAGGTTCTGGCTGGTGATGTATTCCAGCGCCTGCCAGCGCGTGATCCAGCGATTGCGGTTGATCACCTTCACGTTCCCCGCGACGGCTCCAACGCTGGGCTCGGCGAAATGCCGGACCAGGCGCGGAACCGCGTCGGGATCCACGATAGTATCGGCGTCAATCGAGACGGCAATTTTGCCGATGGCCTCGCTGAGCGCATGATTCAGCGCCGACGGTTTGCCGCCATTGCTTTGCAGGAGCAGGCGGACGCGCCGATCGCGTCCAAAGTTCGTGCGAACAAGCTCGGCGGTGCGATCCGCCGAACCGTCGTCCACCACGAGAACTTCCAGCTTAGGATAATTGGAAGCAAGCGCCGCGCGAACCGTATCCACGATCACCGATTCTTCGTTGTAAGCGGGGATCAGGATGCTGACCTCCGGCTGATATTCGGGATGGTCGAGCGGAGCGGGACGCAGCTTTTCGATCAGGGCGAGCAAGCCGATGATCAGCGCGCGCCCACTGACCAGCAGGATGCCCGCGAGAAAAATGACCGCTATCCCGTTGCGCAGCCAGCGGAACACATCGAAGGTGAAAGCATCAGCGCGCACCATCAACCATTCGCGGTAGGACAGCGAAGGCATCACGTCGGCGCGGCTCTGGCCGAGCAAGTCGGAAACCTGAACAAATTGGTAGCCCTTCGCGCGCAGTCCATCAATGATTAGCGGCAACGCCGCAACGGTGTGGCTGCGGTCGCCGCCGCCGTCGTGCATCAGGATAATGTTGCCGTCGCTGTCTTCTGTTTGCGTCAGGACTCGCTGAACGATCGTTTGCACCGAAGCCGGTGGCTGGCCGTTGGGCTCGCCCCAATCGTGCGGATCGATCCGCGCGCCGATAATCACATAACCCATGGACTGCGCGACGGGAAGCATCTGAATCTCGCTCGCCGTTTCGGGCTGGTGGTCGATCCCGTACGGCGGGCGAAAAAGCGTGGTCTTGACGCCGAGGGCGCTTTCCAGAAGCAGCTCCGTCAGATTCAATTCGAGCTGAAGCTGCGTCTTCGTGATCTGCTCGGTTTCGGGATGCGTAAAAGTGTGGTTGCCGATCTCGTTGCCCAATTCAAATTCGCGTTTCACGATGGCGGTATTTTGGTTCGCTGATTCGCCGATCACAAAAAATGTTGCCGGCGCCTTTTCTCGTTTCAGAACGTCGAGAATCTTCGGCGTCCACTCCGGATCGGGGCCGTCGTCGAACGTCAGCGCGATTTTCTTGGGCGCGGCGCCCATTTGCTGGATTCGCCAGGAAAGGGGATAGCTCTGAAAGCTCTCGTCGTCGAAGCTGTCGGAGTCGGCGTCGTATTCGAACGTTCGGCGTCCGCTCTGGGGCGTTGCGGTGATGCGCCAGATATCGCCGTCGCCTTCGAGAATCAGGTCGTAACCCGGCGGAACTTCCTCGAGTTTGTTGCGAGTCGCGTCGTCCGCGTGAGTCGCGTCCCAGATGTCCCAGATCGACGGGTCTTCCATGCCCAGCCGCCACAGGGCTGTGCCTTGGACTCCGGCTCGCTCCGCGGCACGGAGTTCGTTGTATGCCGTGACTGCGTCGAGCATCCAGACGTTGTGCACCCGGTTTTTCTCATCTTCGTATGAGTAGTGAAGGTTGAGTGTCTCCGGATCGAACAGCACGTCCGATTCGGATTCGACCGCGGTGACGACACCTTGCTGGAAGGTAACGGCCTGCGCCACCGGATGAGGATCTTTTTTCGATTTCGCCGGCCAGTCATAGCCGTAGTTCGCAATGCCCATCACCAGCTTTTCCGGTGGGACGAGCTTCACCATGTTCTCGATATTTCGTACGAACCAATCCTGCGGCGCAACGGGCCCTGGCTCCGACGTGGACCATTTGAAGTCGTAGTTCATCAGGATGATGGCGTCCACCTGAGAGCCAAGATATTTGTAGTCGTAGCTCCAGTCCGCCGCGGGCAGTGCGACCATCAGTTTCAGGTTTCGGGCGTGCAGCGCGGCGCTGAGTTCGTGGATGAAATCCTGAAAATCGGCCATGCTCGATTTTGGGAGGGATTCGAAGTCGACCACAATCCCGGACTCATGCTCGGCGTCGGCGTATTCCTCAAGTGACTTCGCCAACTGCGTCCGCGTGGCGGGATTCGCCAGCGTTTGCACGAATGCGGGCGGGCACCACTGATTGTTTACCGCGTTGTAATTGTTTACCATCGGCATCACGGGCAGCTCGACGGCGGGAGTCCGAGCCTGCAGCGACTGCAGAAAAGCCGAGAGTTTTGCGTCTTGGTCCGCGCTGAGACGTCCATCGGCCGAAACCGCGTGCAGCTCCTCGGGGATCAGCAGGTCCAGGTCGTGGTAGTGCAATTGCAGCGAGGCGAGACTCGTGTAGTCGTCGCTCACGTAAAAAGCGGCGCGCAGAGGATCGTAAGCCTGCGGAACTTTGCCCAGTGCTGCCACCTTACGTTTGCGGCCCTGGCGCACGGGCTTGGATTTCAGCTTCCCGCGAATCGCGTGCAAGCTGCCGCGCGTATCCGGACGCAAAATATCAGGCAGGTCCGGCTTGCGGATGATATTGACGAGGAATACGACGAGGACGAGAGTGACAAATCCGCCCAGAACCTCCAGAACGAGGCGCGTGCGGCGCCATCGTCGGCGCTCCTCATCGTAGAAAATGGGCTTGCGTTCAGACATCAGGACATTCCAAGCTAGCCGTCCACCAGAAAGCTGTCAATGACCGCCAAACGTATGATGCGCGTAAACGTAGCCCTCGCTGCCTTTGCCGGACTCGTGTTGCGCCTATTTTTCGTCCTGAAATTGCCGGTCTCGGACTCGGGCGATTCGCCATTCTACATCGAGCTGGCCTGGAATTGGCTGAAGAAGGGGGTGTACGGTGCGGTGGTTGAGGGGCAGCTCACGCCGCTGGACACGCGCGTCCCGGGCTATCCCGCGTTTCTGGCGGCGATCTTCAGCGTGGCCGGGAATTCATCGCGGGCCGTGATGCTGACGCAAGCGATGGTGGACCTGGCCACGTGTTTTGTGGTTGCGCTGATGGCGGCGCGGCTCGCGCCGGAATCATCGCGACGCCGCGTGGCACTTGCCGGGCTGTGGCTGGCAGCGCTCTGCCCGTTTACCGCAAACTACACGGCTGTGGTTCTCACCGAAACGCTGGTCACGTTCCTGACGGCGCTGGCGATTCTGGTACTGATCGAAGCGGAGACGCGGGACGCAGCGAACGCCCCGCCTTTCGGCAAAGGCGCGTTGAGTCCATGGTTTCTGGGAGGAGTCGTCGCCGGATTCGGAGCGCTCGTTCGCCCGGAAACGCCTCTGCTGCTTCTGGCGATGGGACTGGTATTGGTCGCGAAGTGGTGGCGCCACGTCAACTGGATGAAGCTCGCGCGCGCGGGCTTGCTGATGGGAGTCGGACTCCTGCTGCCACTGGCTCCGTGGGCGGCGCGGAACTGGCGCACGCTGCATGAGGTCCAATTTCTGGGGCCGCGCTACGCGCAGATGCCCGATGACTTCGCGCCGCGCGGATTCGATGCCTGGACGGCAACGTGGCTCTGGCGGTTCCGCGATGTGTACCTCACACAGTGGAACCTCAACTCGGCGGAGATTCCAATCGCCAATATACCGGCGCAGGCTTTCGATTCTCCGCAAGAACGCGCGCGCGTGGCGCGGATGCTCGACTCGTACAACGACACGCTGACGCTTTCGCGGGAGCAGGACGCCGAGTTCGGCGAAATTGCACGTGAGCGAACGGCGGCGCGCCCGCTGCGGACGCATCTGAAGATTCCGCTGCTGCGTTCGCTCGCGATGTGGTTTACGCCGCGCGTGGAATTACTGCCCAACAGCAGCCCGCTGCGACCCATCGCGAATGAATGGGAAAACGACCGCCTGGATTTTCTGGTAACGCTGGGCCTCGCGCTGCTGAATTCCGCGTACGTGATTTTGGCGCTGGCCGGGGCGTGGATGGTGCGCGGACGGCCTGGCGTGGCGCTCGCGATCGTGTTCATTCTGGCGCGCACGGCGTTCTTCGCGAGTTTCATCGAAACGCCGGAACCGCGCTACGTCCTCGAATGTTTTCCGGTGGTGCTGGCTCTCGCTGCGCAGGTCTTTGCCTGGTCCCGGGGCGGCGGGCATCAGCTTTCTTCGACAGGTTCTGGATGAATGGTCAGCCGGAAGATTTGAGGGAAGCGTTCCTTGACGCGGCCTTCCAGAAGCGCGGTGAAATCGTGGACGTCGGTGATGGGCAGGCTGCCGTCCATCGCGCAGTGGCACGAGACCAGGATTTTGTGTTCGACGCTGCGGACGTGAACCTCGTGGCAATCCACCAGATCGTGATATTCGGACGGAAGCGCATTCAGGAAATCCTGAACCGCGCGTGAAAGCTCCTTCATTTCCTCCGCGCCTACTATGCGCGCGCCGAGCGGCTCGATGTGAATATTGACGCGCGTTCCGGGTTCGGTTCCGCGCTGGATCTCTTCCTCGAGGTCGGTGGCCTGGCGGTGCGCGTCACGTAGGCTCGAGGCCTCGTCCACTTCGAGATGCAGCTCGATGAAAAGGTGGCCTTCGTATTGATGCGCGGACAATTCGTGGACGGCGAGGCCGCGGCGCTGGGCGATCGCGCGAATTGTTTCAAACAGGGGCTCGTTGTTTCGCGCGCGCGGCTCGACGTGCACCACGACGTCCGCAGGCACGATATTTTCGATGCGGCGTTCGACGGCGTCGCTCGCCGCGTGCGCTTGCTCGAGGCTGGCCGTGCGCGGCACGCTGATGGTCACGTCCACGAAGTAACGCTGGCCCGCTCGCCGGACGCGCACGCGTTCCGCTTGCAGGACGCCTTCGGTCTCATCCACGGCGGACGAGATCCGCTCGCGTAATCCCTGTGGCGCCACGTCGAGCAGCGCGTCGACGGTTTGGCGTCCGAGCCGCGAACCGATCCAGATGATTACGCCGGCAACGCCGAGCGCGGCAAAGGCGTCCAGCATGCTCAGCCAGGGAATGTTGAATCTCACGCCGAGCCATGCGCCCGTGATTCCCAGGACCACAACGAACGTGCTCCAGACATCGGTTGAAAAATGCAGCGCGTCGGCCTCGAGCGCTTCGCTCGGATATTTTTTCGCCACGCGACCGAGAGCGCGCGAGCGGACGAAATCAATTCCCATGGAGAGCGTAAGAATGACGATGGCCACGGGACTCGGCCTGATGGCGTGCGCCGAATGGAAAAACAGCCGCTGAAAAGCTTCCCAGATGATGTAGAGCGCGGTGAGGAGCAGCAGGCCCGTCTCGACGAACGCGGAAAAGCTCTCCACTTTCCCGTGGCCATAGAGGTGCTGGGCGTCGGCGGGCTTGTCCGCGACGCGCACGGAAAGATACGTGATGACGGCGGCGACGAGGTCGAGGCTTGAATGCAAAGCCTCCGAAAGGATTCCAAGGCTGCCGGTGAGCGCGGCGAGAAAAACTTTTAGCGAGACGAGAACGACGGCCGAACCGACCGAGCCGAGCGCCGCCATCCGCTTTTCGCGGCTGGCCTGTTCGATGGTGTCCGGCGCCATGCCGGGGATTATACGCTGCGGGACGATGAAATCACGGCTGCACCAGGCACCCCGATCAGTGTCGATTAGAACGGACACCGGGTGCGTGTTTTCAATGAGTTGCGTCATATTCTAATCGCCTCAGTGTCGATTAGGAATGCGTGATTCGAGACTGGTGAATCGTGATCCGTGGGCAGTGCAACGCCGCTCAAAACCGCACAGACAGGATTGTCCGTGCCACTGACCCTCGAAAAAGTGTGACACTTCGCGAGGGTGCCGATCGTTTGTTTTCAATGAGATAAGTCGAAAATGACTCGGCATGGTGTGACACTTAAACTGTGGCGCGCTGGGCGCGTTTGCCGAGCGGCGCGGCGGCATTTCCCGCGCTGTCATCCGATACGCTGCGTTGTGCGTGTCGTCCACTGTTCACCTTTGCGTGGCGCCGGCGATTCCGAGTGCTCGCTGATCGCGCCGGTCGCGGTCGACCGTTTCACTTCTTCCGGCGTGCCCACGGCAGCTTTGGCGCGGACCGCAAAAACGATTCACGGTAGCATGGGCCGCGCTTCGATTTCTATTGTGGAAAGTACGTACATGATTGTCGATTAGCGCAAACGGCTGGTGCGCCGAGGCTAGGCGAGCGAATTCTTGACGTAATGCTTGCGATTTAGGGAGGCGGATTTAATGGCTCATTTTTCGGAGGTCTAGCTGACCATCCAGGCGGAGGCCGAGTATCGAAGGGAAACCGACTCCGGCAGGCCTCTGAGATGTGGCACTTTGTGTAAGCGGATTACTTCCGGATGCGCTGGAAGCCAAGCACCACCGCTAACTGCACTTCCGATTAGTTGGCGATAGTTTGCTGAAATATTTCTGTTGAACGTTGCTACCAACTCTAAGCCAATAAGTTGTTCGATCAGCCGCCCGAGAGATTAAGGAGATAATCCCTGATTTTCTTTGCGTTTTGAATCGTGGTGCCGTTGGCTGGTGCATTCACTTTCTGGAGCCACTCGAAAAACGGTGGCATCGCAATGTCCACAATGCTCCTGAATAACTTGCCAGCGTCGCGGTAAGCCGGGAGCGCCATCGCGTAGAAGACAGCCCATACTGCAATACCGAATGCCATAAGTGATAAGGATGTTCTCGGCCCGCTCCGCAAGTCTAGGAAAACAAGTCGGGGGCACCAGACTCCTATTCCAAACCCGATCAACACGAGCGCGTGCAGGACGGCTACGAGGGCTCCTGAAAAAGATGTCAATACGAGGCTTTCGGCGAACGCACACTGGTCGGCAAATTCTTTTCGCGAAGTATCGGATGCGAAGTTTAGCAGATGAAACCAATAGAAAACGCCGTCGACGCCGTACCTCGTTTCCGGGTAAAGCTCGTAGGCGGCGATGATGTTGCCAAGGCGCGTCGGACGTTCGGCAAAGTGTTCCTCGGTTCCATTGCCGCGTTTGCGAATAGGAAAATCCTGGAGTGCCTCGTAGGCTGTGCTGCGAGACTCTTGCTGTGATGATGAGAAGCCTCCCGCAGGCTGGGGCCGATTCATCAGTTCATCTAACTGCCGAACTCGCCGTTCATTGGCGTCGCGTGCTAGCGTCGTCAGTGATTGAAGACGGAACCCTTCGTAAACGTAGTAAATCCATTGCGTTGCACTGCTCGCGATCAAACCAAAGAAAATGACTTCGGCTATCAAGGATACAGAAGCCCCAACTCCATATAGCGAATTAATGGTGGGTGCCAAAGTCGAAACCAATGGGTGCACCCCAGCGGCAAGAACGATGCCTGGTAGAATAACGCGACGGAACGTTTCGGACGCGAAAGCATCCTCAACCGGCTTCATCGGTGGTCATCTCGTTTTCATTCATTCTAGGGCTGGCTCGTGCGTTGACAATATCGTCCGCCAGAACCGTTTCTTATGGCTGTTGTGCACCCGCCTTCTTGGACGGTTTCGGCGGCGGTGGTGGTGGGTCCAGCGGTCGGCGGGGAGGACTCGGTGACCTATCTTCGGTGGGCCACTTCTTCGTTCGTACAGTCATGTTGAACCCCACAATTCTGAGAAGAGTTACATCACAATTATCGTTATACCATATGTACATAATGACCCAAAAGTTTTGGGTTAAGGAAAGGATTGCCGAATCGAAAAAGGGGCGACCGGCAAAGCATAGAGTCGGGAGCGGGGGAGGAAAGATATCTCGGAGGGATTACTTGTCGAAGACTCCTCGTAGGAACGAGCATCGTCGTGATAATGGTCGGATCGCGCAAGAGTACTCGAATCGCGTTGTCCACTAGACGATTCCGGGCGGATCGCCGCGAACTCGGAAACTATCTCGACCAGGCGACGAGTTGACCGCCCGTTCCTGGTAGACGCGCGAAGCGGAAACTGGTCACTACCCGGATGGCCGGCGACGCACGAATTTGAGTACGAGAGTGGCGGACCCTCCTGCGCTCACTTCGTGAGCTGCGGCGGGCAGGCGGCGGGAAAACCCGCCACGGCGGGTGCCACAGGCGCACTTGC
>Ga0209415_10013982_pt1 | contig 13145 bp, 14 predicted proteins | sample PeaSoiSIISIP2007_FD_187696 | JGI IMG/M metagenome (GOLD analysis project Ga0209415, IMG submission 187696) | Peat soil microbial communities from Weissenstadt, Germany - SII-SIP-2007 (SPAdes) (version 2) | ecosystem: Environmental > Terrestrial > Soil > Wetlands > Peat | place: Germany... | reverse complement strand
AGAGCATCGTTGAGCGAGGCGCGAGCCGCTTGAACCGAGGGAACCAGGCTAAATAGGATTCCCGTCGCGATGGCGAGGGCCAGCGTAAATCCGAGCAGAGGGCCGTCGACCGAAGGCGCGGCCGAGCCCGGCAGGCCCATCGGAACCAGCCGCGCGAGAACCTTCATTCCAATGGGCGCCAGCAGGAGCCCGATCGCTCCGCCGGCGGTCGAGAGGACCAAAGCTTCGGTCACCATTTGGCGAACCAGCCGCCAGCGTCCAGCGCCAAGAGCAGCACGGACAGCCATCTCGCGCTGCCGTCCGACGGCTCGAGCCAGCAGCAGGCTCGCCAGGTTCGCGCAGGCGATCAGAAGAACCGATCCGGCCGCGGCCATCAAGACCCATAGGGCGACTCGCGTGTCACCCAGCACTTCATCTTTGAAGGGATAAACCACTGCGCCCAAGTGAGCATTACTACGCGGATAATCCTTGGCCAGCTTCTGCGCGACGGACGCCATATCGTCACGCGCGCGCTGCAACGTCACACCTGGCTTTAGTCGTGCGACCACGGCGAGAAAATGCGAGTTGCGGTTGTGAAGCTGGTCGGCTGTGAAATGGGTGGGCATGTAGACATCGTTTTCGCGATTGCGAAACACGAAATTCGGTCCGAGCACGCCGAGGATCGTGAATTTATTGCCATCCATCAGCAGCGATTTCCCGACCGCCCCGGGATCGCCTTGATAACGGTGCTGCCACAGGCGGTAACTGATGAGAACCACCGGCGCGCCCGCGCGATCTTCGTCTTCTGTGAACACCCGGCCAAGCAGCGGCTGGACGCCGAGAAGCGAGAAGAAATTCGGCGTCACCATGCGGCCGACTACCCGTTCGGGTGGGCCGTCGGCAGTCAGGTTCGCGGTGACGCTGCGAGTGGCCGCCATATCGGCGAACACATGATTCTGGTTCTTCCAATCGACATAATTCGCGACCGCCGGCGTATTCTTGGGAAAGCTGAGAAAGCTGGCGTCTTCATAGACGTATGCGAGCCGGTCGGGGTCCTGATAGGGAAGCGGACGCAGCAGCACCGAATCCAGGGTTGAAAATATGGCGGAGTTCGCTCCGATCCCGAGGGCCAGCGCGCAAATCGCGATCGCCGTAAACGCCGGGGCTTGACGTAGAAGCCGGAGGCCGTGCCGCAGGTCCTGAAACAGTGTGGGCATACACAAATTACCGGAACATCAGATGGAAAGTTACTCACGAATTTCGAGCCATCGCGTCAAGGTATGATAGTAAAAACCTTCGTACACCTTTCGAACATCAGGGAGACTCTAACAAATGAAGCCACTTTCGCTTATGACCATGGCACTGGCCCTCGGCTGCGTCTGGACGTTGTCGGCGCAGAATCCGCTTAGCGGCGAAACCAAAAATTTCTACACGCAGATCAAGACCAACCTCGTCAAATCGGCCGAGAAGATGCCAGAGGCGAACTATTCCTTCCAGCCCACCGATAGCGTGCGCACGTTCGGACAAATCATCGGCCACGTCGCGGACGCGGAGATTCTGTTCTGTTCCGCGGCCAAGGGCGAAAAGAAAGACTCGAATGCCGAGAAGACGCTCAAATCGAAGGCCGAGCTGGTCGCCGCTCTAAAGGACTCGTTCTCGTATTGCGATGGCGTGTATAATTCGCTCACCGATGCCTCCGGGGTTGAGAAGGTCAAGTTCTTCGGGCGCGATATGACCAGGCTCGGCGTCCTGAACTTCAACATCGCGCATTCAAATGAGCATTACGGCAACATCGTCACGTATCTGCGCATCAAAGGGCTGGTTCCGCCTTCCAGCGAATCCAGCAAGTAGGCTACAATACGATCCACAGGGAGGACCACCTTGACCCGATATTCCATGATGATTCTCGGCTCGCTCTCCGTCGCGGGCGGGCTTTACGCACAGCAGGCGACTACCGAAGCGGCCGCATTGAAGGCCGCTTACAACGGCATTAAGAACAACGTTTCCAAAGCGGCTGCGAAGATGCCGGACGACCAGTATGGATTTAAAGCAACTCCGGACATTCGCACGTACGGAGCGCTGATCGCGCACATCACCGATGCCAATGGCCGTACCTGCGCCGCAGTGGCGGGTTCGACGCCGCCGGGGAGCGCGGGAAGCAAGACGTCTAAAGCGGATCTGGTGGAGGCGTTGAAGGCGTCCTTCGACATTTGCGACGGCGTGTTCAATTCGCTGTCGGATGAAGACGCGACCAAGACGGTGAGCGCGGGCCGCGGCGGTCCACGGCCGAAATTCGCAGTGCTGTGGGGCGTGGTGACCCATAGCAATGAAATGTATGGCTATATGTCGGTGTACATGCGCTTGAAGGGCGTGGTTCCGCCGTCCAGCGAGCCTCGCCAGTAGCGATTTCGGTCAGATTTTGCGGGATTCTCAAACGCCCCGGTGACGCGACGCGCGCGTTAGCAAGCGTTCATTCATCGCGTTTTCAACGGCGCTTAATGCAGGCGGGCGAGCTCTTGCGCGTACAGGCGGTTATTCGGGAACCGTTTGGCGAGACCTTCCAGCAGCTCCTTCGCGCGAGCTACATTTTTATCCCGCAAAGCCGCGACGGCCAGCAGCACACGAGCGTAAGGGAGGAGATAATGTCCGCTCTCCGCGGTGAGCTTCAGGTTTTCGATTCCGCGATCCCGATCGGTCTGCGCTCCGCCGACGCGCAACAGCCAGCGCAGCGGTGCGGGTTTCAGGCTGAGCAGATAATTTTCCACGCCGACCGCCAGGTACGCATCCGAAAATCCAGGGTTCTGCGCAATCAGTTTCTCGGCGATCGCGCGCCCGGTCTTCACGTCGCTTAGCGAGGCCATGTACCGCTTCTCGATCAGCGCCAGATAATCGGATCGCAATCCTAAACGCATCAGCGACGCGAACTGCGCGTTCTGATTCGCCGGATCTGCCTCCAGAGCCTTGGCCGCGAGCTGCTCGCTGTGCGCCAGCGCGGCTTCGAACTCCCGCTTGATTTTCGGATCCGCGCTAGGTTTCTGGCGATTCAGAAACGCGTCGTCATGCATGAAAAACTCGGATTGCAGAATGTGCAGTCGATCCAGTTCTGAAAACAGATATGCCGCCGCGTCCGACACCGGGCCCAAGGGATCAGAAGGACTTTGAGCAATAGATTCCTGAAAAGACTTGTGCGCCTGGTCGAACTGAAGGTTGTACATTTCGCTGTAGCCGCGTTCGAGCGGAGTCGGCGCGGGTGTAAGCGAAGAATCGCCCGCCAACGCGAACATCAACAGCAAAAGCACAGTAACAACTGTATACTACGACGGCGGCCCGCGGCGCACGGTTACGAGGAGATTACGCCCGGCTTGTCCCAAGCGTGATGATGCGGCCCTTCGTCGCGTTCTTCGACTCGATCGTACAGATGATCCGTGGACGTGGTCCCCAGCGAAAGATTGTAGAGGCTGGTCAGCCCCAGGCCTTCCCTCAGGTCTTCGTCGAAATCGTGAAGCTGATGCAGATGCTTGGCGAGTGCCGGAATCTCGCGCCCCGAAGGCGTTCTGAGGAACATCTGGTAGCCGCGGCTGACCAAGACTCCGATCTCATCGCCGATCAGCACGCCGGATTTGCCGAGGGTAACGTTACCGCCGCCCGCGTCTTCCACCATCGCCGCGCATCCGCCGCGCGTCACCCGAGCCTTCGCGGAGCCTTCCGGCTTCACATCGAACTTGTAGGACTGCAAGTTGGCAAGACGGTCGTTGAACGTCAACTGATGAGGAGTCTCTCGGCGAAAGAACATGTCTCATCATTATAATGCCTGTGTGCCATTCGTACTCGCTTTAGACGAAGGAACCACCAGCGCGCGGGCGGCTCTGTATAACGACGAAGGCCGCCGCGTGGCGATGGAATCGACCCCCATCGAATGCTTCTACCCGCAGCCCGGATGGGTGGAACAGGACGCCAATACCATCTGGACCGCGCAAATCGATGCCGCGCGACGCACGCTCGCCATGGCGGGAGTTTCGGCGTCGGACCTAACCGCGATCGGCATCACGAATCAGCGCGAGACGACGGTGGTCTGGAATCGCCGCACGGGCGAGCCGGTTGCCCCCGCGATCGTGTGGCAGTGCCGGCGCACGGCCGCGTATTGCGAAGCACTCCAGCCGCGGGAGCTGATCGAGCGCAAGACCGGCCTGGTGGTCGACGCATATTTTTCCGCCAGCAAAATTCGCTGGCTGATCGATTACACCTCCAGCCATCCGGATGACCTGCTGTTTGGAAATGTCGACACGTGGCTGATCTGGAAGCTGACCAACGGGGCGGCGCATGTCACCGATCCGACCAATGCGTCGCGCACCATGCTGATGAACCTCGCGACCGGGGATTGGGATCATGAGCTGTTGTCGATCTTCGGTCTGCCCGAGTCGATGCTGCCGAGAATCGTGCGGTCGTCGGGAGTTTGCGGAACCGCCGCGAAGGAGCACCTGGGCGCGGCGATCCCGATCGCGGGCATCGCGGGGGACCAGCAGGCGGCTCTGTTCGGCCAGGCTTGCTTTTCCGCGGGATTGTCGAAAAACACTTACGGCACCGGATGTTTCGCGCTGATGCACTCGGGCGAACATTTGCCGGTATCGAAAAATCGCCTGCTGGCGACGCGCGCGGCATCGCCTGACGACAAGGCGCAATTCGCGGTGGAAGGTAGCGTGTTCATCGCGGGAGCGGCGGTGCAATGGCTCCGCGACAAACTGCAAATCATTTCGAACGCCGCTGAGACGGAGGCCATCGCGTCGTCCGTTCCCGATACCGGTGGCGCTTACGTCGTGCCGGCGTTCGTGGGACTGGGCGCGCCGCACTGGGATTCGGCCGCGCGGGGAATCTTCTGCGGAATCACGGCGGGGACCGATCGCGCGCGGCTGGTGCGCGCAACGCTGGAGAGCATCGCTTATCAGACTCGGGATCTGGTGGAAGCCATGGAATCCGACAGCGGCCAGAGGATCAGGGAACTGCGCGTCGACGGCGGAGCCGCTTCCAACAATTTTCTGATGCAGTTCCAGGCGGATATTCTCGGCTGCCCCATCGTGCGTCCCGCTGACATCGAGACTACCGCGCTTGGTGCCGCTTATCTGGCGGGGTTGGCTACTGGATTCTATCGGAGCCTGGAGGATCTGTCGCGTTTCTGGCGATCGGAACGCGTGTTCGAGCCGAAAATGTCCGCGCATCGCCGCGGGGAGCTGATCGATGGTTGGAACCACGCCGTCGCGCGGTGCCGCCTGCGGTAACACTGTCTGCGCACGTACATTAACCGCTTCCTCCGGTCGCGGCTCAATGTCGGCGGTCCGCCATTGTCCATGACGTAAACTAATCGACCGCGATTTGTTTGCCTAGCTCCGCCACCGGCAAGCGACGACCCACGTAGAAGGCACCGAACAGCGCATACACCGCGCTCGCTTCGTCGAAGCGCATCTCATAAATCAGGCGCTTGAACACCACCGGATCTTCCGCGAAGAGGTCGACTCCCCACTCCCAATCGTCGAAGCCGATCGACCCGCTGATGATCTGCTTCACCGTGCCCGCGTAACGCCGGCCGATTTCGCCGTGCTCCTGCATCTGGCGCTGCCGCTCCGTCATTTCGAGCTGATACCAGTTCTTATGCTCTCCGCGGCGCTTGTCCATGGGATAAAAGCACACGTATTTGTGGCCGGGCATTTCGGGAAACAGACGAGAACGCATGGCGGTGCGCTGGCGCGCGAGCGTCTCCTCGATCTCCGTGTTCCACTCGGCCGAATGCGGGACCACCGAGCGCTCACTCAGCGACGCATATAGCTTTCCGGTCGACTCGTACAACCCCAGTTCCACCACCGATAGATACGATGTAGTCGGTTCCAGATAATCCCACAGCCAGAGCCGTGTCAGGTCGCGCTCCACTTTCCCCAGACCGTCGAAATCCGGGCGGAAGTGGATCAGCATCAGGTCGCCTTTATGACCGAGCAGCGAAAACAAAGCGCTGCCGTCGTGTTCCATTCCGGCCAGCACCGGATTCGCCTGCGCCAGGACTTCCACGCGGCCGCCGTGCGGGAGCGCCCGCCACGCGGCCCAACGGACGCGAAACATCTGGTGCAGTACGCTTGCTCCTTCGATCGTCAACGGGACCGGAGGCAGATTCTCGAAAGAATACATAGTGTTTTTACTACTGTATCGCGGTGCGTGCTAAAATTGAACTGTTCATGCACCCAGATACTCATCTGGTGATTCAGCTTCAATCGCTAGACCAACGAATCGCAGCGCTCGAGAAGGAAGTAGCGGCGCTGCCGAAGCACATCGCCGCGATTGAAAAAACGCTGGAGTCGCATATCCGCAAGCTGGAAGCCGACCGGGCCGCGCTGGTGGCGAATCAAAAGGATCGCAAGAAGTTCGAAGGCGAGATCCAGATCCAGGAGCAGAAGATCAGCAAGCTTCGCGATCAGATGCTGCAAGCCAAGACCAACGAGCAGTACCGGGCCTTCCAGCACGAAATCGAGTACGCGGAAAAAGAGATCCGCAAATCCGAGGACCGGATTCTGGAGCTGATGGCCGAATCCGAGCCGCTGGATCAGAATGTGAAGAAAGCCGAACTGGCGCTGAAGGAAGAGAAGCAGTCGGTGGAATCGGAAAAAACCAAAGCGCGGGAACGGACCGCCGCAGATCAGAAACAGCTCACGGAACTGAAAGCCGAGCGTGCCACGGCAGTAGCGAAGCTTCCTCCGGCGGTGGTGACGACCTACGGGCGGCTTCGCAAAAAGTGGCCCAACAGCGTGGTGATCGCGGAAGCGGTGAAGGGTAGCTGCTCCGCCTGTCAGATCGTACTGAGACCCCAGTACATGCAGGATCTGAAGAAGAGCGAACAATTGATGACCTGCGAAAACTGCGGGCGCTTCCTTTACTACGTGCGTCCGGTCATCGAAGACGTGGCATCAGTCGGATAAAAAAAAGAGCCGGCCCCGTTCGAGACCGGCCCCCACCATAAACGATCCTCGACTACTTGCTCGGCTTGGCAGCCGGGGCTTGCGCGGTCGAAGGCGCCGCGGGCTTTTTGGCCGTCTTGGCCTTTTTAGCGTGACGCTTCACGGCCGGTTTTTGCGTACTCTGCGTGTTCGAGGTCGCCGGAGCAGTCCCCGTGGCAGGCGTCTGCGCCATAATGGCGCCGGCCGCGATCAGTGCAGTCAGAATTAAGCTTTTCATTTTGTCCCTTTCTCCTATACGGGGTGCTTCTTGCTCACCCACGGTCCCATCATGCGCCCGATGCCCGGCAACTTCGATCACCTGCGTACGGGAGTAGAAACGGCAAACTTAAGTTACACATAGCGAGCAATTGTTAATGAAGAAACGTTAGTCTGAAAGAGGAATGCGCACGTTGCTTCGCGTCCTGGTGATCGGATTTGCAGCCGTCATCGCGCTGCTGGCGGCGGCCGCGATCATTGCCGTAAACGACGCTCGATCCATCGCCGCGAGCGCGGACGGCCTGGTGAATAATCAACTGGTGATCGCGCGTCTGCTGGACGAAGTTCAGCGCGAGCAGGAGGTTCTGAACACCGCGTTTTACCGCCTGTCCCGCACGCCGGATTTAGTCGATCGCGAGCGCGTGCTCGCCGATCTGGATCAGACCGACAACGAAATTCACCAAATGGTGGAAGAACAGCGCGGCCGGCCGAATGAAGAGGCGTGGGGCGAGGCGTGGGACCGGCTGGAGCGAAGCGTGCTCGATTTTTCAAAAGAAGCCCGCCAGCTTCTGCTGAACCGGGAAAATCCGGTGTTTTCATCGCGTGATCTGTTTGCGAAGCATGAGCAGGTGACCGCTGTAGTAGCGCGTCTGGTCGACATGAGTTATGCGGAGGCGGTGGACACGCGGCATCGTATGGATCAGCAGTCGGACGAACTCACGCAGGAATCGAAGCTGCTGTTCGGAGGATGCCTGCTGGTGGCGCTAGTGTTCGCGGCGGTCACCGTTCGCCTGGCCGCGCGCGTGTTCCGGCAGATGGAATCGCAGACGGGAGAACTCAGCCGCGTCTCGTTCCGCATGCTGGAGACGCAGGAATCCACTGCGCGGCGATTTTCGCATGAGCTGCACGATGAACTCGGAGGGTCGCTCACGGCGATCAAATCGAACCTGCTGGCGATCGCCGCGAATCCATCCGACCGCGCGCGCGTTGAGGATTCGATCAAGCTGGTGGAAGATTCCATCCACAACGTGCGGGAGCTGTCGCAGCTTCTGCGTCCGACCATTCTCGACGATTTCGGCCTGGACGCCGGAATCCGCTGGCTGGCGGACCGGTTTCGGGAGCGCACCGGAATCGAGGTGGATTACCGTTCCGAGTTCGACGGGCGTCTGTCCGATGAAGCCGAAACGCATCTATTTCGCATCGTGCAGGAAGCGCTGACCAACATCGCGCGGCATTCCGGGGCGACAAAAGTCGAGATTCATCTGCGCGCCGAAGGGGAGCGCATCCGCTTGACGATTCACGATAACGGCAAGGGCTTGCAGGGGTCGAATCCGGCTGGAATGGGCCTCAGCGGCATGCGCGCGCGCGCCCGCAGCGCCGGCGGCGAGATGACCATCCAATCGCAACCGGGCGCGGGCGTGACCATTGACGTATCGGCGCCGCTCGAAACGCCGGCGTTGCACAGCGAAAAAATATGATCCGAATCCTTCTTGCCGACGACCACGTGCTGGTCCGCCAGGGCTTCAAAATGATTCTCTCGGCGCAGCCCGATATGCAGATCGTGGGCGAAGCCGCCAATGGACGGGAAGCCGTGGAGCTGGCCGAGAAACTCCAGCCCGACCTGGTGATCATGGACGTGACCATGCCGGAGCTGAACGGCATCGAAGCCACGCGGCGCCTGGTCACCATAGCGCCGCGCGCCCGTGTCCTGGCGCTTAGCATGCATAAGGACTCGGTCTACGTCCGCGAGATTCTGCGTGCGGGAGCTCGCGGCTACTTGCTGAAAGATTCCGCGGATGCCGACCTGATCGCCGCGGTGCGCGCGGTCGCGAAAGGGGAAGGCTATTTGAGTCCGGCGGTGTCGGAAGCCGTCCTCACCGATTACCGGCGCCACGTGACGGATCCGCTGGATCTTCTGACCACGCGCGAGCGTGAAGTTTTGCAGATGATTGCGGAGGGAAAGACGAACAAAGAGATCGCCACGTCGCTGAATCTGAGTGTATATACGGTAGAAGCGCATCGTGGGCGTGTGATGGAGAAGCTGAATTTGCACAGCACGGGCGAACTGGTCCGCTTCGCGCTGCGGAACGGGCTGATCGATTAGTCAGCGGATCTGTCTGCGCTGGCGATATTAACTTCGCGCCAAGCAATGGACTGATCGATTCGTCAACAGATCCGCATGCGAACTGCGCTGGCGATATTAACCGCTCCCTGCGGTCGCGGCTCATTTTAGCAACGGATCGACATGCGATCGTGCGCCCGATTGAGCCGTGACCGGAGGGAGCGGTTAATGCTGATCAGGCGCTAAGAACGTCGCCATAGGATCGCCTTGTTTTTCCAATGCGTATCGAATCGCCGCTTCGACGTTCTCGCGTTCCGCTAGGCGGCGCGTGCTTCCGTGGCGCGCCCACCGCTTGCGATCCGGCGTATCGAAGCCAGCCAGATTCAGCATGCGACTGGCGTAAGATTTTAGATCGTTCATGATCCGTTCCGGTGCGGCCTCCGCGTCAAGGACAATGTGAAGGTGGTTGGTGCGGACGTGAGCGGCGAGGAGGCTCCATCCACGATTGGAGCATCGCTCCACAAGGGACGCTAATACCGTGTCTCGACGCGGCCGGTCCATCGTGTAGGAGCCTTGAAGCATGGAACGACGAGCGGCGAAGGACCGATTAAAGTTCGGTTCGAGCATCGGGGCACCGGGAACCGCGTGACGACGATCCACCGAGCCCGACTCGTCGCCATGCAAGTGCGAGCCATAGCAGGCTAAGGTGATCAAGTAGACCACGCTGCTATAAGGATACCCGCCCCCGTCGCTGGCGAAGGCAGACGCGTTGACGTTGATCGAGGAAATTCCTACACTATCGCCATGGAAGTGCATTTCACCCCGGAAGAAGAGGCGCGCCTCGCAGAGGTGGCCGGGCGCGTCGGGAAAAAGGCCGAGGAAGTGGTGCAGGAGACCGTTTCGCGCATGCTGGACGAGGAGGCGCGTTTCGTCGAGGCTGTGGAAGCCGGTTTTGCGTCGCTCGACCGTGGTGAATTTGTTGAGCACGACGCAGTGAAAGCTCGCATCGACCATCTTCTCCGATCCTGATGCGAATCCGCTGGTCTCCTGAGGCCGCTGACGACCTGGCACGAATCGTCGAGCGGATTCAAAGGACAATCCAGTAGCCGCTTCCGAAGTTGCTCAGATTTTTTGGGAGAACGTGGATTCCCCTATTTATCCGAAAGCAATGGCGACGCTCGCGTATCGGTATAGGATCAATTATCCTCTTTATTCGATGAAGCACTAGCCCGCTGAGGTTGCATTTGTTCGGGCAATCGATCAAAATCGTCAAATATGTTTCGAAAGGCTCTCCAGGTTGCGGGTATTTTTTCGGTTCTAATTGGTTCCGCGGTCGGGGCTTCTCCGGACGTGGTGGGCAGTCTATCCGACGCACGCAAGGAGCTGTTCGCTGCCCGTTATCCTGGTGCGATTGAGCTCTACCGGAAAGTTCTGATCGAGGATCCGTCTCAGGGGGAGGCCTATTACGGTTTGGTCCGCGCGTTCATCGGGGAGCGCCGCGCCAAGGACGCTTACGCGGCGGCAACTGAAGGAATCGCTAAGGCGCCGCAGAGCGCCGCCACTCAGTCTGCGGCGGGCATGGCGGAATACCGGCGTGGAAACCTGGAGCAATCCGAGCATCACTATCTAAACGCATTGAAGCTGGATCCGAATTACCCGGGAGCGCTACGCGGAATGGCTATGCTCTATTCCGCAATTTCCCGATTTAAATCCTCCCGCGATTTAATGGCGAAAGCGTATCTTTTGCTTCCGGAAGATCCGGCTCTGGCTCTGTACCACGCTGGCACCTTATCCGGCGCCGAGCTCATTCCGGCGCTCGAAAAAGTTCTCGCGATGTACGATCCGGAGAGCCGCGAGGCGCGGTCGCTGCGCGCCCGTGTTGCATCCGACAAGACGCTGGCCGGCCGCCACTTGCGACGGCTCACTAGCCCCTATCAGGATGCGGAGATGAAGCTGATTCGGCTGTATGATTCGGCGAACCATCCGCGCGGCCTGGGCGTCAAAGTGCGGTTTAACAATCGGCAAACTGCGACGTTATTGCTCAACACCAGTGGATCTGGGTTTAGTCTTTCTCCGGCGATGGCCGAAAAGGCCGGTCTGGAACTGCTGACGGACCTGACCACGGAGATGAACGGAATCGGTTCTCAAGCTCCGCCCGACACCTTTCATTACGTCGCGGCGCAAATCCAGATCGGATCGGTCGAGTTTGCGGACTATCCGGTTTCGGTTTATAGGACGGCGAGAACGGCCGACTTCGACGGTTACATCGGTCTGGGCACGTTCCAGCGCTTCCTGATCACCGTCGACTTTCCGGGGGCGGTCATGCGGCTGGCGGCGCGGCCCAAAGAAGAGCTGGCGGCTCCGGACGAACCCGTGGATGCCCGCGCGCTGGCTCCCGGCTTTCAGCGCGTTTTTCGATTTGGCAGCGATCTAACCACGCAGACCTCAGTGAATAAAGAGAAGGCCCGGCTGTTCCTGATCGATTCGGCGGCCGCGACGAACCTGATCGACTCCGATTTCGCCCGCGAAGCGTCGCTCACCACGGATTCCCGGACGCCCATCAGTGGGGCGCAGGGCGCGGCGCGGACTCTGATCGCCAAAGGTGTCTGGCTGTCCTTTGGTGGCTTCCACCAAGATAATCCCGCGATGTATTCAGTGAGCTTGCAAGGTTTGAGCGATTCAATCGGTGTGGCCCTCGGCGGAGCGCTGGGGATGCCGGTGCTATCGTATTTGACGCTGACGATCGACTACCGGAACGGCAGTGTGCACTTCGCGCAGAAATAAGCCGCCGGGGGCCGGAACGTCTTTTTGCTCCGCGCGTTTGACACATCGCCGCCATATTCGCTAATCTGAAGTAGTTACGAACTCGCACGGAGAAGGTCTGTCTACATGAAAACCGTAATTCCTTCGCCCGAGGACATCGAGCGTCATTGGCACCTCATCGATGCCGAAGACGTGGTGTTGGGCCGGCTGGCCAGCAAGGCCGCTATGCTGCTGCAAGGCAAGCATAAGCCGAGCTATACACCCTACATCGATACGGGCGATCACGTGGTGGTGGTCAACGCCGCCAAGGTCCGCTTGACGGGCCGCAAAGAAAATCAGAAGCTGTATCGCCGGCACTCGGGTTATCCCGGCGGACTGACGGAAACGCTGGCGCGCACGGTGCGCGAGACGCGTCCGCAGAGGATGGTGGAAGAGGCGATCCAGGGAATGCTTCCGAAATCGAAACTCGGAAAGCAGATGTACCGGAAATTGCAAGTGTATGCGGGTCCCAAACACCCGCACGACGCACAGAAGCCGCAGGCTCTCGCGGTATAGGAGATTTGAAGAGATTGGCGCTACTACAACATTTGGGGACCGGCCGCCGCAAGACTGCGGTGGCCAGAGTGATTTTGCGGTCGGGCAAGGGCGACATCAAAGTGAACGGCCGCACGTTCGAGCAGTATTTCCCGAGCGAAGCGGCGCGCGCCATCGTGCGGCAGCCGCTGCTGGCGACCGAGACCGCCGATAAGTTCGACATCCTGATCAACACCGATGGCGGTGGAGTTTCGGGACAGGCGGGCGCGGCCAAGCTGGGCATCGCACGCGCGTTGATGGAGTTCAACGCGGAGCTGCGGGCGAAGCTGAAGGGGCTCGGGTTTCTGACGCGCGACGCGCGCCAGCATGAGCGCAAGAAGTACGGACAGAAGGGCGCTCGCAAACGCTTCCAGTTCTCCAAGCGCTAGACCAGTTTTTGGGTCGGATCCGCATATCCGCCCACTATCCAACTACCCGGATGCCGCAAATTCCGCTTTGGGCCGCGGCATCAGGGTCCTAACCGAAACCTAAAAGGAGGTTTTTTGCCGTCGATTAGCATGAAGGAATTGCTCGAAGCAGGCGTTCATTTCGGGCACCAGACCAAGCGCTGGAATCCA
>Ga0209415_10013981_pt1 | contig 13145 bp, 9 predicted proteins | sample PeaSoiSIISIP2007_FD_187696 | JGI IMG/M metagenome (GOLD analysis project Ga0209415, IMG submission 187696) | Peat soil microbial communities from Weissenstadt, Germany - SII-SIP-2007 (SPAdes) (version 2) | ecosystem: Environmental > Terrestrial > Soil > Wetlands > Peat | place: Germany... | reverse complement strand
TGTGGCGCCAGGACAATGCCACTCGCCGTCGCCGGCTAGTAGGTCAGTTTGAGATCGCCTACGGGTCGCCCATCGCATCGGCGAAGCCAGCGTCGCTCTGGAGAGGTCCAGCTTCGCCGGCACTGGTCAGGCATGCCGCATCGTATGGCGCCCACGTACCGTCGGACCTACACATGAACGGAGGGCAGCCGACGGGTGGGTTGAAAATTTGGGCGGAGGTACCGGGGCATGAGCATCGTTCTCCGCCATCGGGCATCGGCAGCGAACAGTGGGGAGGAGGCTCCAGATCCGGCTTGATGCTGCACGCTGCGAGTAGCACGAGCAACGGGAGCGCGAAGCGAGCGGTCATGACCACAAGCGTACTACCGCCGCGCCGTCCGGGCTTGTCCGGCACGTGAACGCCCCGGCAGTGCGAGTGGCCGCCGGACGACTGTCCCGCTCGGCCCTGTTCGCGGCGAGCGCGGTGGGCGCGGTGTTGGCGACGACGGATTGCGGCGGCGGGGAACGCCGGGACGTACGGAGTATCCGGAGTGGAACGACGAAGCCGCTCCGCTTCGCGTCAGTCTCCGCGCTCCAGCCAGACGGAGGGCCCGTCGAGCCCCTCGCCCGGCTCCACGTGGACCACGCGAGGTCGACAGCACACCGGGCAGTCCTCGACGTACGTCTGTCGCTGGCCGCCGCCCGGGTCCACGTAGACCTCCTCCTGTTCGCCGCAGAACGGGCAACTGACTCGGCTTCGTGCCGAAGGAGAACGGTGGCGCTTCTTGGTCACTTGGGCAGGTCGTGGCGAAGGGGTCGACCGGTGCAGCATAGACCACGGTTCTGGGGATGAACCCGCCGCGGTTGCGTTACCCTGCTATCCTCCTGGGGGTGTGAACGTGAGCCAGCCCGATCCGCCGAAGACCGACTCGTTCTTCGGCGCCGTCGCACCCGTGACGCGGTATCTCTGGCTCGTCGTCATCGCGCTAGCAGCTTGCGAGGGTGCGCCTCCGGCAAACGTGCCGCCTGCGGCGACGCCGCCAGTGGTCGCTTCCAGCCCGCCGCCCGTGGAGTCCGTGCCCTTGCCGCCCGCTGCACCGCCCGAGAGCGCCACGCCCGTTGCGGCACAAGCCCCATCACCGCCCGCCGCCCCGGAGATGTCGACCGTGCGAAGGACCCCGGAGCCTCCTGCCGTGTGTGAGCGAAAGCCTGGCGAGCGGATCGAGCGGGTCCGCTGGGCCCATGGAACCGGCAACGCCAAGTGCGATGCGCTCGAAACCCTCTGGGCAAACGTCCCGCATGCGGATCGCGCGTGCCATTCCGATGACGAGTGCACGGTCATCTCCTCGGACGGGAACTGCATCCGCTTGCCGCTGGCGAAGGTGGCGGCCGGGCGTGCCGAGTACCGAACTCCGCCCTGCGGAAACCCGATGAGCGGAGCGTGCCCCGGGGAGCGCATTCCCCCGAGGTGCGTGGACGGTTGCTGCGTGGCCGAGTGACGGCGCCCGGCAGCGCCCACCCGCTTTGGCTCCAGGCGCGTGCCGCCAGGTGTCACACCGCGCTGTACGTCGTCGCCCGCTTCCGCCCCTTCGCCCGGAGCTTCTTCTTCGCGAGGCCCTCCTGCGCAGGTCGTCGGTGGAGACGTCATCGTCGTGGATGTCGGCGCGGTCGGTCATGAGACGTCGCCTGACGCAGCGCCAAAGTGTTCAAAAAGCTCTTCGACCTCCTCGTGCCACAACGCCCAGTACTCCTCCGCCTTCTTGTACTCTCGCCGCCACAATGCCTCTCGCGCCAGCCTTTGGTACTCGCCCATCTTCTCGCGCGCACGCTGGAGGTATTCCGCGTCGGCTCTGGTCACGGGTAGAGTCTAGGTCTAGCCACGCCGCGTGCCACCGTCACGTGACGCCGCACGCAGCGCCATTTCAATTCCTACCCCCGCCCCCGCGACGCTCGCCGCCGAGATCGGGCTCGGGCGGGCGATGGAGATCCTCTTCGGGATCGTGACAAGCGCCCCGGGCACGCCGCCGACGGCGACCCCCGCCCCGTGGTCGTCGAGGAAGGCTGGGGGACCCGGACCGCCAGGTCAGCGGCGCTCGTGGAGGCGGGTTCGTGCCTCCGGGTCGGCGAGGTCGTCGTTGACGGTGCCGGTTGCAACGGCTTCGATCGCACCATGCAACCGAAGGTTCTCGTGACCGCTTGGGTGGAGGCGTTCAGCCAGGACACGCCTCCCCCTTCACGCCCCAAGGACGTGTGATACGCCGGTCTGGCTTGAAACGAACCGCACACTCGCCCGCGAATCTGGCGCTCGGCGCGCTCGGCATCGTTTTCGGCGACATCGGGACGAGCCCTCTCTACACGCTGCAGGTGGGCATCACGCCGGAGCCCGGCGTCCACCCGGCGCCGGCCGACGTCCTCGGCGTGCTGTCGCTCATCATCTGGGCGCTCACCCGATGCAGCACCTCCTGGAAGATGCGGGCCGACGGCGCGAACATCGCCCCGGCCTGGTTGGTGAAGACCAGGCGCCCCGGATGCCGGAGCCGCCAGGCACGGAGGACGGGTAGCAGCGGGTCAAGGATCGGCACGTACCGCACCCGGTCGCTCTTGGTCGGTCCGTCGAAACTCCGCTGTACGGTGAGCAGGCGCCGTTCGAAGTCGACGTCCGACCACTCAAGCGCGGCGATCTCCCCTGCCCTCATGCCCGTGTAAATCGCGGTCGCGTAGAACACGAAGACGTGCTCGTCCTCGTCCCTGGCCGCCGCGAGAAACCGCCGCACTTCGGCGTCGGTCCGGAGCCACTGAAAGTCCCGGCTGAAGAGGGCCACCTTGGGCTTCCTAAACTTCGGCACGCCGAGGATCCACGGGACTTTGAAGCTCGTCGCCGTGCGCAGCAGCGTCGCGAGCAGCGTCACGTGGTTGCTGACGGTCTTGTCCGACAGCCCCTCGTCGTCGACCTTGATGCCGACGTAGCCGTCGACCTCCTCGACCCCGAGGTCGCGCAGCCGCATCGCCCCGAACGCCGGCCGCAGGTGCTTGCGGATGATGCTCTCGTCGTCCTTCTGGCTGCGCTTTCGGGGGGCGCGCTTCTCGATCCAGTAGTCGAAGAGGTCGTTGAACGTCTTCTCTGGGGGCGCCGCGTTGCGGATGCCGCGCTTGATCTCCTCGACCTCGACCTGCTTGCGACTCAACTCGGTCTGCGCGCGCTTGTAGTCGTCGAAGACGGCGCTCTGGCGCTTGCCGTGCTCGTCGAGCCAACGGATGCGCCACTTGCCGGTGTGCTTGACGGGCTTGCTCACGACGATGTTCCTTGCTCCGAGCAAGGTCGACCGTCTCCTGCAGCCCGGGCGCGATCCCTTGCAGGAGCGCGCTCGGTCGGAGGTCGCGTGGCCCCAAACTGGCCCCAAGAACGAAAAACGCGGGGCGGGCTGTAGACCCTAACCCCGCGCAATCACTGGGTTGCGCGGGCCGGATTTGAACCAGCGACCTTCGGGTTATGAGAACGCGGAGTGCGCAGCTATCATGCCGGATTTGCAGGTGATTTCGAAGGTCGGAGCCTCGGACTCATACATCGAGTCCATGCGTAACCCGGCGATTCGCGGCGTATCGAAAGCTTCGGACGATTCGCGGGACGATTCAGTGGACCTGGCTCATGTACGCGCATTGGCAGTCGCGGCACACGCACTCGTCGCCGCAGACCCCGAACGCTCGAAGGAGCTCCTTCGAGAACTGATGCGGCTGCTTGATGAGTGAACCCGCGCGGGACCGCTCCCCTCCCCCCCCACGGCTCTACGACGGGACCGAGACGACTTTTTAGCCAGCACGGGTTTCGGTCGTGCTCAGTCGCCAGACCGGTCCCTGTAGGTCGGCGACCACTTTATTTCGTCTACTGGTCGAGATTGTTTCTTGCACGTTTCTTAACTGATCCTTAAGCTTGGCTAGTACCGTGCTCGAAGCGGCCCAGATGACATCAAAAGAGCAGGAGAACACATGAAAAGCTATCTGTTCCAGACCCTTGCAGCAGGGACCCTCTCCCTGGCGGCCGCGTGCGCCGGTCAGCCGCGCGCGAGCGTGCAGGCGGCGAGTGTCGAACGCATGCAGTGCGACTCCAGCTCGACCTCGCAGGACGATCTTGTCCGGTCGATCGCCGTGCTCAACGTCCAGCCGCTCTACTCGCAGGTTGGTTCGACCGGCAGCACCGAGGAACGCGTCAACGGCGCCAAGCTTACCGTCCGGCCCCCCAAGGGCGTAAGCGCAGAGCAACTGACGCGCGTCCTCCAATGCCACAGCGCACGCGTGCTGCTCGGTCAGCTCAATGGGGGTGCGGTTCGGAACGACCCGTACTGGCTGGCCGACACGTGGGTGACCATCGACGTGAAGCCCGAAAACGGGAACTTCTCGGTCAGCGTTAGCGCCGATACGCTCCGGGACAACCTTCAAGTCTACAGCCGAGCCCACCGCTACGCCGACGATCATGCGGTCGCGACCGACCTCGGCCTCCCGTGACGTGAGCAGGTAGTTCTCGGTGCGGCCAACATGGCCTGACCGAACCACGAAATTCCGCCTGCGTCCCGTCGCCAGGCTGCGCCCGGGGGAGCCATTCGTCCGAGGGCACCGCGAGCCTGCGCGTGCCGCAGGCGGCCGACTGCCTCGGCGCCGCGATGAGCCTGATGGCGCGCTTCTGATCGAGGACGTCGCTATCTCGCGGCCCTCGCACAGCTGTCAGCCCGCGTCCCGGTGAAAATGACCAGCGTCGGATCCGCCGCTCGCGCTGCCCCCCGCATCGAAGCCACCGCCGGAGCTGCTGCCAGAACTACTGGAGCCTCCCGGAAGGCAGATGATGCCTAGCAGGCAATTGCTGCCGCTGGAGCTACCGCTCGACCCTCCGCCAAAGCGGCCTCCAGAGCTGCTGCTGCTGCCTGATCCAGACCCGCCGCCGGAGGACCCCGATCCACCGCCGGAGCACGCGCCGCTTTGGCAAGTCTGACCGGTCTGCGTACAGTCTTCGCACGCGGTCCCTCCGGTTCCGCAGGACGTGTCGACCCCGCTGGTGTCGCAATTGCCTCCGTTATCGCAGCACCCGGCGCACGAAGTGGGATCGCACGTGCCCGGACTCGCGGGCGTGCTGCCAGTGCTGCCGTCATCGCTGCTGATCCACGAGCCCGAGCTGCTCCCGCTGGAGTACCCCCTTGAATCATCGCCGGCCGAGTCCGCCAGCGCCGCATCATCGGAGCTCGCACCGGTCGTGCCTGGCCCGAGGATATAACCGCCGCCGTCGCCAGTGGCACACCCGACGAGCCCCCCCAGACTCGCCGCGAGCAACCGGAACGATTTCAAAGGACGATCGACGCGCATGGTGACTCCCCCGGCGCGCACCGAACCAGGCGCCAACTGTGTGATACAGTACCGGCATGTAGTACCTCCTGCGGCGGCGATCAGGCAGGCAGGTGACGCGTCGTCCTCTTTCTTCCGATTCGCTTGCGGCCGTCGGACCGGAAAATTCCCCGCGTGCCCGGTCAAGGTGGCCCGGAGGTACTCTTCGACGAGGATTTGTCCGACGGATTAGTTCACGGAGCCGACGTGTCCTTACCCGACGAGCGGCCTGCCGACGCAGACGACCCAGGATGATTCACGGCTCTGGGCGCGTATATTCCAGGCCGCGAGCGAGACCTTGACCCTCAACGCGCAGTTCATCGTCATCCGAGAAGCCATTGAGGTGGTTCTTCGCCACTTGGAGAGCCTGCCGCCTTCCGACGCGCGAGAGCAGCTACGCTCGCGGGTGCAGGACTGCGCGCAAGACATGGAGATGTGGAGCGCGTCGTGGCCGACACCGAGGGAGATGGACGTGCTCATGAAGCGGGTTCTTACGATCCATGTCGACGTGACGAAGGTCGAACCCGCAGCGGCCGGCCCGAAGGGTGGAGCCGTCACCGCGTAAGGTGCGCAGCGGGCCAGCGCCCCGCGAGAACAACCTCATGTCGTGCTGAAGTAGGGAATGCCCCGATCCTTGTTGAAAACGTGAAGTAGCGGGGGCCTCCTCGGCCGGCCTGAGAATCTCGTCTGCCAAGACAAGAGCCCTCAGGGGCAAGAAGCTGCCATGAAGAAGAGAGCCAATACGCCTTCCCATCCGCGGGCCCCTCGCCTTCTCTGGCTGGACGTGAGGGGAGGACTGCCCAGGAGCGACAGATAGCGGCCGCGCTCCCCCCACCCGCGAGCTAGGTATGGTTGTTCTTCGACGCGCCGTTGACCGACGCGGCGGGAATCCTGTCGCCGCTCGGCGGGTGGCTGTCGCGAGAAGGTTCGCGTACGCGGTCGAGCTTTCTGTAGAGCGTGCGACGGTCGAACCCGAGCACCTGGGCCGCGAGGGTCTTGTTGCCTCCGACGGCCTCGAGCACTTTCACTATGTAACGGCGCTCCACCTCTTCCATCGGGAGGAGCTCTGCGGGGTCGTTCGACTCGATGTTGATGCGGGAGGTCTTGTGGTCTTTGATCTTCTCGGGCAGGTCCTCGATGCCGATCTGATCGAACTGGGCGAGCGCGACGGCGCGCTCGATGCAGTTCTGCAGCTCGCGCACGTTCCCCGGCCAGGGGTAGGAGAGAAGCTTGTCCGCGGCCGCGCTCGACATCCCGGCGACGGGGCGCCGGCTCTGCGCCGCGTACCGCTCGAGGAAGAGCTGCGCAAGGAGCAAGATGTCGCTGCCGCGCGCTCGCAGTGGCGGGACGTGAACCCGGACGACGTTGATCCGGTAGAAGAGGTCCTCGCGGAAGCGCTTCTCCTCGACCTCGGTCTCGAGGTCACGGTTGGTGGCTGCGATGATCCGGGCGTCGAAGGGGACCTCCTCGTCGCCTCCGACCGGACGGGCGGTGCGCTCCTGAAGGGCACGAAGGAGCTTGGCCTGCATGCCGGCGGGCATCTCGCCGATCTCGTCGAGCAGGATCGTGCCCCGCGTGGCCTTCACGAACAGCCCGGGGCGTGACGTCCGCGCGTCGGTGAACGCGCCCTTGACGTGGCCGAAGAGCTCGCTCTCGAGCAGGTTCTCGGGCATCGCCGCGCAGTTGATCGCGACGAAGGGGCCTTGCTTGCGCGCGCTCTTCGCGTGCAGCGCCTTCGCGACGAGCTCCTTGCCCGTGCCACTCTCGCCCGTGACGAGCACGGTCGTCTCCGTGTCGGCGACCCGCGTGACCAGCTCGCACATCTTCAGCATCGCGGGACTGGTCCCGAGGATGTCCTCGAACCGCTGGGGCCCCTCGACGGCCTTCCGCAGCCGCCTGACCTCTTCTCGCAGGGCCCGATGGTGAAGGGCTCGCTCGATCGTCAGAACCATCTCGTCCATGTCGAACGGCTTCGTGACGAAGTCGTACGCGCCTGCGCGGATGGCGGCGATCGCCGTCTCCACATTCGCGTACGCCGTGATGACGATGACCGGCATGTCGTCGCGGCGCGCGACGAGCAGCTTGCAGAGCTCGACCCCGCTCATCCCCGACATGTTCATGTCGGTCACCACGACGCCGAAATCGTCCCGCTCGAAGTGGCGGAGAGCGTCGTGGGGGTTGTTGACGGAGATGACCTCGTAGTCGCGTCGCTGGAGCTCGACCTCGAGGACTTCGCACATGCTCCGGTCGTCGTCGATGATGAGGATGCGGCGTTCCATGTGGGGCTGCCCTTGGAATCCGGACGGAACTTTACGATCGGTATAGTGGTGGTTCACCGATGAACGGCGGAGTAGCCCCCTGACTCACCGGAGGCGGGTGACGAGGGGTGGTGGTTGTCCGGAGATCGCTACGAGGCTCGCACCGCAATCCGCAACGGCCCTTTTCCGGTCCCACCCTTGCCCTTCGGCAGTCGCACTTGGAGCATGCCGTTCTTGAGCGTCGCGCTGACCTTTTCCGGCTCGAAGGGAAGGTCCAGCGGAATGGACCGTTCGAAAGCCTCGCGGTAGCGCTCGAGCCGGTAGTAGTCTTTGACGCGCTTCTCGCGCTGCCGCTGCCTTGCGCCTCGGATCGTCATGATGGACCCGTTTATGGCAACCTCGAGATCCGTCGGCTCCACGCCCGGCAGCTCGACATCGACTTCGAGCTGGTCGTCGGAGCGCGCCAGCGCGACGTGGGGGAAACGAGGCAGCCTCAATCGCGCGCGCAGCGCGAGCGTTTGGAGCGGTACCCACGTCAGCGCGACGAGATCGTCGAAGGATTGGCGCAAGGATGCCTGTACCACGCGCCGACGCGCCTCTTTCTCTCCGCGCCGAGCCTGCGTTTCTACGATCGGATCCCGTATGTCCGCGATGGGACCCATGGACCTTGCTTTGTTCATATCGCTCGTGGCGTTCGTCGTCTCCATTCGTAGCCTCCTTGCCTTGCGTTCCGGATCCGCCTCAGGTGAGCGCGCGGGTGCAGCGTTCGTACCATGGTCGAGCTCGGCGCGATCAGCTCGCGGATCACGTGGTCCGAGCGATCTTCGCTCCTTGCGACAGTGTCGCTCTTCGCTACATGTGGCGAATTGCGTCGTGGCGCGTTAGTAGGTCCTCAGAACCCGACTCCGGCGCCCGCGAGCAGCACGAAACTGGTCGGATCAGGGCTTCGTAGATGCGCGCGTCTGCGGAGACGAACCGCTGGCCCAAGTGGTACGCGGGCACGGGCGCGAGCGTGTACCGTCTCGCCCCCGCGGCGCTTGGAACGGGAGCCTCGCGGCGACATGCGGCACCGAGTCGAGGCGCCCGCCCGCCTCGGAAGCCGCCCACAGGCGATCAGAGCGCGGCCTTCCCGGCGTCACCCTCGGCTGGTGCCCGCGCGTGAACGGATGGCTGTCCGCCGGCCGGCACGGTCGTCGCGGTTGGAGCCGATGCCGCGGCCGGGCTCGGCGCCTTCGCCAAGGCGTTGGGGCTCGAAGTGGAGCAGATCGGGCGTGCGAGCAACGTGTCCAGCTTTGTGTCGATGGCCGAGAGCCGCCCGCGAAGCTCATTCAAGCGCGCGTCGAACGACGTGGTCGTCTCGCCGATGCGCTGTGCGGCCCCTTCCAGATCCTTGATGTTCGCAGGCATGGACCTGAGCTCCGAGAGCTCGCCCTGGACCGAGGCGAGGCCCTTTTCCACGGCGAGCGTGTGCGTGCTGAGATCCTTCTGGGCCTCGTCGGTGTGCTCGATGTACTCGCCCACGATCTTTCCTTGCCTGTCGAGAGCGCTATTCATCTGATTGACGATGAGCTGCGCCTTGCGCTGCTGCTCAGGCGGCAGCTTGTCGACGAGCGACCGGATGTCGCCCGCCGTCGCCTCGATCGCCTGGAGATTGCGTCGTTGCTCGTCCAGGTCGCCTTCTTCTTGCTGCGTGCGGAGCGCGATCTGACAGAACTGGAGCATCCCGAGCGCCCGTTCACTCGCCCGCTTGTCGATGTCGAGATAGATATATGCGCACCCGGCGAGCACGAGGACGGCCAAGGAGCCGAACACGATCGTCCCGAAGATGGCGGGCCTCTCGCGCTGCCGCAAAAGGACGTCGCGAAGTCTCTCGACGAGGGGCCGGTGCCCTTCGACGTGTCGCGCGCGAACGAGCAGCAAGGCCTTCTCGGCGTTGCCACCGGCGGCGAGCAGAACGATGCCGATCGTGATGACCGCGAACCACGGCTGGCGCGAGGCGATGCGTCGAGACACCTCGGCTTGATTGGCTTCGACCTCCGCGGTCGTCAGCGGCCGACCGTCCTTGAGACACTGTCCGCCGTCGTACTGGATGTGCCCCGGCCCCTGGCAGCCACCGATGCACGCCATGGCAGCGAAGACGAGGATGCGCGCCCCGAACGACGTGGAGGAAGCCGGCATCACGCGATGCAGTGTAGCGAACCAAAGTCCGACGGCGAGTTCGACATCGCGCCGTCGCGAGGCTTGCACGACGCCTGCAAAGACTACGACAGCTGGCGCTCTCGGCTGCACGCGCTTCCCGCGAGCGGGCTCCAAGGGTCACCGGGGATCCGTCAGTCCTCGTTGCACGGGGCCCCATACAGGGGCCGTTCGAGAATTGCGCGTCGCGAGCGCCGCTCTGCGCTTAGAAGACCCCGTCGTTTGGGAGGCCTGCGGTGTCGAATGCCCAGAAGTGGCCATGGTGAGAGAGCAGCCTGACCGCGCCTGCGTCCTCCTTGAAGACGAGCTTGCGGACCGGCCATTCCCCGGTGGCATCGACGGGCAGCGCGGCAGGGGCCTTGACGAGGACGAGGGGAAATGCGTGGGCGTACTTGCAGCGAGGGTCGTAGTCGCGCGCGGAGAACTCCCACCCCTTCGCGGGCCACGGTGGCTGCGCGCGCCTAAATCGGACGGGAAGGCTCAGGTAGCGTGCGAACGCGAACGCCCATTGGCCGTGCTTTCGTGCGGCGTAATAGCCCGCGAGATGCGTGAGGGTGCTGTTGCTGAACGCGAGCGACCGTGGCTCCCAGATGACCGCGGAGGCCGCGAGCCCTGGCGGGAGGTCGTCGATGAGCGCCGAGGCATCGGACGTCTCCCACCCGAAGACGACGCAGTGCAAGAGGATGTTGACCCCCGCGACGATCCCGAGACCGCATGTACAGACGCGCACGCGACCCTCGACCGCGGAGGGAAAGCACGGGGTCGCCAGCAGCGCGCCGAGCATCACCCACTGCGCGAGGCGCTGGAAGATGAGGTGCGTGCCGAGCACGATGCTCGGAGTCGCTAAGTACGCGATCAGCATCACGCCCAAGAGCCCGACGATCGGCGGCGGCTGCTCGGCTGCACTCGAGCCCGAGCGGCGCTCGGTCCATGCCAGGATCGTGGACCCGCCCATGACCACGACCGCCGCCCATACGACGACTTGGTCGGTCGTGTCGCGGAACAGGCCCGTCGCGAACGTGCCCAAGAAGACGATCTTGGCCCAGAGCGTAGGCCCAGTGCCCTCCATCGTGGGGTCGTGGTACGTGCTCGGAGCCCACGCGTACTGCCGGTGATTGACCGCGATGCAATAGGCGCAGCCGAGGAGGAGCGGTAGCCCGGCGGACGCCGCCCGGGCGAGCACCCAGAGCACGCGCTCGCCGCATGGTCCTTCCCGTGGGGCCACGCGGCACGCGAGCTCGAGCGCGAGCGCAGCCGCAGTGGCGCAGAGAATGAGCATGACGAGAACGTGAGCAAACGCACAGAGCATTCCGAGCGCCCCCACGGTGCCTGCGGCATGGAGCGACGGCTGGAGAGACGCGCGTGCGACGAAGACGAGCGCCCACACGGCGATGGCGGTCGCCGCGACGTAGTTGACGAACCCCCAGCCGACCGAGAATGAAAAGAGGACCGGCGTGAAGAGCGCGGCGTACGCCGGCGGTCGCCTCAGCACGCGTACGAGGGCGACAACGCCAGCCGCCGTCGCGAACAGCGACGCGGCGACGAAGAAGCGTCCGGCAACCTCGATCGGCATGAAGGCCGAGAGACGCGCCACGACGACGTGGAAGAGCGCGTTGTAGGTGAAGTAGTTGAGCTGGTATTCGGTCTGCTCGGGCGCGGTCGGGTCGAGCAGGCGGTGGGCAACGTCCGCGAGCGCAAGATGTTGCGGGTAATCCACACACGGCAGGAGGCGCGCCGCGAAGAGCCCCGCGACGACCAGCACGACCCCCGCATAGTATGCGATCGTCGTGCCCCGCGATGCGAGGACGACGTGGTCGACGGCGCGCCTGGGCAGTGGCCAGTCGGGGCGATCGACCTGAGGTACCTTGGCCACGGAATCCGGCCGTGTATCATGCGTGCCATGACCGCGCGACTGATTCGATCAGTTTTCGCGGTCGGTGCCGTGTCCCTCGCGGCATGCAACGCCGAGCGAAAAGAGGAGTGCCATAGGTTTCTCGCAGCAACGAAGCCGCTCGACCTAAGCTTGGCAAGCACTTCGTCAAGGCCGACCTGAGGCACTTTCGCTACCCGAACTCAATCTTGCGATTGCGTGGGCGGGCAGGGCGCCATCGGATCCTGTCTCGCCGCAACCAACAGCCGCGTCCAGCGGCTGACTGAGCTGCACTCGCTCGGCGAGAACGGCCGCGGGATGAAAGTCCCCGCGCCACATGTCGAGTGGAGGGCATAACGAGCGTGATCCAATTTATCCGAGCCTAAGCCTTGTTTTTGCTTCGCGTCGTCCGCCGGACACCTCCCTCCTGCGCATCGCGATCAGTCCACACCGCAAGCATGAAGCTACCGGGGGCCCTCCCGGGAGCTGGACGGTTCTGGCGCATCCGTGACTGCGGGCCTGCTCCTCAGACACTGCGCAAACTGGCGCCCGAGGCCGCTCGCGCTCGGCGGCAGCCTCGGGCGTCCCATCACAGGGGCGCCCTCGCGCGACCAGTCGATGCTGTTGTCGCTCACGCTCAGCCACACGAAGAGCGCGCGCCCGCGGATGTTCTCGAACGGAACGCCTCCACCCTGCCCGGCGAACCACATGCGTGAGTCGAGGCTGTTGTTGCGGTTGTCGCCCATGACCCACACTTCGTCCTTCTTCGCGAAATACGGCCCCTGATTCTCGGGAACGCTTGGCGACGGATTGTCGTAGAACGTCAGATACGACTCGCGGCCAAGGTACTCGACGTAGAGGTCGCCCGCATGTTGTGCAAGTGGCGAGTCGTAGTCGCTGTAAGACCAGCTTCCCACGCGGCAGCTCGGAACCTCCCACCCGTTGATGACGGGGTGGCCGTTCTTCACTTCGAGCTTGTCGCCACCGATCGCGATGACGCGCTTGATGAAGTCTTGCTCTGGGTGCTCCGGAGAGGCAAAGACGATGACATCGCCGCGGAGGGGCGGCATGCTCGTCCACACGCGCGCGTGCGTGTAGGGGATCGCGGGACCGTAGCTGAACTTGCTCACGAAGAGGTGGTCGCCCACCATGAGGCTCGGGATCATCGAACCGCTCGGTATCTTGAACGCCTGGATGACGAACGCGCGGAGCGCAAGTGCGACCGCGACGGCCATCACGATCACCTCGAAATACTCGCGCAAAGCGCTTTTGCGCCAACGTCCGAGGCGCACATCGATCTCGCCATCGGCCCGGACCAGCGCGTCCATGAACACCTCCTCGTCAAGCGGCACACCCTCCATCACCTCCCCTAGCCCCTCGAGATGGGCGCGGAGGCGCTCGAGCTCCCTCGCGGTCAACTCGCCCACTACCGCCTTCGAGTGCCTGGTGAGGATCATCTCGGCTTCGTCCAGCAG
>Ga0209415_10013978_pt1 | contig 13146 bp, 12 predicted proteins | sample PeaSoiSIISIP2007_FD_187696 | JGI IMG/M metagenome (GOLD analysis project Ga0209415, IMG submission 187696) | Peat soil microbial communities from Weissenstadt, Germany - SII-SIP-2007 (SPAdes) (version 2) | ecosystem: Environmental > Terrestrial > Soil > Wetlands > Peat | place: Germany... | reverse complement strand
GTTTGGTGGGCCGATCGACGTTCGACCCCCACCCCAACCCTCCCCCTGAGTACAGGGGGAGGGGGAAATTCTTTGCGGCAATCGGCAGGCATCCTTTGCATTGCCATGGTTGCGGCGATGGCGGGGATCGCGTTTGCGGATAACGTGCCCAATCCCGCCGCCGGCACGCAATTGCCCGCGGCGTATCGCAACGTCGGGGTGGATGAGCACCTCAATCTGCAGCTTCCGCTGGACGTGCAGTTTTACGACGAAAACGCGCAGTTCGTGACCCTGGCGCAATTGCTTCGCCCCAATCGGCCGATTTTGCTGCAACTGGGGTATCTGGAATGCCCGATGCTGTGCGACACGATTTCGCGCAGCCTGGTGGATTCGGCCAAGAAGATCGATCTGGATATCGGCAAGGATTTCGATTTCGTGTTCGTGAGCATCGATCCGACGGATTCGCCCGACTTGGCGAAACTGAAGAAAAACAGCTATGTGACGGAATACGATAAGCCGGGATCGGCCGGTGGATTTCACGTGTTGGTCGGGAAGCCGAAGGAAATCGAGGCGATCGCGACGGCGGTTGGGTTCCGGTATCAGCCGGCGGACAACGGCCAGTTCGCGCACCCGGCGGTGGCGATGATCATCACGCCGGATGGGAGGATTTCGCGGTATCTGTATGGCGTGACTTTTCCGGAGCAGACGCTTCGGCTGTCGCTGGTGGAAGCGTCGCAGGGAAAGATCGGAACGACGGTTGATAAGATCCTGCTGATCTGCCTGCATTGGGACCCGACGGCCGGCAAATACTCCTGGGCCGCGATGAATCTGATGCGAATGGGCGGCGTGCTGACGATGTTGGTCCTCGGAAGCGCGGTTTTCTGGTTGGCATGGCGCGGTTCGCATCCAAGAGCGCCAAAGGCAAATGACCAATGACGGAATGACTTGATGAATGCGATGCTGAACAACCTGGCGAGCGGGGCCTGGGGCGGATTCTGGATGCCGCCGGAAGGCTCGGCCATGGCCGGCGAGGTGGACTGGCTCTTCTTTTTCATTTACTGGATTTGCGTATTTTTCTTCCTGTTGGTGCTGGTCCTGCTGGTGGCGTTCGCGTGGAAATACCGGTATCGCGAAGGCCAGCCGATGCTCGATGCGCCCAAGCACAACACCGCGCTGGAATTGACCTGGACGTTCATTCCGACGCTGATCGTGATCGTTATTTTCTTTTACGGGTTCAAGGGATACATGCACCTGGCCGTTCCGCCGCCGGACGCTTATGAGGTGGACGTGACGGCCCGGATGTGGTCGTACTCCTTCAGGTATCCGAACGGGGAGCAATCCAACGAGTTACACATTCCCGTGAACACGCCGGTGGTGTTCGTGTTGACCAGCGACGACGTGATCCATGGTTTTTACCTGCCGCTGTTCCGAGTCAAGAAGGACATTGTGCCGGGGCGATACAACAAGATCTGGGTGCAGGCGACAAGCCTCGGGACGTCGGACATCTTCTGCACGCAGTATTGCGGTCAGGACCATTCGTCGATGCGGAACCACGTGGTGGTGGAATCCCGGGCCGATTTCGTGGAATGGCTCGGCAAGCTCGGCGGCGGAGGTTTGCCTCCGGTGCAGCGGGGAAAATATCTGTGGGAAACGCGCGGCTGCCAGCAGTGCCACAGCACGGACGGGGCGGCGACCGGCAAGGCGCCGACCTGGAAGGATTTGTTCATGAGCCCGGTGCAAACCATGGATGGGATGCACATGGCGGATGAAGATTACCTGCACGAGGTGATTACGCATCCGAACATCCATCCGATCGCGGGATTCCAGCCGATCATGCCGCCGACCGAAGGACTGCTGAACGAAAAGGACGTCGGGGACATTATCGCGTACATAAAGTCGATCAGTAAGAACTATCATCCGGCGTTGCCGGCGGCGACCGGGCCGACCACCGGGCCGTCGAAGTAGTTTTGGTTCTGGAGTGCCGTATGTCCATTGCAGAGTATCAATCGCAAAAAAAACCGAAGGTTGACAACTACCTCACGCACAACCGGGGGTTTCTGTCGTGGGCGCTGACGCTGGACCACAAGCGGATCGGGCTGTTGTACATGATGTTCGTGCTGAGCGCGTTTCTGCTGGGCGGGACGTTCGCGGTGCTGCTGCGCACCTCGCTGCTTACGCCCAATCACTGGATGTTCCCAAGCGATCCGGCGCACGACACGCAGGCCAAACTGTTTTACAACAACATGTTCAGCCTGCACGGCGCGGTGATGGTGTTCATGTTCATCATCCCGGCGATCCCGGCGATTTTGGGGAATTTCATGCTGCCGATGATGCTGGGCGCCAAGGACGTGGCGTTTCCCCGGCTGAACCTGATGAGCTTTTACATTTATTGCCTGGGCGCCATATTGTTCACCTGGATCCTGATGGGCGGGATACTGCGGACGGCGTTCAACATTCATCTGCCCTTCGGATTCGGTTTGGATACCGGGTGGACGTTTTACACGCCGTTCAGCACGTCCAAAGCCGAGGACGGAATGGTCGCCGGCGTGCTGGGCGCGTTTATCCTGGGGTTCAGCTCGATCCTGACCGGGGTGAATTTCATCGCGTCGATCCATACGCTGCGGCCAAGGGGGATGACCTGGTTCCGCATGCCGCTGTTTTTGTGGGCGTTGTACGCCACGAGCATCATCCAGGTGCTGGCGACGCCGGTGCTGGCGATCACGCTGCTGCTGCTGATTGCCGAGAGGTTGCTGCACGTGGGGATATTCGATTCGTCGCTGGGGGGCGATCCCGTGCTGTTCCAGCATTTCTTCTGGTTCTATTCGCACCCGGCGGTTTACATCATGATCCTGCCCGGGATGGGCGTGATCAGCGAGGTCATATCCGTCCATAGCCGCAAGCATATTTTCGGATACAACTTCATCGCGCTCAGTTCCGTGGCCCTGGCGCTGTTGGGATTCCTTGTCTGGGGCCATCACCTGTTCGTGGCCGGGCAATCCAACCTGGTCGATTCGATATTCAGCCTGCTGACGTTCAGCGTGGCAATCCCGTCGGCGGTCAAGGTGTTCAACTGGCTGGGGACGTTGTATCGCGGCTCCATACGCTTCACGCCGGCGATGCTGTTCGCCATGGGATTCATTCTGCTGTTCACGATCGGGGGGCTGACGGGTCTGTTCCTGGGAGCGTTGGCGACCGACGTGCCGCTGCACGACACCTATTTCGTCATCGCGCATTTCCATTACGTGATGGTGGGCAGCATGGTGTTCGCGTTCCTGGCGGGGATGTATCACTGGTTTCCCAAGATGTTCGGCAAGATGTGCAATCCGGCGTGGGGCCGATTCGCGGCCATCCTGCTGTTCATCGGGTTCAACACGACGTTCTTCCCGCAATTCGTGATGGGGGCGCATGGCTCGCCGCGGCGATGGGCGACTTATCCCGTGGAATTCCAGCCATACCACGTGATTTCCACCATCGGCTCATACATCATGGCGATCTCGCTGATCACGGTGGCGCTGAACTGGCTGGCGGGCTTGCTGTGGGGCAAGAAGGCGCCGGCCAATCCGTGGGGCGGGAACTCGCTGGAATGGCATTGCCCCTCGCCGCCGCCCTACGACAATTTCCCGACGCCGCCCGTCGTGGATGATCCGTATAACCTGGCCGCCTGGGAATACGACGCGTCGATTGAAGGCTGGGTGCCGCGGAAAAGCCAGCCCGCCGCGGCTACAGGCCCTGCGGCGAACCGAACCAGGCCGGTGACGCACTAGGAAGAAACAACGCATGAGCACGGCATCCACGGAAGTTTCCGCCCATTCGCACGCCCACGGGCCGGGTCATCACGATCCGCATCTGGCGCACCATTTCGATACGCCGGAGCAGCAATTCACGTCTGCCAAGCTGGGGATGTGGATCTTCCTGGGCACGGAAATCCTGATGTTCGGCGGATTGTTCTGCGCGTATTCGATCTACCGGCACAACCATCCGCTGGTGTTCAAGTTCGCCGCCGAGGCCTACCTCAGCACCAAGTGGGGCGCGATCAACACGGTCATTCTCATCACCAGCAGCTTGACGATGGCCTGGGGCGTCCGCGCGGCGCAGTTGAATCAGAAGAAATTGCTGATCAGTTGCCTGGTGATGACACTGATGGGGGCGGCGGGGTTTCTGGGCGTCAAGACGATCGAGTACAGCGCGAAATGGGATGAACACGTTTGGGTCGGATCGTGGAACAAATACAACGGCGATAACGACGCGTCGTACGCCACGCCGCCGCCGGCGCAGCCGACGACTCAGCCGGCGATTCAGATTCCCGTGCCGGCCTACAGCCCCACGGCGATTGCGGACGACGCCAACACCGGCCTGGACGTGAGCCAGATCAAGCCCCGGTACGCTTATTCGTTTAACCAGTCGATCCAACTGGCGCCGCCGAAACGGGCGTCCGACGCGAAGCCGACCGACGAAGAGCAGCGGGACGAGCGCTACCGGCAGCTTTCCGCGTCGGACCAGTGGCGGGTGAATACGTTCTTCAGTTGCTACTTCCTGATGACGGGCCTGCACGGCATTCACGTGATCGTGGGTATGGGGTTGATCTCCTGGATTCTGATGCGCACGCTGCGGAACGATTTCAGTTCTGAATATTTCACCCCCGTGGACCTGGTGGGGCTGTATTGGCACCTGGTGGATTTGATCTGGATATTCCTGTTTCCCCTGTTGTATTTGATTCACTGACGGAAGACCTATGAGCCTGACACATTCCAATGACATTCCGGCGCCGGTGGCCGATGACGTGGGGCCGGACGCTCCGCATGGAGTACACGCGGTCCCCCGGCGGACGCTGGCGGGGGTGTATGGATTGCTGATCCTCTTCACGGTCATCACCGTCGCGGTGTCGAAGGTGGACCTGGGCGCGGCGAATATCTGGGCGGCGCTGCTGATCGCGGTCATCAAGGGCGGATTGGTGACGATGTATTTCATGCATCTGAGATGGGACAGTCCGTTCAACGGCCTGATCCTCATCGTGGCGCTGTTCTTCGTGTCGCTGTTCATCGGATTGGCGCTGCTCGATTCGCACAGCTATGAGCCGCAGATGAAGCCGACGCCGATGTACGTCAAAACGCAATGATTGCCGTGGTGAACGGAACAAAGAGCGGATTTCGCGTCCCGCCGCGGGCGTCGTCGATCGGGATGTGGCTGGTGCTGGCGGCGCTGGGGATGCTGTTCGCATCCAGCATGCTGATGTACGTGCTGATGCGCCTCCATTTCTTCGGCAAAATCTCCGACGAGCCGATTCGAATGCCCGCCTTGGCCTGGGGAAGCACGGCCGTGCTGCTGGCCGGGAGTTTTACGGTCCATCGCGCCGTCGGCGCCATTCGCCTGGAACGGCTGGCGACCTGCCTGAAATATCTCTACGTCACCTCGGGCATCGCGGTGCTGTTCCTTCTGGTGCAATCTCCGTGCATGGCGCAGGTGCTGGAGGAGCATCGGGCGTTGCGCGCCCATGCCGAGGCAACCGCCGTGCCCGGCCGAGCTATCGCCGTGTCGATGTACGGATTGGTCTTCTTCCTGATCGTGGTGCACGCGCTTCACGTGCTCGGCGGCATCGTGGCCCTGGCCATCGTGACCTGGCGGGCCAGACGCCGGAAATATGACCACGAAAACTACATGGGCATGCAGTTCGCCGCGCGATATTGGCATTTTCTGGACATCGTCTGGCTGGCGATGTTCACGATGTTTCTTTTAATGGGGTGAACCCCGGCGCACCGGGAAAGCCCGAAATCCGAATGACGAATCAAATCCGAAACCGCAATGGGTTGCCGCTTACTTCGCCGGGTTGGCGGCGGGGCCCGGGCGGGGTACGTGCTGATCGATCGTAATCTGGTTTCCATCCGGATCGAACAGCGTGATGCTCGCCGGCCCGGTTGTCGATTCGTCGGCGGTGGTCGCCAGCTTGAGACCGCGGCTGACCAGCGTCCGCTGAATGTCACGCACGTCGTCGAAGTCCGGCAAGGTGTTGGTGGACCGGTCCCAGCCCGGGTTGTAGGTCAGGATATTCTTGTCGAACAGGCCATGAAACAGGCCTATCGTGCTGGAATCGTTCTGAAGGATTAGAAACTTGGCGGGGTCGCCGGCGACGACGTGAAAGCCCAGCTTTTCGTAGAACGCGCGGGACGCGGCGACATCCTTGACGGCCAGACTCACCGAGAAATTGCCAAGCCTCATGTTATTATCTCCTTTGGTTTGACCGGCGGCGGGCCTGGGGGCGTTCGTCAACGCGTAACCAATCAGCACGCCTGTCAGTATAGCGATAATGGTTCGTTTCATTGGCTGCTCCGTGTTTGGGACCGCATTATATAAGATGGCCGGGAGCGATACACGAACTGCACTTCACACATCGCTCGCCGGATTTCGGGTTTACGTTTCTGCCGTTTCTTTCTTCCTCATCATCCAGTATCCCAGAATTGCCCCGGCAGTTCCCAGGCTGGCATAGTCCACCGGCAGGGGGCGGGCGAGGGCGGCGAACGTGCCGGCCGGGCTTCCGATATTGAGGTTCGTATCCTGGCCCATGGCGGCCAGGATGTATCCGATCAGGCCCACCAACAAAGGTCCGACCCAATACCAGATGCTGGGCCGGGTCGGGGCGTATTTGTAGGCGATCATCGATCCGAGCCATGATGCGATGCCGATGGAGGCCAGGGCTTGGTACTTGGCTTCCGACTGGCAAAGGATGAACATCAATATGCCGGTGGAGATGGTCTGGGCAATCGTCGCGGTAAGGTTGTTGAGCAATCCCGAACGCTTTTCCTGCGGGTTGGACGGAGGGCCATAGGCGGCGCGGGCAAGGCGCAAAAGCATTGCCCACAATGCGGCGAGGAATACGCCGAGGATCAGCATTTCCACGGCTAGACGGACGAACACGCTTTCGTTTCCGCCTGATTCGAGGAGAACGGATTGCATGGTGCCGCACCGAAGGGAAAAGGCCATGAGTCCAAACGCCGCGGCGAACAGACCGGCCTCGAACCTCACGGCCCCGGCCAGGACCGTGCCGACGAGCGTGGCGACCGCCAACGCAACGGCCACGATGACGAAGGCGGCCAGAGGCGACGGTTGGCAAATGATGCTGCCGTCAAACCCGGGAAGGATTGGAAGGTCGAAATATTTCGAAGCGGCGGCGAAAATCAGGTAACTGACGCCGACCGCGATGGCCAGCGCGATCCGGTCGCTCATGGGGCTGGGTTGCCAGATTCCCAGGACCCGATGCCCGAAGGGGCGGTCGTCGAGATATGGTGCAGGCGCATCAGTCATGGTGCGGCGAAGTTTACTGTGGAGGAGCGAAAATGTCTCGACACGAACATTTGCCTAACGGCGGCATGGGGACTAAAGTTCTGGTGCAAGGGTGAATCATTGAATGAGCCAGCGACATTGTTTCCGCAGGCGGGGCCGCCAGAGATCGAGGCGGCGTCCGCGACGGGGCCGGTGGCACAGGTGGCCCTGGAGCAGGGCGTGGATCGTGTATTCGATTATGCGATCGGGCCTCGGCTGGCCGGGAGGGTTTTTGTTGGAATGCGCGTGCGCGTTCCGCTGGGGCGAAACAATCGGCCGACGCGCGGATGGGTCGTCGCGGTTCGGGGAACCAGCGAGTTGCCGAAGCTGAAAAATCTGCTGGCCATCGACGATGAGCGGGTGCTGGTTTCGCCGCCGGTGATGGAATTGTCGCGGTGGATGGGGCGGTATTATTCGGCCCCGCTGGGCGTGGTGCTGGAGAGCGTGATCCCGGCGGCGGTGAAGAAGAAGATCGGGATCGGGTACAGCAGCATCGTCCGCCTGAGCCAGGGGCCGGAAAAAATTCAGGAGGTTTTGGAAAAGACCAAGTCGCGCAAGCGGCGGGCGGTGCTGGCGCGGCTGCTGCAAGTGGAGAAGGACAAGGGGATCGAGTTGAACCGGCTTGCCGGAGAGGCGGGCGTCCGGGCGCCGACCGTGCGAAAACTGGTCGGGCTTGGCTTGGTGACGATCCGGTCGGAAATCGATCTGCCGAAGATGACGGAGAATATCGCTCCGGGAAGCGCGCATGAGGCGAAGATCGAACTGAACGAGGATCAGCAAATGGCATTTGAGGAGCTTCTGCCTCGCCTGTCGCAAGGTGGATTCAGCGTCAATTTGCTTCATGGGGTCACCGGGAGCGGGAAGACGGAGATTTATTTGCAGGTGATCGCCGAGGCGATCCGACTGGGGAAGCGGGCGTTGGTGCTGGTGCCGGAGATCGCGCTGACGCCGCAGACGGTGCTGCGGTTCAAGGCGCGATTCAAGCGCGTGGCGGTGCTGCACAGCGGATTGACGGCGACGGACCGGCACCGTTTCTGGCAGCAGATCAGCGACGGCGGGGCCGATGTGGTCGTCGGGGCGCGGTCGGCCGTGTTCGCGCCGATGCCGGGGCTGGGCGTGATCGTCGTCGATGAGGAGCACGATTCCAGTTACAAGCAGGATCAGGCCCCGCGCTACAATGCCCGAGACGTGGCCATCAAGCGGGCGCAGATCGAAGACGTGCCGGTCATTCTGGGCAGCGCCACGCCGTCGTTGGAAATCTATCGACGGTGCCACGGGGATGCTCCCATTCTCCCCTCACCCCAGCCCTCTGGCGAAGTACCGGGAGAGGGAAGAAAACGATACCACTATTTGACGTTGCCGCGGCGCGTGCGCGGGTTGGCGCTGGCGGCGACGGAACTGGTGGACATGCACCAGGAACGCCGGCTGCGGCGCGGCGTACACCTCATTTCGCAGCGGCTTGAGCATCTGCTGCGCACAACCATCGAGGCGGGGCGGCAGGCGATTTTGCTGCTGAATCGACGTGGTTATTCCAACTTCGTCTTCTGCTCATCCTGCGGGGAGCCGATCAAGTGCAAATACTGCGATACCACCATGACGTACCATCGCTCGGTGGAATCGCACGCCTTGGGCGCTTCCAGCGCGGCGGCGCTGCACACGGGGCAGATGCTTTGCCATTATTGTCTGGCCACCCAAGTGCTGCCGGAGCGGTGCCCGATCTGCTTAAAGAAATTGAGCCTGTTCGGCCTGGGCACGCAGCGCGTGGAAGAGGAACTGGCGCGGAAGATGCCCGAATTGCGTTTTGCCCGGGTGGACAGCGATTCGATGCGGACGTTCAAGGATTACGAATCGACGCTGTCGCGTTTTGCCAAAGGGGATCTCCAGGTGATCCTCGGCACTCAGATGATCGCCAAGGGGCTGGATTATCCGAACGTGACGCTGGTGGGCGTGATCAGCGGTGACACGGCGTTGGCATTGCCCGATTTCCGCGCCGCGGAGCGGACGTTTCAGCTCATCACGCAAGTCGCCGGACGGGCCGGGCGAGGCGATTCGCCGGGGCGGGTGGTGGTGCAGACGTTCCTGCCGGACGACCCGACGATCCGCACGGCGCTGAAGCAGGATTACGCCGGATTCGCCGCGACGGAACTTGCCGGCCGCCGCGAGGTGGGGCTGCCTCCGTTTGTGCGGCTGGCTCGCATCATCCTTCGGCATCAGGATCAGGCCCAATTGCATAAGATCGCTCACGAGGTGGCCGAAAAGGCGACGACGGCGATCGCCGAAGTAGGCCGGGGCGTCACGATGCGCGGCCCGATGCCGTGCGCCATCGGCCGAATCGCGGGGTTTCATCGCAATCAGATTCTGCTGCAAGCGGAGCGGCCGGAACCGCTTCAGGCCGTGTTGGCGGCAGTGCGGGCAGCGGGAGGATTCGCCAAGGCAGAAGCGGTGGCGGTGGATGTCGATCCGGTGGCGATGCTGTAGGGGTTGGACTCGAAATCCGAAATCCGAAATCCGAATGACGAATTAATTCGGATTTCGTCATTCGGGCTTGATTCGTCATTCGGATTTCGGATTTCGGGTTTTCGCCAGGCAGCGGTTCAGCTTCTCGATCAACAAATCAATCTCCTCCATTGTCACGCTCAGGGTCGGGCGCAAGCGGATGCTGTTGGTGCCGGCGCCTAGGAGCAGGAGCGATTCGGATTCCAAGGCGGCGTCGAGAAATGCGGATTTGTCGATCGCGGGACGGAGGCTGAAGCCTTGGTATAGGCCGATTCCGCGGGGATTGTAAAGAAGCTTTGGATACTTGGCGGCCAGCGATTCCAGGCCGGTGCGGAGGCGGGCGGATTTTTCGGGGACCTGCTCGATCAATTTTTCATGGCGGACGATCTTCATCTCTTGCACGAAACGCACCATGTCGGCCAGATGCCCGCCCCAGGTGCTGTCGAGCACGCCGTGGTCTTCCATGGGATAGAGCATGTAAACGACGCCGGCGCCGAGTTTCTTGGCGGAGGCGACGGCCTGCGGGGGATGGGGCAGGTCGAATTGGTCGATGGCCCAAAAAGTTCCGGCCTGTCCGCCGGCGGTTTGAACCTCGTCGAAGCCGAGGAATGTGTTGTGGCGATGGGCCAATTCGCTAAGGCTTCGAAAGAATCGCGGCAGGGCCATGCGGTGTCCGCCGGCGCCCTGGAGGGGTTCGACGATGATGCCGGCGACCTCGTCGCGGCAGAGTTGGAGGATTCGTTCGATGACGGCAAGGCTTTCGTCGGTGGATGCTTGGTTCTCACGGTCCGGGCGGGAGGAATCGACGTCGGGGAAGGGAACCTTGACGTTGCCGGTAATGAAGCCGTGGAAATCGCGGGTGATGACGGGGTCGTTGGTAAGCTCGGTGACGTTCAGGGCGAAAATCGTGCGGCCGTGGAAGGCCTGGTCGAAATGTATGAACCGCCCGGCAATGGGGTTTTTTCCCGCGCGCTTGAGCTTCTGATGGTGGAGGTTGATGAAATACTTCATCATGTTCTCGACGGCCTCGGCGCCGGAATTGACGGCGTAAACTTCGAGCCGGGGATTACGCATCGAGACTGGGGCGAGCTCGTGCAATAGCCGGTAATACTGCAGACATTGCGGGGTGAGAAAATCGGGATTGGCGGTTTTATTGTTGGCGGCCAGGAGCAGATTGTGCAGATATTCCGGCTCGCTGAGGCCGGGGTGGTTGTGGGCGATGAGCTTGGAGCCGAAATATCCCGCCCAGTCGCAAATCTCGCGGCCATCGAGGGTGGCGAGCCAGGCGCCGTGGCATTTTTCCAGGTCGATGACGAACGGGTACGGCTCGGCGATGACATAGTGGGCCAGTTCGTCGAGCATTTGTTGGGTCGGATTGGTTTGGGAGACGGTCATGGGGGTTATTGTCATTGGTCATTGGTCATTTGTCATGGGTCATTGGTCACTTGCCGATTGGAAGTCTCTTTTTTTGGGGGGTTGACATTTGTTGCGCGTGGCCGCGCGATAATTGCGATTTTGGCTGGTTTTTGGGGGCGCTGACACAGTCGCGGTTTTTGATAGCGCCAGGGCCGACTGTGTCAGCGTCAGCGCGCCGTTTCACTATTTTTCACCTGGGGCCGGCCATCTTGCGTGGGGAGAGCCAACCATTTCCACCGCGTCGAAATGACTGTCCCCAATCATTCGATGTCCCCAAATGTCCCCAAATGTCCACATTTCGACAGAATTTTTTTTCGGCCCTTCGGGAAAGCCCTCCGGGCCAGAGTGGCAGTTGGTAGAAAGTGGAGCAAGAAAAGCAACGCCCTCTACATCTATAGCGGGGAGGTGAAAGTTTAGGGCGTGTTTTGGCGTTGGGGCGGGGAAAAAATGTGAGGACAACACAAGTAGGCAAGACATTGCAATGGTGTGGCGTCATCCGGAAAGGAGTTGCGGCCACAGGCCGCCCCTCAACCGTCCTTCACAGGCTCGCTTGAGCGACCTCACCTAGTCTCAGCCGGAAATCGCACTTCTGCTATCGCGGCGCCCGTTTCGTCTTTCACGCCATTCAGTTTTGGCGCGCTTGCCGTAACTCAAAACAGGACCGAATCTTGCCTGGAGTGGCACTAATCTGTTTCCTTTGCTAGGCAAGTTGTTATGATAGGGTCGGCGCGGCCGGGCAAACTCGCTCGCCGGGGAGAAATCAATCATGAGACGCCAACTATTGGCCGCGATGTTCTTGGTCGCTACGGCGGCTTCGACTGCCGTTGCACAGTACACCCTCACCAACTTGGCTTACTTCAATGGCACCGACGGGGCTCAGCCCGAAAGGGGCGTGATCCTCTCCGGCAGTACCCTGTACGGAACGACATATGAAGGCGGGGCCTACGGCAACGGCGACGTGTTCTCGTTGCCCACAACCGGCGGCACGCCGACTGTCCTGACGTCGTTCAATGGGACCAACCAGGGCTCCTCACCCCAAGGAGGCTTGATCCTCTCCGGCAGTACCCTGTACGGAACGACAGGAAGTGGTTCCGTGTACGGCACTGTGTTCTCGTTGCCGACTACCGGTGACACGCCGACCATCCTGACGTCCTTCGATAGCACCAACGGGTCTCGGCCCGAAGCCGGCGTGATTCTCTCCGGCGGCACGCTGTATGGCACGACAGTATTCAGCGGCGCCAACGGTGTTGGCGAAGTGTTCTCGGTGCCCGTTACCGGTGGCACGCCGACTGTCCTGGCGTCCTTTGATACCAGCAACGGGGCCAACCCATAAGGCCTGGTCCTCTCCGGCGGGACCCTCTTCGGCTGGACAGCCAACGGTGGGGCGAACGGCGACGGCACGGTGTTCTCATTACCGATTACCGGTGGGACGCCCACAGTGCTGACTTCGTTCGATGGCGCCGACGGGGCTCACCCGGACGGCATGATCCTCTCCGGCAACACCTTCTACGGCACGACATCGGGGGGAGGGTCCGATGACATTGGCACGGCGTTTTCCCTGCCGATTACCGGTGGGACACCGATCACGCTGGTCAGCTTCAACTCTCTCAATGGCAATTCCGAAGAAGAGGATACGCCCGACGGCCTGATCATGGACAGCAACGGAAACTTGTACGGCACGACGACCGGGCCCGAAGGCACGGTATTCGAACTCTCACCGATGACGGTGCCAGAACCCACGTCGCTCGGCTTGCTCGCCATCAGTTCGCTGGCCCTGCTCCGCCGCACCCGCAGCCCCGCATTGTCGCCGAGTGAAACTGTTTCCTCCTCTTGAATCGACGCGGGAATCGGACCAACCAACACACTAACCCGAATTATTCTTAGCCCCCGCGCGCGACGGGCCTCTTTGTGGTTTAATTCATTCGACGAAGAAGAGTTAAG
>Ga0209415_10013977_pt1 | contig 13147 bp, 9 predicted proteins | sample PeaSoiSIISIP2007_FD_187696 | JGI IMG/M metagenome (GOLD analysis project Ga0209415, IMG submission 187696) | Peat soil microbial communities from Weissenstadt, Germany - SII-SIP-2007 (SPAdes) (version 2) | ecosystem: Environmental > Terrestrial > Soil > Wetlands > Peat | place: Germany... | reverse complement strand
GTAGTAGAATGCATACATCAAAGTCTTTCCACTTCGACAACTGAACGCGCCATTCACCGCCAAGGACGACTTGCCCCAAGTGTGCCTCGATGTACCCCAACCGGGCAGCAGTTGCCAACCCTCCTGATTCCTGCAACGCCTTCCAAATGGAGCCTCCCGTCAGCCTTCCCATCGGCGCCGTCGCGCCACGCGATACTGCCCAGCGTAGTCCGGGACCGGAATTCCCGCCGGCAGCGCGGGATCCGGCACGGGCGCGCCGGGGACAAGCGTGAGGGGGATCACCCCGGCCCAGATCCCGAGGGCGAGGTCGTCGGCCGCGTCCTTGGGCGGCCCGGTGCGGACCTTCGCCGACGCCTCGTCGAGCGGCATACACAGCACCCGGGTGGCGCGCAGGTCGGCGTCGCTCGGCAGCCGCGCGTCGGCCCACCGTCCCGGCACGACGTGCTCGACGACCGCTTCGAGCGCGGCGAGTTTCTCCTCCGGGTCCGTGACCTCGGTCGCGGTGCCCAAAACCATCACGGACCGGTAGTTCATCGAGTGGCTGAAGACGGCCCGGGCCAGCACCACCCCGTCGAGCAGCGTCACCGTCAGGCAGGCGGGAATGCCGCCGCCGAGCGTCCCGAGCATACGCGAGGCCGCCGACCCGTGCACGTAGACGCGGTCGCCGGCGCGCGCGTGGATCGTGGGAATCACGAACGGCTGACCCCGGTCGACGAACCCGATGTGGCAGTACAGGGCTTCGTCCAAGATCGCGTCGATGGCGGCGCGGTCGTACTCCCCGCGCTCGGGATGGCGCCTGACCTTGGTGCGGTCCGTCGGATGCGCGCTCATGTCGCCCTGCCTCTCCCTCGTCTTTCTGCTCCCGCAGCATAACGAGGCATGTCGAGGATCGCCTTCTCGAAAGCTGTCCTGATTTCCGACTGACTGAATCCATTGTCCCATAACTCGGTCATAAGTGTGTTGATAATCATTTCAAGTGCAACGATGTCATAAGGGTTGTGCGTCGTCAGCTCAGCGCATTTGCGAGCGAACACCCACGCCGCTTCTGTGCAGAGACCTTCCCACGGAGTGTCTTGCTCGTTTGACATCGTCGCCCCGTCCGATGCGTCAAGTATATTCGTGCGCTCCCCGGGGACGCCCAAGGACGCCGTCCCCCACGATTGTACGCAATTTCGTCCGGAGCGTGTCGCTCCTAAGGTCACGGCCGCGTCTAGGAGCGGACCAACAGCACAAACGCGGAAGGCCGAAGCGACAGCGCGGCGGTGCCGTCGGACTCGACCGGCGAGGCCACCGCGCCGCCGGGCCCGCCCCACGCGGCGTCGGCTGAATCGAGCGCGACGACCCACCGCCCCGCATCCAGCGCCACCGGCGCGGTCACGCCGGCGCGCCCGAAGTTGAAGACAGCCGCGACGGGCGCCGCCGCATGTCCTCGATACACGGCCAGCACGCGCGGTTCCTCGAGGACCTGGACGCGCGTCGCCTCCCTCGCGAGCGAAGCCAGCGCCGGGAGCGTTCGCCGCAGCCGGATCAGTTCGGTGTAGAACTCGAGCAGCGTCCGATGCCGCGGCGCATGCCGCAATCCGTGGTGCAGTGTGCAGCGGTGGAACGTCGCCGGATCCTGCGGATCCGGCACCTCCGCCGCCGCGTCCCACCCCGTGAACTCCGCGCGGCGGCCCCGGCGCACGGCTTCGACCAGGGCCGGATCACCGTGGCTGGTGAAGTACAGAAACGGCGCCGGCTCCGCGTACTCCTCCCCCATGAACAGAAGCGGCAGGTACGGGGAAAGGAGCACGACCCCCGCGGCGACCTTCAGCGCCTCGAACGACACGAGCGCCGAGAGGCGCTCCCCCCGCGCCCGATTCCCGACCTGATCGTGATTCTGCGCGGCCACCACAAACCGCTCGCCCGCGAGATCGGTGGCCGGCGCCCCGTACCGGCGGCGGCGGTACGCGGAGTACCGCCCCGCGAACACGAACCCGTCCCGGAGCGCCCGCGCCAGGTCGCCGACGCCCTCGTAATCCCCGTAGTACCCCCACTGCTCGCCCGTCAGCAGCACGTGGAGGGCGTGGTGCAGATCGTCGCACCACTGGGCGTCCAGCCCACACCCGTCGTCCCCGCGCGGCCGCACGAACCGCGGGTCGTTCAGGTTGCTCTCCGCGATCACGTGGATCTCGCGGTCGCACCGCGCCGCCTCCGCGTGCACGGCCTCGGCCAGCGCCTGCAAGAACGGCCGGGCCGATTGATCCACGATCGCGTGCACCGCGTCCAACCGCAGCGCGTCGAAGTGAAACTCCTCAACCCACATGAGCGCGTTTTCGATGAAGAAGCGGCGGACCTCGTCGCTGTCCGGCCCGTCCATGTTGATGGCGGCGCCCCACGGTGTCGTATGGCGGTCGGTGAAATAGGGCCCGAACTCCCCGAGGTAGTTGCCTTCGGGACCGAGGTGGTTGTACACGACGTCGAGCACCGCCGCGAGCCCGCGCGCGTGGCAGGCGTCGACGAACCGCTTGACGCCCGCCGGGCCGCCGTACGCGACATGCGCGGCGAAGAGGTCCACGCCGTCGTACCCCCAGTTCCGCTCACCGGGAAATTGGGCGACCGGCATCACCTCGATCGCGGTGACGCCGAGCGCCGCGAGCGCATCGAGCCGCCCGATCGCGGCGTCGCAGGTCCCCTCGGGCGTGAACGTGCCGAGGTGGAGCTCGTAGAGGATGTACTCCGCGAGCCGGAGACCTCGCCACCCGGAGTCGGTCCACGGAAACGCACGCCCCAGCACCTGCGAGGGCCCGTGGACGCCATCCGGCTGGAGACGGGAGGCGGGATCGGGCCGCTCCCGGTTCCCGTCGAGCCGGTACAGGTAGCGCGTGCCGGGCGCCGCGTCGTCGACGACCGCCTCGTAGTAGCCGCGCCCTACCGCCGTCATCACGACGACGCGGTCGCGCGGAGCGACGAGGTGCACGTCCACCGTCCGCGCCCCGGGCGCCCACACGAGGAAGCGCGTCCGGCCGTCTCCGGTGACGGCGGCGCCGAGCGGCGGGGCGGGGACGGGGTCCGGTGCCCTCATCCCGGCCGGGCGCCGGACAGGAGCTCGAGGATACCGAGCAGCGGGATCCGCACCCAGTCGGGCCTGTTGTTCAGCTCGTAGCGCAGCTCGTAGATCGCCTTCTCCAACAGGTGCACGTCCAGCAGCACCTGGATCTCCTCACGCGTCCGCGGCAGGAACGCCGCGTCCCCGGCCGCGGCCAGATAGCCGCGCAGGAACGCCGCGCACACCCAGCGCCGCCAAATCGTGAGCCGCGCCTCCAGCGGAGCGCGCGCGTCGGGCTGCGACACCACGCCCCGGGCGGCCTGGTCGCGGAGGGCCGCGTGCGCGGCGTAGTGAAACGACCGCAGCATTCCCGCGACGTCGCGCAGCGCGGACCGTTTGATCCGGCGCTCCGAGAGCGTGCGCGCCGGCTCCCCCTCGAAGTCGATGATGACGAAGTCCTTGCCGGTGTACAGCACCTGCCCCAGGTGGTAGTCTCCGTGGCACCGGATCCGCGTCCCGGAGAGTCGCGGCCCCAGCACCGCCCGGAAGCGGCCGAGGAGCTCACTCTCGGCGCCGAGCAGCTGCTCGGCCGGGCCCTGCGCGTCGTCGGGCAGCGCGCGCAGCTGCGTGCGGAGGGTGAGGAGCGCCTGCTGGGCGCGCGCGCGTCCCGACTGGTACAGGGAGCGCTGGTCGTGCGGCGTCATCGGCTCCGGCGCGAACGCCGGGTCGGCGAGGTCCGAGGCGAGCGCGCGGTGCAGCTCGCCCGTGCGCTGCCCCAGCAGCTCGGCGCGGTGCCCGTACTCGCCGATCTCCGCGTAGACGGCGTCCGGCAGCGGCCGCGCGGCCAGCGCCAGGACCGGTTCGTCGGTCTCGAGCGCCGCGTCGGGCGCCCCCGCGGCGAGCGCGTGCTCGCAGTAGTGTGCGAGCACGTCCAGCGTGTACGTCCACGCGTCGCCCTCGTTGGGGACGAACTGCTGCAGCACCCCGAGCGCCATCGGCTCCCCGCGCAGCGGCCGGTACTCCAGTGAGGCGGCCACGGCCGGCGTGTGGGGAAACACCGCCCGCTCCGTCAGAAACCGGCCGATCTCGACGTCGGGGTTCGGGCCGGGCTCCACCCGTCGGAACCATTTCAACATCGCGCGGTCCCCGTACAGCACCGAGGTATTGCTCTGCTCGGCCTTGCCCACCGCCGGCGGCGGCAGCGGCGGTTCGCCGATGACGCGCCGGAACGCGGGCGTGGCCGCGAAGACGAGCTCGCCCGCGGTCCCCCGGAACCGGCTTCGCCGCGCGACCGCCTCGAGCAGCGCCGAGCAAAACGCCGGATCCGCGAGCGCGTCGTACAGCACGCCCGCCTCGGCGTCCCCGCCCGGCCGCACCCGGGCCAGGACCACGCCCGGGGTGTCCCGCAGCACCTGCGCCCCGCGGTCGCCGGACGCGAACGCAAGCGGCAGCACGTACGTTTCCGGGTCGCCGTCGACGTACCGGACGAGCACGAGCGCGACGTAGGCGGCGGTAGACGCGTACGGGATCCGGACCGTCTCGCCGAGCTGGACCATTCGGATCGTGCGCGCCTTGCCGCCGAACCACCGGCGGCCGCGGAGATAGCCGACCAGGAGCTCCTCGAGGCGCCCGCGCGCCGGCGCCTCCAACACGGTCGGCCATCCGGGCGCCCCCACGGCGAGCTCCGGAAGGCTGGAGTCGGCCGCGCCCGACGTCGCGGCCGCGGACTGCGGCTGCAGCGCGAACCAGTAGAACTCGTGCGGTCCGAGCGTCAGCAGATACGGCAGCTCCCCGATGGGCGGGAACTTGGTCCGGCCGAACATCTCGACCGGCACCAACCCCCGGCACTCCGCGAGCGGCAGCTCGGCGTACTGGACGAACCGCGAGAGGTTCGCGACGACGAGCACGAGTTCGTCCTCGTAGCGGCGCAGGAACGCCAGGACCTTGCGATTGTCCGGGGCCAGCATCTCCAGCGTGCCCCGCCCGAAGCACCGGTAGTGCTTGCGCAGGGCGATCAGGCGCTTCATCCACCACAGGAGCGAATGCGGGTTGCCCTGCTGGGCCGCGGCGTTCACGGTCTCGTAATGGTACTCGGAGTCGATCACGACCGGCAGGTACAGCTGCTGGGGATTCGCCCGCGAGAATCCTGCGTTCCGGTCGGCGCTCCACTGCATCGGCGTCCGCACCCCGTTGCGGTCGCCGAGATAGATGTTGTCGCCCATGCCGATCTCGTCGCCGTAGTAGACGAGCGGCGTGCCGTGCATCGAGAACAGGAGCCCGTTCATCAACTCGATGCGCCGCCGGTGGTTGCCGAGCAGCGGCGCCAGCCGCCGGCGGATGCCGAGGTTGATGCGCGCGTGGGGGTCCTGCGCGTACACGCGGTACATGTAGTCCCGATCCTCGTCGGTGACCATCTCCAGCGTGAGCTCGTCATGGTTCCGCAGAAACATCGCCCACTGGCACGTCTCGGGAATCGGCGGCGTCTGCGCCACGATGTCGATGATCGGGAAGCGGTCCTCCATGCGGATCGCCATGAACAGCCGGGGCATCAGCGGAAAGTGATAGGCCATGTGGCACTCGTCTCCGGCGCCGAAGTACGCGCTCGCGTCCTCCGGCCACTGGTTGGCCTCCGCGAGCAGCATGCGGTCCGTGTACCGCTCGTCGATGTAGCGCCGAAGCTCCCTGAGAAATGCGTGCGTCTCGGGGAGGTTCTCGCACGTCGTGCCCTCGCGCTCGTACAGGTACGGCACCGCGTCCAGGCGCAGCCCGTCCACGCCCTGATCGAGCCAGAACGACACCACGCGCAGCATCGCACGCCGGACGTCCGGCGAGTCGAAGTTCAGGTCCGGCTGGTGCGCGTAGAACCGGTGCCAGTAGTACGCGCCCGCCGCCGGATCGAGCGTCCAGTTGGACGCCTCGAAGTCCTTGAAGATCACGCGCGCGTCCCGGTAGCGGTCGGCCGTGTCGCTCCAGACGTAGAAGTTCCGCCAGCGGCTGCCCGCCGGAGCCGTGCGCGCGCGCTGAAACCAGGGATGCCGGTCGGAGGTGTGGTTGAGCACCAGTTCGGTGATGACACGGAGTCCCCGCCGGTGCGCCTCGCGGAGAAACGTGCGGAACGCCGCGAGCGTGCCGTAGTCGGGATGGATCGCGGTGTACTCCGCGATGTCGTACCCGTCGTCGCGCAGCGGCGAGGGATAGAACGGCAGGAGCCACAGCACGGTGACACCGAGGTCCTGGACGTAGTCCAGCTTCTCCGTCAGTCCCGCGAAGTCGCCGATGCCGTCTCCGTCGCTGTCGTAGAACGCCCGGACGTGCCCCTCGTAGATGATCGCGTCGCGGTACCAGAGCGGGTCCGGGGCCGTCCGGCCGGGGAGCGCGCCGCGACGTCCCCGGGGTGTCGCCGTCACGCCGCGCCTCCCGGCTCCACGTGAAAGACGTGGGCGGGCAGGGCGCCGGCCCCCAGCTGCACGTAATTCCGCGCGCCGCGCCACTCGTACCGCGCCCCGGTCAGGAGATCTCGCACCGTGTACGGCACGTCCGCCGCGAGGCCCAGCGCGTCGAGGTCGAGCGCCGTCCACCCGTCCTGGACGCGCTCGGGGTCGAGGTTCACGACGACGAGCACGACATCGGCGGAGTCGGGGGCCGATTTGCTGTAGCAGATGAGCTGCTCGTTGTCCACGCGGTGGAAGCGCAGGCTCCAGTCGCTCCACAGCGCGGCGTGTTCGTGCCGCGCGCGGTTCAGCCGGCCGATCAGGTCCATCAGGCTGTCGGACCGCCCGATGTCCCAGCGCACGAGCTGGTACTTCTCCGCGTCGAGATACTCCTCGCTGCCGGGGTCCGCCGCGCGGCGCACGCACAGCTCGAACGCCGGCCCGTAGATGCCGTAGTTCGCCCCGAGCGTCGCGGCGAGCACGAGGCGCGAGATGAACGCCGGCCGCCCCCCCTCCTGCAGGGACGCGTGCAGGATGTCGGGCGTATTCGGCCACAGGTTCGGCCGGAAGTACTCCCGGACCGGCGTGCCCGTGAGCTCGGTGAAGTACGCCTCGAGCTCCGGCTTGGTGGTGCGCCAGGTGAAGTACGTGTAGGACTGCGTGAAGCCCAGCTTCGCCAACCGGTACATCACCTTCGGACGCGTAAACGCCTCCGAGAGAAAGAGCACGTCGGGCTCGGCGCGCATCGTCTCGCCGATCAGCCATTCCCAGAACGCGAACGGCTTCGTGTGCGGGTTGTCCACGCGGAAGATCCGAATGTCGTGCTCGACCCAGAAGCGGACGATGCTCCGCAACTCCTCCCACAACGGCCGCCATCCGGCGGTGTCGAAGTCGAACGGGTAGATATCCTGGTACCGTTTCGGCGGGTTCGCGGCATACTGCACCGTCCCGTCTGGCCGGCGGCGGAACCACTGCGGATGCTCGCGCACGTACGGATGGTCGGGCGAGCACTGAAACGAGAGATCGAGCGCGACCTCGAGGCCGTGCCGGCGGGCGCTCTGGACGAACCGCGTGAAATCGTCGAGGGTGCCCAGGTCGGGGTGGATGCTCTTGTGCCCGCCCTCCGACGCGCCGATCGCCCACGGACTGCCGGGATCCCCCGGTCCGGCGGTCTCGGCGTTGTTCCGGCCCTTGCGGTGCGTGCGTCCGATCGGGTGGATCGGGGGCAGGTAGAGCACGTCGAAGCCCATCGCCGCAACATAGGGCAGCCGCGCCTCCGCATCGGCGAAGGTCCCGTGGCGCCCCGCCTCGGGGGCGCACGACCTCGGAAACATCTCGTACCATGCGCCGAACCGTGCGCGGAGCCGGTCCACGTGCACCACCAGCTGTCGCTCGTACGTCGCCGCGCGCTCGCGGTCCGGATGGCTCGCCATCAGCGCCTCGAGCTCGTCCGACAGCGCGAGCCGGGCGCCTTCGTCGCCGCCGCGCCGCAGCACGTCCGCGTACGCGGCGAGCCTGGGGGCATCCGCATCGTTCCCCCGCCGCCCCGCGGCGCGGACCAGCGCGGAGCCGATCTCGAGCTCGACCGCGACGTCCTGCTTCGCCGCGACCATGCGGGCGAGATCCCGGGCCCATGATCCGAAGCGATCGATCCATGCCTGCAGCGTATAGCGGTACCGGCCGACGTCCGACACCGTGAACTCGCCGCGCCACCGGTCGTTCTCCACGAGCGTCATGGGCGCCTCGGTCCACCGCGACGTGTCCTCGCGCCGGTACTGGAGGACGGCGCCCAGCAGGTCGTGCCCGTCGGCAAAGATGTCGGCCTCGACACGCACCCGTTCCCCGACGGTGCGCTTGATCGGGAACCGCCCGCAATCCACCTCGGGCACCACGTGCTCGATGACGACTCGGGATCCGTTGTCCAACTCTCATCCCATCCTTAGCCGGCCGCAACCCGCGGGGCCCCGTGGTCTGTGCCCCGGGGGGCGGCCCGGACCAACCCGCCAGGACGGCCCTGGCGCCGTCTGGGGTACGCCGGACGCGGAGCGATGACCTGCTCCGGCCGCGACGGCGCGGCCCACCGGACATCCAGGAAACGCACACTCCAGCGGTCGGGAGCCAGGGCGGCACGGCGCTCGGGGAACTCCTGCGGCGAGGCGCGCGCGCCACGGGCCGGCGTCGGTTCGACGCGCACCCACGCTGCTATTGTACCCGCGTGCAGAGTCGACGAGTCCGGGGCTGCGGCTACGGGCCCGCGGAGGCCTCGTCGACCCAGGAACGCGTGAGATAGAGCCAAAACGCGAGCCCGGTGTAGGACCCGTAGCGGCGGAACGCCCGGTGGATCGTGCGGTCCGCGATCCGGCGCCGGCCGCGCAACCGGGCATAGGTGGGACGCGTCCACGAATCGAGGGTGAGCCGCGAGTAGCGCCCGAGCAGCATCATGATGTGCGCGACGGCGTACGGCCCGATGCCGGGAAGCGCGGCGAGCCGCTCCGCCACGTGCTCGTCAGAGGGCGATCCCGATCCCGCGCGCGCGAGACGTTCGAGGTCGATCAGGCCGTCCGCGGCCGCGCGCGCCACGGCGCGCAGGTACGGCACACGGTACCCGGCGTGGACCACGTCCCGGTAGAATCGCGTGCTCGCGTCCGCCATGACCTGCGGCGACGGGAACGTGCGTCCGCGCCAGCCCGTGCGCGGCGCCCCGGCCGCCGGCGCGCCGAGGTGCGCGACGAGCGCCCCGACCATCTGCCGCGTCAATGCCCACGAGCAGTTGGTGGTGCAGAGCGTCTTGACGACGTCCTCGAACACGGTCGGGCTGCGGATCATGCGGCCCGCGCCGCGGCAGACCCAGGCCAGTTCGGGATCACCGCGGGCGATCGCATAGAACGGCGAGAGGTCTTCGTCGAGGCGCAGGATGTGCCCGACGGCGGCCGCCACGCCGGCGCGCACACGAGGGCCCGGCGGGCGGCCAGCCACGCGCACGAGCGCGTATCCGGGGCCCCCGGAGGTCACGTGGACCGTCCGCGGACGCGCGGCGCCTACAGGAACGGTGACCTCGAGCGTGCCTGCCTCCCGCTGCAACGCCAGCGGCGGCAGGTCCGCGAACCCGTGCGAGAACAGCGTCCGGCGCAGGTCCGCGGGTTCGCCGCTGGGACCGAGGAGCGAAAGCCGGATCGTCGTCATCTCAACAGGTGAACACGCGCGCGGCCCCGTTCCCTGCCGCACGCCACTCCCACCGTCCCGCGGCCCGAGCGGCGCACCGCCGCGATCACGCGCGCCGCCGCCCGGGTCGTTGGCACGGTGCGGGCCGCGGACGTGATCGCAACGCCCGCCGGACGGGGCCCGTCGCGCCTGACGCGCCCCGCCGCTGCGACACCCTTCAGGCTGCCGGCCGGCGCCCGCTGCGCCCCCGGTCGTCCCGATCTCGTTCCGCGGATGCGCCCCGATGGGACGCCGCCGCCCGCAGGCGCGCCGATCCGGATCGGACGGCGAGCACGCGACCGATCCAACCATACACCCCGAACCCCCGCGAGACGCCACGCGCGGCCGCAGCCGCGCGCGCGCGCGCGTCGAGGCGCGCGGCCTCGTGCAATTCCCGAATGCGATCTTCCGCCAACATGAGAAATGGATCACCCGAGTACATGACTCGATGCCTCCTTGAAATAGTTTCGTGCGAGGAGCTCTACGCGCGCGACAGCGCGACTTCTCCGGACACGGCCGCGAGCAGACGCGTCCACGGCAGCAGCCCGACGAGCCGCTCCCCATCCATCACCGGCAGCACCTGCGTGCGTCCACGGCGCATCGCCGCGGCGGCATCCGCGAGCGGCGCGTCCGGGGCCACCGCCTCGGCCCGCGCGGTCGCGTGAGCCACCGTCAACCGGTCGAGGACCTCGCGCAGCTCGTACACATCGAGCGTCGTCGCCTCCGACGGTGTGAAGCGGAGGAGCGAGGCCTCGTCCACCAGCCCGACGAATCGCGGCCCGTCGAGGACCGCGAGCGCCTCCGCGCGGTGCTCGCGCAGCAGGCGCAGTGCCGTCCCAATACCGGTCCGCGGCGTGATCGCCGGCAGCGCATCCGCCATCCAGTCACGCACGCGCCCGTCAATAAAGCTCATCCCACCCACCTCCACGCCGTCCGGTCCGGCTCGGGTCCGCCACACCGTACCCCGCGAACCCTTTGCGGTCTATCTGAATCCCGCCGGGAAACCCCGTTGACACTTGCCCCTTGCGATACCGCCTTATAACCTGCTATACTCATCTCGCTGGTCATAGACTACCACATGAATTATAACCTGTCAATATCATTTTGGGAGTTAACGGTAGGTGAAGAATCGAATAAGGTTGAGCGAGGCGAGGACCGTGGATGAGGCGTTTGACCAAGCGGAGCACGCGTTCGATTTTTCGGGCGGCGTCTTGTGTCTGGACTTCGTGAACACGGTCAGCGGGTCGCGGGTCCATCCCGCCGAGCGCCTCCGCTCCCACCGCGACCTGCTGTCCTGGGCTCGTCAGGCTCGCGTGCTTGCGGAGGGGGAGATCCGACGGCTCTCGGACGAGGCGGAACGGCGCCCCGGCGACGCCGCCAAGATGCTCGGGGAAGCGCTGCGGCTCCGCGAAGCGCTGTTTCGCATCTTCGCCGCCCGGGTCGACCTGCGTGCGCCCGATCCCGCGGACCTGGCATTCGCGAACGCCTCGCTGTCCCGCACGCTCGTGCATCAGCGCATCGTCAAGACACCCGAGGGCTTCGCGTGGGCGTGGGCCGACGACGCCGGCGCGCTCGACCGCGTCGTGTGGCCCGTGATCCGGTCCGCGGCCGACCTGCTGACATCGCCGGACTTGCGTCACGTCCGGCGGTGCGCCGGGACGACCTGCGACTGGCTGTTCATCGACAGGAGCCGGAACCACACGCGCCGGTGGTGCGACATGGAAAGCTGCGGCAACCGCGCCAAAGCCCGCCGGTATTACGAACGCCACCGCGCGCACGCGAAGGCGCCCAATTTGGCCGATTGACCACCCCGCCGAGACCGGGCCGGCGGACTCCCCCCGCGCGCGCGGCCTCTGGTATAGTGGGGACGTGACGCCCGCCGGCACGCTGTACCTCGTCGCCACTCCTATCGGCAACCTCGAGGACATCACGCTCCGCGCCCTCCGCGTGCTACGGGAGGCGGCGGTGATCGCCGCGGAGGATACGCGGCACACCCGAAAGCTGCTCGCGCACCACGGGATCCCCGCACGCCTCATCAGCCTGCACGCGCACAACGAGACCGGGCGCACCCCCGAACTGCTGGCCCGCCTTCAGGCGGGCGAGTCGGTCGCGCTGGTCTCCGACGCCGGGACGCCGGGCCTCAGCGACCCCGGCACGTCGCTGATCGCCGCGGCCGTCGCGGCCCAACTGCCGGTGGTCCCGATCCCGGGGCCCAGCGCGCTGGTGGCCGCCCTCGTCTCCTCGGGCCTGCCGACGACCCCCGTGACGTTTCTCGGTTTTTTGCCGGCGTCGCCGTCGGAGCGCCGGCGCGCGCTTGATGGGGCCCGCGCCCTGCCGCACACGCTCGTCCTCTACGAAGCACCCCACCGTCTTCGGCGAACACTCGCGGCGCTGTGCGACGTGTGGGGAGATCGGCGGGCGGCCGTGGCGCGCGAGCTGACGAAGCTGCACGAGGAGGTGTTCAGGGGCCGCCTGCGCGAAGCGTTGGAGCATTTTTCACAGACCCCGCCCCGCGGGGAGTTCACGCTCGTCGTCGAGGGGGCGCCCGCGGACAGCCAGGCACCGCCGGGGCCGGGGTCCGAGCCCCCCGCCGCGCACGCTGAGGACGCCGCCCGCGCCGCGCTCAGAACAGCGCTGGCCGAAGGCCACGCACCGTTCCAGGCCGTGCGCCGCGCCGCCCGGGCGAGCGGGCTCCGGCGGAACCAGGTGTACCGGCTGTGGCTCGCGATCAAGCAGGAGGCCGCGCGATGAAGAACGTCCATACCGCGGGCGACGAGACCGAGGCGCTGATGCTCCAAGGATTGCTCGAGGGCGCCGGCATTCCCGTCGTGCTACGGTCGCGGCAGATCCCGGGCTACGGCGACATCATCGAGCGCGCCATCGGCGTGTGGGGCGACCTCCTGGTCCCCGACGAGCGTGAGGGCGAGGCGCGCTCGCTCGTGACCGGCTTCCTCGCCTCGTCGCGGCGCGGCGAGCGCGACGCCCCGGAGCGCGTGAGCGGCATCGTCGTCCCGATCGTCACGCTGTTCGACGAGCGCGGGCAGCTGGACGAGAAGGCGAACGCTCGCCACATCGAGTGGCTGCTCCAGCACGGCGTGCACGGCCTGTTCGCGCTCGGCACCACCGGTGAGTTCACGTCGCTCTCGCCGGAGGAGCGGCGCGCGTTCGCGGAACTGGTCGTCGGGACCGTGCGCGGCCGCGCCCCCGTCCTCATCGGCGTCAGCAGCCCCGCCACCGACGAAGCGATCGCGTACGCGGAGCACGCGGAGGAGATCGGCGCGAGCGGGGTCGTCGCGGTCCTGCCCTACTACTGGATCCCGCCGGACCGCTCGATCTACGAGCACTTCCGGCTGCTCTCGATCGGCACCGCGCTGCCGGTGTACATCTACAACTTCCCCGCGCTGACCGGACGCAGCATTCCGCCGAAGCTCGTGGCGCGGCTCGCGGCCGACCGCCCGAACATCGTCGGCCTCAAGGACACGGTCGA
>Ga0209415_10013976_pt1 | contig 13148 bp, 12 predicted proteins | sample PeaSoiSIISIP2007_FD_187696 | JGI IMG/M metagenome (GOLD analysis project Ga0209415, IMG submission 187696) | Peat soil microbial communities from Weissenstadt, Germany - SII-SIP-2007 (SPAdes) (version 2) | ecosystem: Environmental > Terrestrial > Soil > Wetlands > Peat | place: Germany... | reverse complement strand
CAGGAATTGATCGATGCTGGTGCCGACGCAAATGCCGCCGATGAAAGCGGAAAGACAGCATTGATGGCCGCCGCAGAGAAGGGGCATGTGTCCAAAGTCAGGTTTCTGCTGGACAAGGGAGCAGACGTCAATGCGCGTGATAAGAGCGGGAAAACTGCCCTTCAATATGCGCGCCTTGCACGAGACAAAAACGACGACGACTTCCCGCAGTGTTACGAATCACTGAGCAGCGACGATCTGAAACCGAACAACGACTGCGAAGCGACAAGGCAATTGTTGAAGTCACGAATGTAGCTCAAGTGAGGCCACATCTTGCCTTATCCGAGTGATCGCTAGCGCCCGCTCACGTACCAGATCGATCCCGGAGATTTGTAGTCTCTTCCTTCGCCCCAGACGGCGTGGGTCGCTCCGTCGCTGTCGATGGCGAGGCCGAAGTAGTCTCCGAATGGAAAACGGAATCCGGCGGGCAGAATGTAGTCGTAGCCCAGAGCGGGCCCGGAGAGCCGGGTCTCGGGGTTCCAGGTAGCGCCGCCGTTGGTTGAACTACGATAGAACGTATTCCACAGCACACGATTGCGTCGACCGGGTTCGCTGGCCCGCGCATCCATCCACGCGATGCGCACGTCGCCGGATGCGCCCGCCACCAGCGCCGGGAAGGCATGTTCAACGCCTCGCGCCGCATTCGACACATCGGCCCGCTCCGACCAGTTGGCCCCTGCCGTGGTCGAAGACGAAAAATAAATGCGCTCCGGCCCGCCATTCGCGCCGCCGGCGTTCCACAGCGCATAGAGTGCGCCCGCGGCATCCGATGCCAGCGCGATCTGCGCACCCAGAAATCCAGTCTCGCAGTATTGCGCTTCACAGTCTGGAGGCGCACCCGAAACATCCAGCAGCGTCGTGCTCCAGGTGTGTCCACCATCGGCCGAGCGGCTGACGTACACGCTGACCGGACGCGTCGGCATTTCGTGGCGCGCATACGCCGTCCAGCCAAAAAATACGTTGCCCGCCGGATCGATCGTTGCCCCGCCCGCCAATGACGATCCCGGCTCAGCGTTCTGGTTCACTTGCACCGAGCTGAAAGTCTGTCCGGCATCGTGCGAAGCGGCCACAAAGAATCTCTCATCGTGATTGAACCCGACGTAAACCTCGGTGCCACGAACGGTCAGCACCGGCTTGTCGGCGTCTTCCTGCCCGCGCTCCGCCCAGGAGTACGACCAGGTGTGGCCGAAATCGAGCGACCGCGCCACCATGATGTCGCGCTTGTTATTCTGCAGCCACGAGGCGTACACCGTCTGCCGGTCCACCGGATCAACCACAATCTGCGGATCAAACTGCCCGCTCGACAAAGGCAGCAGAGCCTTCGACGGCTGCCATGAGATTCCATTGTCATTGCTGACCAGCAGCGCGATGCTCGGCGCAGTACAGGCCGCGCAATCGGGGACCGCCCCGTATTGCGGATAGAGCACGTAAATATGTCCGCGCCCGTCGGCGGCGATGGCCGGCTCCCATTGATCGCCAGTGTGATAGCCGAGTCGGGTCTGCGGTGCGAAGCCTGAAACCGCCAATGCCGCGGTCGTCGTGAAAGCCAACACGACCAACAGTGCAAGTTTCTGCACAGTGTTGGGCCCGGCTTGGAAGCGGCTGGAGAAGACCACGGAACGCAATCCTTGGGGATACTCTGAAGACAATCCCCGTCCCCGGACTCTATCGTGATTCCGCCAGAGCGTCAATTACCCAGGCAGACGATGGACCGGATTTTACAAGTGTGTGACTTTTCTGGCATTTAGTCATCCAATAGAAGACAATTCAAGAAACCAACGTAATCACTTTTCTCATTGTCCAATCGTTCACCAGGGGGAGCAACACAATGGAGAAGGCCACATTTGCCGCCGGATGTTTTTGGGGAGTCGAAGCCACGTTCCGCCAGATGCCGGGCGTAACCGCAACCCGCGTCGGCTACACCGGCGGGCAGACCGAGAACCCGACCTACAAAGAAGTCTGCACCGACCGCACCGGCCACGCCGAAGCCGTGGAAGTCGAGTTCGATCCCGCCAAGCTGCGCTATGCCGATCTGCTCAAGGTTTTCTGGGAGAATCACGATCCCACGCAGGTGAACCGCCAGGGCCCGGACTGGGGCTCGCAATATCGCACCGCGATTTTCTACCATTCGCCCGAGCAGGCAAAAGAGGCGCAGGCCTCGAAGGAATCGCTCGAAAAAGCGCACCGCTACTCCAAGCCGATCGCGACCCAGATCGTGCCCGCCGTCACATTCTATCCCGCGGAAGACTACCACCAGCAATATCTGGAAAAGCGAGGCCTGTCGAGCTGCCATATCAGCTAGCCAGCCGTTTTCTTGATCGCGCCGGCAGCGCCCGAAAGTGGGTGCCCCATCCTTTCGCGTTCTCTGCGAAAGGGTGGGTACCACAGACGCGTGCACGACCGTGAGATGAGATTGGACGCGACCAAGGTGGAAGAGTGGCGCTCTCGGCGCTGCGGTCAGGGTGGAAGAGCGGCGCTTTAGCGCCGCGTCAAGGCGCCAAGAATTCGCGGGCTTTAGCCCCGGCGGTCAGAAATAAAATCTTACGCCGCCGTCAGCAATATCGGCGCGCCCTTGGTAATCACGAGCGTATGCTCGTAATGCGCCGAAGCGCTGCGATCCGCCGTGATCATCGTCCACTTGTCCGGCGCAACGAAAACCTTGCCCGAACCGGCGGCAATAATCGGCTCGACCGTGATCACCAATCCCTCGGTGAGAATCTGATTATCCCGCGCATCGGCATAGTTGGGCACGCGCGGCGCTTCGTGGATGGTGCGTCCAATGCCGTGGCCCGCCAGCTCGCGGATCACGGCAAAGCCGCTGCGCTGCACTTCCCGCTCGACCACTCTGCCAATCTCTGAAACCCGAAAGCCCGCGCGCGCCACCAGCATCGCCTTTGCGAACGCCCGCTCCGCGCACTCGGCCAGACGGTGCCGCTCCTCCGTGACTTCGCCCACCGGCACGGTGATAGCGGCGTCGGCCATGAATCCGTTTTTCTCGATGGTGACGTCGAGCTTCACCAGATCTCCCGCCTGCAGCGCGCGCGGGCCCGGGATGCCGTGCACCGCTTCTTCATTCACGCTGATGCAGTTCGCGCCCGGAAACTGGTAGACCAGCGCCGGCGCCGAGCGCGCCCCCTGCTCCTCCATGACGCGCGCGCCCACTTCATCCAACTCCGCTGTGGTCACGCCCGGCCGCACCGCGCTCTTCATGGCCGCGAGCACTTGCTGCACCACCACCCCAGCCGCGCGCATCGCCTCCAACTCTTCCGGCCCTTCAATAGACATAACTTTCCCCCAGCTTCTTCTCGAGCGGAAATCAGATGGTAACCGGCTGGCGCGGCCGGAAGAAGAACAGCAAAACAAAGCCGCCCAGATAATAAAGCACGCTCTGCCGCCAGTTGCAGCCCAGAAATCGCTGAATCAGGCCAAACAACGCCAGCGCCTCGCACAACGCATACGTCGCGATGTAGCCCGTTCGCCAGTGGCTGAGGCTGATGCCGTCGTCCGGGTGACTTGCCAGACTTCCCGCCGCCCGCAGAACCAGCGTGCGCCGTACCACAAAGATTGTTCCCACAATCGCCACCGCCAGCGTTGAGAACAGATAACTGAGAGTTGGGTCGACCGCCCGCGCTGCCGGACCCAAAACTTCTCCCACGATTCCGTACAACAGGATGCTGGCCAACATCGACCACTGCATCGCCCGCAGTGTCTTCAGGGCCTTGGTCATCGAAGTGACATTCTCGCGCGGACAACAGAGGATTGTAGAAATCATTCTACGGCGGAATCCTCCTCGGCAATACTGTTTTCTGAGGCTCTGCTTTCTAAGCCTCAGCGGGAAGAATGCTGATCCGCTCTTCCCGGCCGCATCCGCAGGAAGATCTGAAACGAGACGGGATGGTCGCCATAAGCCGCATCCAGCGCGGCTGGCTTGGAGTAGACCGTCACATCCGCGCCCAGCCCCAGTTGCCATGCGCGATTCTGGACCAGATCCCGCACTCCGCCAAACGTGTATGCCCCGATCCGGTAAGCAGGATGGGTTGCTGCCTGCGGAAAGAGTTCATCCTTATCGACCAGTTCCAGCCGCGAAAAAGCATAATTTCGCCGCCGGAAACTCAGCGTCGATTCCAGCAGGTAGCTGTTCAAATTCGTATCCGTCGCGATTTTGTGTACGCGTCCCCAGACCACGGTCGTCGCCCAATTCCCGCTTGCCCATGGCCGGTTGTATTCCACTGACGCCGTCTGCCTCCACTGGCTGCCCGGTTCCAGCGCCTCCGGTTGCTCTAACCGCCCAATGCTGTACTGCCCCGTCCAGTTGCGCGCTGCCGCGACAAAAGCCCGCGTCGACCACGAATCCAGCGCCCCCAGTTGGATGCTCCATCGCTCCTCGTTGGGCTCGCGTCCATTGAACGCGGAGGCCTCCAGCTTGACGCGGTCAATCACCAAGCCTGTCGTGATCACGCCGAAGCTGGTGTGGGTCGAATCCTGCAAATGATGGCCGAGTGGCGCCAGCGGCAATTCCGAGGCTGAGGCGCGGTGCATGTAGGTCACCGGACCCAGCGCAGGCTCGGCCGACGGGCCACCGTAGAATTCCCACGAAAGTTTTTCCGTCAGCGGCAGGGTATAGAGCAGCGACAATTCCGCAAACACATTGTGCGGGTGCTGATGGTCGACCAGCGGCTCGCCGTGGTAAGTTTCACCGGTCTGAAACAGTTCGGGAAATCCCGGGTGCGGCGAGGTGAGCGACTCGGCGGAAAACATCTGCCGGAACACGATCGTGCCCTTGCCCAGCTTATGCTGTTCCATCAGCATGCCCCAGTTCACCGACTCGGCCTTGCCCTCGCCGCGCGGGCCGCCCTGCTGGTTGTCATCCGCGAAGATGGCGCCGTGCGCCATCCCCTCCCAGCCCCCGCTCCTCCACATCCACTCGTGGCCCTGCACGGAAGCTGGTTGCCACGCCGTCCCCGACCCTTCATGCGGCGAGGGAAGTTGAAACGCACTTTGACCCATCGGCATGTTCATGCCCGCCATGGATGGGCCTTGCTGCGGAGATGTCTCAGTGTTGGCCGCTGGCAGGCCACTCGGACTTTTATCCTGAGCCGCGGCCAACGCCGCCAGCCATAGAACCACAAACAATTTCCTTCTCACGGGATTCCTCGTCGCGAATTTCGCACGCGTTGTCCTCTTCCCGATCAGCGGTGAACACGGTTCGGGAGCGGCGGGTGGAATGGACCGAGTTTTTAGATTCGCAGCGGAGCAGCGCCCGGTGGACTCAAGGAAAAATCGACCAACGCTACAGCATGCAGGCAGGGAACTAAATTCAGGCAGGGGACATCCCAAGCATCCAGACTGCCAACTTGCGCAGCCCGATGACGCAGGGAAAATGACGCGTTCGGAATCGCAGCAGCGTGACCGCTTACACAACACTGGTAGCTGGCGGGGGCAGGAAACGGATTCGTCGGCCTGGAACCACGCCCAGAATTGCGACTATGACCGTGACATCCCGCCGGATGAGGCGCTGGCGGGAGAGGTAGTGCCATCGCTGGCACGCCGGGCAACACCGCTGCCATGGCAAACAGCAGCAACCCAGCCAGAGCGCGCGAGAGTGAATGCATGGTGCTTATGTCCCGGTAATGCGGATGCGGAGTTCCTCGGGCAGCCGCTTGCGGATTTCCTCCGGCAAGCGGTCGTGGACGCGCCGCGCACCCTCTTTCGCGGCGTCCAGCACCGTCACCGGCGCCGGCGTCGCTACAGCCACTCCCAGCCAGATCAAGGCAGACAAACCGAATCCTGCCAGCGCCGCGATTTCCAGCCAGAACGAATGCCGCGGCGCCAGCCGCCAGATCACTCCAAAGGCCAGCAGAAATATTCCCGCGGAAATCGAGGCCAGCGCGATCAATCCCACGTCGATGATGCGGTGAATCTGTTGCCGGCTGCGGCACCGTTCGCACTCCGTGAGATGGCTCTCATAGTCGCCGCGCATCTCCGGCGCCAGGCCGGAAATGTCATACCGCCAGCCCGCCAGAATTTTGCCAACGATTGGATCCACGCACTGCTGACTCATTGGGGGTATGCAAACACGTCAAAAACCAATCAGCGCCCACTACAGGCGAATCGGCTCCAGCGCTTCCGTCTGCGACGCCAGCAGCACGCGGTTCTGAAACAGCCCGCCCCGCTCTGCTAGCGCCCTTTCCGCCTCTCTCCGGGCGATTTCCGGATGGTTGTTCTGCTCTGAGAGATGCGCCAGCACTACAAAAGACGCACTATTATCATAGTCGTTCGTGAAGAAATCAGCGAGCGCCCCGTTCGAAAGATGCCCCACCCGGCTCATCACCCGCTGCTTCACCGCCCACGGATACGGCCCCACCCGCAGCATCTCCAGATCATGGTTCGATTCCATGACCAGCACATCGCAGCCGCGCAGATGATCGCGCACGCTGACCGGCAGATAGCCCAGATCGGTAGCCACGCCAACCTTGATGCCCTCCGCGCGAAAAGTGAACCCAACCGGATCGGCCGCATCGTGCGGAATGGTGAATGGCTTCACCTCAATGTCGCCGACCTGGAAGCGATGACCAGCTTCAAACGGCTCAAATTTCTCCAACTTGGGCCGCTCGCCGTTTGCCGTGCGCAAGGCCCGCGCCCACGCCTGCTGTGTCGCGCCCGTCATGAATACCGGGATACGCAGTTTCTTGGCCAGCGTTGCCAGCCCGTAAACGTGGTCGGAATGCTCGTGCGTAATCAGAATCGCCGAAAGCGTATGCGGATCGTCGCCCAGCGTCTTCAGCCGCTTGAACGTCTCGCGGCACGAGATGCCGGCATCGACCAGAATCTTCGTGCGCGCGCTGGCCACCACCGCGCAATTGCCGCGGCTCCCCGAGGCCAGCATGGTCACACTTACTCCCATGCTCGCAGCATACGCGCCCGTCCTGTGGAACCGGGAGTAACTTTCTGGTTAGCCGATACCTTCGGGTCCACCTGCCCGTAAAATATCGGAGGCCTTGCGATCATGCACAAGCCACCCATCCCGGCGGATCAGGAACTTCAACACGAGCTGTCGTTCTATACGCTGGCGCACCCCAGTCCTGCGTTTCTCCACCAGAACATTGTCGACGCATACGCGGCCCAGAAGGCGGATGAAACCACCAAGCCCATGACCATTGTGTTCGCCCTGCTTGGTCTGTACCTGCACGTCGAGAAAAACTTCACTGGCAAGCAGGTTCAGAAGGCTCACATGCAGCTCGCCCGGCACCGCCGACAATGGTTCCGGCCGCCGTTGCCCGCCGATCGAGGCGCCATCGTAGTTTCGGACGTGGTCGCAGCCCCGCCCGGTCCGCACAGGGACGCGATGATTCACAATTGGTGCGTATCGGTGTGGAAAGCCTACGGCGCCGCCCGCGAGCAGATTGTGGAGTTAGCCAAACAAGAGTTAGGCGTAAGCTGAGCCGAAGCCGGACAAAATCAAAAATCTGAAATCAAAAATCTGAAATCAAAAATCTGAAATCAAAAATCTGAAATCAAAAATCTGAAAATCATCAATACTTGTAGAATCCCCGCCCGCTCTTCCGCCCCAGCCACCCCGCGTCCACCATCTTGATCAGCAGCGGGCACGGCCTGTACTTCGGATCGCCCAGCCCGTTCTGCAGCACCCGCATGATGTCCAGGCAAACGTCGAGCCCAATAAAATCCGCCAGCGTCAGCGGGCCCATGGGATGCGCCATCCCCAGCTTAAACACTTCGTCGACGGCCTCCGCCGTGGCCACGCCCTCCATCACCGCGTACATGGCCTCGTTCAGCAGCGGCATCAGCACGCGGTTCGAGACGAAGCCCGGAGCGTCGTTCACCTCCACCGGCGTCTTGTCGAGCTTCAAAGCTAGGTTCCGAGTTTCCGAGAATGTCTCCTGCGACGTGGCCAGCCCGCGAATCACTTCCACCAGCTTCATCACCGGCACGGGATTGAAAAAATGCATGCCGATCACTTTCTCCGGCCGCCTGGTCTGCGCCGCCAGCTTCGTGATAGAAATCGAAGAAGTATTCGACGCCAGAATAATCTCCGGCCGCGTCAGCTGGTCGAGATCGCGAAAAATCTCTGTCTTGATTTCGAATCTCTCCGTCGCCGCCTCGATCACGAAATCGCAATCGGCCAGCTTGCCTCGCTCCGTGACCGCCTCAATCCGTTGCAGCGCGGCAGCCTTAGCCTCCGCAGTAATCTTGTTTTTCGCGACCTCGCGCTCCAGATTCTTGCCGATCGTCTCCAGCGCGCGTTCCAGAAACCGCTGCTCCACATCGCACAGCACCACGCTGTATCCGCCGCGCGCGAACACATGCGCGATCCCATTGCCCATCGTCCCCGCGCCCACGATACCGACTCGCTGAATATCCATACCATTCGCCTCGATGAAAACGTTCGAGTCTACCACCGTGCGTTAGTTCGTGGGCAATCGTTCAACCCTTCTCATCCTGAGCGGCGTTCTTGGCCGCGAAGGATCTATGCACTCCCGGCCAGCTGCACAGGTCCTTCGCTTCGCTCAGGATGACAACGCCATCCCCGCGCCCACTCCACCGTATGCGGGCGTATCATAGAGAGTTTTCATCCCTAGCTATCGTTCTGAATGGACCGCCCCCCATGCCCGTGAAAACCATCATCGAACCCTTCCGCATCAAGAGCGTCGAACCCCTGCGCTGGACCACCCGCCGCCAGCGCCAGCAACTCCTCGAAGCCGCCCACTACAATCTTTTCCTTCTCCCCGCCGACGATGTCCTGATCGACCTGCTCACCGACTCCGGCACCGGCGCCATGTCCACGCACCAGTGGGCCGCCATCATGGAAGGCGACGAAAGCTACGCCGGCAGCCGCAGCTTCACTCGCTTCAAGAATTCCGTCCAGGATATTTTCGGCTACCGTCACGTCATCCCCACGCATCAAGGACGCGCCGCCGAACGCATCCTCTTCGGCGTTGCCTGCAAGAAAGGTGATGTCGTTCCCAACAACACGCACTTCGACACCACCCGCGCCAACGTCGAGTTCGTCGGCGCCGAAGCCGTCGATCTGGTCATCGAAGAAGGCAAGCACCCCGCCTCGACGCATCCCTTCAAAGGCAACATGAACGTCGCCGCCCTCGAAGCCCTCATCGCACGCGTCGGCCGCGACCACATCCCGCTCGTCATGCTCACCGTCACCAACAATTCCGGCGGCGGCCAGCCTGTCTCCATGGAAAACGTCCGCCAGGTCAGCGCCGTCTGCAAGCGCCACAAAATTCCGCTCTATTTCGACGCCTGCCGCTTCGCCGAAAATGCCTGGTTCATCAAACTCCGCGAAAAAGGATACGAAGACAAAACTCCCAAAGAAATCGCCCAGGAAATGTTCCGCCTGGGCGACGGATGCACCATGTCCGCCAAAAAAGACGGCATGGCCAACATCGGCGGCTTCCTCTGCACCAACGACGACCTGCTCGCCCAGCAGGAAAAAGACTTGCTGATTCTTACCGAAGGCTATCCCACCTACGGCGGCCTCGCTGGACGCGACCTCGAAGCCATCGCCGTCGGCGTGCAGGAGGCCCTCGAAGAAGACTATCTGCGCTACCGCATCGCCTCGACCGCCTATCTCGGCAATCACATCGCAGCCGAGGGAGTGCCCATCGTCCAGCCCCCCGGCGGCCACGCCATCTATCTCGACGCCCGCGCCTTCCTGCCGCACATTCCCGCCGACCAGTTTCCCGGCGTAGCCCTAGCCGCCGAACTTTACTTAGAAGGCGGAATCCGCTCCGTAGAAATCGGCACGCTCATGTTCGCCGCCGCCGCGCAAATGGATTTAGTCCGCCTCGCCATCCCCCGCCGCGTCTACACCCAAAGCCACATCGATTACGTAGTCGAAGTAATTCTCGAAGTCTGGAAGCACCGCGAAAAAATCCCCGGCATGCGCCTCACCTACGAAGCCCCATTCCTCCGCCACTTCACCGCCCACCTGGAGCCAGTGAAAGTCGCCGCCGCCACTCGCTCATAAAGTTGTGCACGTGCGTGAGAAGAATAAAAAACCCGAGGGTGCCCCATTCTAACGTCGCGGTGTTTGCGACGTTAGAGTGGGGATTTTGACCTTACGATCCACCTTTGCACGGAACTAAAGCCCCCGACGCGGTGTCGATCTCTCCTAGACGACCACTCACCCGAGGAACGCCGCTTCCCATGTTCGAAGCCTGTCTCAACTCGTTGCACGCAGAAGGTTGCGGGTGGAACATCGGATATCTATGGAGGTCGATGGATTGGCTCAGCCGCGGCGATGTTGCCCTGCTCGCCCTCATGTTGCTCAACACGCTGATCATCATTTGCCACCGGTTTTATCGGCACAACGCTGCCCGCAGGCAATCCCGCAAATTCGTCCGCGACGCCGCCACCGCGCTGCGCGACGGCAGACTCGATCAGGTGATCTCCATCGCCGCACGCTACCGTCGGAGCCACGTGGCAACGGTGGTCGCGGCCGGCCTGTCCGCCTTCTCTTGCGCGCCGCCACAGTTCACCGACGATGAAGCCAGCGATGCCGCCCAGCGGGCCTTTCAGCGTAGTCGCAGGATCTTCGCGGCCGACTTGAAACTCGGGATTGGCACTCTCTCCACCATCGCCTCCTCGGCACCCTTCATCGGCCTCCTCGGCACCGTTTTCGGCATCTCAAATGCGTTTGTGGGGACCACCGGGCCGAAGTCCGCAGCGCTGGCCTATGTCACGATGCGCCTTGCCGAGGCACTGGTGACGGCCGCCATGGGGATTGCCGTCGCGATTCTTGCGGTTTGGTGCCGTAACTATCTGTGTGATCGCACTGCGGTGCTGGACAGCGAAATGTCGAATGCCGCGCTTGAGGCAGTTACCTATCTCAAAGCTCGTCGCTATTTCCGCCAGCCGTTGGAGCATCCCCCTGCGGGAACTGCAACTCTGGTCTTTCGATTCACACAAAATCCAACCGCACGCTCCTGGGAAGTTCAATACGACCGTCAATGGCTCCTGCTGCTCGCAATGTGGTCCTGCATGTTCTATATCGCCTTCGCTCTCGCCCAGGGGATGTACCAGTCGTACATGTGGGATCGCGCCTGGGAGCGGGCCCACAAAGACCTTCCGCCCATTTATCAGCAGGTTGGCGGCCAGGAGCTCATCTCACCCGATCGTCGCTATCGCGCAGTGGTTCCCAGCATTCTCCGCGAGGCCGCGCAGTACTCCGGCTCAGCCAAGGATGGATCTCCGCACTGGCTGTGCGGGTCGGACGAAACGGTTGCACTCAGGATTGTTCCCAACAACCGTCCACTGGCTTGGAAGCCTCATGCCTGCGGGGAAGAGACGACGTACGCTCTTGAGTCCGATGAAGCCCTGCTCACCTGGAACTGCAGTGTTCCTGTCATCACCTGGCGTAGCAATGACGAGTTACTGATACAGTGCAACGGCTGCGCCACCGACAACGTGCAGTTGGCCAAACCAACTTTCTTTCCCGGCCGCATCACACTGCTTGGCTCGGACGGCCAGCAGATCCATCCGCAGGTCGTACATCCCCAGCCCCAATGTTCCGATTAGCCGGGTGCCCCATACTAACGTCGCGCCCGTTTGCGACGTAAGTTGGGACTAAAGTCGGCCTTCCCAATACTCCGGCCGCCTGCTGCCGTGGGCGACAGCCCAGATTGTGATTACGGATTCTCGCTCCGAGTAGATGATGGAAAAAGGAAATCGCCAAAGCAGGAATCGTCTGGTGTTGTTCTTGCCCGGTGACCAGCGATCAGGCGACTAACGGATCGTCTCCGCGGCTCGATGCAACTCTTCGATGAAATCCAAGGCAGCCTTGGGGCTGCATTTCTGATACCACGCGATCGCGCTCTTGACATCTCTGCTGGCGCCCTCGTGGTACTCAACCCGCTTAGCGTTCATTCACCATGGCCAGGAGTTCGCGATGTAGTTCTTCCCACGGCACGGTCACTGCCTTGCCCGCCTTCAGGTCTTCCATGCGCCGCGCTACTTCCTCGTCCCATGCCTCCTGCGCGGACTGGTTCGTCGTCTCCAGACTATCGAGCAGAGTGTTCGCCAAGGCGGCGCGCTCGTCGACAGGGAGCGCGAGCGCCCGTCTCAAGAGATCGGAAACTTCTGGACTCATTGCTAATTCTCCTGGCCCAAGTGTGCCATAACCACGCCGCACTTCTACCACAATCTACGTTTGCAGCATTACCTTCCCAAGACGCGGTCAAAGACGCAGGTAGTGTCCTAACAGTGCGTATTAGGACACTACTCGTTTCTGCGCAGCCAACAGCGAGCCGCTCGGCGCCACCGACGCAGGTCCCGGAGGGACCGTCTGAAAATAGCCCGGCGTTTTTAACGCCGGGTAGCCCGCGACGAAATCCAACCGCGTCCCGGAGGGACGCCTGAAACCACGCAGATCTCAATTTCGTAGGCGGTAGTGTCCTAACACGACTCTTAGGACAGTACCAAGACGCAAACCCCTTACTTTTTCCACAGCCTTCCACAGCCTTCCACAGGCGATTCCTATGACGAGCAACCTTTACTGAGAAATCAGAAAAGCACAAGATTGGAAATATGCGCCAAGCATCCTTCAATCCGTGCCGGGCCGCTTCAGCCGTACAGGCTCCGAAACCTGCGAGGCCTGAAGCTAACTCCTTATCCCGCAATATTTTGCCCGCAACTCCTTTGGCCTCAAGATTTTGGCCGGATCATTCTCGACCCAAGACCGGCAAGTCATTTAGAACCATGATCTTGACCGCGACGCGAAAAAAAATGTACGCGATGTCTGAATCGAATCCACCCAAGCGAACCGAGAGAGAATCGGAAGCCGAGAGCCGGAAGCCGAGAGCCGGCAGCCAACGAGGTGTAAAATGTGGAAGCAATCCCTAACCGATCATCTCCCAGCTTCGAAAGGATTCCTCCCATGGCAACGCTAGAAGCCCCCGTCCAGCCGCGCACGGCCCTGCATCACGGTCCATTTGTCACCGAGCCTTTCTATGACTTCCGCAACTACGAAAACGCGCGCCGCATGCGCGCCGCCATCGCCAAGGTTCGCGCCCAACTCGGCCGCGAGTATGACCTGATCATCGGCGGCAAGCGCATCAAGACCGCTGACAAGATCAAGT
>Ga0209415_10013975_pt1 | contig 13149 bp, 10 predicted proteins | sample PeaSoiSIISIP2007_FD_187696 | JGI IMG/M metagenome (GOLD analysis project Ga0209415, IMG submission 187696) | Peat soil microbial communities from Weissenstadt, Germany - SII-SIP-2007 (SPAdes) (version 2) | ecosystem: Environmental > Terrestrial > Soil > Wetlands > Peat | place: Germany... | reverse complement strand
AGGCGACCGCCGCTCGCCTCGAGGAGCCGCTCCACCTCGGGCAGCCTCGCGGTGCAAAGCTCCTCGAGGTGGATCGGGGCTCGAGGGTCCTCCGGGGCGATCGCGAGCGCGGCGTACCTGTACGCGGCCGACCAGCGGAAGAGCGTATCGGCGAGGAACGCGGGGACCTTCGGAAGCACCGGGACGCCGGCGGGGTCGAGCGCCCGGCTCCGTCCGTCGAACGCGATGTCGCCGACGACCGAGTAGTGCTTCGCCGGGTCCCAGATCTCCCAGACCGCGACCAAAGGATGCGTTTCGGGGATCGTTTCCCGAGCCAGCGCGTACTCCTGGTCCGCGCCGAAGCCGGGCTGGGCGAAGTCGTCGACGCACGCGCCCCCGGGGAGCGACCTGACGAGCTGCGCTTCGAGCCGAGCCGAAAGGGCCTGGTCACGCGAGAGCCCGGCGCCATAGACGATGGACGACCCGAAGAGGCTCACGCGCGGCGCGCCTGGACGGCGCTCGGAGCAACGGACGGGCGGATCTCGCGTCTCTCTCCACAGCAAGATCCCGTCGCGCGTCACGTGGTAGTCCTTCACGCGCGAGGCGGTCACCATCGCCACGCGCGGCGGCGCCGCGATCGTCCGAAACAGGAGCTCGACGAGGAGAACGGTCACGAGGATGCCCACCACGAGGGCGAGCAGGGCGAAGAACCGACGGCGCCCGGACGGAGGCACCGGCGCAGCCTGGGCATCTTCGGACGACGCCATTCCTGCACGCTATCATCCGCGGCGTTAGGGCTCGCGCTTTCGGTACGGTATAGAAGTCCCGTGCGTCCAAACCTCGCGATCTCGGCAGCGTTGGTCTCCATGGCGTTGGCCTGCCGGAAGCCCAGCCCCCAGAGCCACGACAACGCCGCCCGGAAGGACGTCCCCGCCGACGCCGACGGCAAGCCCGCCTCCAAGCTCTCCGCAGTGGTCGCGCCCACCGATCACACCCCCGCGAGGAAGCCCCCGGGCCTCCGCGCGCCGCACCCGCCCATGCCGGCGCTCCCGGACCTCCCCGAGCTCTCGCGGCAAGACCGCAGCGAAGAGGCGCCGCGCGACGCGCACTTGAACGACGAGCCGTGCCGTGCGGTGTGGACCGGCTCCGCCAAGGCGTCGCTCTCTTGCGCGAAGGCGCTCGAGTTCGGCGCGGAGAAGGAGGCGGGCGCGAAGCTCATCGTCCCGCGGTCGCTGCTCGCCCGGAGCCCCGAGAAGCTCCCCACCATCGTAGACCACCGCCTCGAGAAGACGGAGGGCCCCGTGCGCAACCAGGGCTCCTCGCCCGCGTGCACGGCCTTCGCCGAGGCCACCGCCCTCGACCACGCGCTCGCGCGCTGGAGCGGCAGGAGCGCGGAGACCAGCGTGATGCAGATCTGGTCGCGTTACCACTCGCCGAGCGAGGACACGGCCCTCCTCGCGAACGTGACGCACCCCATCGGCCCCGAGCACGAGTGGCCGTTCAACGCGGCCGAGGCGAGCCGCTGGGTCCCCTGCAACATCGCCGCGAAGATCCAGAAGCACGGCGTCTGCGGCAAGAAGGTCGACGACGAGCGCGTGAGGTCGGTCGCCGAGAAGGCCATCGGCGAGTTCACCGAGGTCGAGTACCTCGGCAAGCCCGACGTCACCGTCCTCGAGGCGAAGATCGCGTCGGGGCAGGACATCATCTGCGCCATCGAAGTGCCGAGCTCGTTCGTCCCTCGAGGGAAATCGGGGGCGAAGTACATCCCCAACTACGGGCGGACCGCGGGCGGGGAGACCGGTCACGCGTTCGTCCTGTCGGGGTACGCGAACTACCCTCACGGCTCGTACTTCCTCATCCACAACAGCTGGGGTCCCAAGTGGGGCGACGGCGGCTACGCGTGGATCCACATGGCGACCCTCACGAAGTGGGCGAAGCAGCTCGTCGCGGTCGACGCCGAGCCCCTCGACCGCGAGCCCGGCAAGAGGCCGCGGCGCGTCCGGGGAACGTCGACTTGCTCAGGGGGGCTCGTGCCCGACAGCATCGGAGGCAGATGCAGCGAGGCATGCCCGGACCACAGCCCGCGGCACGAGGACGTCTGCGCCGAGGAGAGGGACTGTCCCAAGAACTTCGTGAACCTCACGGGCGAGTGCGTGCTCGCGGCGCCGAGCCATGCGGGGAAGGACCCCGACACCGGCGTCACGTGGACGTGCGGGCCGGGCGGGTGCAGCTACACGCTGCCGAAGAGCGTGGACCGGTCGTGCACGGGGGAGACGTGCATGATGTCCTGCCCGGCGCCCGACTTTCACGTGGCGACGATGGGGAAGACGCTGGTTTGCGTCGAGTGAGCGGCGTCACCAGGTGATCGTCACCTGGCCCTCACCGCTGTTCGCCCCTGCTGTGCTCGAGACCACGATCCCGCTCGGCGCCACGTACGACGACCCGCCGCCGCCGCCGCCTGCCGCGCCCGCCGATGTGCCACAGTTGCCGCCGCCGCCGCCGCCGCCGCCGTAGTAGCCGCCCCCGCCACCGCCGCCGCCGCCGAAGAACTGGGCGCTACCCGTGCAGTACGGTCCTCCAGCTCCTCCGGTGCCCGCTGCGCCCAAGCCGCCGGGGTTTCCGCTGGCTCCGCCGCCGCCACCGCCGCCGACGAAGGCGGTTCCACCGTATCCGCCGCTTCCCGGTGTCGCGTTGGGCGCCCCTCCCGCCGCGCCGTTGCCGCCCATTCCGCCGTCCAGGCTCACGCCCCCACCGCCCCCTCCGCCAACCCCGCCGGCGAACAACCAGCCCAACCCGTTGGTGGTTCCTCCTCCTCCGCCGCCCCCCGCCACGAGGATGCGATCGGCGAGCGCCGCACCGCCGAGCCGCACATCCGAGGCGTCGCCGCCCCATCCGGCGTTCGTGCCCGGATTGCCCCCACCGTTCCAGCCGCCTCCGGTCACCCCCACGAAGACATTGAGTGTGGTGCCGGGCGTCACCGGGAACGAGGCCGTCACGCTGGCGCCGTTGCCGCCGGCTCCACCAAGTCCGGTTCCGACCGCACCCCCGGTCTGCCCTACGGCGCCCATGGCCGTGATGGTCACGGTCGAAACGTTGGAGGGGACGACGAAGGGCTGCAAGCTGCCGATGTACGAATAAGTCGCTGTGCCGTGGCAAGCGCCCCCTTGGCAGATGGTGCTGCAGGAGCCTGTGCACGGGCTTACCGAACAGCCCATCGCATTGCCCCAAGCGCCGGAGTTGTCGCAGACCTGGTAGTCGTTCGAATCCGTGCACTGCGTCGCGCTCGGCGTGCACGTGCAGGCTCCGGCGACGCAGTTGGGGGTGCTGCCTCCGCACACGGCGCATGTCCCGCCGGGGTTGCCGCACGACTGGGGAGAACTGGTCATCTCCGTGCATGTGCCCATGAGGCAGCACGCCTTGTTGCACGCGTCGCCCCCGGCGCAGCTCGTCGAGCAGGTGCCCGCGATCTTGTCGCACGCCTGCCCCGAGGGACAGTCGCTCGCGCTGGCGCACCCGCACGTGCCGTTCAGGCAGGAGGCTGTGCCGCACGAGCTGCAACCGATCGCGGCGGTGCCGCAGAACGCGCTCGATTCCTCCGTATGGCACGTGCCGTCGGCTGCGCAGCAACCCAGCTTGCACGTCAACGGGTTGCAGGGCGAGGCGCTGTCGCTCGTCGCGTCGCTGGCGGCGTCTGGCGCGCTGGATCCTGATCCCGAGCTGGCCGAGCTGCTTTCGGAGCTGCTCGAGCTACTCGTCGAGTTGCTGGAGCCGCTCCCCGAGCTGACCTCGCTCGACCCGGAGCCCGAGCGGCTCCCGCTCGCCGATCCGTTCCCGGCGTCGTGCTTCCCGCCTCCGCTCGCGTCCCTGCGGGAGGTCCCGTCGGGTGCCGCGCCGTCCGATCCCCCGGGGCCGTCCTCGTACGACGTGAGGAGAGCACCGCAACCCAGCGACCCTACGCCGCTCGAGAGCAAGAGAACGAAGCCCATCCGCGCAAGACTCATCGCGACCTCCCTGGAGCCGACGTCCGCCCGGCGACCCGAGCCCATCCACGCTATCCCATCCCGCGCGGCCGCGGTGCCCGCGCGGCGGATCAAAACGTCCCCGTCGCGCCGACGCTCCCGAAGCCGAGGTACGGCTGCACCGTGACGGCGGTCGGTGCGGCCGGCGGGGTCTTGGCCTCCGACTTCGGCGCCAACAGGAGAAGCACGAGCCCTCCACCGAGCCCGACGCCGCCGACGATGAAGCCGACCGTCGAGAGGGTCTCCATCGTGTGGTAGCCGCTCGCGTCCGACTGAGCCGTCGCGGTGCTGCAGACCCCGCCCGGGCACTCCGATTTCAGCGTGCTCTGCTTGCCGAGGGCGAGCCCTCCGGTCACCGCGCCCATCACGAGGCCCGCCCCGCCAAGCGCGAAGGCACCGATGGCCACGGGCCGGAGGACCGACCCGCTGGAAGGCGAGCCCGTGGGACCGTTCGTGGGCGTCGAGGGCGCCGACGCCGGGGGCATGACGGCCGCGGGCGTCGCGTCCGCCTTCACGAGCGCGATGGACACGGACTGCTCTTTCCCTTCCCCGACGTCGACGGCGCGCGTGGCCGTCTGGAACCCGTCGGCGCTCGCCGTCACGACGACATGGCCCGGATTCACGTACCGCGGCACACCGAGCGCCTCGACACGGACGGGGGCATCGTTGAGGGTGACACGCGGCGCGTCCGCCCCCGTGACGGTCACGGTCACCCGCGCGCGCCGCGCTTCGACCGCCCCGATCTCGGCTTTCGCGTCCTCGAGCGCCTTCGCGAACGCGGGCGGGGAGGTCACGTTCTCGACGAGGATCCGATGGTAGCTTTCCCACGCCTCGACGGCCTTCCCCTCGTGCGCGCGCGAGGCCGAGCGTCAGCGTGGGGGCGTGGAACAGCGCATCGGCCCGCCGGAAGCGGTCGTCGGCTTGCTTCCAGTCGCCGGTGTCAAGCGCGTGCTGCCCCTCCTGGCCGAGCTCGCGCGCCGACGCCCTGTCGGCGTCGCCCTGGGCGAGGGCAGGCGCCGGGACGAGCGTGCCGGTGAGAACGAGAAGAGTGAGTGGCCTTCGGAGCGTGCGAATCATGGCGTCCCCTCGCGACGGTGATGCTCGAACGCTGCCGTCCCGCAACCGGTCCAGCCGAGCGAACGAAGGAAGCATACCCCGGGACCCGGCGCGGGTCCGAGGGATCGATGCCGCGGTCGACCGGGGGCGCACGCTCAGTGAGGCAACCCCGGAACGCTCGGGCATCCGCTGCACGGACACGCCATCACGCACGCTTGCACCGTCGGGCACGCCGCGACGCACGCCTGCTGCGACGCGATGTCCGGCTTCGCGAGGCACTTTTGGGTGCAGGCGGCGTAGGCCGCGGCGCATCCGGCGGCGCATTGAACGCACGCGGCGCAGTCCGGTGGCTTCGGGGGCGCGGGGGCTGGGGCGGGAGCGGGGGGATCGGCGGCCGCGTCCGGGATGCGCGGCGCCATGGTGGCGAGGGAGACGACGACCGCAGCGATGATGAGGACGATCCGATGGCGCATGACTCCTCCGGCGGCGTGGACGACTCGAAAAGCACACCACACGTGCGCTCCTCGAGCAACGGACAGACGTCTGAATTCGCGGGTTTACGGCCGGCCGGTCCCCCGGGGGCCGGGCGTCGTTCAATTGGGTGACGAGCGCAATCCACAGACCGCGCTATGAAAGCCCCCGTCGCCCGGGAGCGGTGTCGACACTTCGGAGGTTTCTGGTCATGGCGAAGCAATACACGGGCATCGGGGTTCTCGCGGTTCTGGCGGCGCTCGCGGCGTGCAGCAGCAGCGCGACCACTGCGGGGGACTGCACGACGTTGCCCTCCTGCTGCGCCCAGCTCACGGTCGCCGCCGACAAGGCCGCGTGCGACGAGGCCGTCAGCGCGGGCGACCCGACGACGTGCGGCGACGTCCAGTCGGAGTTCGCGTCGAGCACCGCCGACCACTGTACGGTGGCGACCGCGACGGGCGGCGGCTCGGGCTGCGCGGGGCTCACTGCCTGCTGCGCGACGCTCAGCGCGACCCAGCAGACGATCTGCAACGACTACGTCACGGCGTCCGCGGGCAGCGACTCGACGTGCTCGACCTTCCTCGCCGAATACCCGTCGTGCATGACGGTCTCGACCGGCGGGACGGGTTGCGCGGGCCTCAGCACGTGCTGCGCCTCGCTCCCGACGGCGGAGCAGGCGGGGTGCGACGACATCGTCAGCGTGGGGAACGCGACCACGTGCTCGGCAGAGCTCACGTCGCTGCAGAGCGGCGGGATGTGCGGCACAGGCTCGGGGAGCGGGACGGGCGGCACGGGCTGCGCAGGCCTCAGCGCATGCTGCGGTTCGCTCCCGTCGACGGAGCAAGTGGGATGCCAGGACATTGTCACGGCGGGCGACGCCACCACGTGCTCCGCGGAGCTCTCGGCCTACCAGACGGATGGGATGTGCGGCACGGGCTCGGGTAGCGGGACGGGGACGGGCGGCACGGGGTGCTCGGCTCTCAGCAGCTGCTGCGGGACGCTCCCCTCGACCGAGCAGGCGGGCTGCCAGGACATCGTGACGGCGGGCGACGCTACCACGTGCTCCGCGGAGCTCACTGCGTATCAGGACCAGGGGAACTGCGGCGGCACCGGGACGGGCTCGGGGAGCAGCAGCACCGGGAGCGGCTCCGGATCGGGCGGGACGGGTTGCTCGGGCCTGAGCGCGTGCTGCTCGCAGCTGAGCTCGACCTACCAAACGAGCTGCGACACGATCGTGAGCGAGGGGAACGACGCGACGTGCTCGGAGGAGCTCAGCGTCTACCAGACGGACGGTCTCTGCAGCTGAGCAGGATGAGGACCACCATGCGCACTACGCACCTCGCCACCCTCGCGGCCGTCGCGTTCGTGGGGCTCGCCGTCGCCATCGCCGACTCCGCCTGCTCCACGTCCTCGACCGACTCCGCGTCGTGCGACTCGATCTGCGGGGCCGTTGCGAACTGCGGCGGATCGACGTGCCTCGCCACGTGCGTCAACACCCAGCTCGTGTGTGAGAAGGCGAACAGGTCGGCGGCCTCGTCGGCGTTCGACGACTGGATCGCCTGCCAGCCGGCGCTCGCGTGCACCGCCACCGGCTACTCCGACGGGCACTGCGTCGCCGAGTACGTCGGCATCCTGACGAGCTGCGGCGAAGGCGCGGCGCTCGGAGCGGGTGGCACGGGAACGGGGACGGGGGACAGCGGCGTCATCGTGCTCCCCCACGATGCGGGGCACGACGTCGTGGTGGTGACGGGCCCGGACCGCTCCACGGGGACCGACGCGACAGGCGACGGCTTCACCGGCGGCGACGCGTGCGTCTCGGACGGAAGCTGCGACACGAGCTGCCTCGACAACTGCGGCAATACCTGCACGGGGGGAAGCTGCCCGACGAGCTGCGTGCCGGATGGGAGTTGCGACACGAGCTGCCTCGACAACTGCGGCAATACCTGCACGGGGGGGAGCTGCCCGACGTGCACGCCCAACGGCTCGTGCAGCGCGAGCTGCCTCGACAACTGCGGCAACGCGTGCACCGGCGGGAGCTGCCCATCGTGCGTGTCGACCGGCTGTGGCAACTGCACGACCGCGTGCGGCCTCGCGGAGGCCTGCAACGACAACTGCGGCAATCCCTGCTGCTCCTGAGCGACCGGTCTTCGCTCCTCGTCGTCTGACCCGCGCTTCGCGCCATCCACTCTCAGGCTGACGCGAGCTCGTTCTCGAGGGCCTCCCACTCGCCCATCAGCGCGGCGATGCGGGGGCCGAGCTCCTTCTCCGCCTTCTCGAGCGCGAGGATCTCCGCGGCCGGCGTCGTTTCGTAGAAGCCCGGCTCGCACCAGCGCGCGTGGATGGCGGCCTTCTTCGCCTCCGCGGCCGCGATCGCCGCGAGGGCTGCGTCGCGAAGCTGCGGGAGCTGCTTCTTCCGGTTGTTCTTCCGCTTCTGCTCCTCCCACGAGAGCCCATCAGGGGGAATCGACGCGGGCTTCGCGGCGACCGCGCGCTCCTTCCTGGCGCGAAGGACGACCGCCTCGGCGTCGAGGTGGTCGTCACCGAGCTTCTCGAGGTACTCGGCGTACGTCCCTGGAAAGTCGCGGAAGCCGGCCTCGGTGACCTCGAGGACGCGCGTCGCGAGCGCCGAGACGAACGCCCGGTCGTGGGAGACGAAGACCTGTGCCCCTTCGAACGCCCGGAGCGACGTCGCGAGCGCGTGGATCGCCTCGAGGTCGAGGTGGTTGGTCGGCTCGTCGAGGACGAGCACGTTGGGCCGCTCGGCCATCAACCGGCAGAACACCAGCCGTGCGGCTTCGCCGCCCGAGAGCGCCGCGACCTTCTTCGTGACGTCGTCACCCGAGAACAGCACGCGCCCGAGCTGCCCGCGGACGTAGCTCGTGCCCTCCGTCGGCACGACGCTCCACACGACGTCGAGCGGGGTGGCGGACGGGTCGGACAGGACCTCCCGGTGATCTTGCGGGAAGTATCCGACGCGGGTCTCGTGGCCCCACTTCACCTCGCCGCCGTCGGCCGCGAGGTTTCCGGTCACGATCTTGAGCAGCGTCGACTTGCCCAGGCCGTTCGGGCCCAGGATCGCGACGCGCTCCCCGCGACGCACCACGAGCGAGACATTCTCGAGCACCCTCTTCTCGCCGTACGCCTTCGAGAGCGCCCTGGCCGTGAGCACGTCGCGGCCGCTCGGCCGGAGGGGATTGAACTGGAACATCGGCGCGCGCCGCGAGGTCGCCCGGTGCTCCTTCACCTCGATCTTCTCGATCTGCTTGAGCCGGCTCTGCGCCTGCCGCGCCTTCGTCGCCTTGGCGCCGAAGCGCTCCACCCACGCGCGCTTCTCGGCGATCTTCGCCTCCGCGCGCTCGATGTCCGCCTCGTTCCGGGCTTGCACGGCGGCCTTCTCGACGGTGAAGGCCGCGTAGTTGCCGACGTACGGCGTGACGGTGCCGTAGTCGACGTCGAGGATGTGCGTGGCGACCGCGTCGAGGAAGCGCTCATCGTGGGAGATCACGAGCGCGCAGCCCGTGTATCCGCTGAGGAACTTCTCGAGCCAGCGGATGGAGAGGATGTCGAGGTGGTTCGTCGGCTCGTCGAGGAGGAGGACGTCGGGGCCGCCGAGGAGGACCTGCGCGAGGAGCACGCGGAGCTTGAAGCCCCCGGAGAGGGTCGCGAGCGGAGCCTGGTGGAGGCGGACGGGGATGCCGAGCCCCTCGAGGATTCCGCTGGCGCGCGCCTCGAGCGTGTAACCGTCGTGCGCGAGGATCCGATCCTCGAGCTCGGCGAGGCGGGCAGGGTCCGGAACGCCGGCGTCGACGAGGCGTCGCTGCTCCGCGCGGGCGAGCGTGACGAGCTCGTCGCCGGCCATAGCCACGTCGAGGATCCGATCCTCGTCCCGGAGGAAGCGGTCCTGACGGAGCACGCCGACGCGCGCCGACTTCGGGAGGGTGACCGAGCCTTCGGTGGGCGGCTCGTCGCCCGCGAGGATCTCGAGGAGCGTGGTCTTGCCCGCCCCGTTCGCGCCGACGAGGCCGTAGCGGGAGCCCGGGACGAGCTTGAGCGAGACGTCCTCGAACAGGGTCCGAGCGCCGTACGACTTCGCGAGCCCGGAGAGGTCGATCACGGGGTCACCTCCGACGCCGCCTTCGACGGTGGGTCGGGCGGTCTGCCGTGGCGGCTTCCGTGCGCGGCGCGGCGTGCACGTGCGCGGCGGGCGCGGCCGGGGGCGGCTGTGCCCCTCGGAGCGGGCGCACGATGACCTCGGGCGTGCGGACGCCGCGAGGCCCCTGCACCCCGTGCACGTGGCGTCGCGCCGCGTCGGTCGGCCGGTCGCGCCCGCGCTCGTGATGAGCCCCCTCCACGTGCGGCGCGTGCGGTACGAGCGCGCGCGGCGGCACGAACGTGGGGCGTCCCGCGCGCCCGGTGGGACGGAACTCGGGTGTGAGCTCGCGGCGGCGGTAGGCCTGCCAGATCTCCCACGCATCGCCTCGCCGAGCGTGAAGCGAGCGGTCGATCCGGGCGAGGTGGCCGAGGATGTTCTCGGCGTCACGCAGGAAGAAGCGCTCCGACGAGCTGTTGTGCGACGCCGACACGATCTGCGGGAAATCGATGATCGTCGGGCCGCCCGCCGCCCAGAGCACGTTGTAGGGGGAGAGGTCGCCGTGGATCAGATCGCAGGAGAGGATGCGAACGAGCTGCGCGACCATGTCGTGGTACGCCGCGTTTGCCTCGGCGACGGTGAGGTCGGTGTCGATGAGGCGCCGGGCGGCGTTGCCGTCCGCGCTAAGTACGAGCTCCATGAGGAGGACGCCGTCGAGGTAGAGCACCGGCGTCGGGACGCGCACGTCCGCCGCGTGCAGCTTGTAGAGGGCGTCGGCCTCGGCCGTCTTCCAGGCGTCCTCGGCGGCCGCCCGGCCGAACCGCGACCCGCGCTCGATGGCGCGCTGCGAGCGCGAGCTCCGGACGCCGCGCCCCTCCTTGTAGGCGGCGTTGTTCTTGAAGCTCCGGTGCGCGCGGTCCTTGTACACCTTGGCCGCGACGACGTTGCCTCCGAAGCGGACGACGTAGACCTCCGCCTCCTTGCCGCTTTGCAGGCGCGCGAGGACCTCGCTGATGACCCCCTCGGCGAGCAGATGTTCGAGACCGCTTCCCATGCTCCTGAGATCCGTGCGCGCGCACCACGCGCGGCACGCGCATCCATAACAGGGCCGCGCCGAATTCTCGACCGTCGCGGCTTCCCCGTGGTGAATCCACGGCGTAGACTACGGCGCGTTGGATCTCACCGCGGGCACCCAGGTCAACTCCGTCGTGCGCCTCGTTCGCCCGCTCGGGCGTGGCGGAATGGGCTCGGTCTGGGTCGCGGAGCACCAGAACCTCAAGACCGAGGTGGTCGTGAAGTTCATGGCCGACGCGCTCGCGTCCGATCCCGTCAGCCTCGCCCGGTTCTCGCGCGAGGCCTCTGCGGCAGCGGCCGTCAAGAGCCCGCACGTCGTCCAGATGCTCGACCACGGGTTCACCGAGGATGGCACGCCGTTCATCGTGATGGAGCTCCTCGACGGCGAGGACCTGCGGCGGCGCCTGGCGCGGGACCTCGTCATCCCGCTCACCGAGCTCGCGTCCATCGTCGCGCAGGCGTGCAAGGCGCTCAGCAGGGCCCACGCGAGCGGGATCGTCCACCGCGACATCAAGCCCGACAACATCTTCCTCTGCCACACCGACGACGGCGAGCCGTTCGTGAAGCTACTCGACTTCGGCGTCGCCAAGTCGGGCACGGCGACCGACTTCCACATGACGCAGACGGGCGTCCTCGTCGGCACTCCGTTCTACATGAGCCCCGAGCAGGCCGTCGGCGCGCCGCCGGTCGACTACACGACCGACCTGTGGTCCCTCGGCATCGTCGCGTTCGAGGCGATGACCGGGACGCGACCGTTCGACGGCGCGACGATCGGAGCGCTGACGATCGCGATCTGCAACGAGGGGCCGCCGGTTCCCTCCCGGGTCGATCCGAAGATCCCGGCGCCGTTCGACGCGTGGCTCGCCCGCGCATGCGCGCGGGAACGCGAGGAGCGGTTCCAGAGCGCGAAGGGGATGAGCGACGCGTTCGCGCAGGCGCTGCGGGAGTCCGTGGCGCCGTCGCTCGTGCCGTTGGCGTTCGAGGAGACGTCCCTCAGCCGCGGGAGCAAGCCACCTCCGGCTCGCTCGAAGCCCCCGTCGCAGCCTCCGCCCGGGCGCTCGAAGCCGCCGCCCAGTTCGCCGCTCGAGCTCGCGGCGCCCGCTCCGCCGATCCACGCCGCCGCGAGCCTCGCGCTCGAGACCGCGAGCGGCCTCGCGACGACGACGAGCCCCGTCAGCCGCGCGCACGACACGCACCGCACACCGACGCCTCCGTTTGCGCGGACGCCGACGCCCCCGACGGCGCAGCGAGCCCCAGGACGGCTGCCCTACCTCGTCGCAGGCGGGACGATCGTCGCGCTCGGCATGGCGGCGGGGGTCTTCCTGGCGCAGAGGAGCGCGGAGTCTCCGGTGGGTCCACCCGGCGCGCCGGCCGCGGCCGCGCCGCCGGCGGACGAGACGAAAGCGGCGGAACGGACGCCGGCGCCTCCGGCGAGGGTCGAGCCCGTCGCGGCCTCGACGCCGCAGCCTGCCATGTCGGCGTGGGTGCCCGCCGCGCGTCCGTCCGCCGAACCCCCCGTCGCGCCGCCTCCGAGGAGCTTCGCGGGCCGTCCGGCCACGCCTCCGCCCACGCCTTCTGCGACGCCTCCACGGCCGGCGGCCACGACGCCGTCGACGCCGTCGACCTGTGATCCGCCGTTCTTCTACGACCCGGCGCACAACAAGGTGTTCAAGAAAGAGTGTCTCTGATGAGGCGCACCCACGCCGCCGTTGCTTCGTGCGCCCTCGTCGCCGCGCTCGCCGCCCCCCGCGGCGCGCTCGCCGATCCGACCAAGGCCGAGTGCGTCGACGCCGACACGAACGCGCAGAACCAGCGCCGCGCCGAACACTTTCGCGCGGCCCGCGCGTTGCTCGAGCTGTGCAGCAGCCCGTCGTGCCCAAAGGTCGTCCGAGACGATTGCGTCCAGCGACAGAGCGACCTCGACTCCGTGACGCCGACGATCGTTTTCGTCGCGAAGGACGGAGGCGGCGAGGACCTCATCGCCGTCCGCGTTACGATGGACGGCGCGCCGTTCGCGAGCGAGCTGTCGGGGGCCGCGCTCGCGATCGACCCCGGGCCGCACACGTTCCGGTTCGAGAGGTCTGACGCGTCCGGCGCGGCGCCGATCGAGAGGAAGCTCGTCATCCGCGAAGGGGAGAAGGCGCGGCAGGAGCGCGTGACCTTCGGCGGGTCCAGTGCCCCGCCTGCCGTCGTCGTCCCCGCGGTCACCGTGAGCCCCGCGAAGACCGAGCCCGCACGGGCCGGCTCGTGGAGCTCCCAGAAGACCGGCGCGGTCGTCGCCGGGGCGGCGGGGGTCATCGGCCTGATCGTCGGCTCCGTCACGGGGGCCATGTCCTTCTCGGCCTGGTCGAGCTCGAAGAGCGAGTGCGGCACCGGCGTGTGCACGAACCGCCTGCAGGCCCTGTCGGATCACGACAGTGCCGTCACCGACGCGACGGTCTCGGACGTCGGCTTCATCGC
>Ga0209415_10013974_pt1 | contig 13149 bp, 10 predicted proteins | sample PeaSoiSIISIP2007_FD_187696 | JGI IMG/M metagenome (GOLD analysis project Ga0209415, IMG submission 187696) | Peat soil microbial communities from Weissenstadt, Germany - SII-SIP-2007 (SPAdes) (version 2) | ecosystem: Environmental > Terrestrial > Soil > Wetlands > Peat | place: Germany... | reverse complement strand
CTCCCAGTCCGACGGCGGTATTGTCGTTCAGGTCGGTGGGCGCCGCGAAGTAACCGTTCATATCGATGATCACATCCGTTGCCGCGGGACCCGAATTAAACACGCTGACCGCGCCGTTGGATGATCCTGCCGGAACAATGGCGGCGTTGGCAACGATCGATCCTTGAAGATCGTTTAAGGTTGCGACGACAGGTTGCGGAGAGCCCGCCGGCCAGATCGATAAATAGGCGACCGAGCCGCCACCCGCGGGAACCACCGTCACATTAAACGAGTAGGCTTGGGCGATGGATGGAATCACGCCACAGGGCGCGGGCGACGTGTTGGCGATGGCTTCGGCAGAGGATTGCACCGGGATCGTTATCGTTCCAGCGGCTGGTATGGACGGCCCCGAAAAAGGAGCGATCCCGTTGAATCCATCGGCGGCGCCTCGCGTATCCACCAGCCGGCAGGGCGTGATCGCCACAAATGTGAGCGCGTTGGTGGACACGGCATTTGTCGAAAACTGAAGCTGCGGGGTTATCCCAGTTGTCGCGGCCTGTCGCTCCGCTTGGCTGGGTTGCCAGTAAAGCGGCGTCGCCCAGCTCTTCAGTGGAACCAAACCCTCCTGCCTCCTCTGTCCCATCGAGACCGAGGGCAGAACCGCCAAAAGGGACACTGCAACCGAATATTTCAAGCAGCTCACTTGAATTCCTCCTCACTCTTCGTACCAGCCTATAATAAAGGTTTATGTTTTTTCGCAACGAAGCCCCGCGCCAGTTGACCTTTGACGACCACCTCGCCAAGCTCGGAGCGGCCAAATTTGAAATCCAACGTGAATCGGCTAGCCGCGCCAAAGTCATTCGCGGCGGCTGCGGCGCCATCGTCGAGGATGCTGGCGCAGGCAGGGTGAAATTAGGAAAGGCCGGCGTTTTGGTCGGCGGCGAAATCGCCCTGCTGGTCAGCGCCGGCTACCAGATGTTCCTGCGCACTCCCTCCGGCAAGGATGTGCCCGCGCTTGCGCCGCAGCTTCAAGCGCTGCACGCCTTCGACGAGGATTTGCGCGAAGCCCTGGGTCTCACCAGTCTGTATAATGTCGCCCTCGGCACCACCTCCGACGAACATCTCTACGACCGTCTGGAAGACCGCGACAAACCCGTGCATCCTCGCCCCTGGGAGAAGAAATCTCCGCTCCACTCATAAGCTCCCGGCATCGCCAAGCCGCCGTAGTGCTGGCGGGCTACTGCGCCTTCCTCCAGCTCTACGCGACGCAGCCTCTGCTGCCGATGCTGCGCGGCGTTTTTCACGCGGGCGAAGTCGAGGTCAGCCTGACGGTGACCCTGGCGAGCCTGGGCGTCGCCATCTCCGCGCCCTTCGCCGGGATGCTTGCGGACCGCATCGGACGCAGACCGGTGATCGTGTGGTCGGCGTTCCTGCTGGCGCTGACCGCGCTTGCTACCGCGACCGCCACCACGCTACCGCAGCTCCTGTGGTGGCGATTTCTTCAGGGCGTGTTCACTCCCGGAGTCTTCGCCGTCACCGTCGCCTATATCAACGACGAATGGCGCGCCTCCGGCGTTGGCCGCGCCGTTGCGGCGTACATCTCGGGAACCGTGATGGGTGGGTTTTCGAGCCGCATGATCTCCGGATTGGTCGCCGCGCATGCGGCGTGGCCGAAGGTGTTTCTGGTGCTGGGAGGCTTGAACCTCGTTCTCGCGGCCGCGATCGCTGGCTGGCTTCCCTCCGCGAGGCAGCAAGACAAACCGAAGCAGAACGACGCCCACCGGAACGACGCAGCAAAGACCCGCGCTTGGAAATCCGTCGCCGCGCACCTGGCCCACCGCGAATTGTTAGCCACGTTCCTGGTCGGCTTCTGCGTGTTGTTCTCGCTGGTGGGCTTATTCACCTATGTGACCTTTCACCTTGCCGCGCCGCCCTACTCGCTTCAGCCGGGAGCGTTGGGCTCCATCTTCTTCGTCTATCTGGCGGGTGCGATCGCGACTCCGATGGCCGGTCGCGCCATCGACCGCTTCGGGCATCGCATGACTCTCGCCGTGGCTATCGCCGTCAGCATTGCAGGCGTGGCGCTGACGCTGGGAGGACCTTTGTGGATGGTGGTCGCCGGCTTGGCCGTGTGTTGCACCGGAATATTTTCGGCGCAGGCTTCGGCGAGCGCCTTCGTAGGCACGGCGGCCCGGCAGAATCGCGGATTGGCGATCGGCCTATACTCGACGTTCTACTACCTGGGAGGAAGCGCGGGAGCATCCGCGCCTGGAGTCTTCTATGACTGGGGAGGCTGGCCCGCCTGTGCCGCGTTTATCGCCGCCGTACAGGCTGTTACGATCCTGATCGCCCTGTTGTTTTGGAAACCTCCGGCGGCAGCAACGAAGAAGAGTCCTTATGATGGAACCAGTATCTCCGCTTGATGTCCGGCCAGAATTCTTTCAGAATTTGCGAGATCGAGTCGGTGGCGAGCTCCTGCCCCAGACGGCTCACGTTATCCCACAGGTGCGTTTCGCCGGGATAATAGGCGTTGCCAACCGCCGCGGCAATGCTGTTCCCCACCACTTCGGAGAAATTAAAAGTAGTGCCTCCGCTGTCGGTCTTGGTCACGAAGATGCGCGTCGCTGCGTACCATGTGCGGCCCCATTTGGGACCTTGTGCCCTCCGGAAATAACGCGGGTCTTCATGGAACAGGACGGGCAGGATCCCTTCGGTCATGTAATTGCCGATGGCCTGATCGGCGTAGGCGGTCACATAGCGGTGTGCGAATCCTTCCACACCCTGGCCAAAAAGCGGATGCTCGTCGGTGAGCTGCGCCAGACCCGCAAAAGCGCCGCCCAGCAGGAACAGCGGATAATCGATCGTGTCCTTGGTGGCGATCGTCATTTTCTGCTTTGGAGTGATCGGCATGTAGATAGCCGTCTGTTCCGTGGTGCGGTAGTTAGGAAGCACTCCGAACACCCGCTTGTCCTCCTTGATTGGAGCTGCGGGTTCCGGGGCAGGTTCGGTGGCGACTGCGGACGGCGCGGTGCCCGGACCTACAGGGTCGCTGCCTGGCTCGTCGTCGGCGAGCGCGATACCACCGGCCAGCACGGCAAATATGCACAGGGATCGGGCGAGCAAGCGAGAACGCGGAACCATCTAGGTATATAGACGCAGTTTGGGTCTATCAGGTTGCGGCTTGAGGATAGAAAAGCGAAAGTCCATTTGGTTTCAACGCTGGAAAGACCGCATCTGCGTCTTCGGGTCAACTGCGACGTTCATGAAACCCACCAGCATCTCCTCCCAGCTCTGCTCGCCCCAACTAACGTCCACCGTCGGATCGGGGTTGGCAGGATTATTGGCCGAATTGTCCCACCATGCGGTCGCCTTGATGCGCGTCCCAACGGGAAGCGCCAGAGGCTCCGCCAATGTGTAGGAGAGCTGCCAGTTCAAGCTCCACTTATCGACCTTCAGAATGGTTTCGGTATGCCCATCCGGATAAATTACGTCGTACTGAAACGCCTTGCCGCGCAGATGCATGTGCGGGAACAGATTCACCAGAGTCATCGGTGTCCGCACGGTAAAGGTCGCCTCTGCGGAATAATTGCCGTCGCCCGCGGGAATCTTGAACCCGCGGTTGGCCGCGCTCATGGAAACAATCTTCTCCGCCGGAGGCTCCTTGGCGAACACCAAACCAATCGAGGTCTGATCCGTTCCCGCGGTTCCATTTGCGGTGTAATGAATTTGAAATACCAGGTCCGTTCCGGCCTTCACCAATCTGGCTTGACCCGGCTGCCAGACATCCGGAACCATGCCCGGAGTGTAGGTTGTGAGAATATCGCTGCCGCCTCCGCCCGTGTTGATCAGGCGCTCTTGCGGACTCGACACCGCCGGAGCAAACGCGACTCCTGTTTGCGCCCCGGCCAGCCATCGCGATCCGGGCTCGCGCAGAAACACCACCGCGTGATGCACCACCGCTCGATTGGAAGGTCGCACTTCGATGGCCTGAATCCATTTGTCCTCGGTGAATCCGCTGGGCACGATGACGTATTGATATTCGATGGTCCCCTTGGCTGGAATGTGGAACGCTTCGGGCATCTTGAGCACGACGTCCGGCTTGGGGATGTTCCAGCCGTCGACCCAGGTTCGCGGCGGCGGAGCGTCGGACTTGCGTCCTTCCGCGGCGCCCGAATCGGCCCACGCGGCCAGCGTGTCCAGCTCGGCGCGCGTTAGCGACCGGTCGTTGGCGAATTTGCCGAAATGCGGATCGGCCGGCCACGGAGGCATCTTGCCTTCGAGGGTGTTGGCCTTGATGGCTTTGGCCCACGGCCTGGTCTGCTCATAACTGAGCAGCGGCATGGGCGCGATCTCACCCGGCCTGTGGCATTCCTGGCAGTGATTTTGAAGGATCGGCAGGACATCTTTGTAGAAAGTCGGGGGCTTGTTTGGAGACGGATTTTGAGCCGACGCCGCGATTGCGAAAATTCCGGCAAGAATCATCCACCGCATAGTTTCCCACCGCATATTTTCAATGATAACGAATCGTCACGAAAGGCGTCTAAGGGGGAAGTATAATCGCTGTATCACCCTTCGGCAAAGGAGGTTGGAGCCTATGATGCGAGCACTTGCGGGCCTCAGCTTCATCGCCCTCGTATCCACCGCGATATTCGGCCAGGGCGCTGCTACACCGCCCACGTTTGAAATCGCGGACGTCCATGTGAGTCCGCACACTTTGACTCCCAACATGCGAGGCGGCGTCCTTCGCGCGGGGCGGTATGAGCTGCGGCAAGCGACCATGGTGGATCTGATTCGAACCGCCTACGGCGTGGATGCCGACAAGGTGTTAAGCGGTCCGAGCTGGCTGGAATCGGACCGGTTCGATGTGATCGCCAAGGCCCCGCCTTCCGCCACGCAGGAGACAGCCAAGCTGATGCTGCAAGCCTTGCTGGCGGAGCGCTTCAAGCTGGTGGTTCGCCCGGATTCGCATGCCCTGCCGGGATTCGTGCTGACAGTGGGGAAGAGCGGCCCACCGAAGCTTAAGGAAGCGGACGGCTCGGGCGACACCGGATGCAAGGTCACGATCCCACCGCCTCCCCCGCCACCACCTCCCGGCTCTCAGACGAACGGGCCGGTTCTCATTTTGCCGACGTACTTATACTCATGCCACGGCATGACCATGGCGGCGTTTGCTGAGGCGATGCATACGCTGAATGCGGCGCAGACCTACTTGGATACCGGCCTGGTGGTGGATCAGACCGGATTGAAAGGCGCCTGGGATTTCAATTTCAAATATGGCCCGAAAGTCACAGGAGCCATCGCGCTGTTGGCGGGATCGGGTGCGGAGTCGCTCTCGCTCTTCGATGCGATGGACAAGCAACTCGGACTGAAGCTGGATCCGCTGAAGATTCCGACGCCGGTCATCATCGTCGACAGCGTGAACCGCACGCCCACCGACAATCCACCGGGTGTGACGACGGCCCTGCCGGTTATCCCGACCGAGTTTGAAGTGGCGGATCTCAGGCTGAGCGAGCCGGGCGCGCCTCCCGCTCCCGGCGGCGGATTTCAGCCCAGCGGGCGCGTGGATCTTCGAAATTATCCGCTGACGGCTTTGATCAATCTGGCATTGAATCTCAACGGCCCCATCAATGCGGTGCCTGGAATGCCGAAATCGCTGGCTTCAGTCCACGTCGATCTGATCGCAAAGATGCCCGGCAACGGACCGGGTGGGCCCAATCAGGGAATCGACTTGGATTTCTTCCGGCCGGCGCTGAAGGCGCTTCTGGAGGAGCGCTTCCACCTGAAGACTCACATGGAGGACCGGCCCACCGATGCGTATACCTTGGTGGCCGCAAAACCGAAAATGAAGAAGACGGCGGATCCTCTGATGCGCACGGGATGCAAGGAGGGTCCAGGACCCGATGGCAAGGATCCACGCATCGCGAATCCGGTGCTCACGAGACTGATGACGTGCCAGAACATGACCATGGCCCAATTTGCGGAACAGCTTCCACTGCGAGCGAACGGGTACATTCGCAATGAGGTGCTGGATGCCACGGGGCTCACCGACGCCTACGATTTTACGCTGAGTTTTAGCGCCAACGGCATTGGCCAGCTCCTCGCGGGCCGCGGCGGAGAGGGTGGGCCGGCTCCCGCGGGCGCCCCAGCCGCGGCGGCGGACCCAGGCGGCGGCCTCAGTCTTTTCGACGCCGTCGAAAAGCAGCTCGGGGTGAAATTGGAGATGCACAAGCGCCCCATGCCCGTCCTGGTCATCGATCACATCGATGAGAAGCCCGCCGACAATTGAGATGCGTACACCCATCAGCTTGATCGCCCTTCTATCCACCGCGGCATTTGGACAATCGTTTCAAATCGCCGATGTCCACGTGAGCGGCCGCGTGAGCGAACGCCGCTGGTTGGACATGCAAGGCGGGGTCTTTCGAGCCGGCCGGTATGAGATCCACGACGCCACCATGCTGGACCTGGTCAAGACTGCCTACGGCGTCGACCCTGACACCGTGGTGGGAGGACCGGCGTGGCTCGAATTCGACCATTTCGATGTAATCGCCAAAGCGCCGCAGGCGACCTCGCCGGAGACGATTAAGCTGATGCTACAGGCACTGCTGGCCGACCGCTTCAAACTGGTGGTGCACAAAGACACGAGGCCCATTCAGGGATTCGTTCTCTCCGTGGGCAAGGGCAAACCGAAATTGAAGGAAGCGGACGGCTCGGGCGAGCCCGGGTGCCAGCCCCAGCCGCCTCCGCCGCGGAGTCCGGGCTCGATCCCGGTTAACGCGGTTTCCTGCCGCAACGTCACCATGGAGGAATTCGCGCCAATGTTGCGTCAGATGGTGCAGGAATTTGGGCCAACGTTGGGTCAGACGGACGGCTATCTCCCCGGCCCCGTCTTGAATTCCACCGGCCTCAAAGGAGCCTGGGATTTCGACCTCAAGTGGACCTCGAAGCGCCTGCTCCGCGTACCCGGCGCCGACGGCGTCACCATCTTCGACGCCGTGGATAAACAACTCGGCTTGAAGCTGGAGCCGGCAAAGGTCCCGATGCCCGCTCTCGTGGTGGATAGCGCGAATGAAAACCCCACCGCGAATTCGCCCGAGGTTACGACAGCCCTGCCTCCTCCTCCACCGGCCGAGTTTGAAGTGGCGTCGGTGCGGCCGAGCAAGCCGGGGACAGATGAAGACGTGGGCCAATTTCTGCCCGGCGGGCGCTATGAGGCCCACGCCGTCCCGCTGTTCTTCATGCTCACACAAGCTTGGGATTACAGAGTTCCTGGCGACATAACGGGATTGCCAAAATGGCTGACCCGGGATTCGCCTCGCTTCGATATCGTTGCGAAGGCGCCTCCTGCCGCCATCGCCGTTGGCGAAGGCCATGGAGTCTACGACCTTCGGTCGATGATGCGCGCGTTGCTGGTGGATCGCTTCAAGATGAAAGCGCACTATGAGGACCGGCCCATGGATGCGTACACGCTGGTGGCCGACAAGCCGAAACTCAAACGCGCCGATCTATCGAACCGCCCGGCGAATCGCACGGGATGTGAGACGGCGCAGGGGCCGAGGAATCCAGACGCGGGCCCACCGGCGATGATCGCGACGTGCCAGAACATAACCATGGCGCAATTCGCAGAGCAGCTTCAAACCATCGCGCCGATCTATCTTAACTATCCTGTGCTGGACGCCAGCGGGATCGAAGGCTCTTGGGACTTCAGCCTGAGCTTTAGTCCTGCGCCTCCGAATTCGGCTGGCGGAGGAGGAGGGAACGGCGGCGGTAAGGGCGGTGGAAAGGGCGGCGGCGCGGCGGCGGCTGTTTCATCGGATCCCAGCGGCGCGGTGTCGCTCTTTGATGCATTGGACAAACAACTGGGGCTGAAGCTGGAATTGCACAAGCGCCCCGAGCCCGTACTGGTCATCGATCACATTGAGGAAAAGCCGACGGACAATTGATTGATATGGAGCGGACACGCCGCTCCATTGTGACTAACATGCGTACACCCATCAGCCTGATCGCCCTTCTATCCACCGCGGCGTTTGGACAGTCGTTTCAAATCGCCGATGTCCACGTGAGCCCCCGCCGCGCGCAGAACTCTGGAATCGTCATCCCGGCAATGTCGCGCCTGGAGGACGGTGTCCTGCGAGCCGGCCGCTTCGAGATACGGCGCGCGACCATGCTGAATGTGATGAGGATCGCCTATGGCGTTGATCCCGACACCATAGTCGGAGGGCCGGCGTGGCTCGAAACCGACCGCTTCGATGTAGTCGCCAAGGCCCCGCCCGGAACCTCGCCCGAGACGGTCAAGCTGATGCTCCAGGCGCTGCTGGCGGATCGCTTCAAACTGGTGGTCCACAAGGATACGAGGCCCATTCAGGGATTCGTACTTTCGCTGGGCAAGGGCAAACCGAAATTGAAGGAGGCCGACGGCTCGGGCGAGCCCGGATGCCAGCCCCAACCGCTTCCGCCGCCGAGTGCCGATTTCATTCCGCCTCAGGTGGTCAGTTGCCACAACATCACCCTGGAGACGTTCGCCCCAACGCTGCGTCGAATGGCCGGCGAATATTTGACGGGCCCCGTGCTCGACTCCACCGGCCTCAATGGAGCCTGGGATTTCGACCTCAAATGGACTGGCAAGGGCCTGCTCCCGTTAGCCGGCGCTGATGGCATCACGGTTTTCGACGCGGTGGATAAACAACTCGGCCTGAAGCTGGAGCCGCAAAAGGTTCCGATGCCCGTCATCGTGGTGGACAGCGTGAACCAGAAGCCCACTGCGAATCCGCTTGGAGTGACGACCGGTCTGCCTGCTTCTCCGCCGCCCGAATTTGAAGTGGCGTCGATTCGTCCGAACCTTTCCGACACTTTCCCTCCTCCAAGCGGAGACGGGCTTCGGCCAGGCGGCCGTTATGAGCTTCACAATCTCCCTTTGATCCTCATGATCAGATTGGCTTGGGACGTCAATACACCCATTCGCGACGAAATTCCGGGAACGCCGAAATGGCTGACGCTCGATTCCCCGCGCTTCGATCTCCTCGCGAAGGTTCCTGGCTCAGCCATCGCAAACGGGACGGAAATCGATACCGACGACATGCAGGCGATGATGCGCGCGTTGCTGGTCGATCGCTTCAAAATGAAGGTCCACTATGAAGACCGGCCTATGGATGCGTACACCCTGGTGGCGGCCAAGCCGAAACTCAAGAAAGCGGATCCCTCGACTCGGACCGGATGTAAGACAGCGCGTGGACCAGGGGACCCAGCGGATGGTCCGCCGCCCCTGGTGGCAACCTGCCAGAACGTCACCATGGCGCAATTTGCGGAGCGGCTTCAAACCATCGCGCCGAATTATCTTCGTTACCCCGTGCTGGATGCCAGCGGGATCGACGGCGCATGGGATTTTACGCTGACGTTCAGCGCGGTGGATCCGAATCGGCTGGCTGGCGGAGGAGGTCGCAACGGCACCAAAGGCGGCGGCCCGGCTCCGGCCGCCGGAGGCGTGGGCGGTGTGGCGGATCCCGTGGGCGGCGTCTCTCTTTTCGATGCCATGGAAAAGCAACTCGGCCTGAAGCTGGAGGTGCACAAGCGCCCCGAGCCCGTCTTCGTCATCGATCACATCGAGGAGAAGCCGACCGAAAATTAATGTATATGGGGCGGCGTGTCCGCTCCGTTGTGACTGAAATAGTTTGAACGCCGTTGCGCCCCGTTGCGTCATCGGTTTAAAGCCCCGTCGTTATTCCAAAGGAGGTTGGATTTATGATGCGAGTCTTTACGGGCGCAAGCGTCATTGCCGGCCGTCCCGTCGGTGAGGGTGGACGCCTTCGCGAGGATGTTATAGCGCTCCGTCAAAATCACGCGGAGAAGCAGGACAACTGAGGAGGACCTACATGAAGCGAGCAATCGCAGGAATAGGCTTCGTCACGCTTCTGTGCGGCGCGGCATTCGGAGAATCGTTCGATATCGCCGATGTCCACGCGAGCGCCAAGGCCACCAACCCGTACATGAGCGGCGGCGTCCTTCGCGGCGGCCGGTATGATCTGCGCAACGCGACCATGGTGGATCTCATTCAAGTGGCCTACGGTGTGGACGACACCAGGAAGATTGTGGGAGGGCCGAATTGGATGGATATGGACCGATTCGATATTGCCGCCAAGGCCCCGCAATCCACGTCCCCGGACGACCTCAAGCTGAAGCTCCAAGCCCTGCTGGCGGACCGCTTCAAGCTGGTGGTCCACATGGATAACAGGCCCGTGTCCGTGTTTGTGCTGTCGCTGGGAAAGGGTAAGCCGAAGCTGAAGGAATCCGACGGCAAGGGCGAACCCGGATGCCAGGGCAAACCGCAGAATCCCGTGCCCGGCGAAATACCTTACAACGAGACTTCCTGCCACAACCTGACCATGGAGCAATTCACCCAACGGATGGGAATGGCGGGGAACTACGTCGGCGCCCCCGCGGTGGACCAGACCGGCCTCAAGGGCGCCTGGGATTTCGATCTCAAATGGACCGGCAGGGGCCAACTGGCGGCGGCCGGCTCCCTCGGCATTACTTTTTTCGACGCCATCGATAAACAATTGGGGCTGAAGCTGGAACCGCAAAGAATCCCGATACCGGTGCTGGTTGTGGACAGCGTGAATCAGAAGCCGACTGACAATCCGCCCGGCGTCACCACCAACATTCCGCCGCCTCCTCCGGCCGAGTTTGAAGTGGCGTCGATCCGGCCCAGCGCGCCGGGCGCGCGGGAGAGTGAGCAAGTCAGGAACGGCCGCGTCGATTTGCAAGCCAACCGCCTGAAGGACCTGATCGAGTTTGCCTGGAACGTCGAAAGCGACGATTTCATCGCAGATGCGTCCAAATTTCTCGATTCGGCCCGCTTCGATGTGGTCGCAAAGGCGGCCAGCGCGCAAGTCGACGACGAAGACCTGCGGCTGATGCTGCGTGCGCTCCTGGTGGATCGCTTCAAAATGGCGACGCATATGGAAACCCGGACGATACCCGTCTATACGCTGACGGCGGCAAAGCCGAAACTGCAAAAAGCCGACCCCAACAATCGCAGCGGATGCAACAACGGTCCGGGACCTGACGGGAAGGACCCCAGGCTTGCGAATCCGGTGAACGCGAGGCTGGTGACGTGTCTGAACACGACCATGGCGCAACTCGCGGCAAGTTTTCAAAATTTCGCCGGCGGGTATATCCACAACTCGGTTGTGGATGCCACAGGGATCGATGGCGCTTATGACTTTACGCTGAACTTTGCCGGGGCTGGTGTGTTCAGCAACGGAGGGCGGGCCGGGGGCGGAGCGGATGCAGCGGACCCCAGCGGCGCGATTTCGCTGTTCGACGCGGTGAACAAGCAGCTCGGGCTGAAGCTGGAGATGCAAAAGCGCCCCGTTCCGGTCCTGGTGATCGATCACGTTGAGGAGAAACCGACCGATAATTGATGGAGGAATTTATGAGACGAGCTTTCCTAGGTGTACTTGCCCTTCTGTCCAGCGCGGCGTTTGGACAATCCGTAACCGCCGCCGCGCCGCCTGCGTTCGACATCGCCGATGTCCACGTGAGCGCCAAGACCACCAACCCGTACATGAGCGGCGGAGTCTTGCGCGGCGGCCGTTTTGAGATCCGCAGAGCGACCATGTTGGATCTGATTCGAACCGCCTATAGCCTTGACGACAACAGCAAGGTGCAGGGAGGGCCGAACTGGCTGGATACGGATCGGTTCGATGTGATCGCCAAGGCTCCGGCCTCGACCACACAAGATACGGCCAAGCTGATGCTGCAAACGCTGCTGGGAGAGCGCTTCAAGCTGGTGCTCCATACGAGCACCAAGCCCATGCCCACATACGTGCTGGCGCTGGGGAAGGGCAAGCCGAAATTGAAAGAGGCGGACGGCAAGGGCGCTCCCGGGTGCCAGCCGCCGCCGAATCCGCCTCCTCCGCAGCCTGGCGTGTATCGGAATGCCGAAGTCCAATGCCGCAACATGACCATGGATTCGTTTGCGCCGCAGGTGCGCGGAATGGCGGGAGCCTATCTGGGCGATCATCCGGTGGTGAACCAGACCGGCCTCGAAGGGCATTGGGATTTCGATCTCATTTGGACCGCGAAGGCCATGCTCACGTCGCAGGGCGCCGACGGGATCAGCATCTTTGACGCGGTGGACAAGGAACTCGGGCTCAAGATAAGCCTCGAACAGGTCCCGACGCCTGTGATCCAGGTAGACAGTGCGAACGAGAAGCCCGCCGATAACCCGCCCGGCGTCACAACCGCGCTGCCTCCTCCTCCGCCGGCCGAGTTTGAAGTGGCGGATATCCGGCCGAGCAGGCCAGACGAGCAAATCAATGGCAGGCTTCAACCCGGCGGCCGGCTCGATCTGCAAGCCTACCCTCTGAAAATCCTGATCCAAGTTGCTTGGGACATCAATAATCCCGACGATATGCTGGTGGGAGCGCCGAAATTCCTGGATACGGCCAAATTCGACGTCATCGCGAAGTCATCCAGCGTCAGCAGCGGGACGGAAGGTAACCAGCAAGTCGATATCGATGTCCTTCGGCTGATGCTCCAGGCGTTGCTGGTGGAGCGCTTCAAGATGAAGGTCCACTATGAGGACCGGCCCGTGTCGGGATATGTGCTGACCGCGGCAAAGCCGAAACTTACGAAAGCTGATCCGTCGAATCGGACCGGATGCCACGAAGGTCCTGGAGCGGACGGAAAGGATCCCAGGATCGCGAACCCGATTCTGTCGCGGCTGCTGACATGCCAGAACATGACCATGGCGCAATTGGCGGAACAGCTTCCCAACCTCGCGAACGGATATGTTCATACTCCGGTTTTGGATTCCACCGGGCTTACCGACGCCTACGACTTTACGCTGAGTTTCAGCGCGATCGGCGTGCTCCAGAACGGACTTCCCGGCCAGCAGGGCGCACCAAATGCATCGGACCCGAGTGGCGGAATCTCTCTTCCGGACGCCATGAACAAACAGCTCGGGCTGAAGATGGAGATGCAGAAGCGGCCCATGCAGGTCCTGGTGATCGATCACGTGGAGGAGAAGCCGACGGATAATTGAGCGTCGATGAAGGTGTCGAGAGGAGTCTCGACACGGCACGCACGAGTGCGCCGCACGAGTGCGCAATGCCACTTAGTTTTGCGAAGCGGAGGTCCAATCAAAACATTCCATAGGAGTTATGGTTTGGG
>Ga0209415_10013973_pt1 | contig 13150 bp, 5 predicted proteins | sample PeaSoiSIISIP2007_FD_187696 | JGI IMG/M metagenome (GOLD analysis project Ga0209415, IMG submission 187696) | Peat soil microbial communities from Weissenstadt, Germany - SII-SIP-2007 (SPAdes) (version 2) | ecosystem: Environmental > Terrestrial > Soil > Wetlands > Peat | place: Germany... | reverse complement strand
TACGCCCGCCGCAAGGGCTGGGATGCCAACTCGTTCCAGAACAATGCCGTGGGCGCGCCCAAAGGCGACCATTATCTGGACCAGTACGGCGGCCAGATCGCCGGCCCCGTCTACATCCCCAAAATCTACAACGGCCGCAACCGGACGTTTTTCCTCTTCGACCTGGAGAAATACCGCGAGAACACGCCGCGGCCTTATACTCTTTCGGTTCCCGCGCCCGAGTTCTCCAGCGGCAATTTTACCAAGCTGGTGGACGGCTCCAACCAGGCCATTACCATTTTCGATCCGGCCACCGGACAGAACGTGAACGGCACCTGGACCAGGCAGCCCTTCCCCAATAACACCATTCCGGCGAACCGCATCAACCCCATCGCCAAAGCGATCATCGGCTACTACCCTGCCCCTAACACCACCACTCCGGGCCAGCCGTACTCCCAGAACAACCTGTACTTCGACGCTCCCGACAAAGACTCTTTCTACAACGAGGTCGTCAAGATCGATCAGCAGATCGGAAGCCGCAATCACCTGTCGTTCCGCGAAATCCGCAGCAACCGCCTGGAGATGGGATACGACGGCTCGAATGCCATCATCGGGGTGGGCCAAGAGGGTTCCCTGCCCGAGATTCGCACCAATGACTCGCTCGGCCTGGAGTGGGTCGGAATCATCTCTTCGCAAATAGTGATCGATGCACGCGTCTCCTTCGCCCGCTACCTGGGGGAGGATCGCGGCGACGCCAACGCCGGGTTCGACCTCACCAAGTTAGGCTTCCCGAGCTCACTCGTGAACAGCCTCCCCGGCGGCCCGTTCTTCGGCACTTACAGCTTTTCCAATTACTTCCAGATGGGCCAATATCCCACCGGCGACATCACCAACACCGGCTCCGCGGCTGCCAGCCTCAACTGGAACGTAAGAAATCATACCATCAAGGCCGGCGTGGATCTGCGCGATATTCAGTACATCACGCAAAACTTCTCCACCGCCCTCAGCCTGAGTGGAAGTCCCCAGTGGACCCAGCAGAACTACGCTCTGGCGGACCCACTCAGCGGCAACGACATCGCTTCCTGGCTGCTGGGCACCCCCAGCGGCGGCAGTTCGGGTTATAACTTGCTCGGCCTCTACCAGGAACATTACTACGCGCCGTGGGTCCAGGACGACTGGCGGATTACTCCCCGCCTGTCGCTCAATCTGGGCCTGCGCTGGGACTTCAATGTTCCCCCTGTTGAGCGTTTCAACCGGATGAATAGGGGCTTCAGCCCGACCGAAGCCAACCCGGTAAGCCAGCTCGTCAACCAGCAGCAGTTTCCGGGATACACCGTCGCCGGCGGTCTGCTCTTTGCCGGAGTCAATGGCCAGCCTCGCACTGCCGCCGACACTTACAACAAGGCGATTCAGCCGCGCGCCGGCGCAGCCTATAAGGTCAGTGAAAAGTTCGTCCTGCGCGGCGGCTGGGGCCGTTACTATATCAACCCCACCAATACTTACATTCAGAGCAACGGATTCAGTACGTCCACACCGCTCGTTACGTCCAACGATGGAGGCCGCACCCCCATTCCCAACCTCATCAACAATCCGTTTCCCTCGGGCCTGCTGCTTCCCGGGGGAGCCTCGCTCGGCGCCGCGACCTTCGTGGGACAAAGCGTGACCGTCGTGAACCCCAAGTTCATTCTCCCCAACGTGGACCAGTTCTCGTTCGGAGTCCAATACGAGCTTCCCGGCCACTCCAAGGTCGACGCCAGCTATGTCGGCAGCCGCGGCAACAATCTCGAGTCCACGCAATCGATGAACTTCATTCCGCTCAGCCTCCGCCAGCAGTGCGACGCCTGGGAAGGCGGCACCGCTTCCTACTGCCAGGCGTTGATCCCCAACCCGTTCTACCAGTCGGCGCCTTTCAGCGGCACTTCTTACTACACCAGCCCGACGCTGGCTCGCGCTACCCTGACCGTCCCCTATCCGCAGTTCAGCGGTATCACCTTGGCCAAGGCGAATGCCGCCCACTCCTGGTACAACTCCGCCCAGATCGGTTACGAGGTCCGGGCACGGAACGGGTTGACCCTGGTAGCCGACTGGACCATGTCCAAGCAGATCTTTCAGAACGGCTACAACGACATTCAGCAACTGGTGCCGGAGCGCAGCATCTACCGGTACGACCAACCCGAGAGCGTCAAGGCCACGGTTGTTTATCAGCTTCCGTTCGGGCGGGGCCACAAGTTTTTCGGATCGTCGGGCCGCCTGGTGAGCCGCCTGGTTGGCGGGTGGGAAACCAACGTTCTGTTCGGTTACCATTCCGGCATTCCCTGGGCCTACCCCAGCAGCGGCAGCTTCATCTATGTCAAAAACGCCAAGTTGCCGAATATCAATTGGCACGCGCCCATCGTGCAGGTCGTGCAGCCCTGCGTGGCCCAGTGGAATACCAACGGCACCATCACCATGCAGGGGTTCAGCACCAGGGCCGGCTGCACCAGCTACAACTTCCTGAGCGAGCCGCTCTATGCGCCGGCGGCGGAGCCAGCATACTCCGGCCAAATCCGGAGCATGAGCGCTCCTAATTTCGACTTCTCGCTGAACAAGACCACCCGTATCAACGAGCGGGCCGGGGTTCAGTTCCGGGCGGAAGTCTTCAATCTTTGCAATAAGTTCATCTTCTACCAACAGCAGACCAACAACAGCCTGACCAGTTCCAGCTTCGGGACGGTGGTCCCGGCCAACGTCAGCAGCAACAACGGCAATCAGCCGCGCGTCATCCAGTTGTCGGTGAAGTTCAACTTTTAGATTCCACTTCCAGGTCGAATCAGTGGTGGGGCAGGCGGTTCCGCCTGCCAAGTTTTGATTTTGAAGTAGCACGCGAAACCGCCTGCCCGACCAAGACCGTCACGCACTTCAGGCGACTTTCAGTCGCAAGCTCAACCTACGGCTTTAGCCGGTCGTCGTTTGGTCCTTCACGGCCAAGCACGCCTCAGGCGCGGCTATCAAGGACGTGTCACTTTCTTGGCCGTGTTCCGCCCCTCGAGTCTCAGGTACACAGAATGCCCCGCGGCATCGGTGGCCTTGTAGCGCCCTTCGATCCTCACGGACTCGTGCGGGAACAGGGTAACGTAGTTGTCATCGTAGATCACGGGCAGGATTTCCTCCCCGTCCGGCCCTTTGGTCACTTCGACGCGCAGGAAGAACGCCACGCGGCCGGAACGATTGGTCAGCCGGATCGCGGCCAGAACGTCGCCGCCGGATTGCCGGAGGGCGACTGACAGAGCCACGTCGGCCGGCGGAAGCTTGGCGAGCCCTGAGAAATCGGCCCAGGTTGTCTGCCGCAGCTCGAACGACCGGTCGTTGGCGGGGTCGCCCAGATCGTCATCGGTGGCGGACTGCCAGTAGACGTTGTCGGCCAGCACTGCGCCGGAAGCGTTCCGAAGCTCGCACCGAACGAAGAATACAGGCGACAGATCCGCGACTCGCGGAATCGTCAAAACTGGCGTGGAGGATGCCGCGGCGATCTGCAGATCCTTCACTTCTTTCGAAAACTTCACGGCGCCATCCGAGTTATACAACCGGACGGACGCCGTCAAACTGTGGCGCGGCTCGAGCGTCTGGTTCGAGACGTAAACCCTGGCCGACTGGCGGTCGCCGGTGGCGTAGTAATCGTAAATGACGCTCAAGGGGCGCAGTCCCTTCTTCGCGCCGTAATACGCCCCGCCGGGCTTCAGGTAGTAGTCGAACAGGTGTCCAAAAAACGAGGGCCAGTGGCTGTTGAGCATCCAGTACATGGTCATTTTGTGGTTTTCCCAGCCGCCGGCGGCGAAATCCTCGAACTGGGCCCGCGTATTCTCGTAGTGCGCCATCTGGGCCTTGGCAGCGAACTCGGCGGCGCTCTGCGAAGGTCCGTAGCGCTTGTCCAGGGCCCTTTGAATGTTGGTCAGCAAACTGTTGCCCTGGTTGGCGCCCGCGTGCATATACCAATACTCATTGATTGGCCATAGCTTGTCCGGGGGAATAAATTTCTTGAGGCTCTCCAAAGGAGGAATGTGCTCATTGTCGCCCTGTTCGGCGTTGGCGCCGCGAGGCGCTTTGTACTTCCCGCTGAACCAGTAACTGGGCGGCCGCCAGCTATAGGGTCCCTCCATGTGAATCCCGTTCCACACGCGGGCGCCGCTGGCATCTCGGGCGTAGGAAGACACCGTGTCCACAACCGCGTTTTGCCAGTGCATCTCGCCCAGGATGCGCGTGTAGGCGCTTCTCACGTCCTGGGGTGGAAGCCCATCGCTGCCGTTGGCCCAGATGAATGCGGAGGCATGACTCCGCAGCATGCGGATCTGGGCACGCAGGCTTTCCAGCGCCACGCGATGATCTTCGGCATCCCACTGGTTCCACTTCTCCCATTGGTTGCAGCACATCCAGCCCATCATCACCGGGATGCCCGCGCGATCGGCCAACTCCACCATGTGCTCGCTCGCGATCTTGGATTCCCACCGAAGCAGGTTGAGGCCCAGGTCCTTGACATAGGAAATCACGGCCTCTTCGCGCTTTTCATCGTATCGGTAGAGCAGGTCGGGGGCGTAGTCCGCGCCGCGAATCAGGAAGTCTTTCCCGTTTACCTGGAGATAGAAATTGCCGCCGGCGCCGACCGAGGGGAACTGGTTGTCGGAATCCCGGTGCTGCGTAATCTTGCGAATCCCGAACTGCATTTGGGCGGAATCCGACACCTCGCCGGCGATCCGGAATGTCAGTTTCAGTTGGTACAGGTTGGGCTGGCCCCAGTTAGACGGCCACCACAGATCGGGATTCGTCACCGAAAGCTGGCGGTGCGATTCCGGCGTAAACTGGACCTCGCGATTCTCACCGGCTTGGAGCGTCACGCTTTGCTGAATGCGAATCGCGGGCCGGCCCGGGCGCGAGATCTCCCCTTCGAGCGTGCCGCTGGCTGGAACGGAGCTCCCGTTGCGCACATCGCAAAAAACCGTGAGCGCCGCCGGGCTGGTCGAAGGCAGCGGCAAGTCAGTCGCCACATAAGGGTGCTCCAAGGCAACCGCGTTCGTATTCCGCAGGTAAACCTGCTTCCACACCCCAGCGTTGCGATCGGGCACGAAAGAGAACCGCAGCCGCCTTTGCTGGTCGTCGTAGCCGAGGTACTTCCAGTTGATCCAGTCGTGCCAGCTATCGGCCAGTTCCACTCCCTGGATCTCCGGGGCAGCCTGTTCGGGCGTCACCCGAACCGCGAGAACGTTGTTCGGACCGATCACGACCTTGTCCGTTACGTTGAACTCGAATTCGTTGTACATTCCCACCACGCGCTTGTTGTCCGCCACTTTCTGACCGTTGAGCCAGATTTCCGCGCGGTAGTTGATCCCCTTGAATACCAGCCAATGCAGGGAAGCGCCCGCCGCAACCGGGAACGTGGTCCGGTACCACCAGTCCTGCAAGAAAAGATCGTGCGGCACAGTGGCCGCCAGGTTCATGCCGAAATAGAGGTCGGGATACACGCCACTGTCTTCCAGCGTCTGCAATACCGTGGAGGGCATCCGCGCGATGCCGTACCATCGCGAGGCATCGTACGAAGGCATGGAAACAGCCTTGCCATCCTCCGCCACGTCGCGGGCGGAACGCATGCGCCAGCCGCTTCCCAGTTCGATGGTTTCTCCCGATGGCGCCGCATGCAGGAAGGGCAGCAGCCAGGTCAGGAAGCACGCGGCCGTGAGCCGGGCGCTGGGTTTCCGAGAGATTTCGATCGCGACTGAAGCCATGATTCCATATTACGGACGGAGGTGGCCGAATGGGGCACCCTCCCCCGACTCGACAGAATGTACGAGCTCGGAGAGCCGCCTGAAAGGCGGCTGCCGGCAGGATTGCCTGCCCCACGAGCGGAGCGTGTTTTTCATCGGCTTTGGTGGCCGATTCAGGCCATGGCAACAGACGGAAGCGTCAGTCCCACGTCACCACAACAGCTTCAGCCCGAACTGAATCTGTCGCGACGGGGTGGACGTGGACGTGATCACGCCCGCTGCCGGCGAAGGTGTTGTAGTTGCCGAAGTGAAGACCACCGCGTTCGGTGTGCCGAAATTGGCGCGGTTGAAAATATTGAAGAACTCCGCGCGGAATTGGGCTTTGACCTTCTCTGAAATCGCCGTGTTCTTGGCTACCGACAAATCCGTCGTAGCCAGGCCCGGGCCGGTCAGAACGTCCCTGCCGGTATTCCCATAGGTCCCCGGCGGCGGAAGAATAAACGCGTTCGGGTCGAAGTATTGTGTTGGACTGCCGGGAACGAGCCTTCCGGTGAAAGCCGGATTCCAGGAGGGACGGATGGGGTTTCGGCTGTCGCCATTGTTCGCCGGATTGAATCCCAGTTGAGGCGTGAATGGGAAGCCCGATTGGAGAGTCTCGACGCCGCTCAGCGTCCAACCGCCAGCCAGTTTTTGCGGCAGCCCGTGGAGGCCCCCGAAAAACCTCTGGCCCTTCCCGAACGGCAGCTCGTAGCCGGAGTTGACGACCGCGATGTGCCGGGCGTCGGTGGTGGCCGGGCCCCAGTCCAGCTTCGGGTTCAACGGGAACATGACGAACCCCGGAGCATTGGCTCCCACGCTGCTGTTCAGCGCGGTGCCGTCATCCAGGCTCTTGGACCACGTATAGGCGCCGCGGATCTGGAAACCCTGGCTGAAGCGCCGGTTGACGTCCACCTGCAGGGCGTTATAGGAGCTGAGCCCTTCGGAGAACCAGGTAGTGGTGTTGGCGAGATTCGGATTTGCCAGTGGCGCGCCGGATGGATAGTACACCGTCCCGGCCGCCAGATTCGCGGGGCACGGCGACGCGGGGCAGATCGTAGGCATCGGCTCGTTGGCATCCACCGACAGCAACTCGTGGTAGCCATGAGAGCCCACATAACCCAAGCCCAGCGAGGTGTCCGGCGCGATCTGCTGCTCCACCTTGAACGTCCAGGTGACGACCGTTGGCGTATATAGATCGGGCTGGGAGCCGCTCGGGGAGATTTTGGCGCCGGCAGGAAGCGGCGACCCCGGTACAATCTGAAGACCAGCGACCGGAACGTTCTTCAGTGACTCGGTGGCATTGAAGGGAGCGGTCTGATCCAGCCGGTAGTCGAGATTATCGAGCAGCGCGCGGTAGATTCCAAAACCCGCATGAACCACGGTCTTGCCCTTGCCGAATGGATCCCACGCGAGTCCGACACGCGGCTCGGGCAGGAACCTGGCGCGATTGACGGTAAGTGCCGAGGCGCCGATGGTGGGGTTCGTCTGGATGACACCATTTGCGCCAAATCCGTAGTTCGCGGCCCGTCCAGCCACCTCGTTCCAGCCGTTGGTGGACTCAAACCGGAAACCGAGGCGGACGTCCAGGTTCCGTCGCAGCTTGATCGAGTCCTGCACGAAGCCCGCGGCTTCCAGCGAACGCCAACCCAACGGCGTGGGAGACGGCACTACCGTAAAGGTCGAAATCGTTCCTTGCAAGAACGAAGTCAGGCTTCCGAAGGAGGCTTGGCCGTACTGGTCCTGCGCCAGCAGGTCGTTGGCCTCGATCCGCTGCATCCAGAGTCCCGATTCGATCCGATGCGCGCCGCGAAAGATTCCGATGTGATCGTCGTAGGTGAACAGATTCCGTACCGCCCGCAGATTGCTGCCGGCGTTGGCGCCGGCGCCAGTGATCGACGATTGCGCATTCAGGGCCGTGCCGCCGCCGATCACAACGGCGCCGATCGGCGCGCCGGTTACCCATCCCGGCAGATCCACGGGCGTCTGGCCGGTGAAGAAGTAACCGCCCCGTGAAAAGCCGAATCTCGCCGTGTTGAGCACGCTTGGAGAGAAAACGTGTTGCTCCTGAACGCTGGCAACCTGCTCGCGCAAGCCCTCGATGACGGAGCTCAGAGGATTGGCCGAAGGAGTATTCGCGAAACTGTCGTCAATGGTGTAGACGCCGAAGAGCGTATCCTTCCGCGAGACGTTGTAGTCTAAGCGGGTGGTTCCGAAATCTTCCCGAATGGTCTGCAAGGGGTGGCTGAAAGCCTCGGCGATGCCACTGCCCAGCTCGGGGCCATTTTGGACCGGCCAGAGCGAGAGCAGCGGAGCAACGCCCGGCGCAATCCCGACGGTATTTCCGCCGACGATTCCGTTTCGCGCCTGGTTGTCGGGGACCAGCGTGACCGCGCTGACGCCCAGGTGCTGGCGGAAACCCTCGTAATTCCCAAAGAGGAAGAGCTTGTTCTTCCGGATCGGCCCTCCCAACGTGCCGCCAAAACTGTTGCGCTGAAATGGCGGAATCAAGCCCTGGTCGAAGAAGTTGCGCGCGTCCAGATCGCTCGAGCGCAGGAATTCGTAAATCGTTCCATGGAAATCGTTGGTGCCCGACGCTGTGACGATGCTCACCTGGCCGCCCGGGCGCTTGCCGTATTCGGCGCCATACGTGTCCGACACCACGTTGAACTCGCGTACCGCGTCCACGCCCAGAAGCTGGCCGCTGGTGCCGCCCGGTGTGTTGTTGATGACGGACGCGCCGGTATACTCGACGCCGTTCAGCAGAAACAGGTTCTCTTGAGGCCGCCGCCCCGAGACGGCGAACATGTTGCCCACCGACGAATTCGAGCTTCCCACGCCGCCCGACCGCTCCGCCGTGTAGTTCACGATTCCTGGATTCAACGTGACGAGCTGATCGTAGCTTCGGCCGTTCAACGGAAGATCCTTTACCTGGCGTTCGGAAACCAGGCCGGAGATCTGCTGGGTGGACAGGTTGACCGGGCTCGGAGCTTCCTCGACAGTCACCACTTGCTTCAACTCGCCTACCGGCAGCAACAGATCGACCTCGGTAGTCTGGCCCACCACCAGGTAGATACCCGTTTTCACTTGCGAGGCGAAGCCTTCCTTGGAAGCGGACACCTCGTACTTGCCGATCGCGATGGAGGGGGCGGAGTACCGTCCGTTGTAGTCGGTGACCAGTTTGCGTTCGGCGCCGGTCTCGATATTTTTGACGGAAACAATGGCACTCGGCAAGGCGGCTCCGCTGTCATCCTTCACCGTTCCCGACAGGGACGCGCCGACTACCTGGCTCCAGAGCACGGCTGCGCCTGCCAATCCCGAGACGAGCAGCATCTTGATCGTCATGAATTAATTAACTCCTTCTCGATGGCCCTATTCTCTATCAACTATAGGGCGATTATGAGAAGTTGTCAATTCTCAGGGGGGAGCATCAGCAACACCGGCGATTTCAGAGCTTGAAGAAAATCTTGCGCCGATACAGCCAGTAGCACATGTACCACATCACCAGCAGGACCGCACAGGCTTGGGCGACCGGCGCGAAATCGCCGAGGAAAGCAAACCGGAACGTGAACACCCCCACGGCGCGGTTCAGCCACGAGCGCAGAACCTCCTCCAGCGAGTAGATGAAGATCGAGTTCGCGCCGATGACGATCAGCGGAAAGGTCCACTTGGTGTAGCCCTTCACTTCGACCACCCAAAAGAACGCCAGAAGCATCAAGAGCACCCAGCCGGTGCTGTAGATCGTAAACGAGGTGGTGCAGATCCGCTTGACGATGGGGTTCCAGGGGTGAATGAGAAAGCCCACCGCCAGACAGGCGACGGCCGAGATCCCAATCACCTGCATCTTGTAGCCGTTCGGTTTCCGGCTTTGCAGAAGCTGGCCGGTCCACACACCGAACAGTGTGGTCACGGTGCTGGTCACAAAGTTGAGGTTGGTCCAGTAGTCGGGGTTCATGTGGCCGAACACGGCCTTATCGATAGCCGCCCCGATATTGGTGGTCTTCGAAAGGAAAGGACCTTCCGTACCGGGGAAGGCCACAAACAGCGCCCAATGCCCGATCAGCAGGCCGGCGGCAATCGCGGCCTGCCAGCGGAATTCGAGTTGCATGATCAGATAGCAGAGAAAATACGTGAGTCCGATCTGCGCCAGGACATTGATGAGCTGAAAGTGCAATCGTCCGGCCGAGATCGACATCAGGATCTGGCTCATGAGGATCAGTCTGAAACTGCGCACCGCGACGTGCCACAAGAGTTGGTGGCCGGTGGCTCCCTGCTGCTTGCGGATGGCCAGCGCGAACGGCATGGCCACCCCCACCATGAACATGAAGGCGGGCTGGATGAGATCCCAGAACGCAATCCACTCCCAGGGCCGGTGGTCGAATTGGCCGGCGATCCAGGAAAAGGCTGGCCGGTTTCGCGCCAGCGCCCGCAGACCGAATCCTCCCGACACGAGGATGAACATGATGAACCCGCGATAGGCATCCAGCGCCAGGTAGCGTTTGGGCGCCACCGCCGTGGCGGCCGGAGCCTGCCCGGATTCCAGGACCGGCGCGGCTTGTGTACTTACCATGTGACTTCCTCCCGAAAGCTTACCACCGAAGCTGTCGATTCCAGCGCGCGCCCCGCCAGCCGAGCGCCGATCGCTACTGAAGCCATGATTACATATTACGGACGGAGGTGGCCGAATGCTGCAATCTCCCCCGATCCCTAACACTGCCTGAAGCTCACTTGCGCAGACAAGGCGCCGCCCTCGGCACTGGGATTTTCCCGCCTCGAATCGCCAGCGCCCAAGATGGGGCAATCCGCTGCTATTTTTTCGGGGGTGTGATATCGGTAACAGGAAGGTCCCAGTGAGCCAGCAAGATCTCGAACCGTCGTTGTTCCTCGCGTTTATACGTCTCCTGGTCGGGCCAGAGCTGCTTGATGAAGCGCTCTTCGTCAGGATTAGCGGTGGTCGCCGCCGTCGAGTTCTTGAACCGAATCGTGACACGGTAGTCCCAGCGCCCATCCTCGGTCGTGTGGTTGGCTGGCTGCTCAATTCTCACCGAAAGGATGCGGCCACTCTGGATGTTCTTCTGAAGCAATGGGTAGTGGTTTTTCAGGAAGAGGTTCAGGAATTCCTGTTGATGCCCCCATTGCACCTTGTAGTAATACTCCATTGAGTAGGGCTGGTCAGCGGCCTGCTGTGGCGGGGCGCCCTGAGCGAACAGTGGCCGCACACAAACCGAAACCAATAGCGCCAACAGGATGTTTCTCATCGATCCTCCAAGAGTGAATTTAGATTCTAGCAGGCTGCGGAGTGCGCCAGCATAGAACCGGCTCGCAAGGTGAGGGCCAAAGCCCCATGAAATCAGGTATGCTGGAGTCCGAATATGTCTCCCTTACGTCTCTTCCCCGCGCTCCTCTGCCTGGGCATCCTCCCCGCGCCCGGCGCCGAGCTGGAACTTATCCAAAATGCCGCTGCCCGCCAGGGCGTCAGCCTCAACGGAGCGTGGCGCGCCATCGTCGATCCTTACGAGTCCGGCTATTACGACTATCGCTACCTTCCGCAGGCCGATGGTGGTTTCGGCGCGAACCAGAAGCCGAAATCCAAAAGCGACCTCATCGAATACGATTTCGATACCGCCGACCGCCTGCAGGTCCCCGGCGACTGGAACACGCAACGCCCCGAACTCATGTTGTACGAGGGTACGGTCTGGTATAAACGCGATTTCGATTACACGGTCCAACCAGGACACCGCATCTTCGTCTGGTTCGGGGCGGCGAACTATCGCGCCATGGTCTTCCTCAATGGCGCCAAGGTAGGGGAACACGCCGGCGGCTTCACGCCCTTCGAGTTCGAAATCACTGCCACCGTCCGCGAGAAGGGCAACGTTCTGGTTGTCAAGGTAGACGACCAGCGCAAGCAGGAATTCATCCCCACCGTCATGACCGATTGGTGGAACTACGGTGGGCTCACGCGCGCCGTCCGGATCATCGACGTGCCCGGCACCTTCGTGCAGGATTACAGCATCCAGTTGGAGAAGGGCTCACAGACGCGCGTCGCCGGATGGGTGCGCCTCAACGGCGCCGGCCGCGGCCAGACAGTCACCGTCCGCATCCCCGAAGCCGGCATCGCGCAGACGTTCACGCCCGATGCGAGCGGTCTCGCCCGCGTGGCCTTCGACGCGCGCCTTGACCTGTGGTCGCCGGAGCGGCCTAAACTCTACGACGTCGCCGTCGAGGCTGGAGCCGACCGCGTTTCCGACCGTATCGGCTTCCGCACCATTGAGGCCCGGGGCCGCAACCTCATGCTCAACGGCAAGCCCGTGTTCCTGCGCGGCGTCTCCATCCACGCCGAAGCGCCGTTCCGCGGCGGACGCGTCTACTCCGAGGCCGACGCGCGCATCCTGCTTCTGTGGGCCAAGGAAGTCGACTGCAATTTCGTTCGCCTGCCGCACTATCCGCACGATGAAGTCATGACGCGCCTGGCCGACGAGATGGGCTTGCTGGTCTGGTCGGAGATTCCGGTCTACTGGACCATCTCCTGGGAGAACCCGGAGACCTTGCGCAACGCCGAGCAGCAACTCACTGAAATGATCTGGCGCGACCGGAACCGCGCGTCCGTGATCCTGTGGAGCGTGGCCAACGAAACCCCGCGCGGCGATGCGCGCCTGAAGTTCATCACCGCCCTGGTGGAACGCGCGCGCTCTCTGGATTCCACGCGCCTAGTCACGGCCGCGCTGGAGACCCACTACGCCGACCCGCGCACCATCGTAGTCGAAGATCCGCTCGGCAAGTTCCTCGACGTGGTCTCCTGCAATGAATACCTCGGCTGGTACGACGGACTCCCCGAGAAGATCGATACCATCGCCTGGCAGACTCCCTATGAGAAGCCGCTCATCTTGAGCGAATTCGGCGCCGACGCGCAGGCGGGCCGCCACGGCGACGATTTGACGCGCTTCACCGAGGAGTATCAGGCCAACGTCTACCGCCGCCAGGTGGCCATGTTCCAGAGGATTCCGTTCCTTAATGGAACCATCGCCTGGGTGCTGGTGGATTTCCGCTCGCCCCGCCGGCCCCTGGCGGGCATTCAGGACTTCTTCAATCGCAAGGGCCTGTTTTCCGACCGCGGAGAGCGCAAGGCCGCATTCTACATTCTGCGCGATTACTACAAATCCAAGATGTCCGAGAAATAGTATTTTGCCCCGCGGATGCCGGCTGAGCAATCGGCCATGTGGAACACGTTGGTCCGCCGCGGGATCTCTTTCGGATCCAGGTTAGTACTCCCGCGTCTTCTTGATGCCCGGCTCCGGCAACGGGTACTTGCCGTCGGGGCCGGCGCGTAGGGGCGCGGGGCCGTCCAGCGTCAGCTTGTCCACGTCCGGCGCGAACTCGTGGTCGTGATTCATCATCTGGTCGAA
>Ga0209415_10013971_pt1 | contig 13151 bp, 10 predicted proteins | sample PeaSoiSIISIP2007_FD_187696 | JGI IMG/M metagenome (GOLD analysis project Ga0209415, IMG submission 187696) | Peat soil microbial communities from Weissenstadt, Germany - SII-SIP-2007 (SPAdes) (version 2) | ecosystem: Environmental > Terrestrial > Soil > Wetlands > Peat | place: Germany... | reverse complement strand
GCCACGGTGGCCAGGCTCCGGGCGAACCATGTCTCGCCGCCGATGGTGATGGGGGCGAACTCGCTCATCCCCCGCTCGGCCACGTGGCTCAGGGGCAGGAACGACAAGAACCGCTCGCCCGCCTCCAGGTTGACCATCGACGCCGCGCTGCGGATGGTCCACATGATGTTGGCGTGCGTCACCATGGCCGCCTTGGGCGGGCCGGTGGTCCCGCTCGTGTACACGAACGTGGCCACCTGCTCGCGAACCACGGCGGCCGCCCGGCGCTCGGCGAAGGCCGGCTCCCGTTGCAGGAGGGCGGACCCCACCGCCCGCAGCTCGTCGAAGCCCACGAGGAAGGGATCGTCCAGCCACTGCCCGTCGTCGAAGACCACGACCCGGTCGAGCTTGGGCAGCACGTCGCGCACCTCGAGGACCTTCGCCAGCAGCTCGTCGTTCTCCACGAAGCACAGGCGCGCCTCGCAGTGGCCGAGGATGTAGCCCACCTGCTCGGCCGAGCTCGTGGGGTACAACGGCACCGTCACCGAGCCGTTGGCCAGCGCCCCCAGGTCGGCCACGTGCCACTCGACGCGGTTGCCCGACAAGATGGCGACCCGCTCCCCGGGCCCGATCCCGAGCTCGGCCAGCCCGGCGGTCACTTCGGCGACCGCCCGGCCGTAGTCGGACCAGGTCAGGGTCTCCCAGCCCTGCGCCGTGCGGCGGCGCATCGCCGGGCGGCCGGGGATCCGCACCACGTTGGCGCCGAACGCCTCGACAATTGTGGCACCTTCGATCACCACCGGTGCAGCGCTGTCCATGGGAACCCCCTCACGCGTCGTGTCTCACACATGGACCCACAGCTCGCCGCGCGGGCTGCTGCCCTCGGTCCCGGTCGGGGCCAGCGCCGGAGGCAGGACCTGGGGGCCGGCCGCCGGCTGGCGGAGCTTCGTCAGCTCGGCGTTCACGAAGCGCTCGTGCTCTTCGAAGTCGGCCTTGGCCGCCCGCGGGCTCCACCGACCCCGCATGAAGAACACCAGGCCCAGGAACACCAGCTGGCCACCGATGCACACCCACCACCACTGCTTCCACTGCGCGGGGGATGCCTTCTGGGCGGGGACGATCTTCTTCTCGTCGCGCAGGAGCTGCGCCAGCTGCGGCGAGCTGGCCCGCACGGAGGCGATCTGCGCGGCCGACACCGGCTTCCCGGCCTGCACCGCGGTGGCCAGGGGCGAGAACGTGAGGAGTCCCTGTACCTGGAGCTTGAGATTGTTGGGCACCGCCCCCATGGCGGCGATGACGTCATGGGTCTTGGCGTAGCCCGTGAGCAGGTAGGCGAGCGCCTGGCCGGGACCCGCCGGCTTCATGGCCCGCAGCGGGGCGAGCACGCTCGCCGGCGCGGTCGGCGGGTGCAGGTTCCCCGCGGCCGGCACATACGGTTGGGCCGCCTGGAACGCCTGCAGGTTCACCGCCGAGCCTTGGTTGTCCACCAGAGTGGTCGACGTGGTGATCACCCGGGGCAGGACGATGAACGACAGGGCGACGACGATGCGCAGGATCCATCCCCACACCGCCAGGCCGGTGGCCGACAACGCCGGGTTGTGGGCCTCCACGGCTTCGGTGTAGCCGGCCATCCACGGCGTGTACACCATGGCGATGAACAGGCCGAGGAGGACCACGACGAGGACGTTCGAGTAGTAGCCGGTCGTCGGGTGGTCCACTTGGCGGAGCAGGAAGATCGTCATGAGGATGGCGCCCGCCGATCCGACGAGCATGAACGGCTTGCGCACGCGGAACCGGTCGGAGACGATCCCGAACACCACCAGCATCGTCGACATGCAGGCCCAGAACCAGGTGTTGATCCCGTTGGCGTCGGCCGTGGTGCGGTTGAAGATCACCACCCAGTACAAGGTGAGCACGCTCACCGACGCGAAGTAGATGAGCAGGAACACCGAGATGCCCAGCGACGACGCGATGAGGTCGAGGCGCATCATGGAACGCAGGGGGTGCGCCGTGGCCTTCTCGATGTCGATGCCCCGGGCCCGGGCCTCGACCAGGGCCCGTTCGTTCTCCGACACCATCAACTGGTCTCGCAGTTGGGGGGACAGCTCGCGCAGCCCCACGAGGGCGATGGCCACCACCACCATGCACACCAGCCCGGAGATGATGAACTGGTCCTGCCACGGGCCGAGGTGGCTGAGGGTGCGGGTGGCGACCACACTGGCCAACAGCGACCCCACCGTCGGCCCGAGGGCCCAGAACCCCATGGCGGCGCCGCGGCCCATCTGGGGGGAGAAGTCGCGGATCATCGCCGGAGTGGAGACGAGGATGATGCCCTCGACGAATCCGATGACGCAGTAGGCCAGCGCAAAGCCGAGCTCGCTGTGGATGTGGGGCACGGCGAGGAGCTGGACGATGCCCACCGTGAACGTGCCGAAGATCGTGAGGTTCGCCCGGCCGATCTTGTCAGACAGGCCGCCGATGAAGGCGGTGAACGCGCCGATGGCGTTCGAAACCACCAACAGGTACAGGAAGTAGAGGAACGACATGTGGTAGTAGGGCAACAGCAGCGGGGTGACGGCCCCCTCCACGTAGTACAGGTAGTAGAGGACGATGGTGGTGAGCACCACGATGCCGAGGTACCCCATGCGCGCACCGGTCTTGGGGTAGTGGGCGAGCTGACGCTTCCACAAGGCGTTGTACAGCCGACCGTGGGCCGGAGCCTTGATCGGAATCGTGGTAACCGACATGGCAACCCCCTCCCGTCCACACCTCAGGGGAGCCTGGCCCTCGGCGGGAATCTGGCACTGGCCGGGTGCCGAGACCGAGCTCTTGTGACGATCGTGGCGGACAGGACCGGCCCCCCACTAGGGCCGAACGCCCATAGTTGGCGTGCCTGAGCGCCGTAGTGCCGCGCACGCGTCGTCTGCCCCCCCGTGCGCCCCGGGGCGCCGGGGACATCGGGTTGCCCGGTGACCTTGGCCTCTGGACCTCGGCCCACCCGTCGTCGTAGACCGATGACAGCGGCACCACACGGCGACAGCACCGGGAGGGCCATGGCCGGTACGGCTGACGACTTCATGCGCGAGAGCGACGCCTTCTCGTGGTACCTGGAGGGCGACCCCGCCCTGCGGGCGACCATCGTCGCCGTGGCGTGGTTCGACCGGGCGCCGGAGTGGGACCTCCTGGTCGAGCGCCTCGAGCGCGCCACGAGACTGGTGCCGGTCTTCCGCCACATCCCGCGCCAGGATCCGGGGCGCCTGGCCACCCCGCGCTGGACGGTGGACCCCGGCTTCGACTTGTCATGGCACCTGCGTCGGGTGGGGTCGCCCCCGCCCCACACGCCCGAGACGGTGCTCGACCTGGCGCGGGTGGCGGCGATGACCGGGTTCGACACCGCCCACCCCCTGTGGGAGTTCACCCTCGTCGAGAACCTGGTCGGCGGGGGGGCGGCCCTGGTCATGAAGGTGCACCACTCCCTCACCGACGGCATCGGGGGGATGCAGCTGCTCCTCGTCCTCTTCGACACGGACGCCCATGCCCGCGCCGACGCCTCGGGCGCGTTCCCCGACGCCCCTACCGGCGCTGTCCCCGGCGGCACCGAGCTCGTGGTGCGCGCTGCCATGCACGACGTCGGGAAGGCGCTCGGGCTCCTGCGGTCGGCGGCGGGCACCGCGGTGCCCGCACTGTGGCGGATCGGCCGCCATCCCGTGCGCCGCGCCCGTGACAGCGTCGAGACCCTGCGCTCGGTCGGCCGCACGATCGCCCCGGTCCTCGAGACGCGATCCCCCGTCATGCGCTCGCGCGGCCTCGGGCGTCGCCTGGCCATGCTCCGGGTCGACCTGGGGGACCTGAAGGCAGCAGCCAACGCCGCCGGTGGCTCGTTGAACGACGGGTTCGTGGCGGCGGTGACGGGTGGGCTTCGCCGCTACCACGAGCACCACCACGCACCGGCGGACGAGCTGCGGGTCACGCTGCCCATCAGCATCCGCACCCCCGACGACCCCGCGGCGGGGAACCGGATCACCCTGGAGCGCTTCAGCGTCCCGGTGGCCCTGGCCGACCCGGGGTCGCGGATCCGGGCAACCGGGGAACGCTGTCGCGCCGCTCGCGGCGAACGGTCGCTGCCCCACACCAACGCCATCGCCGGCGCGCTCAACCTGCTCCCCCCGCGCGCCGTGGGCAGCATGCTCAAGCATGTCGACTTCCTGGCGAGCAACGTCCCCGGTCTGGCGTTCCCCGTCTTCCTGGCGGGCGCCCGCATGACGCGCTACGTGCCCTTCGGACCCACCCTGGGAGCGGCCTTCAACGTCACGCTGCTCTCCTACGACGGCACGTGCTGGGTGGGGGTGACCCTGGACAGCGCCGCCATACCGGACACCGCCGTGTTCATGCGGTGCCTGGCCGAGGGCTTCGACGAGGTGCTGGCCCTGGCCGCCCCCGGCGCCCGGGCCTCAGGACGAGTTCTCGGGAACGGCGCGTCGCACGTCGACCCGGCGGGGCGCCGCCGCCCCGACACCGGCGTCACCGACCGGCGCCACCCGGGACCAGGGCCGGGCGACGGCGAGCCACGTGACGCCCGCCCCCAGGAGCACGGCGCACAACACCCAGCCGAGCGTCGTGGTCCCCACGCCCACGTACTTGAGGCCCGAGGCGAGGATCACGAAGGTGATGGCGGGTCGGATGAACCGGTCCGGCGCGCGGGACGACAGCAGTGAGCCCACGAGCACGGCGGGCACGCTGCCCAGGGCGAGCGACGTGGTCACCGACAGCTCGACGTGGCCGAAGGTCAGGGCGCCGAGGGCGGCGGCCAGGGTCAGCGGCACCGCCTGGGTGAGATCGGTCCCCACGAGCTGGTTCGCCCCGAGTGCGGGGTACAGGAACAACAACAGGACGATCATCAGCGAACCCGACCCGACCGAGGTGATCCCCACGATGACCCCGCCCACCATGCCGATGGCGACCGTGGCCAGGGGCCGGAGCGTGACGTCGTGCACGACTCCCCCTCGCCGGTAGCCCCGTCGGCGGTCGAGCACGAAGCGCAGGAGCATGGCCGCCGCACCGACCAGGAGCGCGGCGCCCAACGCGATCTGGATGTTGTCCTGCGCGGCGTTGGCCTTGCCCATCAGGTGCAGGAGGTAGGCCCCGAAGAACGCCATGGGGACGGAGCCGAGGACCATCCACCCCACGAGCCGCAGGTTGACCGTCCCCTTGCGCAGGTGGACGGCTGCGCCCACGGGTCGCATGAGCACGGCGGCCACCAGGTCGCTCGAGATGGCGGTCGACGGCTTGATCCCGAACAGGAGGATCAGCATCGGGGTCATGAGGGCGCCGCCCCCGGCACCGGTCATCCCCACGAGCAACCCGACGACGGCACTGCCGAGGACGATGTACGGATCAACGTGCACGCAGGCCCCCCAACATCGATCGTCGCGGCACCCGGCCGGCGCCCCCCGGACCCGGTCCCCCCGTTTCTACCGCTTCGATAGAAAGCGTAGGGCAGAGCGGTCGTCAGGGCCAGGGCCTGCCACCTGGGCCTTTCGCCCGGCCACCCCGGGTCACGCACCGTCCGCTTGGTAGGTTCGCCCGTGTCGTCTCGAAGGGAGGCCACATGCCGGGACTGGCCGTCGTGACCGGGGCCTCGTCGGGGATCGGCCAGGCGTTCGCCGAGCGCCTGGCGGGCGACGGATGGGACCTGCTCCTCGTGGCCCGGCGCCGGGAGCGACTCCAGGCACTCGGGGCACGGCTGCATGCCGCCCACGGGGTGCAGGTCCGACCTCTGGCCGCCGATCTGGGCCGGGCGGACGACGTCGAGCGGCTGTGCGGCGAGGTCGACCGGAGCGCTCCCGAGCTGCTCGTGAACAACGCCGGGCTGGCCCACTACGCGCCCTTCGCCGAGCTCGACCCGCGACGGGCCGGCGAGCTCGTGGCCGTCAACGCGCTGGCGCCTGTGCTGCTGACGCGCGCCGCGGTGCCCGGGATGCTGGCGCGCCGGCGCGGATCGGTGGTCAACGTGGCCTCCTTGCTGGCGTTCAGCGGGTCCGCCGACCTGCCCCACCTGCCGGCGCGCGCCGTCTACGCGGCGACCAAGGCCTTCCTGGTCACCTTCACCGAGGTGCTCGCCAGCGAGGTGCGGGGCACGGGGCTGCGGGTCCAGGTCGTCTGTCCCGGGGTGGTGCGATCGGAATTCCACTCGCGTCAGGGCATGGACCTGAGCGGGGTGCCGCGCATGGAGCCCGACAGGGTCGTCGATGCCAGCTTGGCCGACCTCGACCGGGGCGTGGTGGTCTCGATCCCGGGCTCGGCGGGGCCCGACGCGTACACCGACCTGGCGGCGGCCCAGGCGGCCCTCCTCTCCGCCAGCCGGGCCACCGACCTGCCCCCGCGCTACGACGCGCCCTGAACCGCCGACCGCACCCCGCCGACGCGGGGCGGGGGGCGTCGCTACGATCGCCTGATGCTCGATCACCTGTCGATCCAATGCGCCGACGTCGATGCCAGCGCCGCCTTCTACGACGCCGCCCTCTCCCCGCTCGGGGGGGAGCGCGTCATGGACTTCGGCACGGCGATCGGCTACGGCACCGCGGGCCACCCGTCGTTCTGGATCGGCGCACTCACCACCGGGGAACCCAACCGCGAGATCCACATCGCTTTCGTGGCGCCGGACCGGGTGGCGGTGCGCGCCTTCTTCGACGCCGCCGTGAGCGTCGGGGCGCAGGTGCTCCACGAGCCGCGCGTGTGGACGGAGTACCACCCGAACTACTACGGCGCCTTCGTCCGGGACCCCGACGGGAACAACGTCGAGGCGGTCTGCCACACTCCGGAGTGAGCCCGGCGCTCCGGCGCAGGATCGTCCGTCAGGGGATCAACAGCACCCGACCGAAGGACCGGCGGCTCTCGATGTAGGCGTGCGCCGATGCCGCCTCTGCCAGGGGGAACCTGCGGTCGATCACGACCTGGAGGCGACCCGCGGCGATGTCCGCCAGGTGCGCGGCGATCCTGGCGCGCGGTCGCGGGTCGAGCAGGAGCTCGGCGCCGAGGAAGTAGCCGATCAAGCTCTGGTTGCTCGGCCGCAGCGACGACACGTCCAGGCGGTCGTTTGCCTGGCGGCCGGCGTCGCCCACCGTGACGCAGCGGCCCCGGTACGCCAGGCTGTGCAGGCTCCCCTGCAGGGTGCTCCCGCCCACGGAGTCCACGATGACGTCGGCGCCACGCCCGTCGGTGATCCGCCGCACCTCGGCGACGAAGTCGCTGTCCGCGTAATTGATGCCCTCGTCCATGCCGAGCGCCGTCAGGCGTGCCAGCTTGTCGTCGCTCGACGCCGTGGCCAGGACCCGGGCGCCGGCCCGCTTGGCCAGCTGGATGGCGGCGATGCCCACGCCGCTCGCCCCCGCGTGGATCAGCACGGTCTCCCCCGCGTGCAGCCGACCGAATTCGAAGAGGCAGTCGTCGGCGGTGCCGAAGGGGACGGGAACGCAGGCGGCGACCTCGGTGGCCAGCCCGTCGGGCACGACCCAGCAGAACGGCTCGGGCACCGCCCGGAGCTCGGCGTGGGACCCGTCGAGCCCCACGCTCACCACGCGATCGCCGACGCGCAAAGCGGTGACCGACGCCCCGGCGGCCACGACGGTGCCGGCGCACTGGTACCCGACGATGTGGGGCAAGGCCCCGAGATCGCCTCCCGACCGGTGCAGCGTGTCGCCGCCCTCGATGCTCACGGCTTCGACGCGCACGAGCACGTCGCCCGGCCCGGGGACGGGGTCGGCGACCTCCTCGTAGCGAAAGACCTCGGGGCCGCCCGTCTCGTAGTAGACCGCTGCCTTCATCGCCGCGTCTCCCCTCCCGTGAGCGGTGCCAGGACCATCACGATCGCCGGGCTGCCTCGAAGCAGGCCTGCATCAGCCGGAAGCTGCGGGTGTCGCCCGTCGTGCCGATATCCATGCGGTTCATCACGTACCCCATGGCCAATTCGGCGTCGGCGTCGGCCCATCCGCCGGACCCGCCCATGCCGAAGTGCCCGAACCCGCGCGGCCCGCCGAGCCCCGCGGCGGCGATGATGCCGCGGTTGACGATGAAGCCCAGCCCCCACTGGATGTCCAGGCCCAAGAGGACCTGGTCGGGCCCCTCGGTCTGCTGCACGAGGGCGCGCTCGAGCTGGTCGGCCGTGAGCAGACGGATCTTCTCCCCCGACGGCGCGCGCACGTCGCTCACGCACGCCGCGTACAGGCGGGCCAGGGAGCGGGCGTCGCAGATGCCGTTCGCCGCCGGGAGCTCGGCGGCGTGCAGCCGCGGACTGTGCCACAGCTGCGGATCCGACAGCGACCCGCCGGGGGCGGTCAGCGCCTTGAACAGCGGTCCGTCCGGCGCGAAGTACGTGGCAGCCAGATTGGCCAGGTGCTCCAGGTCGGGACCAGCGCCGGGCCCCGCCCCTGCCCCGGCGCCGAGTCGTTCGAGCCCCAGACCCTCGGTCAGGGAGTCCAGGAACGAGACGAGACGCGCCACGCGCCGCTCCTCGGATGCCGGCAACCCGATGTACCAGTCGGCCTCGAGCGGACCGGCCACCTCGTCGCGCACGTAGGCGCCCACGCTCTTGCCCGAGACCCGCCGGATCACCTCACCGACGAGCCAGCCGTAGGTGGTGGCGTGGTAGCCGTGCGCCGTCCCCGGTGGCCAGCTCGGCGTCTGGCGCTCGAGCGCTCTGATCACCGGGTCCCATGCCAGCATGTCGTCGACCGACATCGTGCCGTCCACCCAGGCCAGCCCGGCGCGGTGCGACAGGAGGTCGGTGACGGTGACCTGCTCCTTGCCCGCCTCCGCGAACTCGGGCCAGTAGTCGGCCACGGGGGCGTCGAGGTCGAGGGCGCCGCTTTGCGCCAGCATGTTGGCGCACATCGCCGTGATGCCCTTGGTCGTCGAGTACACGAGGACGAGGGTGTCCTCCTCCCAAGGCGTTCCCTTCGTCTCGTCGGCCACGCCGCCCCAGAGGTCCACGACCGACGCGCCGCGGTGGTAGGCGGAGAACGCTGCGCCGACCTCGGCCCGGGCGTCGAAGTTGGCCTGGAACGCCTCCCGCACGCCCTCCCAGCCCGGTGCCACCCATCCGCTGATCGCTGTCACCCTCGGTCTCCCTCGCTCGGCGCGCAGGCTACCGGCATCACGCGGCCCCCTCCAGAACGCCCGTCGCTGCCGAGCACCCTGTCCGACGACGGTACCCGGGCCGGCCCGGCGCTTCAGGCCGGATGCCCGGGCACGATCCGGCCCCGGCACCTCCCCCGCCGGCGGTGACGGGGCGCCCGGCCGACCTCCCGACCTCGGCGTCTTCGTCCGGTCCGATGCCCGCGCTTGGGTCGCGCGGGCATCAGGAGGCGGCAGGGGGTACGGCTTCGCGCGTCACCCTGGAGTGGTTCGGCTGCACCACGGTCCGCCCCCGGGTGGGTGATGGCACCCTCTTCCTGGGCGCCTTCCTCGACCGGGTCCCGTCGTGTTCTGCCACCATGACGACTTTCTGGCGCCCGCGCTGAATGCGCACGACCTCAGCGCCGCGGCTCGGTCCGTGCGCGAGCGGGCGCCGAGGGCACAGCTCGTCGAGCTCCACGACGGTCCCCCGTTCTCCCTCTTCGAGGGACCGGACAGGCCGCCCCGTCACGAAAACGGGGATTCCATTTCACCTGGCGGTGGCGCCCCGATCACGTGTCGTTTACCTGCCGTTTCTAGGGTCGATACGAACCGATCGATCGACACCGACGAGGAGCACGCATGCTCGACAGGGACCCGTCGTCCTCCACCGTCCTCACATCCGGACCGGCGCCGGGCCGCGACCGGTTCGAGGCTGTCACTCCCTCCGGGTGGAGCCGCCTGCTCACGCGTCGCGGGCTCGTGCTGTACATCAGCGACGACCCCGAGAGCCGAATCCTGATCACCCGGATGGCACGCCGTTGGCAGACCGTGAAGCTGCTGCTGTCCGAGACAGGCAGGGGCGGGCTGCGCCTGGCCCTGGTGCGGCGACCAGACGTGATCGTGCTGGACGACCGCCTTCCCGACGCCCCCGGTGCCGACGTCCTCGGTCAGCTCGGGAGCCTGTTGACCACGGCGAGCACGCCGGTGGTGGTCATCGGGAGCACGACGACGCCCGAGCACCGCGCGTCGTTCCTGGGCTCGGGAGCGGCGCACTACCTGACCAAGCCGCTCCACATCGCCGAGCTCGAGCGGACGGTGGGGACGCTGTTGGAGCTCGCCGCCATGCGCTGACCCCGGCTCCCGTCGTCGCGTACCCGCGGGCACCAGGCTCAACCCCACGCCGGCGGATGCCGATGCCCTCGCGGTGGACACACCAGCGACGGCGCGGCACGCGGAACACGGTTTCGGCCTGCTCGGCGTGGTGCTCTCGCTGCTCGTCGTCGGGGCCCTCTCGGCGGGGGCGGTGGCGGCCATGGGCTCGGGGGGCGCGAACACGGGCTCCTCATCGGCATTCGGGTCCGACGTCAGCCATGCCTACGACGTCGAGGCCCAGTCGAATCTCTCCAGCGCCGCACAGAACGTCCTTGACGCCGCCGAGACATCCGGGGACTACGCCGGACTCGACCTGTCCCAGTACGGCGTCGTGTCGGGCCCGTCCACCTCGCCCCAGACCGTGAGCGGCGCGCTGTCGGGTAACGCCGGGATCGGGGCAGGCGGCACCGTGACGGGAAGCGCCACCTTGGCCGTGCGCTCACGCTCCGGCACGTGCTGGTTCGCCTGGGTCTCCTCGGGCACCGCGTGGTACGGGGCCGAAGCCAACACCGCGTCGTGCGCCGCCGTCCCCCTGGACTCGGCGCCCTCCGCCAGCCCCGGGTCCGGCGGAGGGATCATCTGGCAAGCGGGGTCCTACCCGAGCGCCTGATCCGGCGCCAGACGCGCGCCCGTCTCGTCCCCGGACCGTCCGCCACCGCTTTCGCCGCATTCGCGCGCGCGTCGTCGGGCGCTGCCGCCGCCACACGCCCGGTCGGAGGCACCGGTGCGTGGGGGTGCCAGTGGATGCGGGAACCCCTGGGGTAACGTCCGGAGGGCCTTGACCGCGGCGCAGCCGAGGACAGACATCGACCTGGTGACGCGACAATCCCGTACGACGAACCAGGCGAGGTGGTTGGCTTGGCTCCGCGCGCCGTTGCGCGTGCCCCCGGTGATCGGCGCCGTCGCCGCTGTCCTGGCCGCCGCCATGGTCGCCTTGCGCACCGCGGTCGTCGGTCACGGCGACATCGCCCGGTTCATCCTCGTGGGCAGCCGGTTCGTGGTGCCCGCCGGGCGGCACATGTCGGTCCCGGTGGTCAACGGCAACGGGTACGACGGCCAGTTCTACTACCGGCTCGCCCTCGGGCCCCTCGACTTCTCCCCCCACGCGGCGGGGATCCAACTCGACTCCGCGGCCCGCTTCGGGCGGATCACGTATCCCGTGCTCGCCTGGGTGCTCGCCGGTGGCCACGCGACCCTCGTGCCGTGGTCACTCGTGGCCGTGAACGTCCTCGGCCTCGGCGCCCTCGGCTGGCTGGGCGCCCTCTTCGCCAACCAGTGCGGGCGCTCCGCGTACTGGGGTCTCATCGTGCCGGCCTATTTCGGCTTCGTGTGGAGCCTGTCGAGGGACCTGACCGAGATCGTCGAGTCCACGCTCCTCGTAGCCGGTCTCCTGGCGGTCCGTCGGGGCCGGCCCGTGGTCGCCGCCGCCGCTCTCAGTGGCGCCGTCCTCGCCCGCGAGACGGCGATGATCGCCGTCGGCGCCATGGCGCTCTCGTCCCTGGCCGAGCGGTGGCACCCCCGGAGGTCCCCTGCCCTCCCGGTCCGCCCTCCGATCCGGCTCGTCAGCTGGCTCGTACCCGCGGCCGTCTTCGTCGGCTGGCAGGTGGCCGTCGCCACCCAGGTCCATCACCTCCCGATCACCACCTCGGGCCAGCACAACATCGGCGTGCCCTTCGTGGGCCTGGCGCGCGGCATCGCCCACTACGCTTCGGCGTTCCCCGACCACGCCTCGTTGTTCTGGTTCGGCGAGCTCGCCGTCCTCGCCGTCGTGGTCAGCGCCGCCGCCTCGGCGTACACCGCGCGGTCGGTGCTCGCACACGAACGGGTGGCGTGGGTCCTCTACGGTGTCCTCGCCCTGAGCCTGGCCTCGGGGATCTGGCTCGGCGACGTCGGCTTCCGGAGCCTGGACGACCTCTACGTGCTGAGCTGTCTCCTGGTCTTGCACCGGCCCCCGAGGCTGCGCGCTTCCGCTCCCTTCATCGCCGCCGCCTGGGTGGTGGTCGTGGTGGAGCTGGTGCGGGTCCTCTGAGCGATCTCCGTCAGGCGATCCTGGCCCGGCTGGCCAGGGCAGCGCCCGTCTGGTCGGCGATGGCCACGGCGACGATCATGCGCTCGAGCGGCACCGGCCATCCCGGCGTGGGCACGAGCACGAAGCGGCCGAGGGTCCGGCCCCCGTGGTGCACGGGCAGGTCCAGTTCAGAGCCCGGAAGACCCAAGTTCGACACCCCCCACAGCAGTCCGCCGTGGACGACCTCACCGTGCGACAGGACCGTGGTCCGGTGCGGACCCGGCACCCCCGGCTGGTAGCGGCACGCGCGCAGATGCAGGAGTTCGATCAGCTCGCCCGTGGCGCGCTCCACCACGTGCGCGGCGAGCTCACCTTGGGCCACCATCTCGGCGAAGTCGTAGATGAGCGCCACATAGTCGGACTCCACGTGCGCCACCTGTCGGTGATGGCGACCACGCGCCGCGAGCTCGGTGACGACCAGGCCGACGACGAACAGGCTGACCGTGGTCTCGAGATCCGCCCGATGGCTGATGGCCAGCCGCCCGTACGGGCGGGTGAGGAAGTAGTCGAACGAAAGTACCGACGACACCGTGGAGAGGACGCCTGCCGGCCGCGTTCCCAGGATGGCGACGGCGGCGATGACGGCAACGAGGATCAGTGCGGCCGCCGAATCGGCGAGCGAGGCGCGCACGGGCACGAGGGCGGCCGCCACGGCGAGGGGCGCGACCACGCCGCCTGCCGCGGCCAGCGCGGGCTTCCGGTCCGCCGCCGGGGGCACCTGCGGGTCCATCGCCTCACGCACGTCCGCAGCCACTGCCGCACCTCTCGAAGCGTCGTCGCCGGTGTCGTCGCCGGTGTCGTCGCCGGTGTCGTCGCCGGTGTCGTCGCCGGCTACCGG
>Ga0209415_10013970_pt1 | contig 13152 bp, 4 predicted proteins | sample PeaSoiSIISIP2007_FD_187696 | JGI IMG/M metagenome (GOLD analysis project Ga0209415, IMG submission 187696) | Peat soil microbial communities from Weissenstadt, Germany - SII-SIP-2007 (SPAdes) (version 2) | ecosystem: Environmental > Terrestrial > Soil > Wetlands > Peat | place: Germany... | reverse complement strand
CCGGCTCGGTGGCGGGATCCGCGGCCGGCCGTCCGGCCGGGGGTTCCGGCCGGCCGAACGGCCGGCCGTCCGGCGGACTCGGGGCCGGCGCCGGGAGCTCGGACACGAGCGGCAGGCCGGCCCAGGGCGATCTGCTCCATTCGACGTCGCACACGGCGAGATTCCGGGCGGCGGTACTCCCGGACAGCATGGCCGCGATCACCCTGCCGAACAGGCGAAGCGCGACCCCGGACGTCAGCGGCGTCTCGCCGCTGGCCCGCGACGCTTCCAGGGCTCTGGCGTTGCGCGCCGCCATCCCCGCGTCGCCCCAGGTTCCCCAGTTGATCGAGACGACGTTCGGTCCTCCGTCCGGCGCGGACCACATCGCGCGTGCGTCCACCCACGCGTTCGCGGCCGCGTAGTTCGCCTGGCCGGGGGCACCGAGCAGCGCGCTGGTGGACGAGAAGACGGCGATCCAGGGCGTCCCCGCCGCGCGGCCCAGCTCCGACAGCTCCAGCAGCGCGAGCTTAGGCGCGAGCACCGCAGGGAACCTGGACGCGTCCAGGTTCGCAAGAACACCGTCATCGAGAGAGCCGGCCAGGTGGATGATGCCGGCCAGCGGACCGGTCGCGGCGGCGAGCGCACCCGCGTCGACCGGGCGGGCGAAGTCCATCTGGCGGAACTGAACCCCCCGACGCAGGTCACGGGGCGCCGTCCGGCCGGATACGACCAGGTGAGCGGGGACTACCCCCTGGTTGTGGATCAGCCAGTCCGTGACGACCCGGCCGATGCCGCCGGCCCCGCCGGTGATCAAGTAGCTCCCGCCGGAGGCGCCGAGGGTTCCGGGGGGCAGCTCCGGCAGAGCGACCGGGAGAAGCCGCTGGGCGAGCAGGTGGCCGCCGCGGTACTCCAGGTCGACCTCCTCCGGGTGAGACCGGGCCCCGCGGAGCAGCCGGCCGATCCGGTCGGACACGTCCGCGTCATGGGATGCGGGCAGGTCGTGAACGTAGAGGCGCTGCACCGTCAGTCCCGGTTCCTCGTGCACGAGCGACCGCGTCATGCCCGCCACCAGGCCGCTGGTCTCGTGTGCGGGCAGGATCAGGATCAGCTGCCCGCGCGCCCCGGCGTGGGCGAGAGCTTTCAGCAGTTCAAGGAATTCTTCGCAATGCTGGCCTGGCGTCAGGTCCGCGGGCAGCCGGCCGAGCAGAGCGGCTCTCGAATCCGGCCCGGTCAGGTTGTCAAGCAGGAACCGCACCGAGGCCGCCAGCCCCGAGCTGTCGAAGTCGATCCAGCGGATCTCAGCGGGCGATTCGAGGCTCGCGGATGCCCTGACCGGAACCCAGCGGATTTCGTAGAGCCGGTCGGTCCACCGGTCGTGACCCGTCGTGCCCTGCGGGTCGAGGCGATCGAGGAACGCGACGAGCTGGTCGAAGACGCGCTCACGGTGGTGCAGCATGAAGTCGTGCGATCCTGCGTGGGCGTTCACGTCCACGATCGGGCTCGCGGTGACCGCCGCCCAGTCCATCGCCGATGCGCTGGGAAACGACGTGTCATCCGTGCCGCAGTGCACCTGGAGCGGGCTGTCGATCAGCCGCGTTCCGGCATGTTCCTGCCGCTCTATGATCCTGCTCTCGGAGCGGGCGTCGGATGCGAGGTCCGCCCGGAGCAGCGGCAGCACAGCCTGCCTCCACCGCGGGTCATCGCGCACCTCGTCAGGAACCATCAGGTACGAGCCGAGCGGGTCTTCCGCCGGGCCGGCTCCCGGCGTGCCGGCTCCCGGCGTGCCCGCTCCCGGCGTGCCCGCTCCCGGCGTGCCCGCTCCCGGCGGGCAGGCTCCCGCCGGGCCGGCTCTCGGCGTGATCGGCGCGCGGCCGACGACGCAGACCGCGGTGACCCGTCCCCCGCGAGCCCAGTCGGCGAGTGACCCGCACAGCAGGTCAAGCAGCAGCGACGCACCGAAACTCAGGCCGCAGAAGGCTACGGCGGCCGAGCCCGCGTCCGACCGGATGTCGGCGGCCAGGCTGGCCAGGAAGGTCGCGTCGTCCTGGTCGTTCCCTCCGATGGCGCTTCCCGACTGGCTGTTGCGCCCGGGTAGTTCCACCGCGACGACGTCCAGCCACGGCGGCGCCGCGTGCGCCCACGACTGGAACACGCCGGAGCTGCCGCCCGCATAGGGAAAGCAGTACAGCCTGACCCTGGCATCCGGCTTCCTGGCGAACCGGACGAGCCGCTGCGGCGCCCCGCCCGAGGCGCCGCTTTCGCTCTCGGCCAGGTCGGCGCCGGGATCGCGGTCGACATACACGGAGGCTTCGGGCCTGATCCAGTAGCTGGTCCGGTCGAAACTGTAGGTCGGCAGCAGACGACCGGCAGCGGGCCGGGCGGCGGCAATCGGCTCGCCCTCGTGGAAGGCGGCGAAATCCAGGCCGACGCCGTGGCACCACAGCTCGCCGATCGCCCCGAGGAAGCCGGCCTCGTCGTCACTGTCAGGTGCCTTCGCGTCCGGCATGGTCGCGATCGGCAGCGGGCCGGATCGGCCGCTGTGCTCAAGGCACTTCCTGGTGAGCGTGGTGAGGACGCTGCCCGGACCGATCTCCAGGATGACGTCGGGCTCCCACTTGAGCAGCGTGTCGACATCGTCACGCCACCGGACCCGGGACGTCACGTGCTCGCCCCAGTAGGCGCCCGGCTGGTAGCGGGAGTCGAGCCATGACCCGGTCAGGTTGCTCGCCATCGGCACAGCCGGCACTCGAGCGTCAAGGCCGGACGCCGCGGCGTCGAGCCGCTCGGCGACCGGCGCCATCAGACCGCTGTGGAACGGATGGGACACCGGAACCGGCCTGCACTCCAGGCCCAGGGCAGGCAGTTCCGTCAGTGCCCCGCGCAGGGCGGCCGCCGTCCCGGACAGAACCACTCGCCCGGGCGCGTTCTCGACGGCCAGCCAGAGGTCGCCGCGGCCCTCAAGCCAGTCGGCAAGCCGGTCCTCGTCGCCGACGACGCTGAGCATGCCGCCGACGGCACCGGCGGCGTCCCCGGCCGCGCCTGCGGGGAGCAGATCCTCGGTCGCCTGGGCCCGGACGGCCACGAGCGCGGCCGCCTCCTCGAGGGTGAGCAGGCCAGACACCACCGCCGCCGGGTACTCGCCGATGCTGTGACCGGCCACGGCCAGGGGCATGACGCCGATGTCCATCAGCGTTCTCGCGATCGCGTACTCCACCGCGAACAACCCGCACTGCGTCGTTACCGGTCGCATCACGGACTCCTCGTCGGCAGACAGGATCAGGGCGGCCGGATCACAGGACAGGTGGCGTGCCATGCTGACGCAGGCCGCATCGAAGTGCCGCCGGAATCGGCCGCTGTCCGCACGGCCCCGGTACAGACCGCGTGCCATGCCCGCGGTCTGGGATCCCTGGCCGGAAAAGCAGAACGCCACCGTGGCGGCGTGGCCCGCCGCGGCTCGGGGCTGCTGCTCGCTGAGGCGGCGGAGATCACCCAGCCGCCCCGCGGAGCCCGGTTCCACGACGGCGCTCGCGCGCAGGGCATGCGATTCCCTGGAGACATGCAGGGCACGTATCGCGGGAGCGATCTCCTCGTCGGGAAGCTCTTCGATGAACAATGCCAGCGCTTCCGCGTTCCGGCGAAAGGCGGTCTCGCTCCGGGCCGACACCGTCACCAGGTGGAGGGACCTCGGGTTGCCCCGGTCGAGCTCCTGGCGCGCGATCTCGGGAGCTTCCTCGAGGATTACGTGAGCGTTCGTGCCGCCGATCCCGAAGCTCGAAACCCCGGCGCGCCGCGGAAGCTGGGTCTGCGGGTCGGCGACCGACCACTCCGTGAAGGCCTCCTGGACGGTCAGCGGGGAGCCGTCGCGGTCCACGAACTCCACCAGCTTCGGATTGAGCGTGCGGTAGTTCACGGTGGGGACGAGCGCCCTGTTGTGCAGGCAGAGCACGGTCTTGATGAAGCCGGTGAGGCCGGCCGCGCAGTTCGCGTGGCCGATGTTGCCCTTGACGCTGCCGATGGAGCAGCTCCCGGTTCGCGGTGCGCCGCTGCCGCGGTGGCGGGTGAACGCATCGAGGAGCCCCTTGATCTCGATGGCGTCGCCCACATGCGTCGCGGTCGCGTGGCACTCGACGTACGAGATCTGGTCGGAGCTGATTCCGGCCATGGTGATCGCGTCGGAGATGCACTGCGACTGCGCCAGTGCGCTCGGCGCGGTGTAGCCAGCCTTCATCCGCCCGTCGTTCGACATGCCGAAGCCGGTGAGGACGGCCCAGATATAGTCCTCGTCCTCGATGGCGTCGTCCAGGCGCTTCAGGACGACCGCACCGACTGAGTCACCGAAGAGCGTTCCGCTCGCCGCGACGTCGAACGGGCGGACACGGCCGTCCGCGCTGCCCACCAGGCCGTCCTCGTAGCGGTACCCGAAGTTGGGGAAGTTGACAGACGACGCTCCGGCGATCGCCATGTCGCACTGGCCGGACATGATGGACTGGGCAGCCTCGGCAACGGCCACCAGGCCGCTGCTGCAGGCCGAGGTGACCGTGATCGCCGGACCGCCGAGGTCCAGCAGGTACGCGACCCTGGTCGCGATGTAGTCCTTCTCGTTGCCGATCTCGGTGAGGAACAATCCCGCCGGATCCAGCGGCTCCGTCAGGCCGCCACCCTTCAGGTGGTGGATCAGGTATCCGTCGATGCCGCACGCCGCGAAGACGGCGGTACGCCGACGGTAGGGGTTGTTCCTCCGGGCGTATCCGGCACGTTCGAGAGCGCGCCACGCGACTTCGATGAAGACCCGGTGCTGGGGGTCCATCAGCACCGCTTCCCGCTGCCCGATCCCCCAGAACTCGGCGTCGAACTTGTCCACGTCGGCCAGGAGCTGGCCGGCCGGGACCCATGCCGGATGCGCCAGAACCTCCTCAGCGACGCCCTTCCTCCTCAGCTGCTCCGCGGCGAAGATCGTCAGCGAATCCGTGCCTTTTGTGAGGTTCTCCCAGAAAGCGTCGAGAGTCGGCGCCCCGGGAAAGCATCCGGCCATCCCGACGACGGCCAGCTTGACCGTCTCCGGCCGGCGTGCCCGCCGCGCCGGGGCCGCTCCCGGCTCGCTGGCTCCCCGGCTGCCCGAGCAGTGACCGGCCATCTCCCTCAGCGTGCTGAACTGGAAGATCTCGATCACCGGGAGCGATATCCCGAACCGCTCCGCCAGCAGCCCGGATAGCCGGTTGGCGCTGAGCGAGTCGCCGCCCACGTCGAAGAAGTTGTCGTCGGCCTCGGCCGCCTGGACACCGAGCACCTCGCGCCAAGCCGCGGCGATGCGCTGCTCCATCGAGGTAAGCGCGTCCGCCATCGCGCCGACCTCGGAGGGCTCGTCGGGTGGTGCGGGCAGAGCCGAGAGATCGACCTTCCGCGAGTCGCTCTGGCTGATCGGGAGCACGTCGACGCCGATGACGTGCCGCGGCCTTGCGTAGGCTGGCAGGTCGCGCCTGGCCTTCTGGCGCGATCGCGCCAGCACGGTCTCGGACGGCTTGCCCTGATCCCCGAGGACGTAGGCGATCAGGCTGGTCGGCTGCTTCGTGCGGCCGTCAAGGACGGGCCGCACGATCACCCGCGAGACTCCTTCGGAATCGCTCAGGACGTTCTCGACGGCACGCAGTGAGACCTTGAAGCCCCGCACCTTCACGATGTCGCCGATCCGGCCGAGGATCTCGAGATCGCCGCCGGGCAGGAACCTGGCACGGTCGCCCGTGCGGTAGAAGGCCTGGCTGGCAAAGGGCGAGCCGGCGAGGGTGGACGGGCAGGACACGAAGCGCTCCGCGGTCTTCGCCGGGTCGTCGAGGTATCCGACCGCGACTCCGGGGCTGGCGAAGTACAGCTCTCCCACGCCCCCGTACGGCACGGCTTGTCCCCCGGGATTCACCAGGACCGCCGCGCTGCCGCCCAGGATCCGGCCGACCGGCGCGAAGGGCGACGATCTCGTGGCCCCGTCGGCCGGCCGCGGGAGCAGGTCGGCGAAGGAGATGTCCAGGCTCTCCCAGGTGCTGTAGGCGTTGACGAGCCGCACGCTGGCCGGGAGCAGGGCGGCTGCCTTGTCGACGACGCGAGCGGGCACGACCTCGCCCATCAGGAACACGATTTCCATGTGCCCGAGGCGGCGCGACAGCGTCGGCCCGACGGCGGGATGGTCCAGCAGGCTCTCGAACAGGGATGGCGGGACCACGATGCGAGTGATCCTGGCCTCCTCGAGCGTGCTGACGAGCCGCACAGGGTCGATGATGTGGTCGTCCGGGATGACCACGGCGGGATTCCCGCGCAGGAGCGGCCTCAGGCATTCCCATCCGAAGAAGACGTTCAGGCCGTCGCATGACGTCTGCTGGTAGGGATAGAGCTCGTACCGGGCGTCGAAGCAGTAAAGGCAGCCCAGATGGGTGTTGAGCACCGCTTTGGGCGTTCCGGAGGTCCCGCTCGTCATCGAGATCAGGGCGATGTCGGCCGGCTCGGCATCCAGTAACGCGGCCGGCCTCCCGGTACCCGCCGCGACCGTCCGCCGGTCCTGACCGACGACGAGGAATCTGCCGGGCGCCTGGAACGATGCCGGGAGCAGTCCGGCCAGTTCCTGGGTCGTCACGACGATCTTGACGCTCGCGCTGTCCAGGAACTGGCCAAGCAGCGACGTCGGCCAGTTCTTCTCAAGCAGGCAGGCGGGAGCGCCCATCCCTAGGCAGGTGAGCAGGCTGATGCAGTACTCCGCCGAGTGCGGGAGGAGAAGGCCGACCACATCACCCCTCGCGATCCCGCGAGCGGTCAGATCGGACGCGAGCGCGGTGGCACTGTCACTGAGCTCGCGATAGGACCACCGCCGTGGGTGGTCGACCACCGCCAGGGCCTCCGGGTTCGAGGCCACCTGCGCCTGGAAGCGTGCCCACACGCTCTTGCCCGGAGCGTAGTAGCGCTCTCCGGCTATCGCGACCGAAGGGCCGACCTCGGTCCTTACCCGGTCGAGGTGCCTGCCGATGCTGTCAAGCAGGGCGGACCGCGAGCTGACGGGATAGAAATGCGCGCCGGGAAAGATCTCCACGCCGAAGGCCGTGCCGTCATCGAAGTGCTCGCGCCACGCCTGAAGTTCTTCCTGGCTTACGGTCCGGTCGTCGGCGCCGCCGTACACGACGCACGGCACGGCAAGCCGTCGGCCGGCCTGGTCTCCGGTCTGGCAAAGGTAGTCCTCGTCAAGCCGCAGATCAGCCCGGAGCGGAGGCATCACGAGCTGGAGCAGCTCGGTGTCCTCCAGCAGTTCGGAGGGCAGCAGGCCCCAGTCCCTGACGACGTCAAGTAACCGGTCCTCGGTGAGTGAGTGCCTGTCCTGGGCCGACCGGAGATGAGGTGCCCGGTGCGCCGAGAGGAAGAGCACTTCCGGTGTTCGCCGGCTTTCCCAGACAAGCTGCCGGCACACGTCGTAAGCCACTAGAGCGCCGAAGCTGTGACCGAAGAACGCGAACGGCGTCCCGTCGTCGTGCCGGGCGACCAGGTCAGCTAGATCGTCGACCATGGACTGCCATTGCCGATAGGGCGGCCTGTCCTGCTGACGACCTCTGCCGGGCAGAGAATACGAAATGATCTCGACGTCGTCAGGCAGCCCCGAGGGCCAGTCACCGAAGCTGTTATGACTCCCGCCCGCGTGCGGGAAGGCGAACAGGCGTAACGCGACGTCCTCTCGCGGGGCCACCACTACGGGCTCGACGCCGCCGGCCGCACCAGGTACGTCAGCGGAACGCAGCAAAGCGGCATCTCCCCATTGGTTCGGCGAGCCGGGCAGGTGGTGACTATAGCGGCGCGCTCCGTGCCATGTCATCCCTCCGGCAGGTGAGTATTTATTTACCTACGGGGCCGTCAGGGCTGGGCGATCGACTCGATCCGGGGCTTGGCGATGGACTGGTAGTCCATGGTCGACAGGGCGATAGTGCGGTCCAGCCGAGCCGCGTTGAAGAAGACCTCGGAATGCTGAAGCAGTTCCGGGTCGACGAGCAGTTCCAGCCGCTCGTCGAACGAGAATGGCGGGATCGTCCCGACCGCGGTTCCGGCCAGCTCCTCGGCGACCTCCCAGGAAGCGAACGCGGCGTACGTCCCGTTGAAGAGGGCCTTGATCTTGTCGAAGCTGACTCGCTTGTCCCCCGGAATGACGGCAGCGGCGTAGCGGGTCACCTTCTTGCCGACCTTGATCATCACGACAATGCACTTGGCTGCTCGCCTTGGGTCGTGCCCGCGCAGCCGGCTGACTGCCTCCGTAACGCCCTCAGGCGCGTGCTCGATCACCCGATAAGCGGCACCCCGCTCGTCCAGCAGGGTGATCAGCTTGCTGTACATATCCTCAGGGGCCATCGGTCTTTCACTTCTCCCACGGGAACGCCGGGCAAATCATGACGCGCCGCCCCGCGAGGTAGCGTCGCTGGCTGATCAAGCCGGGTAGCACGCTGCGGATCTGCGGCCCTTCATCGGCGGCCGATGAAGGGCGCGGAGCGGTCTCACCTGTCGTGACCGTCCGGGCCGGGGCGCTGTCCGGCTTTCGCCGGGCTGGTCATCCCGTCGGGCGGTGGTGAGCCGGCGCCGAGCCGGTTGCGCTCCGCCCATCGTACTGCGCGCGGTGTCACCAGTCCGGCCGCCAGCAGCAGCGCGCCCATCGCCAGCCAGCCGGGCAGCCCGCGGTCGAGGCAGAGCGCAGCGAGTATTGCGGGCGCCGTGGCGTTCGCCGCGCTCTGGCCGAGGCCGAAGGCCCCCGCGTACTGTCCCTGCGCATGCGGCAACGCCAGCCCGAACGCCAGCTCGAACGACGCGGCCGCATGCCAGAGCTCGCCGAATGTGTACACCACCGTGGCGGCCAGCAGCACGAGGAGTGCTGGCCACTCCGGCAGCATTGCCATGGTGCCGATGAGCCCTAACGCCAGCAGCAGCGCGGCGCCTGCCCACCGCATGCGCCGGGCGGCCGCGAGGGGATCGACCACGCCCCGGCTGACGCGGACCTGCAGCACGACCACCAGTAACCCGTTGACCAGCATGAATCCTGTGACAGCCGCCCGCGGTGCGGATGTGCTGTTCACGATCCACAGCGGCAGCGCGAAGGCGGGTATCGCGAGATGTACCGACATCGCACCGTTGAGCAGCGTAATCGTCAGGTACGGCCGGTCGGTGAGCGCCACCCACCGCCGGTGGCTGGGCGCCGCCTCCAGCGGCCGGACATGCGGCAGCCGGGTCAGGATCGCGCTGGAGCCCAGGAAGGTGGCGGCACTGGCCAGGATCATGGCGATGTAGACCGGACCCGAGTCCAGCTGGATGCCGATCGTGGCGATCAGGATGCCCACCATGACGCCGACGTTGGTGATCGCGCGCTGGTAGGACAGGAACCACGTGGAGCGGTCGCCCGCCAGCGCCCGGATCAGCGGCGCCCGGCTTGCCTGTCCCGCAGCGCCGACCAGCGTAGTCAGCAGCGATACCAGCATCAATGTCCAGAACATCCGGACCAGTACGAAGCCGGCGGTCGCCGCCGCGCCGCACAGCATGACGGCGACATGTATCTCACGGGGGCCCCGGCGATCGGCCAGATGCCCCACCAGCGGCCCGGCCGCCAGCCCGAGCGCGGCACCGGCGGTCAGGCCGAGGCCGACCTCGTTCTCCGACATGCCGATGATCCGGGTCAGGTACAGCGTGCCGCTCCCTAACAGCAGCCCGCCGCCGACAGTGACCGCGAACACCGACCCAGCCAGCACACGCTGCGGACCTGGCGGGGGCAGGATACGGCCGAGAGCTGAGCGGACGCGGCGGGGCGGATGCGGGGCCGGCCGGTGCCGGCCGCCGGTCCGCTCGGATGCAGGCTGCGCGTGCCCCGCCGGGGTGGGGGCGCACTCCGCGGCTTCGCCCGCTCGGTCGTTCATTCGCCGTCGTAGAGCCAGTCGCGGTAATCCCGATCCGGCCAGTTCCTGTGCTGCCACGCCCACCGCTGCCCGCTGGTCAGCGCTGGTTCCGCGACCACGAGCCGTTCGCCGAACCACCGGCGCAGCTGCGACACCCGCTCGTCGAACTCCGCGACCGACTCCGTGATCAGCAGCACCGCGCCGAGCATATCGGCGGAAGCCGAGAACTTGAGGTTGAGATTCGCCCCGGGCGGCACCCACATCTGGGCGAACGTCACGTTGGGCTGGCCAAGCAGCTCGTCGGGGGTGGGATAGTCGACAACGGTGCCGGCCGGGCCGTAGAGGCCGGCGCAGCCGACCACCTTCGGATGCACCTTGACCTCGATCTCCGGCCGCCGCCCGATCGCGCACAGGAGAGCGGCCTCACCGAGGTCCACGTTGAACTTGGCGAGCACCTGCTCCTGGGTCAGCGCTCCTCCCCGCCGGGCGGCGCACTCGCTGAAGATGATCCTCCCGGTTCCGCGCTCGCGGAACAGCTCCATGTGGAACACGCTGTCCTGGAGGCCCAGCGCGGTGATAGCGCTCCGCACGACCGGTCCGGCACTGTCGTATGCGTCAGCCGAGTGGACCGGATCAAGCCGCCGCAGCGAAATCGGCACCTGGCCGATGAGCGCGTCGAGACAGGGCTCGGTGTACGCGCCCAGGCCGAAGAACAGGACCTCGCCGCCGAAAGCCACGCCCTCGGCCATCCACTCGTCGCCATCGACATATTCCTCCAGCAGGAATGTCCGCTTGGATTCTTTTTTCTCGCGGCAAGCGCGGCTGGCCTCTTCCAGGTCCTTTTTCTCGCGCACGACGCTGGTAAATGCTGTCCCGCCGCCGGCGATGGGCTTGAGCACCGCGCGCTCGAACTCCAATGGCACATCCCGGACATCGTAGATGTCCGGGATGACTACCGACCGAGTGACCGGCACCCCGGCCGAAAGCAGCCGGGCCTTCTGCAATGACTTGTCCCGGAAATGGCACGCCGTGGCCGGATCAATGGACCGGCAGCCTAAGACACGGCCCAGCGCTGTCGCGGTCACCACCGAGAACTCCCAGGTGGTCTGCACCGCATCGAACTGACGATCGGCAAGGCCCGCCCGGTGCAGGGCCGCCAGGCAGTCCTCCGGACTGGTCACGTCATCAACGCGTATCAGAGTGCCCCCTGAGGGCATTTGCACGCGGCCAGAATCGTATGCGCTCGAATTGCACAGCAGCACCGGTTCGACATCATGGAGTTCGCACGCACGCAGCACATATGAGTCGGCGCCCAGCATCAGAACGGATGACTTGCTCACGTCCCCTCCAACCTTCCCTGCCCCGCCGCTCGTTGCGAGGCCGCCGCGCGGTAATCCTACCAGCGCAGCCTGAATCGCAAAACGTTCATGGCCCTTGGCCCGGGGTACCCGATGCCGGAAGCGGCACCGTACCTGCTCAAGGACCGGCTGACCGGGGGATGCGGCTCAAGTGCGGCCAGGGGCCAGCTTGCGGCTCAGCCTTCCGGCCGGCCCGGCTGCGACGTGACCGGCCCGGCTGCGACGTGACCGGCCCGCCAGTCGTCTGCGCAGGCCAGGAGGCGCGCGAGGCGATCACCACGGCGGTCCGCAGGCCCGCCGGGCACGCCGCGGCCGGCCAGGTGATGCTGTCGGCGGCAGCGTCCGCAATGCGCTCAGGCGCGCCGCGCCCCTCCACCGGCGGCAGGCCGGCCCGGTTGCCAGGCGATCTCTTACTGTAACTGGCTGCCGCCGGTCTGTGCCTGTCCGCTCACCCGGGCTTCTGCGAACGATATCCTTTAGTCATTCCAGATCAGGCGGAGCATCAATATCATGACCATGTTCGCGGAGATCGGGGTGCTATGCCAGCGTTGACTCGCGCCGACCTCGCCACTGTTTTCGTTCCGTCATCGGATGGGGGTGAGCAGATTGGCATTGAGGTAGAGACTGCCGCTCTCGAACCTGCGACCGGTCATGCGGTCCGATACGAGGGCGAACATGGCCTCTGCGCCTTGCTGGCACGAATCCTGGCGAACGAGGGTGGCGAGCCGCATCTTGAGCGGGGGAATCTCGTCGGCGTTACGCTCCCTTCCAGGGCGAGTGTTTCTCTTGAGAACGGTGGTGCCGTCGAATATTCTTCGGCCCCTGCCGCCAGCCTCCATGACGCGGTCCAGGCCACCAGCCGGGCATTGACTTATCTCGCTGAGGCGGCCGGTTACTTCGATATCGCCCTGGTTCCCGGCGCAAACTACCCGTTCACATCGCTGGATGACGTGAACTGGGTGCCCAACGCGCGCGGCGAGCTCATGCGTCAGCATTTCGTCGACTTTGGCCGGCCCAGCCGTCACGGCCTTGCCGTGCTGGCTCTGACGCTCTCGACCCAGGCCACCTTCGACTACACGACCGCTGCTGATCTGGTGGAGAAGTTCCGGGCGCAGGCGGTCGTCTCGACGGTAGCCGCCGCCCTTTTCGTTAACTCCCCGCTTGAGGCCGGCCGCCTGTGCGGAGCACTTTCTCGCCGGATGCAATATTGGAGTGCCATCGATACCGCGCGTACTCGGATTAATCCGATCACCTTGGCGGAGTCTTTTTCTGTCGAGGGATTCATCGAGTGGGCGCTGACCGTGCCGATGATCTATCGTAAACGGCCCGACGGCAGCGCCGAGGCTGTCGGGCGACCCTTCGCCCAGATCATGGAAGAGGGATTCGCGGACGGTTCAGAGCCCGACCTCAGGGACTGGATGGCGCACCTCTCCCAGATCTACTCCGATGTCCGGCTGCGGCAGACCCTGGAGGTGCGTGCCGTGGATGGCCCGCCCTGGCAAGCCTTCTACGCTGTGCCCGCGTTCTGGACCGGCCTGACCTACCATCGGCAGGCACGTCTGGCCGCCCTGGAGATGCTCGGCGGGGCGTCCCTTGGTGACCATCTTCGTGCGCTGGACGATATCGCTGTCCGCGGGCTCGACGCCACTTTCGCCGGCCAGCCGGTGAGCGCGCTGGCCGACGCGCTCGTGGAGCTGAGCGCCGGCGGCCTTCAGGCGCGGATCGGCGCGGGACTTGAGCCGCCATCGGTGGCGTCCTATCTCGACCCATTGCGCGAGATTGCGGAGTCGAAAGTCACCTTCGCCCAGCGGACCATCCATGCCTGGAACGGCTCTCTGGCCGGCTCGCCGGAACGTTATATCAAGAGCTTCCGGATCTGAGCCGATTCCGCGAGCAGCGGCGGCGGCGATGGCGCCGGGCGC
>Ga0209415_10013969_pt1 | contig 13153 bp, 12 predicted proteins | sample PeaSoiSIISIP2007_FD_187696 | JGI IMG/M metagenome (GOLD analysis project Ga0209415, IMG submission 187696) | Peat soil microbial communities from Weissenstadt, Germany - SII-SIP-2007 (SPAdes) (version 2) | ecosystem: Environmental > Terrestrial > Soil > Wetlands > Peat | place: Germany... | reverse complement strand
GAAAATCCGAGCACCCGCTCACGAACAGAGGAATTCAAAGACACCCACCCTTACCAGACAAAGGGTGGGCCACCCGCCTAGAAGCTGTCTCATAAATGACTTGGCCCAGAAGACGGGATTGCTTCAGGGGCTGAAGCCCCGATTCTCCATGGCGGTTGATGTCGCGGCTGAAGCCGCGACCCCCTAAAGACCATTTACGAGATGGGTTCTAGTGGCCCTTTCCGGGGGCCCGGAATCTGCGATCGGCAACATCACTCAGGACGCCCAGAGGCGCGTGCGGGGCATCTGTGAAGGCAGTGGCGAGTGGCTAGCCCGGACAGAGAGAGCCGGCAAGATGCCGGCGCTACGAAAGAGGGCAAGCCGGGGTTTTAAATCGCTACCACTGCAGCTCCATCCCGTCCGAGGCCATCATGCATTCGAACTTCATTCCATTCGTCTTCATGTGGTCCCAGCAGGCGGCCAGGATATTGTCCAGCGCGATGTCGTCGTGCATGGGGTCGTGGTGGTAGAGGCACATTCGCTTGACGCCGGCGGCGTGGGCGGAGTTGACCGCGTCCTTCCAGGTGGAATGGCCCCAGCCGCGCTTCCGGACATATTCCTCCTCGGTGTACTGCGCCTCGCGGATGTAGAGATCGGCGCCGCGCGCGAAATCGTCCACCTCGCGGTCCAGCCGCTGGTTCAGTTCGTTGTCGCCGGAAAGCCGGCAGTACGGTTCGTGGTCAGTGAGATAGACTAGCGATTTTCCTCCCGCCTCGAACCGGAATCCCACGGCCAGCCCCGGATGATTCAGGCCGAAATGCGTCACGTGGATATCGTCCAGATCGATCGGGCCTTCCAGTTCGTGGAACTCCAGGCGGCTCTGCAGGTCGCCCAGCTCGACGGGGAAATAACTTCCATCCATCTGCCCGGTAAACACCTTTTCCAGGCTCTTGTCCGATCCGCGCAGGCTGTAAATGCGGACGTGGTCGCCGGTCTGATAGAGGGGCTGGAAGAACGGGAAGCCCTGGATGTGGTCCCAGTGCGAATGGCTGACGAACATGTCCAGACTGAAGGGCTTCTCTCCGAACTCGCGCGCCAGCGAAATCCCCATCTCGCGCGCGCCCGTGCCGCAGTCGAGCATGATGATCCGCTTTCCGCAGCGCACCTCGACGCAGGAGGTATTGCCGCCGTACCGTAGCGTCTTCGGCCCCGGCGTGGCGATGGAGCCGCGCGTTCCCCAGAAGCGCAGCAGAAACGTGAACGGGCTCGCCGCGGCTTCCGCAGAAAGCGCGTCCACGGCTTCAAACCCCTCGCACACCCTTTCCAGCAGCTCTTCCATGGGGTAAGGCTTCACCAGATAGGCGTTCGCGCCCATTTCCATGGCCTTGCGGATGTCCACCGGATAGCGCTTGGCGGACGCGGCGATGATGTAGGTGTCGCGCAGCGCGGGATCGGCGCGGATCTGCTGGCAGACAGCGAAGCCGTGCACCTTCGGCATCATCAGGTCCAGCAGGATCACCAGGGGACGCTCGGCGCGGAGGACCTTCAGCCCGGCTTCTCCATCCGGCGCTTCGAGCACTTCGTAGCCGGCCAGTTGGAGGCGCATCTGCGCCAGGCGGCGCAGATCCGCGTCATCATCGATCAGCAGGATTCGCCGGGGCATGGGTCGGGATGCGGATTCTCTCACGGCAGGAAAGCGGATGCCAGAGCCGAAGCGTTGCCCTCGGTCAGGGTCAGCATCCCGGTCGGACGCTGAGATGATTGCAGGGGGGCGTATCGGCATAGTAGGCTCTCGGGATGCCGAGGGCTGGAATTCACAGATCTCGCCGGCCTGTGAAAGGGCTCGGGAAGAAGAGGCGCAAGATGGCATCGAACAACGACCCCCAGGGCGCGGCCACACACGCGGAAGAGCCGCGCGAGGGCCAGAACGTCGACAAGATTCGCGACATCCTGTTTGGCGCGCAGATGCGCGATTACGACAAGCGCTTCGCGCGCCTGGAAGACCGGCTGATGAAGGACGCGGAGGCGCTCCGCGAGGAGATGCGCAAGCGGCTGGACGCGCTCGAATCCTTCGTGAAGCAGGAGGCGGAGGCGCTGGGCCAGCGGCTGAAAACGGAAAAGAGCGAGCGCGGCGAGGCGGTGAAGGACTTGGGCCGGGAACTGCGCGACACCGGGAAAGCCATCGAGAAGAAAATCGCGCAGCTCGACGACGACTTCAACGCCGGCCAGGGCGAGCTGCGCGCCAAGATCCTGGAGCAGTTCAAATCGCTCTCCACGGAGATCAAGGAATCGCACCGGGCCCTTACCACGGCGCTGAATCAGGAGGCGCAATCGCTGCGCGGCGACCTGACCGACCGCGTGGCGCTGGCGGATCTCTTCTCGGAAGTGTCCATGCGCCTGAAGAAGGAATTCGAGCTGCCGGAGAAGTAGGGCGGGGGCCAGAGGGCGGACACCTTGGTCCGCCCCTACGGGGATGGACACGGTCCCGCAGCCGTCGGACGTTCCTGCGGGCGCACTTTCTGCGGACCCGGGCCGGAATTCTCGGAGCGCAGGCTAAAAGCCCGCGCTACCTAGCCGCCGTAATCATATCGATGCCTGACTCCGCCGCACGTCACGACCCCGACGAACCCCGCGAGCCCGCTCCCGCGGAAGACGAGCAGGCCCTGGCCGAGTTGCGCGACATCCTGTTCCACGCCGAGCGGGACGAGTTGCTGGCGCTCCGCGAGCGGGTGCACGATCCGGCGCTGCGCGCGCGCGACGTGGGCGAGGTGCTGTCCGACGCCGTGGAGCTTCGCGCCGCGGAAGGCCCGGACGAATCGCTGACCGACGCCCTGCGCCCCACGGTCGAGCGGACGCTAAAGGAATCAGTGCAGCGCGACCCGCAAGTGATCGCGGATGCGCTGTTTCCCGCCATGGGCCCGGCCATCCGCCGGGCCATCACGGAATATTTCCGTCAACTGGTGCAGTCTTTCGACCAGGCCATGCAGCACAGCTTTTCGATTCAGGGCATCCGCTGGCGGATCGAGGCGCTGCGCACGGGCAAATCGTTCAGCGAAGTGGTGCTGCTGCACAGCCTGGTGTACCGCGTGGAACAGGTGTTTCTGATTCACCGGGAATCGAGCCTGATCCTCCAACACCTGATCGCGCCGGAGGTGGCCACGCACGATTCCGACATGGTTTCCGGGATGTACACGGCGGTCAAGGATTACATGAGCGATTCCTTCGGCGCCGGGGAAAACGAGAAGCTGGAGGGCGAAGCCCTGGAAGCGAAACTCGGCGACAACTGGCTGTGGGCGGAGATCGGCCCGCGCGCCGCGCTGGCGGTGATCAGCCGGGGGCAGCCGCCGCAGAGCCTGCATCGCAAATTGAACGAAGTGCTCGAATACGTTCATGCCGCGTTCGGGCCGAAGCTGGAGAAGTTCACTGGAGACTCGTCGCCGTTCGAAGCGGCCCGCGACCATCTGGCCGCGTGTTTTGTGTCCCAGCGGCGCGAGCACGCCATGCCGCCCCCGCGGCCGTATTTCGTGTACTCGCTGGTGACCGTGCTGGCGCTGTTTGCCGCCTGGCGGGTTTTTCTGGGCGTCGAAGATTGGCGCTGGGGACGGTTCGTGGACGGGCTGCGGGAGCAGCCGGGCTACACGATCACTTCATTCGAGCGGGGCTGGTTCAAGCGCTACTACGAAATCCGCGGGATGCGCGACCCGCAGGCGCAGGACCCGTTCGCGCTCCTCGAGAAACAAGGTCTGGAGCCCGCGCTGGCGGAATTCCAGTTGAGCCCGTACTACTCGCTGGACGACGCGCTGGTGGGGAAGCGCGCGGTGGCGCTGCTCGGCCCGCCGCCGGGCGTGACGCTCACTGTGGAAAGCGGGGTGCTCCGCGCGCGGGGCGAGGCACCGGCGGAGTGGGCGCGCGCACTCGAGTCCCGGGCCGTGTTGATCGCCGGCGTCAAGCGTGTGGACGCCTCCGGTTTGCTGCTCCCGGGCCAGAGCGATTTCGTTCGTCAGCGCGGGCAGCTCTCCGGCGACCGGATTCTCTTCAGCGACGGCTCGGCGGACATACGGCCGGACCAGCGGCCCGCGTTGGAGGCCGTGGGGGAACACCTGAAGACGCTGGACAAGCTGGCCCAGGAAATGGCCGAGGAACTCTCCGTGGAAGTTGTGGGCCACACGGACAGCACCGGGCCGGACGTCACGAACAAGCGACTGAGCCAGTACCGCGCCGCGCGCGTTCTGCAGGCGCTGGTGCGCGGCGGGCTGCGCGCGGAAATCCTGCACGCGCTGGGGACGGGCGCGAGCGAGCCGCTGGCCGGGGAAGGCAGCGAAGCGGAGCGGCAAATCAACCGCTGCGTCACTTTTCGCGTCCTTCGCCCGACGCCGGGCGCTCAACCCTGAGGCGATATGCCGCCTATTCGGAAAAAAGTCTGCATGCTCGGCTCGTTTTCGGTGGGAAAGACGAGTCTTGTGCGGCGTTACGTCGAGAGCCTTTTCTCCGACAAGTACCACACCACCGTGGGCGTGAAGGTGGACAAGAAAACCATCCACGTGGGCGACGACGAATTGATGCTGATGCTCTGGGACATTTACGGCGAAGATGACTTCCAGAAACTGCGGCGGTCGGATCTGAATGGCACCTCGGGTTATCTGCTGGTGGCCGATGGCACGCGGCGCGCCACGCTGGAAAAAGCGCTCGAGCTGCACGAACGCGTCCAGGGAGCCCTCGGCACAACGCCGGCGGTGCTGGTGGTGAACAAATTCGACCTGGCCGCGGACTGGGAAGTCACGCCGGAGATGGAGCAGGACCTGCACGGCCGCGGCTGGGAGCCGGTGCACAGCAGCGCGAAGACGGGCGAGGGAGTGGAGGAGGCGTTCCTGGCCCTGGCTCGCGCCATGCTCGGGCAGAAGTCATGAAAGAAGCGCCCCTCCACGAGACGCTGCTCGCGCGGCTGGGCTACGCCGTGTTCGAAGACGCGGGCGGAGGCGCGCTCGCGCCGGTGGGTCCGCCGCCGGAATGGTTTGTGCGCGCATTCGGCGCGGCGGCCACGGCCGTCGGCCGCTTTGTCCCGGCAGATGCTTCGCCATTTCTCGAAAATTTTCTGGCGGAAGCCGAACGGGTGTGGGCGGGAGGCGGGACGGGTCGCGCGGAGTCCGGCGCGTGGGTCGAGCGCGGCGCCGATGGCGCGGAAGTGGCGTTGGAGGCGGAGGCGCTCGTGCTCCAGGGGCGGCGCATCCTGTTCGTCGTGAACCAGCAGCAGCGGTTCGACGAGACCAGCCGGATGCTGCAGATCGCGCGGGTGGACAAACTGGCGCACGAACGCCTGCTGCGTGAAATTCAGGCCAAGGAAATCCTGCTGCATTGCATCGTGCACGACCTCTCGCAGCCGCTCACCGCCCTGCGCGGATGCCTCTCTTTGCTCACCATGGGGCTGCCGCCGGATAAACTCAAGGAAGTGGTGGAGATCGCGGACCGGCAGACGCACCGCCAGGAAGAAATGATCCGCGACGTCCTGAAGGCGTTTTCCAGCGAGATGGCCGTGCTGCAAGCGGCGGCAGCCGGCTCGGGACACACCGTGGACCTGGCGCAGGGCGCACGCGAGGTGGTGAGCGAGTACGCGGCGGCGTTCGCAAGCCAGGGCGCGGCGCTGGCGCTCCACCCGCGGCTCGAGGCCCAGCCCGGGACGAGCGGCGAATGGCGCGCCGCGGGCGAGCCGGAACGGTTGCGACGCATCTTTACGAACTATCTGGAAAATGCGCTGCGCTATAGCCCCGCAGGCTCGGTGGTGACCGTGGGTGTGGAAGAGGACGGCGCGTTTCTGCGCGCGTTTGTGGACGATCAGGGGCCGGGCCTGCCGGAGGGAGTGACCGCCGCGAACCTGTTTCGCCTGTTCGGGAAAGGAAAAGGGAGCACAGGGAAGGCGGGGCTGGGACTGTATTTCTGCAAAATAACGGCGGAGCGCTGGGGCGGAAGTGTGGGTTGCCGGAATCGCGCCGAGGGCGGGACGCGATTCTGGTTCAGCCTGCCGCGCGCGCAGGGTGCAGCGACGCAGGCGGCGCGGCGCGAAGATGAGGCTGCTATGCCCCAATCGCCGGACGGTTCTGAGGAGGCCTTGCGACAGGCGGAACGGAGGCTGCGAATCCTGCTCGCGGACGACGTCGAGATAAACCGGCTTATGGCCGCGGAGCTGCTCGAACGCCGCGGGCACGAAGTCGTGTCCGTGAGCAACGGGCGCGCCGCGGTGGCCGCCGCGCGCGAGCGCCCTTTTGACGTTGCCCTTCTGGATGTGCAGATGCCGGGCATGGACGGCCTGGAGGCGGCGCGGGCGATCCGCGCGGGGGAGCTCGCGCAGGGAAGAAAACTGGCCATCCTCGCGTTCACGGCCAACGATCTGCCCGAGGATCGCGAGCAGATCCGGCTGGCGGGCATGGACGGCCATGTCGTCAAGCCGTTCGACCGCGAGACGTTGTATCGCGCGGTGGAATCGGCGGCGGGCAGCGCTCCGGCGCGCACTGCTGAGCGCAGTGCTGAGCGCAGTGCTGGGCAAAGTCCGGAGGTCGAGGCCGGTGCGAGCGCAGAGGGCGAGCCTCCTCCTCCGGCGGCGCTCACGGAAGATTCGATTGTGGCGCGCTTCGGCGGCGACCCGCGGCTCGCGGCACAGCTCGCGCGCATGTTTCTGAAGGATTCGCCGCGCCTGCTGAGCGCGGTCCGCCGAGCCGCGGCGCGCGGCGCCGGGCCGGAACTGGCCCGCGCGGCGCATGCACTCAAAGGAGCCGTAGGACACTTCGGGGCGCAGACGGCGCGACAGGCGGTCGCGCGGCTCGAGGATATGGGGAAACGTGAGGAGAGCAAAGGCATGCGAGAGGCGCTCGCCGAGTTGAGCGCGGCTGTGGAGGCGCTGCGCGGGGAGTTGTCGCGTCTGGCCGGGGGAAAACGCGCGGGTGTGCGCGCGGGCGCCAAAGAGCGGAAGCCCGCCAAGGCAAAGGCGCGGAGAAAACGCCGAGCAGGGTAGGGGGGAGCGATGAAGACCATCCTGGTTGCCGATGACGACCGCATCTTGCGGACGTTTGTGCGTACGCTGCTGAAAAAGAAGAAGTACGCGGTGACCACCGCGGTGGATGGCCAGGCCGCACTCGCGCTGATGAAAAAGAAAAAATTCGACCTCGTGCTGCTGGATCTGTGGATGCCGCGGATGAACGGTTTCGAGGTGCTGGCGCTGGTGCGGCAACAGCCCCGGCCGCCGCGCGTGGTGGTGATGACCTCGGACGAGACGCCGGAAGCGATGCTGCGCGCCGTGCGCGAGCAGGCCTATCGTTACCTGACCAAGCCGGTGGACCCGGAGGCGCTGCTGGAGGTGGTGGAAGACTCGCTCCAGGAACGGCCGCAGACCCCGCCCATCGAGGTGATTTCCGCGAAGCCCACCTGGGTGGAGCTGCTCGTGCCCTGCGATCTGGATTGCGCCCGGCGCATCCATGAGTTCCTGGACCACTTGAAGCTCGAGATTTCCCAGGAGGCGCGGGACAAGGTGAGCCAGGCTTTCCGCGAGCTGCTGACGAATGCGGTGGAGTGGGGTGGCAAGCTGGATCCCAACCGCAAGGTGCGCGTCTCGTTTGTGAGCACGCCGCGCATGCTCATCTATCGCATCGCCGACCCCGGCCCCGGATTCAAATTCGAGGGACTCACGCACGCCGCCGTGGGTTATGAGGGGAACGATCCCATGGCGCACATGGAAGAGCGGGAAAAGCAGGGACTGCGCCCCGGCGGGCTGGGGATTTTCATGACCCGCGAGCTGGTGGACGACCTGGTGTACAACGAGGCCCAGAATGAAGTGCTGTTTGTGAAATATTTGAGCTGAGCTCGCTTCCGCAAGAGCCGCGGGAAACCGCTCAGGGCGTGGTTTTGAGCAGGTGCCGCAGCGCCGCGGGAATCTTCCGCATGATGCGGGCGGCGTAGGCGGGGGCCTGGAGATCGTTCGCAGGCGCGCCGGTTTGCTCGCGGAGATAGGCGCGCGTGGGGAACATCAATCGCCAGGCGATGCCGCAGGCCGCGGGGCGTCCCAGAAACGCCGCGCCCAGGGCGACGGAAGCGCCGGCGGGCCCGTCCAGGGCGCGGGCGCGCGAGGCCGCCTCGGCGGCGTCCGCGCCGAGCGCGCGCCGCAGTAGCAGGTGGCCGATGGGATTGGGGCGAAGCGTGTGGAGCACGGCCGGAGGAACATGGGCGGGGGTGAATTCTTCCGCCCAGTGGAGCGCCAGTCCCACGCCGGGGCCCCAGGGCATGCGCTGCGCGGTAGCCGAAAACTTGTCCCAATCCACTGAGTCGCCTTCGCGCGCCAAAAATGTGGCTACATCGCAGAGATAACGCAGGCGCGCGAAGCGGTGTGTGATCTGGCTGGCGCACAGGTAGAGCAGCAGATTTTCGTTGGTCATGCCGTCGGCAAACACGCGCGCGGCCAGCGGGTCGCGACGCACGTAGGGCAGCAGGCGCTGGTGAAGATCGAGGTAGAACGCTGGTGACGCGCCGGTATCGCGGATGTACAGGAGTTCCTGAGCTCGCGCCAGGGACTCGATTCTGCCGGCGGTGTTGCGGCGATATCCGAGATCGGCCAACACAACATCCACGCGAGGGAGGTTTGCTGGTTCAATGAGAATATCGAGATCGGAAATCTGGCGCACGCCGATGTCCGCGTAGAGGCGCTCGCTGAGACTCGGACCTTTGAGCGGCCAGTGGCGCAGACCGGCGGCGGCGAGCGCGGCGGAGAGGCGCGACTCCTCCGCGGCCAGCCGGAGGTTGCGGAGGCTATTGGCGCTGTAAATTGTTTCCAGGCGCTCGCGGTGGATGACGGGGAGTGCGAGATGCCTGCTGCGGACAGCAAGGAGCGGGGCGACACCCTGCTGGATGGCGAAGGGAATCAGCGCGTCCCAATCGGCGGGTTCGGCCGAAGGCGCGGTGGGACGAGAAACAGGCCTTGCGCCGGGGCGCGTGGGCGCCAGGCAGAGAGACAGGAGTTGCCGGGCGAGATCGCGCTCGTGGTCGGACATCAAGCAGCAGTTTGGCGGAGCGGAGCGATCTGAATCAAGCCGATTCCGCGGTGGCCCGCCGGCGGGAACGCCGCGAGTCCGGTCTCGGCAATGCCGGAGGGAAAACTGGTGAGGCCCCTGGCCAGCATATTCGCGCTGGGGACGCCGGTGCGGTAGAACGATTTCTCGCAGTCGGCTGAGGAGGGACCGCGCATGTTTCCCTCCGTCCAGGCCAGGCCGGGACAACGGGTGCAGGTGCCCAAATGCGCGCAGCTCGAACAGACCGGCAAGTCGCCCGTGCGAATGGATCGCACCTCCAGAAGTTGCGGCGAGTGGCGCCAAATGTCCAGAAAGTTTTGCGCGCGGACGTTGCCCGAGGGCAGCGGAAACTGCACGCACGGAAACACGTCGCCGTATGGCGAAATGTAGCAGGACGAATGGCCGGCGCTGCACGGGGCAGCGTTGCGCTCGTCGTCGCCCACGGGCGGAGGCGGCGCGCAAAAGGCCTCGGGGTCGCCCACGAGATCTTTGTCCTGGAACAGGTTGTGCAGCTCGGAGCCATCGATGCGCAGGTCCAGCACGGAGCGATCTCCGTCCATCATGGGCGTGACCGTGGGATCGGCGGAATAGGTGGCGCCGAGCTCGCGGGCCATCGCGGCGACGGCTTGGCGGTCGGCGAGGTTCGAGCGCATCATCACGTTGGCCACGGCCACTTTCAGCCCGGCGGCGCGGAGGGCGCGGATTCCCTCGATGGTGCGGCGGAGCGAGCCGGGCAGTTTGGTGACGGCGTCGTGGATTTCGGGCCGGTGCGAATAGACGCTCACCTGCATCTGTTCGACGCCCAGGGCGCGCAGGCGCTGCGCCTCCGCCGTGCGCACCAGCACGGCGTTCGTTTTCACCTTTACGTTGAACAGCAGGGCGCGGGCGCGGGCCACGATGTCGAAGAAGTCGCGGCGCAGCATCGGCTCGCCGCCGCTAAGGATGAGGAAAAGGACGCCGGCATCGGCGAGCTGGGCCAACACGCCGGAGATTTCCTCGAACGACATTTCCCCTTTGTCGTCGTGGTCCAGGTAGCAGTGCTCGCAGCGCTCGTTGCAACGGTAGGTGAGGTCCACGTGCGCGGTCAGCGGGACACCGAGCGCTATGGCCTTCTGGATGAGTTCCCCCATCAGGCTCATCGCGGCTCTCCTGCGGCCGAAGCCGCGGCGGCACCGCCCTGCGAGGCTGCCGGCGACGCGATGGGCTGCGAGGCCACCAGAAGGATGCCGCGTTCGGCGAGAGCGCGGACAAAGTCCTCTGCGTCGCGCAGCGCCGTCTCCGCATCCACCGAATACGCGGGGCAGACGCGCTCCCGCACGATTTGGTCGAGCGGCGTGCGACCGTCGGCGGCCTGCCAGAGGACGGCGGCGACGTCGCTGAGCGTGAAGAGGGTGGAATCGACTGCGGACATGACCACCATTTCGTCGCCTAGGCGCCGGGCGGCCACGGCGGTGCTCCGTGCGATGTAGGTTGGGTTCATGCGACCACCTCCCACACGCGGGCATCGGGCAGAAATTCCAGGCGATAAACGGGCACGCGGCGAGCGAGCTCGCAGACGGTGGAAAAAACATCCGCCACCAGACGCTTCTCCTGCGCGAAGAACAGCGTGTTGCGCATCAGGCGGCGAACGGCCTCGGCTTCCGGGACGCGCTCCAGGCGGTTCGAGTTGCCATGCTCGATCAGGTGGATGGCCGCGAGAGGCGCGGAGACGTCTTCCCCTTGGATGCCCAGTTCGCCGGAAAACGGTGTGCCGTAAACGCGAAACCCATCGTCTTCGCGCCGCAGGTAGGAAATTTCGTCGGTCAGGAGCTGGACGTCCGGCGGGGCCAGGCGCGCCATGGTGGTTTTTCCCGCGCCGGAGACTCCGGAGAACAGCACACCGCGCCCGCCGCGAATTCCCCCGGAAGCGTGCAGCAGCAGGCCTCCCGTCGGCGCCAGCAGCAGGGAATGCACGATCCGGAGGAGCGTGTCCACCGAATAGGGGTTGGGAGCGAAGGAGAGGCGGCCGCGGCGCGTGCGCAGGTCAAACGCGGCGCGGAAGTCGCCGCGGGAGATCTGCCAACTCCCCCGCTCGCAACAGACCTCCAGTTTCGGATCCGCGCCCCGGGGATCCGGCGCCGCTGAGTGCAGTTCGAATTCCATCTCTGCGCGGGATTCCGGACGGAGGAACGAGGAGTAACGCTCGGCGAGCAGCGCGCGAAACGCGGCGTCGGGCGCGCGCAGCCGGATGGGCAGGCCGCCGATCTCGATGGTCAGCGCGTCGCAGAGCGCATTCGCCTCTGCACTCTGTGTCGAGGTTTCGATGGGTGCGATCATGAGGTCAGCAGTGCGAACCTTAGAGACGATTGTGCGCGGCCACCAGGGCGCGCGCGGCCCACGGCGAACGCTGCACCAGACCTGCCAGCAGGCTCCGCACGGGCCCGAGCCGCGGCGGTGGAAGCCGGCGGCCCTTGCGTTCGACGCGCGACAGCCGGCCGAGCACTTCATTTTCGCCCACCGGGGGGTCGCAGGCAGCCAAAGCGTCGCCACGCGTGCGCAGCCGCGAGCCTCCCTCGACGGCCATCCTCTCCGCGACGCGATGGACAAAGCACCGGTCCTCGCGCAGAAAGAGCACGATGTCTCCCACAACGATTTCTGAAGGGGCACAGCGCCGGAACGTCAGCAGGTCGCCGGGAAACAACGACGGCAGCATGCTCGAGCCGTTGGCGCGCAAGCTGAGGCGCTCACCGCGCTTGAGGAGTTCGGCGGCCAGTTCGAGTCGGACCCGGTTCTGGGACAAGTGATCCATGTTCAGCGCGTACGCCGGCGCTAGGAGGCCAGCTTCACCGAGTTGCAAGACGCCGAAGTGCCGGCTATCTTGCCGCACACCAGGGCCATGGTTTCGAACACCTGCTCGTACCGGAACGAAGGCTTTTGGTAGGGCCTGCGCTGTTCGCCGGCCGTGCCGTCGCCGCTCGATTCCGTGGAAATGATTTCGTGATCGCTCATTGCAATGCCCCCTGCGTCCGTTTGACAGCGCAAAAGCCGCTTGCGGTCACCGTCCCGCCGCCGGAATTCGCCAGCCCCGCCGTGGCATCCGTGTAGGTGAATATTGTTGACGAAGGAACTGAGGTCACCACCTGCGTTCCGTTGTAGCCCGCCACACCCACGCCGGCAATGGTCACGCTCTCGCCTACACCAAACCCGTGTGCGGCCGTGGTCGTGATCGTGACGGTATTTGCTGCTTCCGTGGCTCCCCCAGGCGATGCAGCGATCGTGGACGTTGCGCAGGTGCCGGTGGCCAGCGTGGAGAAATAGATGCTGGATTCCTGACCCAACGTGCCCACATTGTCCACGATGATTCCACTCGTGCCTCCGGCCTCCGCTGCCGTTGCCGAGGTCGCGGTGGGCGGGGGAGTGGTGATGTTGACAGAGGCGACTTCGCCCGTGGTCAGCAAGCCGAAGAAGAGCTGGTCCACGCCGTTGTTCTCGAATTCGGTAAGGGGAGAACACTGCTCGCCAACGTGGGCGGACAGGTTGATCTCCCTGGTCACGGAGGCGATGTGGCGGGCGGCGTTGAAACCCACCTGATAAAGACCCGGGGCGCCGGCCGCACGCGCGCCGCAGACGTAAAGAAACCACGTGGTGGAAGTGCCCGATGCGAAATAGGCGTTGTTAAACGCGCCCGCATGGACGTTGGCCCGGCCACTGCCTCCGAAGGTCTGCTTAAAGACGTTGCCGGCGGCAAAGCTGGAAGTGCTGGCCTGGGCCACGACGTTGTTGGCCCCATTATTCCCGCTGGCCACGTAGATCCAGTCGTTCACCGCGTCCACGATAGGGGCATCCGTAATTCCTCCGTCCGTCCCGCCGTTGCCGACCGTCAAAGGTGAACTGGTGATGGCTGCACCGGCAGGCGTGAACCCGTAGAGGTCGCCGTTCGAGCCGCCCACAAAGATGTTCCCGCCCGCACCCGTGGAGAAGTCCAAGACCGGCCCGGTCAGCTTGGGCGCCCCCGCGATTGTGATGGTGACGGTCGTCCCTGTTTCCTTGGCTCCGGCAGGGGATGGGGAGATGTTCACGGTGGCCGCGGAAGTGGTGCCGCTGTAGAGGTTGTTGACCGCGACGAGGTTGGCCTGGGTCGCGCTCCC
>Ga0209415_10013968_pt1 | contig 13154 bp, 10 predicted proteins | sample PeaSoiSIISIP2007_FD_187696 | JGI IMG/M metagenome (GOLD analysis project Ga0209415, IMG submission 187696) | Peat soil microbial communities from Weissenstadt, Germany - SII-SIP-2007 (SPAdes) (version 2) | ecosystem: Environmental > Terrestrial > Soil > Wetlands > Peat | place: Germany... | reverse complement strand
GTGGCCGCGATGATGCCGACCAACGCCGACGAGGCCGACCTCGCCGCCCAGTGCGTCGCCTGCCGCGCGCAGGCCGACGACGTACTGCGGTTGATCCGCCTGCATGACGGCGACACCAAGGTCGTCATGAAGCTGGACGCCCAGTACATCGCGATGGTGCGGACCTCGACTGCCGTCCGTCGGGAACTGCGGCAGGTGCAGGCGCTGCGGCACAAGCGGGAGGCGAACAGCGCGTCGCTGAGGGCGGACGAATCGACGCAGTATATCGCCGCGCGGTTGATGCAGCAGGCGCTGGAGGCGGGTCCGGTGCCGGCCGCGGGGGCCGGGCAAGCGGCGCCGGCCGCCGGTGCGGACCCGGCACGGGCCCCGGAGTCCGCGCCCGGCGCGCCGCCGCCGGCGCATGCTCTGGCCGCAGCGCCGCTGGCGGCGCCGGTCGCCAAAGCGCTGGTGTCTGGGCCGGTCGCCGCAGGTCCGCCGGCGCCCGCCGCGCCCGAGCCGGGCCAGGAGCCACTTCGGCCCCGCCGTATGGCGGCGCCCGTCGAGGCGGACGACCCGCCGCGCGACTTGGCCGACGAGGCCGACCGCTATGCCCTCGCCTATCCCCGTCGCGCCCGGGAGATCCGCCACTACGGCGGGCTGCCGCCCGACTGCGGCTTCGGGCCGCCCGACGACGAGGTGGTGCAGGCTGGGAGTCGGACCGGCTGTCGGCTCATGGCCGCCCAACCGGTCGGCAGCTCCGACTCCGCCCAGCCACACGGTCGCCCAAGCGGGAGGGGCAGGTTTGGCATCGCAACGCGCCCCCCAGCTTTCAACCTGCTGTAGGCTCACTTTTCCCCGCTCCGCTCAAATCTGCATGACAGGTCGCAGGCGGGCGATCTAGACTGCGCAGATGCAGCATCTCCGCACTTTCGGCCTGAGCTCGCTCCTGGCACTGTCGCTCCTGTCCGCCTGTGCCGCGGCGGACCCGCTGGCCAGCGACTCCCCGGCCGCCCAGCACGGGCGCTACGTCCCGTCCGGGGTCTTCGGCGACTACCTGGCCGGCAGCTTCGCGTCAGCGCAGTCGGACCCTAATGCCGCCACCGACGCCTTCCTGAGGGCGCTTGCCGCCAGTCCCGGCGATCCGGAACTGCTGCAACAGGCGTTCCTCGCCTCGGTCATGAGCGGCCGGTCGGAAGCAGTACAGCTCGCCCACCAACTGCCGAACAACCCGGTGGCCCAGCTTTTGCTCGGAGACGAGGACGCGCGGTCCGGCAACTGGGCGGCGGCCGAGCAACGCTTTCATGCGCTGCCGCGGCAGGGACTGACGCAGCTCCTGCAGCCGCTGCTGGTGGCGTGGGCGCAGGCCGGTGCCGGCCAGACGGATGCCGCCCTGATCACCTTGCGCCCGTTCGTCGCGGGGCAGCGCTTCCGTGGCATCTTCGCCCTGCATGCGGGGATGATCGCCGATCTCGGCGGCAACCAGACGGAAGCGGCGCAGTTCTACGCCATCGGCCAGGCCGAAATTCCGCAGATGAACCTGCGGCTGGCGCAGATCCTGGCAAGCTGGCAGGCCCGCTCCGGGCATCCTGCGGCAGCGCAGCGGACCCTCGCCACCCTGGCCGACGGCTCGCCCGACATGACGATCGCCCTGCCCGCACTGGAGTCGACCAGCGGCAGCCGTCCCGTCGCGCGGGCGACGGATGGGATCGCCGAGGCCTACCTGGCGCTCGGCGGCGCGTTGCGCGCCCAGGACTCGCACGACTACGCCATGGTAATGCTGCGGCTCGCGCTCGACCTGCGGCCGGGACTGACGGCAGCGCGGTTGCTGGCCGCCGACCTGCTGAGCACCGACCAGCATCAGGATGCCGCGCTGCAGATGCTGGCGTCGGTGCCGAGCAGTGATCCGCTCAGCGCGGTGATCCGCATGCGCCGGGTTGGCATCATGGTGCAGACAGGCCGAACGGACGAAGCCTTGCGGGAGCTGGATCGCATCGCCGCCAGCTATCCGGACAGTCCGCTACCGCCGATCCAGCGCGGCGACATCCTGCGGTCGAAGGAGCGCTACAGCGATGCAATCGCCGCCTACAGCAGCGGGATCGCGAAGCTCGGCCAGCCAGGGGCCGAGGACTGGCCGGTGTTCTATGACCGCGGCATCGCTTATCAGGGAGCGCACCAATGGCGCGACGCGGAGGCCGATTTCCGGCATGCGCTGCAACTGGCGCCGGACCAGCCCTTTGTGCTGAACTATCTGGGCTACTCCTGGGCGGACAAGGGCGAGCACCTCGCCGAGGCGCGGAAGATGATCCAGGAGGCGGCCGAGCGCCGCCCGAACGATGGCGCGATCGTCGACAGCCTCGGCTGGGTCATGCTGCGCCAGGGCAGCGTCGCGGAGGCGGTGCAACTGCTGGAGCGCGCGGTCGAGCTGGAGCCAGAGGATCCGACGATCAACGGCCATCTCGGCGACGCCTACTCGGCGGCCGGCCGTATGCTGGAGGCGCAGTATCAGTGGCGGCGGGCGCTGACGCTGAACCCCGGGCCAGAGGACATGGCGAAGCTGGAGGCCAAGCTGCAGACACCGCCGGCCACTTCCGTCGTCAGCGGCAGCCGGTAGCATCGGGCGAGGCCGGCTCCTGAGCGGCCCAAGGCTTCCGAACGAACCCGGGCTTGCGGGCGACACAACGACGCGGGCGTTCGCCCCGGCCAAGCTCAACCTATTCCTGCACGTCATCGGCCGCCGTCCAGACGGATACCACCTGCTTGACAGCCTCGTGGCCTTCGCCGATTGCGGCGATGTGCTGTGCGCCAGCGACGCGGGGGACCTGTCGCTGACCATTGCCGGCCCGTTTGCCGGCGGTCTGGCCGGGGAATCTGACAACCTCGTGCTGCGCGCCGCCGAGGCGCTGGCCGCGGAAGCCGGCATGCCGGCGCATGCCAAGCTGGTATTGGAAAAGCATCTGCCGGTGGCCTCTGGGATAGGCGGTGGCTCGGCCGACGCCGCGGCGACCCTGCGGTTGATGTGCCGACTGTGGCGCATCGCGCCCGATCCCGCCACGCTGGACCGGCTCGCGCTGCGGCTCGGCGCCGATGTGCCGGTCTGCCTGAGCAGCCGGCCGGCCCGCATGGGAGGGGTGGGCGAGAGGCTGGAACCAGCCCCGGCGTTGCCGCCATGCTCCGTGCTGCTGGTCAACCCGGGTATCGCGGTTGCGACCGCTGCGGTGTTCGGGGCACGCTCCGGTCCCTTCTCTACTCGGGCCAGCCTGCCGGCAGGCTGGCCGGACGTGGCGGCCATGGCCGCCGACCTCGCGGCGCTGGCCAATGACCTGGAAGCGCCAGCACGTGGCCTTTGTCCGGCAATCGGCGACGCCCTGGCGGCGATCGCGGCGCAGCCCGGCTGCCTGCTGGCACGAATGAGCGGTTCCGGCGCCACCTGTTTCGGCCTGTTCGCCGAACCGGCGGCGGTGGAGCACGCGGCTGGCGCGACGGCGCGGGCGGGCTGGTGGGTGTGGGCCGGCGGGCTGCGACGGAATTGATCACGCCGCCACCATGGCGCTTTACGCGCCGGGGCGCGCGGGCCTATTCACCGCCCGGGCCTATTTGGCACCACGGGCCGGATGGGGCGTCGCCAAGTGGTAAGGCAGCGGATTTTGATTCCGCCATCCGGAGGTTCGAATCCTCCCGCCCCAGCCAGCCGGATTGTTAACGGAATATCAAGCCCTTTGGCCGTATTCACGCGGGCCTATGTAGCGCCTCTGTGTAGCGACCGGACGCGGGCAGTGCCGCGGCGGCCGCTGCTACTGGCGCGCGCGAATTCCTATCGGACCTGGCCAAGGTGCTCGGCCGCCGGAAGGTCGTCGGCCTGTCGATGGCGGGCGAGATCGGGTTCGTAATTGGTTCGGCCAGGACCGGCAATTGTTGGGGATTCCTCTGACCTTTGGATATTCCGGCCTCCTGGCCCGCACCGGGGCAATGCAAATCCTGAACGCGACAGTCTACACCGCATTGGTCGGCCCGCCCAGGTCAGATATAGATTTGCTTTGGGAATAGGTTACGTCGCCTCAAATAGCGCGTGCCGCGTCCTAATAATGGCGCCATGGCGTAGAGAGCCCATCCGCCGGCATCCAGGAATGGGCGCCATGCGGCACCTGAGAACCTCAGCGGATAACCAAGCTGCCGCAGATCCCGATGCAGACAGGCTTCAATAGCGAAGCATTCGAGCGCCGATAGCCTGGTTTTCCAACGCCCGATCGCGTCGCGCGACATTGGTTGGCCCAGCTTGGGATGGATCGATCTCTCGCGCTCAGGCACCAAGGCCGTGCGCTCCCGCCAGTCGAGCATTGCCGGCTCAAACCGCTCGTCAAGGAAGGCACAGATCTGGCGCGTTGTCCCTTCAGGGTCGGCAACCAGTTCCTCGTACTTGACCTCGAGTATCTGATGCCAATGCGGGCCGTTCACGTACGTCCTGCGGGTTTGCATCACCGTGGTCCACTCGAATCCAGGCCGCTCATAGTATCGATCGTAGCCGAGATCGATCCACGACATGGCCACATCGTGACCATCGCGTATGAGGTGGATGAACTTGGCGCCTGGGTAGAGCTTGGCTAACTGCGGCAAAATCTGGAAATATACTGGTGTCTTATCGCCAAATCGCGACTTGCCAGCGATCTCCAGATGCCGCTGGTATACGAGCCCGACGATATCGGCGAGGCTTGGTTCGGGCAGCGCCGCCGCCCAGCGACGCAACTCGTCAGCCGCAATTCCCATGTCGGGCCAGCGGTAGCCCGTAGTTATGATGTCGATGGCCCGTGCCACCTGGACCGGCGTTAGCGCGTCCTGAAGTGGCAGCTCCGCCACCAGTTCTCGAACAAACCATGTCTCGGGCGGGATGTGTACGCGCGAGTGGCCAGCCAGGATCAGCCGCAGCAACGTGGTCCCCGAGCGGCCGGCACCGACGATGAAGAAGGGTGTATTCTTGACCAACCGCGGGGCACTCGTGCTATGAGGATCGGGACACGCTGTAGTGATGCGAAGAATACAGGTCGCCGGCTGATGTGACAATGGAGCGAAGATTGCCTTATGCGATGCCACATGGTGATCGGCGAACCGTCGGCGGGGGTCCGGATTGCGGCCTGCATATTGCTGTACTCATGTCACGTCACCGAAACCGCCGGCTGCTACCGTACCCTATGCAAAGCCTTGCACATGGCTGCCGCCTGCCCTGGCAATTGCCAACGAGCGTGCCATGGAGCGTCGGATGGCCACGGCGTTCTACCGCTGGGGCCCTCTTTGGTTCATTCATTGGCTGCGCAACCGGTCGGTGCTGACCGTTCTCATGTTCCACCGCGTGCTGCTTCCGCGCGACTCCCGATTTGCCTGCGGCAATCCGGTCTACACGGTTACCGACAGAACCGGCAGCAGGTTGGACGGGCTCGCTTTGGCATGTCCCTGGTGACAACCTCCGATCGGGTGCGCAATAACGATATGGGCGTCAGATCGCGGAATGCTTGGGCCCAACAGGCTAATGCACCGGCGATCGCCATCAGCAAGTCGAGAGTCGCGCCGGTATGATCGATCGCGAGAGTCCAATCTTTATCGTCGGCTGCAGCCGCTCGGGAACGACGTTACTCCGGCTCATCTTGGCGGGTCATTCCCGTATCTGCATTCCGGCCGAAACCGGATTTCTGCTCCCGCTGGTTCACAGCCTGCCACTGGATCGGCCGCTGTCGAGCGAGGAGGCGGATCAAGCGCTGCACCTGATCACAGGACATCCGAGATGGCCCGACCTGAAGCTTCGGGCCGAAACGCTGCATGGAACCGTCGCTGCTATCAGCCATCCCAGGTTGCGCGATATCATCGACGCAGTGTTTGGGCTGGTTTCGCAGGCAGCAGGCAAGCCTCGATGGGGTGACAAGACCCCGCAGTACATCGAGATCGTACCGCAGTTGTCGGAACTCTATCCCGGTGCCCGGTTCATCCACCTGATCAGGGATGGCCGGGACGTGGCAATGTCGTTCAAGCGTTCAGGATTTCATGAGCGCTGGTATCATGGCAAGGAATATGACTGGACGCAGGCGTTGCGGCTGGCTTCCCAATACCGGTCGAGCAAGTTGTCAGACCAGTTTCTGGAGATGAAATATGAGGACCTTGTTTCAGATTTGGAAAATAATCTCCGGCGGCTTTGTCAGTTCCTGGGGGAATCGTTCGAACCCGGCATGCTGGGCTGGAAGTCCACTATCGAGCAGCAGATCCCGGAGCGGGGACTTGGCATCCATCACGCGCTTCGCCGCGATCCATCGTCCGACGACATAGGGCGGTGGAGCCAGGATTTGAACTGGATGGAGATCCTGGCCGTCGAATCCTTTCTTGGGTCCGACCTTACGGAAATGGGGTATCCGCTGCGGTTTGCGGGTTCGGCCTGGAAGCCGGTGCTGTGGCTCACCCGGCAGGGACTGCGGTCTGCACGACCGCTGCTGGATCGATTTTGGCGATTGCGCATCGGCCGTGTACTCTAGGTATTAATGCAATGCTCATAAAGACAAGCCATAGAGTCCTGGTAACTTCATTGGCCGCTGTCGTGACCGTGTCCAGCACAGCGTATTTCGTCGGAAGGCACGTTGTGGGGCTCGAACAGGCGGCGTTGTACTACATGACAGTGCTTGGCGCCCTCCTCGCCGCAGCAGGTGGAGTCGCGTATATCTGGCAACAAGTCCTCACAAACACCAAGATAAGAGCAGTCCGACAGTTCGCGTTGGGACCGTTGCCGCCTATCCCAGTTTACAACCTTTTCGACCTCGGGGTGGTTGACCTGGATCAGGATCGCCGGCTTGACTTGTTCACCGCCAATCACGATTTCGGCCAGTCGTATCTGGTTTCCCGGGACGATGGATCGTATCGCGATGTGCAGACATCGTGGCGGCTCGACCAGGACAACGATTTTCCTGGGATGGAGGACGAGCTGTCGGATCATTCGGTCAGCTCGCCCGGCCTTTATATCTTTTTTCGGCGCCGTGGGCTGGTCATTCGTCAGACGCAGCCGGCGGGTGCGGCCCCGGCCGACGGCACCGTGCGGATTATTGGTGATATTGCCATTCGGAGCGCAGTGCACGCCACCGTTATGCTGAAGCGCGCGGCACTGATGGACAGCCGCATCGCGGTAAACGAGGCGAAATTCCATATCGCTGGCAATGGGTCCATCGATCTGTTCGTCGAGGTGATCGGCACGCCAATCCGCTTCGAACTGGATGCGGTTATTCCCTTGGAGATGGTGCATGTCGGGCGTGGCAATCGCCATCCGGCCAGCCACTCCTTTACCGTGTTCCGCCGCGACCGGCATGGACACGCCTGGGCCGATATCAACGGCGACGGCGAGCTGGACGTGTATATCGGGCGCGGAGGATTCCGCGGCGAACTCGACGTGGTTCGGCACCTGGCCGGCCCGGACTTCGATCTGGAGATCGAAGACGAGATGCTGATGAACGACGGCAGCCGCTTCCATGATTGCGCGGACCAGTTGGGATTCAACAAGCGGGACTGCCGGACGCGCGGCGCCGCCTGGGTGGATGTCACGAACAGCGGCCGCTTGAGCCTGTATGTCACCTGCTTGGCCACCAGAAACCAGCTCTATGTGCGGGACGCGTCAGAGACGTTTGTCGATGTCGCCGCTCAGGCGGGGCTGGATATATCGGGCAGCTTTGCCTTTGTCTGGGTCGACCTGGACCAGAACGGCTGGATGGACCTGGTGATCGACGAGAGAGATGCCATCAGTGTGTACTACAACGAGGGTGGCTTGAAATTCCGCAAAGTTACTGTCGCACAAAAACCACAGCGGTTCGAAGCCAAGCTGTCGGTGGCCGATTTCGACAACAGCGGTTATCCGAGCATCGTCGCTGCCACCCCAGATGGTTTGATGCTATTGATTAACAAAGGTGGTGTCCTGCATCTGGACGATCATCGGGCGCGAGGCCTGCCGCCGGATGGATTCAGCGCTCACTGGGTCGATTACGACAACGACGGACTGATGGACCTTTTCGTCGTGCCGCATGGCCTGTATCGACAGTCGGAGGATGGCCGGTTCCATCTGGTGCCCGACATCCAGATCATCCGACCCTCACAAACGGTACAGTCCCTGGTCCAGTGGTACGACGCCGACAATAGCGGCTTTCGTGACGCGATCGTGGCGGTCCGTCGGCCATTGCTGGGACGGGTGCGCGGATTGATCGATGGCTGGCAATGGGTGCGGTCCCACTGGGTTACACCTGACGCACTGCCGCAGCTTGGCGACGACGCCGGCAGTGAAGGTGACGGATACGAATACTACCTGCCGACGATCCACGGGAGGTGGTCCGCGGCCCTGCTGAAGAACCTTGGCAACGCGAACAATTGGCTGGAGGTCATACTGCATGGCAACCGAGGCAATCCGCAAGCCATCGGCGCAACGGTCATGCTCGAGACCGGCACGCGCCGTCAGACCCAGGGCGTGGGGTGGGCCGACGGGGCCATGTATTCGCAGGGGCATTACCGGCTGTATTTTGGCGTGGGGAAGGCAGCAACGATCGATCGCCTCCGGGTGCGCTGGCCGTTGGGTGCGATACAGGAGCTGGCAAACGTAGCGGTTAACCGCATCCTGGAGCTGAACGAGGTCTGATATACAAAGCGTCCCCGCCGGATTCGCATGAGAGTGACGGAAGGTGCAGACGATCTCTTTAGAGGCCCAAGCCATTGCCAGCCCGACGAGCCGCTCCCTCGGCTGCGACGTGATGCGGCCGTCTGAGCTGGGCTGTGCGGAACTGACCGTTTGGCGCGAGCTGTTGGCAGCTGAGCCGTCACTGCAACGTGCCTTCTTCTCCCCCAGCTTCGCACTCGCCTGCGAACGGGCTCACGGTCGCGCCTATGTCGCCATCTTGCACGAGGGTGGGCGAATAAGCGGATTTCTTCCCTTTCAGTTCAAGGATGCATGGCATGAGCGGATCGCCCTGGCTGAGCGGATCGGCGGCAGCCTTTCCGATGCCGCCGGGCTTATCGCGCGCTCGGGCCTGACCATCGGTGCCGATCACCTGATGCGGCTCTGCCGCATTGCTGTGCTCAGCATTACACACCTCATGGAGGGACAGGAGCAATTCGGCCTCGACGCCGAATGGACGCAGGTGGGTTACGTGAGCGATATCCGTGCGGGCGGCGATGCCTTCCTTGATGGGCTGCTACAGCGTGACCGGGGCCTGGTGCGCGATACCGAGCGGTGCCTGCGCCGGGCGGAGCAGAAATACGGCCCGCTGCGCCTGGTCAGACCGCAGCCGGTGCCTCCGGACATGATTGCCAGTGTCATAAGCGCCAAGCGGCGGCAATACGAGCGAACGAAGGTGCCGGATCCATTTGTCAGATCCGGTCCTATGCGCCTGATCGAGACGCTGAACGAGGCACCTGTGCCGGACTGTCGCCTTGTCTTGAGCAGGCTGGAAGCCGGTGAAAGCGTCCTCGCCGAACACCTGGGCATACAGTATAACGACGTTCTGAGCTATTGGTTTCCCGTGTATGATCCGGAAGCGCGGAGTGTGTCGCCGGGCCGGTTGGTGCTCTGGTACATTATCCAGCATGCATCCGAGGATGGTATCGGCCTGATCGACTATGGCGAGGGCGACGCGCAGTATAAGCGACAATTCGGGACAGGTACAATCCGCTTTGGTCGGGCCGTATGGTCGGCGGGAAATGCCCGAGCGCTTGCGGCGCGCATCTGCCAATCCATGGAATGGCGGCTGCAAGCCCGCCTTCGAAGCATGCGGAAGTGATCGGATGGAGCTGACACTCCACGCGGCTTCGGAAGGGCTGATTGCCATGGCCTGATTCGGCTGCATTCCCGGACGGTCGCCTGGCGCGATGGCCACAAGCCGCATTTCACGTCGGATCGGTTGCATCGGGGCGCGGAATTTGAGCAAAGCGTATTGCTCCCTACGGCTACGACATCTATGTCGAGGAGTCAGGATGGTGATACATGGATGCTGCCCGGGTTACCAACCGTTCGAGAGCCTGCGATCGCTGTCCAGCGTCGTGCTGCCAACGCGGTGGCTGAAGCGGCAGGTCGGGATCGAGCGGTAATGAGCCCACCGGCCACGCTGCGTGCCGTGGCTCGCTCGCTCGCTTCCGCCAGCGGGGCGCTGGCGCTGCGCCATCGCTGGTGTAATCGCGGCACCCTGACCGTGCTGATGTTTCACCGCGTGGTCGTTCCCGGTACGCCCTCGGCGCGCCGCGCAGACACGTGTTATGCCCTCACCGCGCCGGTGTTTGCCGCCTGCCTGCGTTTCATCACCCGTCATTACAACGTAGTCGGGCTGGCTGACGTGCTGGCCAGCCGCGCCGGCGGCCCGAAGCTGCCGCCGCGGGCGCTACTGATCACCTTCGATGACGGTTGGGCCGACAACCTGACCGTCGCTTTGCCGCTACTACGCGCCGCCCACCTGCCGGCGCTGCTGTTCGTCGCCACCGATCCAGTAGCCGATCCGACGCCGTGGTGGTGGCAGGAGGTGCTGATGCGGGTACTGCGCGAGGGCCGTGCCGGTTTCACCGAACTGTGGGCGGCGTCGGGGAGTCCGCCGCCCGCGGAGCCGCCCGCAGGAGAGCGTGAACTGCGATTGCTGCTGCACTACGACGCGCTCTCCCCCGAGCAGCGGGCAGCGGCGCTGGCACCTTGGCGGGACGCCGACATTGCCGCCGAAGGCCGCCATATGATCACGCCTGCCGACCTCGCTGCGCTCTGCGCCGGCGGCATGGCGATCGGCGCGCATGGCGCGGCGCACCTGCCGATGTCGCAGTTGCCTGACCCGGCGTCCGACATCGCCCGCGCTCGTTCTGCTCTGGCTGATTGGCTGGCGGATGGCACCCCGTCCACCTTCTCCTTCCCGCATGGCCGCTACAACCCCGCCGCCCTTGCCGCCGCCTGGGCAGGCGGGTTCAGGCTCGTCTTTACCAGCGATGCCTGCCTGAACGCAGCGTCGCAGGGGCGGCCGGAGGCGGCATTGCTCGGCCGCATCTCGGTGGATGGCGGTGCCATTACCGACGCTGCCGGCCGCTTCGCCCCGGCGCGGATGGCGACGTGGCTGTTTCACCGGCCGATCCGCCGGCTCGCTGAAGGCCTTGGTTAGTCGGGCAATTTGGCCGCGAAAACCGTCAGACCGTGGCCGCGAGGACTCGCAGCCGCATCAGCGAACGAAACCCCAACGCCGGCCAAAATGCCGTACCGTCTGTCGCAACACGTCGATTATGAAGGTTTCCGCCCCCTGCGGACGGCCGGCGCACCACCACGCCAGCAGCAGCGTCACGGTATAAGTCGCAGCGCCGGACGACGCGCCGAGCGCCAGCGCGCGCACCACGCCTGCAGTGCTTGCGGCCGCTGGCGCCCAGCCGATGCCTTCCCACACCAACACGGCCGCCATCGCCAAGGATGCCAGCATGCAGCGCCAGGTGCTGGCCAACAGGTCGATTGGGCTGAGCTGAAATCGACGAAAGGTGACGATGAGGAACAGAATCTCCTCGGCGGCAATACAAGCTGCGGCCGCCGTTGCAGCACCCAGCAGGCCATAGGGACGAATCAGCACGGCCAGCACACCGAGCCGCACCAGTAGCGAAAACAGCATGATACGGAACTGCACTGTCAACATCTCGTAGGCGTTGAGCAAAACGCCGCTGAAATAGGCGATCACCCGGGCCATGCCGAGCAAGGCGAATATCTGCACTATGGGGACCGCGTCGGTCCAGCGCTCGCCGAGCATTAACCGGACAATCGGTGCTGCCAGCAGCGACAGGCCAAAGCCTATCGGCAGAGTGAGCACAAATGTGGCGGAGATGGCCCGGAAATACCCATCTGCCACGCTGCCACCGGTGCGACGGGCGGCGGAGAAACCCGCGAACAGGGCCGTCGCCAGCGGGAACACAAGCTCGGTCGAGGGGAGCGAGCCAATCTCCGTACCGATCCCATAGATGCCGAGGCTGGTCGGGCCGAGCACCCGTCCAATCACAAGCGCGTCGATGCGGTCTCGCACCGTTTGCACCGTCACAGTGGCCCACACCCAGAATGAGAACCCGAAGATTCGCCGCCACGAGCGCAGCGTCAAATGGGGCAGCCACGGCCGCACCACGTAGGTCAGCACCAGCCCCATTCCGCGAGTGATGAGGATGGAGACAACCAGAGCCCAATAGTTGCGGTACACCAGGGCGAAGGAGATGGAGGCAAGGACAGCGGCAATGCGCGGCAACAGCAGGATCTGAAACCGCTTGCCAAAGGCGAGGTCGCGCTGGAAGTCCACGACCCGAATGTTCTCTAGCCCGCTCAACAGCAATCCCAATGCCAGCGCCAGCAGTATCCACATGAGCCGTGGGTCGCCATAGAACCTGGAAACCGGCTCGGCGCCGGCAGCGACGACAAGGGAGACCGCCAAAGCACGCAGCACATTAATGGTAAAGCCGGTGTCATACAGCGCGCGGTCGACGTGTTTCTCGCGGATCAGAGCTTGCTCCACGCCGATGGTTGAGAACAAATCCACTGCGTTGGACAGCGAGGACGCAAGCGCTACCAGCCCGAAATCCGCCGGCGCGAGCAAGTGAACTAGGATCAGGGTGCTAACCAGTCCAAGCACCCGCGTCGTCATACGCCAGGCGATAATCCAACCGGCGCCCGTCGCGGTGCGCACAGTGAGCGAGGCTGGTCTGGGAGCGTTGCTGCTCGACGGGTCGCGGATGGATGACATCGGTTCAGCCTGCTGGTTCACACGATCGTCTCTCGGCAACGATATCGCCTAGACTGTGGGCAGCGGCCACCAGTGGAACTATACACTGACATATGAATTCCAGTCATCCTTAACCCTGAAGTCGAGTCGGTCTGCGGCCCGCTATCTGCCGTCGGCACGGCCGAAAACAGACGTTCAGGTCCCGGACCATCGTATGGTCGATTGAAGCTGTCACCGAGACGACGGCAACAGCGTTTCTCCGGCAGTGCTATACAGCCGTTCCCATGCCGGGGGGAGGAAATATGTGCGGTTCAGTCAGGTTGCGCGCCCGTCTGTGCGAATGTCGCGCGACCTCCCCGGAAACAGATTTCGGCGAAGCAGGGTGGAAGTGCTGACTGCGCGGCTGGGTTGCGGTTCACGCCTCCTACCGGAGGTAGCGCGGCTCGCCGGAGCCGGCGACAACGG
>Ga0209415_10013966_pt1 | contig 13154 bp, 12 predicted proteins | sample PeaSoiSIISIP2007_FD_187696 | JGI IMG/M metagenome (GOLD analysis project Ga0209415, IMG submission 187696) | Peat soil microbial communities from Weissenstadt, Germany - SII-SIP-2007 (SPAdes) (version 2) | ecosystem: Environmental > Terrestrial > Soil > Wetlands > Peat | place: Germany... | reverse complement strand
CGAGGCTGCAGGACTCGCGCCTGGTGGCACTACGGCCCGCACGCTTGCTCCCTCCGAAGAGGCATTTGACACCCAGCTCGGCCCGCCGCCTCTCGACGACGAACCGGGGCCTGCTACTGGGCTCTCCGGCGATTACCCAGGTGGGACTTACACCCACTGGTCTGGTCCAGCTTCAGGACGCACCATGGGCCAGAGCCTACGACCCATGGTCGGTCGGTGACAGGTCCGGCGCACCCCACGCGCCGGCGCAGGGTGTCAGGTCCAGGGCGAGTCCTGCCACCCGTAGGGCACGCTGTGCCCGGCGGGACCCGGAGGCGGCCCCTTGGTGGCCGTGCCCAACGTTCCCCCGAGGTGCTCGAGGTCGGTCATCGCCTGCTGCAGCGAGGCCACCCCCATGACCTTCAGGCCCCCCGAGGCCTCGGCGCGTGCGGTTGCCACCTCCACGTCGGGCACCAAGAACACGGTGGCCCCGGCGCGCTCGACGGCGACGGTCTTCTGCTTCACGCCCCCCACGTCGCCGACGGTCCCGTCGGGATGGATCGTTCCGGTGGCGGCCACGGTCTTCCCGTGCGTGATGTCGCCACCCGACAGCTTGCTGATGATCCCGAGCGTCCACGCCAGGCCGGCCGACGGCCCGCCGATGTCGTCGCTGTTGATGCTCACGGGGAAGGGGAAGTCGTAGGTGGGCTGCGTCCCCATGGAGGGGATGTCGGACGCCTGGGGATCGCCGATGCCGATGAAGGGCACGGTCTGGTGGTTCTCCACCGTCGCCGCCAGGCGCAGGGCCACGTCGCGCCCCGGTGTCGGTTGGGTGATCGATCCCACACGCAAGGTGATCGTGTCCCCCGGCTTGTAGGCGTGCACGGCGGCCACCAGGGCGTCGGGGTTCGGCGTGGGCGTGCCGTCGACGGCGGTGACGACGTCGCCCACCTGCAGCGACGTCCACGCCGGCGATCCCGGGTCGATCACGTAGATCGTCACGCCGGCGTCGCGCTCGGGCACGGCGTAGCCGAGCTGGCGCAGCGCCACCGCCTTCGCCGTGAGCTGTGACTCCTCCATGTCCACGGTGCCCTCGGCGTCGAACTCGCTCACTGGGAGGTTTCCCGTCAGCTCGCCCGTGGGCACGATCGTGGCGGTGGAGTCGAAGTGCGCGAAGAGGTAGCCGATGAGGCGCAGGTTGTTCACGCCCACGTCGGTGAGCAGCACCTGGCCGTGCACGTGGTGCGCCCGGTTGGCGGGCACGGTGATCAGGGTGGACACGGCAAGCGCGTCGCCGGGCACCAGCGCGTAGTACGGCACGGTGATGAACGACGCGGCGATCACGGCGGCGGCGAGGACCGCCAGCACCACGGTGAGCACCGGCCAGCGGCGGCGGCGCCGGGGGGACGGGATGGTGGTCGGCGGTAACGTGGCTTCGGATGTCGACACAGGGCGAGGAGGGACTCGGGGAAGCGGTGGAGTCGTACCAGCCTGCCACGAATGACCCCCCAATCCGGGTCGCCCGGCTGCGCCGGGCGGTCCTGGCGGGCCACCGACGCGAGCGCGGTGTGGCCCGGGCCCTGTGGCGGGACGACGATCCGGCGGTGCGCGCCGCGGCGCTCGGGGCGCTCGAGCGGATGGGCGCCCTCGACGTCGCCGTCGTGCTCGACGCCCTGGCCGACGCCGAGGACGGGGTTCGCCGGCGGGCCTGTACCGTGGCCGGCCACCTGCTCGGCGCGGTCACCGGCGCCGGGCCCGGCGCCGGTGATGGGGGTCCCGGCGCCATCACCCACGCGTTGGCGCGCCTGGTTCGGGAGGACCCGGCGCCCTCGGTCGTCGAAGCCGCGGCATGGGCCTTGGGCGAGGCGCCCCACGGTGGCGGGCGGGAAGGGCTCGACACCTTGATGCACGTGGCGACGGGGCACGACGACCCGCTGTGCCGTGAATCCGCCGTGGCGGCGCTCGGCGCCGTGGGCGACGCGCGCGCGTTGTCCTCGGTGGTGCGCGCGTTGGAGGACAAGCCCGCGGTGCGCCGACGGGCGGCCGTGGCGCTCGCCGCGTTCGACAGCCCGGAGGCCCACCAAGCGTTGCGGCGCTGCCTCGAGGACCGCGACTGGCAGGTCCGCCAGGCGGCCGAGGATCTGCTGCCCGACGCGTGACGCCCGCCGGCGCCCGCGGGCGGCGCCTTGGCGATCAGGGGTCGGCGGCCACGAACAGCTCGCGCAGGGTGTCGAACGACTCGAGGCAGTGCCCGGCACCGAGGGCCACGCACTCGAGCGGCGTGTCCACCAGGTGCACGGGCACCTCCGTCTCGTTGGCCAGCCGGCGGGCGAGCCCGCGCAGCAGGGCCCCGCCCCCCACGAGGTGGATCCCCTGGAAGATGATGTCCTGCGCCAACTCGGGCGGGGCGGCGCCCAGGCAGTTGACGGCGGCCACGATGATCTGGCGCACCTGCTCCTCCACCGCGCCGCGCAGCTCGTCGGGCGCCAGCACGACGGTCTTGGGCATCCCCGTCATGAGCTCCCGGCCGCGGACCTCGGCCTTGACCTCGCCGGAGTACGGCGCGGCCGAGCCGATGGCCAGCTTGATCTCCTCCGCCGTGCGCTCGCCGATGGCCACGCCGTACTCGCGCCGGACGAAGGACTGGATGGCTGCGTCGATGTCGAATCCTCCGCAGCGGATCGCCTCGGACGCGACGACGCCGCCGAGCGAGATCACCGCCGTCTCCGACGTGCCGCCGCCGACGTCCACCACCATGTTGCCGATGGGCTCGTGGATCGACAACCCGGCACCGATGGCCGCGGCCATGGGCTGCTCGATGAGGTACGCGCTCGACGCCCCGGCGCGGTGCGCCGCCTCCTTGACGGCGCGACGCTCGACGGACGTGATGGCCGACGGCACGCAGATGAGCACGCGTGGGCGGTTGAGCCGAGAGACGCCACAGCGGTGCAAGAGCAGACGGATCATGCGCTCGGTGATGTCGAAATCGGTGATGGCGCCCTGGCGCAGCGGGCGAACGGCGACGATGTACCCGGGCGTCCGGCCGATCATCTGCCAGGCGTCCTGGCCGACGGCGAGCACCTCGTGGGTCCGGGTGTTCAAGGCGATGACGGTCGGCTCGTTGAGCACGATGCCCTTGCCCCGGGCGTACACCAGGGTGTTCGCCGTGCCCAGATCGATGGCGAGGTCCCTAGCCACGTCGCCTCGCTCGCACGCCGCCATGGTAGGACCTGGCCGCGAGGGGCGCCCCCGGGGGCCTGCTGCGGGGTGGGTCGTCGGCCCCGGCGGGACCTCGTGTCAGGGACCCCTTCCCGACCTCGGCGTGCGGCGCGCACCCGGCGGACACCGGCCATGGGCGGCGCGCGACGTCCCGGACGAGGACGCTCAAAGTAACCTCGGACCGATGGACCGGGGCAGATCAATGGGGTTTGACGACTTCCCCGAGGAGGAGGACGAGATCGGTGGGGGCGCGGAGCTGCCCCAACGTGGCTGGCTCCCACCCGAGGACCGGCTGTGGCGCCACCCCTCGGAGGTGGCGCGCCAGGGCCTGCCCCCGTCGTTCGCTCCCCTCCCCGGTGCCGACGGATCACGCGGTCGCTCCCGCCGTTCGTCGCTGACCGTCGGCGTGGTCGCCACCGCGGCCGTCGCCGCCGCCGTGGCGGTGTCGCTGACCATGGTCGACGGCACCGGATGGGGCAGTCGAGCAGAAGTGCTGTCCGCCACGAGCACGAGCTTCGACAACGTCTCCTTGGCGTCGCAGGCCACGGCATCGACGTCGATCGTCGCCGGTGCCGACGTGATGCGCTTGATCAGTGCCATGCGCCCGTCACTGGTGAGCATCACGCCGATGCGTGCCACGCCCTCGAGCACCCCGATCACCGGCGTGGTGTTGCCCGGCGGCGAGCTCGCGCTCACGGCGGCGGCGGCGGTCGGCGGCGCCGCCACGATGGAGGTGCGCAGCGCCGACGGCCAGCGCCACGTGGGCGATGTCGTCGGCGTCGACCCCCATGCCGGCGTGGCCGTCATCACCACCGGCGGCGGCCTCACCCCGGCCACCTTCGCCGACGAAGTCGTCACCCCCGGCGACTTGGCCGTGGCCGCGTGCCTGTGCAGCCGGTCGTTGGCCTCGACGGGACCGGCGCGGGCATCGACCACCTGGGCCGTCGGCATGATCCGCCAGGTGGGGACGACCGTGACCCTGGGCGGCGGAGGACAGCTCGTTGACGCCATCGAGGCCGAGGCGCCCCTCGGGCCGGCGTCCCCCGGAGGCGTCCTCCTCGACGGCCGCGGACAGGTGATCGGGATCATGGACGGCCACGTGAGCGACGGCGCTGAGCGGGTGGGGGTGTTCGTCCCCGCGGCACTGGCCCGGGCCGTGGCCATGCAGCTCGCCACCGACCACAAGGTGGACCACGGCTGGCTGGGCATCGTGTGCGCGCAGCAGGACCCCGACGGCGCCCTGGTCGAGCAGATCCTGCCGGGAAGCCCCGCCGTCCGTGCCGGGCTCCACCCCGGCGACAAGGTCGTCGCCGTCGGCACCCATCCCGTGGGATCGCTGGCCGACCTCCAGGCGCGGCTCTACACGATGCCGCCCGGTGCCCCCGTCCAGCTGACGGTGGTCGATGGGACGACGAGCGCGGTGGTGACGGTGACCCTGGCCGACTCACCGGGGGGCTGACCGCCCCGGCGCGCCCCGCCCGACGGGCGGCGGTTCCGGCCCCGACGACGAGGCGTGGGCTCCGACGGGTCCCACGGGTGGGGGCCGAGCGCCGGCGCACGACGCCTACGATGCCGGAAGTGGACTTCCCCGGCCCCGGAGCGGGCGACAACTTCCTCGAGCGCATCCTCGGTGACCTCCTCCAGCTCATGGGGGGCGCCGCCGCCGGTGGCGGGCGGATCGACCTCGCCCGCACCTTGGCCCAGGGCGTCGCCACCGGCGGGGTGCCGGAGCCCAATGTCGAGCCGGTCGACCGCATCGCCTTCGAGGAGCTCGCCCGGCTCGCCGAGCTGCACGTCTCCGAGCTGACCGGGCTCCCGGTGACCCCGGGCGGCCGCGGCCCCGAAGTGCTGGCCGTGGGGCCGGGCACGTGGGCCTGGCACACCCTGGAGGACTGGCGATTCCTCCTGGACGCGATGTCGACCCCGGGCGCCCCGGGTGCGGGGGACGCCCCTGCGCCCAGCGCCGACGACTCGCCCGCCATCGCCGCCGAGGCGCCCGGGGAGGAGCACGGCCCTCCGGGCCTGGGGCTCGTCGACCTCGACAGCCCTGCGGAAGCGGACTCCCCCCAGGATCTCCTGGCCCGGTGGATGGCCACCATGGGTCCCATGCTGGCCGCCATGCAGCTGGGCTCGGCCATCGGGCACCTGGCCCGCTCGGCGTTGGGCCAGTACGAGCTGCCCGTCCCCCGCCGCCCCGACCGCCTCCTCGTCGTGCCGGCCAACGTGACCCGATTCGCCACGGACTGGAGCCTGCCCGAGGACCAGGTGCGCCTCTGGGTGTGCCTGCGCGAGGTGACGACGCACGCCCTCGTCACGCGCCCGCACGTGGACGCCCGGCTACGCGAGCTGCTGGTACGCGTGGTGCAGGGCATGGCCGAGGACACCGCCGGGCTGATGGAGCACCTGCAGGGCATCGACCTCTCCGACCCGGCGGCGCTGCCCGGCGTGCTCGACCCCGAGAAGCTGCTCGAGCGCGACCCCTCACCCGAGAACAAGCGGGCGGCAGCCGACCTGATGGCCGTGGTCGCCGCGCTCGTGGGCTACGTCGAGCACGTGCTCGACATGGCCGCCACCCGCCTGCTCGGCGGGCGGGGGGCGATCGGCGAGGCGTGGCGCCGCCGCCAGGTCGATCGCGAGGCCAACGACCGTGCCGCCGAGCTCATGCTCGGCCTGGACCTGAGCCCGGCGCAGGTGGACCGAGGGGCCGACTTCGTGCGGGGCGTGCTCGAGCGGGCCGGCGAGGACGGCCTGGCGCAACTCTGGTCGTCGGCACGCACGCTGCCCACGCCCGCCGAGGTGGATGCCCCGGGCCTGTGGCTGGAGCGGATCAGCCTGGGAGACGAGCGTCCGGCGGGCTGACCTCGGCCTCCGGGGCTCCGGCCTCCGGATCCGGCGGGCTCACCACTTCCTCCTCGGGAAGGCCGAGGTCCCACTCCAGCTCGAGGTGCTCACGCTCGGCGTCGCGCACCACGCGCTCGCGGTTGCGCCGGAACTGCGGGTCGTGGGGGGGCAGCAGCGTGAGCCGGGCGATGGTGCGATCGCGAAACGGGTCGATCACAGAGCTCTCGCCGTAGGTCGACTGCACCTCCCAGTGCGGCGCCACCGGTCCCAGGTACACCACGCGCACATGTCCGCGTGGGGGCTGGGGCTCCTCCTGCTCCTCCACAAACTCGTCGGGCACCAGGGCCTCGCCTCCTCGTGCGCACGGCTCGCCTGCGTCACGGGCGGCGACAACCGGCGATGTCGGTCGGCCAGCCTAACCCGGCCCGCGTGGCGCCACGACGGCCGGCCGACCACGGCTCGGCGGCGCCCGCCGGGACGGCCACGGACCGAAGGATCGCGGCCCGCCCCCCGTATCCGTGGCCGCGGCGGGCTCCCCCGCCGGGACGACCGGCCACGGGGGACGGGCAGACCCCCGGACACGGCAAGACGCGCAGGCGGGGGGCGGAAGGGGAAAGAAACCCCCGCTGGTAGTGTGAAGACGGCATCGGAGGCGCCATGGACACCGACTGGATGGCTCGAGGGAAGTGCAGGGACATGGACCCGGCGGTGTTCTTCCCGAGCGACGGCATCGGCGTGCAACAGGCGCAACGCATCTGCAGCGAGTGCGCGGTGCGGGTGGCCTGCCTGGACTACGCGCTGGTGAACCGGGTGGACCATGGCGTGTGGGGAGGCACCTCCGAGCGCGAGCGTCGCCGCATCCTGCGGCACCGGCGCCTGTCGAGGCTGCAGGCCACCCACAACTGAGCACGGCGCCACGCCCCGGGCGCCGCGCGGGCCCGCCATGCTGGAATGCGTCGTCAACGTCAGCGAGGGCCGCGACCGCGCCGTCGTCGACGACCTCGCCCGGGCCGGGGGCAGCTGCGTGCTCGACGTGCACAGCGATCCCGATCACAATCGGAGCGTCCTGACCCTCGCCGGTGACCAGGTCGACGAGGCCGTGCGTGCGCTCGCCGGGCGGGCCGTGCACTGCATCGACCTCCGGCGCCACGCCGGGGTGCATCCCCGCCTCGGTGCCCTCGACGTCGTCCCCTTCGTGCCCCTCGGGGTCGACGGGTCCCCGGCCCGCCCCGGCGACGACCTCACCCCTGCGCTCGACGCGCGCCGGCGGTTCGCCCGGTGGGCGGCCGAGGAGCTCGGGGTGCCGTGCTTCTTCTACGGCCCGGAGCGCTCGCTGCCCGACGTCCGGCGCCACGCGTTCGACGGGCTTCTCCCCGACACCGGCGCGCCGCACCCCCACCCGTCGGCCGGTGCCTGCGCCGTCGGCGCCCGTCCGGCCCTGGTCGCCTACAACCTGTGGCTGGAGACGACCGAGCTCGCCGTGGCCCGATCGGTGGCCCGCGCCGTGCGCGGCCCGACGGTGCGGGCCCTCGGCATGGCCACCGGAGGGGCCACCCAGGTGTCGTGCAACCTCGTGGACCCGTGGCGCTTCGGGCCCGCCGATGCCTACGACGCCGTCCGCCACCTGGCCCGGGAGGCGGGCACCCGCGTGGTGCGCGCCGAGCTCGTCGGCCTGGCCCCTGCCGCGGTCGTCGGTGCCGTGCCCACGGCGCGCCTGGCGGAGCTGGACCTCGATCCCGACCGCACCGTGGAAGCGCGCCTGGGCGTCAGCCCGGGCTGAGCGGGCGCCGCCCTACGACGCCGAGGCCGTGGACGCCGCGCGCCGGCTCAGGGCCCGTGCCCGGCGGAGCCGGCGCCGTTCGCGCTCGGACAGGCCTCCCCAGATCCCGAACTTCTCGCCGTTGGCGAGGGCGTACTCGAGGCAGTCTTCGCGCACCACGCACCCCCGACACACCTCTTTCGCCTCCCGGGTGGACGCGCCACGCTCCGGGAAGAACAGGTCCGGGTCGACCCCCATGCAGTTGGCCCGCATTTGCCAGTCGCGTTCCTGGCGGCCGTACAGCAATGAAACGACGTCCACCGGTACGCCTCCCCTCGCCACTTAGTGGCATATGTGTAATTACAGCTGTGTCATCATCGACCATCCCTTTGAGCCACGCAAGGGGAAATTTGGCGAGGGCGACGACGGGGCGCGGGCGGACCCCCCGACGCGACGGCGCCTCCTGCGGCCGACCACGAGCGCGAAGCGTGACGTGCTTCACGCACAGCGCGGGATCTGTGGGCCGCTCCGTGATCGCTGCGCGCGCAGAGCGTGAAGACGGATGCTGGGTGGTTCAGGCGCCGCGTCGCGTAGCGGTGCGCGTGGTCCGGCGGTGCTCGAGGAAGTCGACGAGCACGTAGTCACCGAGAGTCTCGGGGGTGGTGAAGAACGCCCGTCCCCGGTTGAGCTTGGTCATCTGCTCCACGAATCCCTGCAGGGACCGGTTGGCGTCGAGCATGAACGTGTTGATGGTGATGCCCGCACGCGTGCAGCGCAGGACCTCGGCCAGAGTGACGCGCACCGTCTCCGCCGTCGGCGGGTAGCTAAACGACACGCCGTAGCTGTCGCCTTCGGGGACGATGTGGGCCGTGGGCTCGCCGTCGGTGATCATGATCACCTGCTTCGTCCCGGGACGGTGCGCGAGCATCCGCCGCGCCAGCATCAGCCCGTGTTGCATGTTCGTCCCGTAGACGAAGTCCCACGACACCTCGGGCAGCTCCTCGGCCTTGATCTCGCGCGCCACTTCGGAGAACCCCACCAGGCCGAGGAAGTCGCGCGGAAAGCGCGTCGAGATCAGCGTGTGCAGCGCCATGGCCACCTTCTTGGCGGCGAGGAAGTTGTCACGCATGGGCATGGACAGGGAGAGGTCCACCATGAGCACCGTCGAGGCCCGGGTCAGGTGCTCCGTGCGCGAGATCTCGAAGTCGTCGGGCTCGAGGCGCACGGGCGTGCCCGAGCCGGCGCGCCGCACGGCGTTGTGCACCGTCTGCTGGATGTCGAGGGTGAACGGATCGCCGAACTCGTAGGGCTTGGTCTGGCCCTCGGGCTCGTGCCCCGTTCCCACATAGGTGTTGCGGTGGCCCCCGAGCCGGTCCTTGGCGAGCTTCGAGAACAGGTCCGACAACGCGCGCTGCCCGATCCGGCGGATGCCCACGGCGGTGAGCTCGTAGCGGCCTTCGCGCTGCTCGATGAGGCCGGCCTGCTCGAGCTCGCGCGCCAGGCGGCCCAGGCGCTCGAGCGACTTGGCCCCGTCGTCACCGAGGTACTTGGCCACCTGGTCGAGGTCGACCTCGGCCAGCGCCCCGGGGGACGACGCCGAGCGCAGGAACTGCTCGAGCTGGTCCATCTCGCCCAGGCGGCGAGCCGAAGCGGCGGCGTCGGCCAGGCCCATGGGGTCCGACCCGGTGAACCGGTAGCGCCGGCCCCACCCGGCGTCGGGCACCGCCCGCCGCAGGTTCTCGGCCAGGCGGTCCACCTGCCAGCGCAGGTCGAGGTCCTCGAACAGCGACTCGGCCAGCGCCTGGAGCTGGGCGCGCTGCTCGGGCGTCATGGAGTCGAGCGCCGCCTGCACCGCCGCCATCTGGGCGGCGAACTGCTCGAGGAGCTCGTCGAGGGTCTGGGGATTTCCCGGGAAGAAGTCCCCGAACTGCTGCATGAAGTCCTCGAACGACGGGTCGAGGGGGGCGCCCTGCTCTCGCTGCTCGATCATGCGGTTCAGGGCGTCGAGCATCTGCCGGGCCCGCTCCAGCTGCTCGGGGTCGGGGTTGGTGAGGGCGTCGGCCATCTGGTCGAAGTATCCCCGGGCGATCTCCTCGCGCAGGCGCTCCATCAGCTGCTCGAAATGCTCTCGAGCCTCCGACGAGGTGAAGTCGTATTGCTGGAGCCCCCGGACACGTCCGGCGAGGTCGGGGGGCAGCAGGTCGAGCTGGACCGACCGCTCGCCCACGACGTCGCGGGTCACCTCGCGCCGGCGCTCGTCGCCCGAGGCGTCGGCCTCGGCGGCCAGGGACTCGAGGCCGGCACGCTCCTCGGCCACGACCTCGGCGAGCTCCTGGGCGATCTCGTGGAAGGCGCCCCCGAGCTCCCCGCGGTCGAGCTCCTCCTGGCGCTGGGCCCGCAGGCGCTCCATCAGCTCTCGCAACCCCTGCACCCGCTCGCCGTCGCTGCGCTCGAACCCGGAGGTGAGCAGGCGCCGCAGGGCGGCGTCGGGGTCGCCGTGGTAGAGCAGGTCGTCGGCCAGCTGGGAGAACAGGGCGTCGACCTCGTCCTCGAACCCCGGCTGGGAGCCGTCCCAGCGCCTGTACGCCCACCGGTGGGTCATGGCGCCGCCGCTGCGCATCGGCGCGCCACCCGGGCCGTCATCCCCGGCCCCGATAGGTCGCCTTGGACCCGGCGGCCTCCTTGTTCAGCCGCTTGGTCAGGTGCAGGCCCTCGAGGACGAACTCGGTGGCGCTGGCCACCGCGCCGGGGGTCTCGCCCCCGGCGAGCGCCAGGACCGGCGCCTCGAGGGCGGGCACCTGGCTGAGCGTCTCCCGGTACGAGGGCGAGGGCAGGTCGTCGCCGGCGTGGACCACCCGGGACTCGTCGAAGGCGGCCACCACCGGGCCGAGCTGCTCGGTCGGGCACCGACGGCGGAACACCGTCAGCACGGCGGCCGACATGAGGCCCTGGAGGATGCGCTCCTCACGACCCTCCTCGAGGGCCTCGATCTCGATCTTGCCCTGGGTGGAGGACACCAGGGCCGCCAGGTCGCTGATGCGGGGCACGGCGTCGGCCTCGCCCAGGCGCAGCGCCCGGCGCAAGGCGTTCGCCGCCATGGTCTCGTAGTTGGAGATGCTCAGCCGCACCGACACGCCCGAGCGCTGGTTCACGTGCGGGCTCTGGCGGGCCAGCTGGGACAGCTCGGCCACGATCTCGGCCATGAAGTCGGGCACCTCGACCCGGGGCCCGCCGGCCACGGCTGCCGGGGGGCGCGCCTCTTGGTGGACGATGGCCAGCTCGGTCTCGGTATCGGGCGGGTAGTGCGTCTTGATCTGGGCGCCGAAGCGGTCCTTCAGCGGGGTGATGATGCGCCCGCGGTTCGTGTAGTCCTCGGGGTTGGCCGTGGCCACCAGCACGACGTCGAGGGGGAGCCGCACCGTGAAGCCCCGGATCTGCACGTCACGCTCCTCGAGGACGTTCAGCAGACCCACCTGGATGCGTTCTGCCAGGTCAGGGAGCTCGTTGACGGCGAAGATGCCGCGGTTGGACCGGGGGACGAGGCCGTAGTGCAAGGTGAGCTCGTCCGACAGGTAGCGGCCCTCGGCGACCTTGATGGGGTCGACCTCGCCGATGAGGTCGGCGATGGAGGTGTCAGGGGTGGCCAGCTTCTCCGAGAACCGCAGCGAACGGTGCACCCAGGCGACGGGCGTGGCATCACCCTCCTCGGCCACCAGGTCGCGGGCGTGGCGCGACACGGGGCCGTAGGGGTCGTCGCGGATCTCGGAACCCGCCACCACCGGCAGCCACTCGTCGAGCAGCGTGGTGAGCGAGCGCACGATCCGCGTCTTCGCCTGGCCGCGTTCGCCCAGGAGGATGATGTCGTGGCCGGCCAGCAGGGCGTTCTCCAGCTGCGGGAGCACCGTGTCGTCGAATCCCAGCACGCCGTCCACGAGCGGACGGCCCTCGGCGATGCGGGCGGCGGCGTTGCGGCGGATCTCGTCGTGGACCGGGACGGACTCCCACCCCGACGCCCGCAGCTCCCCCAGGGTGCTCGGCAGGTCGGGCGGCGGGTCGGGGGGAAGAGCGCTGCGCATGGCAGCGAGCCTATGCCGGGTTGCGCCCTGCCCGTCCTCAGGTGGAAAGATGATGGACCGTCAGGCCCGAAGGGTCGTCGGGCGGCCGCCGGGACGGGCCGCGGCGGCGACGGGGCCGGTGCGAAGTGGGAGGGGTGGGCCGCCGCGCGCCGAGCCGTGGACAGGAGGACGAGCAAGGCGTGAGCAGCACACTCGAGGAGCTGAAGCCGGTCCCGGTCGCCCTCGGCGGCGTCCGGGCGGGACCCGACGTCCGCACCCTGCGCCAGGACAGCTGGTGGGCGAGCCCGCTGGTCACCGCGGCGTTCCTGGCCACCTTCGTGGCGTACACCACGTGGGCGGCGCTGCAGAACGCCAATTACTTCGTGGGCTCGGCCCAGCACCGGGACCTCATCTCCCCGCTGTACTCGCCGTGCATCGTGGGCAGCTGCGTCGCCGGGGCCCACGGGAGCCTGGTGCTGCACTGGTGGACGATCTCCCCGGCCCTGCTGGCCCTGATCATCCCGGGCGGGTTCCGGGCGACCTGCTACTACTACCGCAAGGCCTACTACCGCAGCTTCTGGCGCTCGCCGCCGGCGTGCGCCGTGGCCGACGGGCACCGCCGCTACACCGGGGAGACCCGCTTCCCCCTGATCCTGCAGAACCTGCACCGCTACTTCTGGGTCCTCGCCCTGGTCTTCAACGTCATCCTGACCGTCGACGCCATCATGGCCTTCCGCATGCCCGGTGCCGGCGGCATCGGCGTGAGCGTGGGCACGGTCGTGCTGGTGGTCAACGCCGTGTTCCTGTGGCTGTACTCGGCGTCGTGCCACTTCTGCCGCCACATCTGCGGGGGCAACGTCAACCGCTTCTCCACCCACCCGCTGCGCCACCGGCTGTGGAAGCTGTTCACGCCGCTCAACGCCAAGCACATGCAGATCGCCTGGGCGAGCCTGGTCATGGTGGGCCTGGCCGACCTGTACGTCCGCCTGGTGGCCTCGGGCTGGATCGTCGACCACAAGCTGTTTTGAGTGGGACCCGGGGCAGAGGACGGAGCGGCTGATGCCTGAGTTCGAGAACCACGACTACGACGTGGTGATCATCGGTGCGGGCGGTGCGGGACTGCGCGCGGCGATCGAGGCCAAGGAGCGGGGGCTGCGTACCGCCCTCGTGTGCAAGTCCCTGCTCGGCAAGGCCCACACGGTGATGGCCGAGGGTGGAGCGGCGGCGGCCATGGGCAACGTGTGGCCCGAGGACAACTGGAAGGTGCACTTCCGCGACACCATGCGCGGCGGCAAGATGCT
>Ga0209415_10013965_pt1 | contig 13155 bp, 12 predicted proteins | sample PeaSoiSIISIP2007_FD_187696 | JGI IMG/M metagenome (GOLD analysis project Ga0209415, IMG submission 187696) | Peat soil microbial communities from Weissenstadt, Germany - SII-SIP-2007 (SPAdes) (version 2) | ecosystem: Environmental > Terrestrial > Soil > Wetlands > Peat | place: Germany... | reverse complement strand
CTGCCGATATACTCGGCCTGATAGAGGTTATTCTCGTTCGCCATGCAAACCTGTATTCTCGCATGAAACAGGAGCGGGACGCAGCGCCTCGACGTAAACCTCGACACCAGGAGCGGTCTCAGATACGATAGCCAGCAGACCCATGCCTCGAATCATTGCACCCGCTCTTGCCCTGATCGCACTGGCCGCCCTCACTGGTTGCGCCCGTTCGCGCATTACCACCGAGGTCAAAGCGAACGGCGTCTGGACCCGAACCGATTCGTTCAGTGGCCAGGAGAAGAAGGAAGGGCAGATGACCCCTTCCATAGACGACATCTTCGTCCTGCCCGCCGGGTCCGGCTGGAAATCCAGTACCGTCAAGACCGATAAGGACACCTCAATGGTGTTCGAGCGCACGCTCCACGCCGGCGATTCGCTCAAGGGCGACCTCTCCATCAAAGCGGGGGAAGACAAGCTGCAACTGATCAATGAGGCGACGGTTCGCCGCGTCGCGCCGCGGCGATTCGAATACACGGAAACACTTTCGTGGAAGGGTGGAAAAGGCGCTCTGGAAGATATCAAGCCGGAACAGCTCGATCAGATCAAGGCGGCCCTGCCGAAGCCTCTCGCAACCGACGCCAACGTGCGCAGCCTCGCTCAGCGGATGGCGGCCATGGTGGTGCCGGTGATGTTCGGCCCCGGGGACCCGCTTCTTGCGCTGGGTCTGATGCACCCCGATCTGGCCGAGCGCCGCATCAGCCAGCGCGTGGGCACGGCCATGATGAAAGCGCTCGAGGATCAGTTCGGCAATCAGATGACCGTGGACCAGCGCAAGGAGGTGGTGCGTAGGCTGATCGCCACGTCTTTCGCCGCGTCGCGGCCCGAACAACCCGATCCCTCGGCCGGCCCTCCGGACAAGAGTTCCGGCAGCGCTCTGACGCCGCTCATGTTCATCGTGAAAACGCCGGGCCGTGTGGTTTCCTCCAATGGCGAAGTGGACGATTTTACCGGTGAGGTCTACTGGGCGCTTTTTCCGGAGGCCGCATCGCTGAAGGACGTGACGCTGACCGCGGTTTGCGAATTGCCGGAGTGACGATCACCGAAGAAACGACCGGTGTCAATGGCTGGGATCGAGGCTAACTGATTTGGTATGTTCAGGTTACCCCGGATACGAGGCACGTTTCGGGAAGCGGACCTATAATGGGTCTGGAGGACGGTGACCATGGAGAAGACAAAGGGAGGCTGAGGGTTCTCAGCCTACCATTCCCACTCCAGTTCGTACTGAGACCCCACCCTGGGGTGCTTCAGGGCCATTGAAGCCACAAGGCCGTCTTCGCTTCGCTCAAAATCATCGAGCATTCGTTCGCCGCCGCCGTATCTCCGGAAGAGTTTTACTCTCCGGCACGGCTTCGCAGCGTGGAAATGGACTTCGAGCTGAAGCTCTCCAGTGGGTTCAAACACCGTGTGCTGCAGCGCTTCGCGGGCTGCCGGGAAAGAATCGAGCAGATCGTATTCAAGCCTGATGGTGCTGACGGTCCCGTTTGTAAGCGGGTGAGAGAACTGCTTGCAGGCGTGGATTTCGCCGAGTTCGTGCATCATTCGCGCAGGCGGAGCGCCATCGATGCTGATGTTCTCGATGCGCCCGTCTGACGCCATTCCGCGAAACCAGAATTCGGACGCCGGATGGTTCGCGCGCGCCTTCTGTGTTCGCACCAGTCTTGCGGACGCGCCATCGGGAACGGTGAAGGTCAACACCTTGTGCACCTCGAGAATGCTGAACGTCGGCCTGTTGAATCGCCACGCGAACCAGACAAAGGCCGCAACCAGCAGCGCAACGAGTACCGCAATGGCTATATGGCCGCCGCAAGAACTCCGGGGAGTCCGAGCGCGATGCCGATCCAGCCAAGAAGTTCTTCTCGATTCATAGTCAGGCACTTAGTTTATTACAAGTGGTCCGGCGGCGTTTGCGCGGGAAGCGATCATCACAACTGAAATCCCGCTGACATATTGTTGAAATACTTGTCATGTAGCGTTCGCATTGTAAACGCGAATGCAGCGAATTGTCATCGTCTACTTCGACGCGGGCGGCGGGCATCGCGCGGCGGCACGGGCGCTGGCCGAGAGCATCCGGCGGCAGGAGCGCCCGTGGCAGGTGATTTCGCTGAATCTTGACGATGTGCTCGAGGCGGCCGACCCGATCTATCGCGCCACGGGCATGCGCGGCGGCGAGGTCTACAATCGGGCGCTCCGCATGGGCTGGACGGCCGGTTCCGCGCAGGTCATTCCGATCATGCATGGCGCTATCCGCGTCATGCACTCCCTGCAGGTCCGCCTGCTTCGGGAATGCTGGCGCCGCCTGCGGCCCGATCTGGCAGTCTCGGTGGTTCCCCACCTCAACCGCGCGCTTTTTGAAAGTCTCCGCGCCGAAGATTCCCGCACGCCCTTTGTCACCGTTGTAACCGATATAGCCGACTACCCGCCGCATTTCTGGTTCGAGCCGCAGGATCAGCATTTCATCTGCGGCTCGGAACGCGCGCAGCAACAGGCCCGCGCGCTGGGGGTGGCGCCGGAGCGCGTCTGGGGCGTCTCGGGCATGGTCTTACATCCGCGTTTCTACGAGATCATTCACGGCGACCGCAGCGCAGAACGCCGCAGGCTTGGGCTGGATCCCGCCCGGCCGACGGGCCTTGTCCTGTTTGGCGGCTACGGTTCTCAGGCGATGCTGCAGATCGCTCGCCGGCTGTCGGCCTGCCGCCGCGAGATCCAACTGATCTTCCTTTGCGGACGCAATCAGAAGCTCGTTCAGCGTCTGAGGCGTCTGGCGCTTCCGTTTCCGGCGCACATCGAAGGTTTCACCGAAGACGTGGCGCGATATATGTGGCTCAGCGATTTCTTCATCGGCAAACCCGGCCCGGGATCGCTCAGCGAGGCGCTGGCCATGCGTCTTCCAGTCATTGTGCAGACCGGCGTACGCACACTGGCACAGGAGCGTTACAACGTGGAGTGGATACGCCAGCAGGGCCTGGGCATCCCGATTCCTTCCTGGCGGGCGGTTCCACGCGCCGTCGAAGAACTGCTCCGCCCGCCGGTGCGCCGCCGGATGCTCCGGAATATCGGGGAGCTGAATAACCAGGCAGTGTTCGAGATCCCCGAGATTCTCCATCGCATCGCGTTTGCTGAAACAAGCCGCCCGACAAACGCGCCGGGCCGTACCGGCAGTTGGTATTCCCTTCTGGCATGAGTCGCGGCCCGCTAGCGTCTGTGCGGCTTTCAGGAGGTCGCGCAAAACGGACTTGCTCCGCGCGGCCAGGTTCGCCGGACTTTTCTTCCTCTTGCCGCCGCGCTGCGCAGCCTTTGCGCTTCGCTGAAACACTTCTGCCATCTAACGTTTCATCGAATTTTGACCGTCGCGACATTGCCGTTTAAGCATTCCCGCCCCATCCTCGGGTATGCAGACAGCAGTGTTCTTTGAGAACCGCTCCAGGCTGCCGGAGTTCAGCACCGTTGTCTCGCTGCACGGCCACACTCTGCACTCCAGGGAGAACCTCGGTTTTATCAACCGGCTGGCCCGGACGGTTCCGTTGATTCGTTTCGCTCTCAACCGCGGCGCCGAACGCTACCGCCGCGCGCATGGAACCGACCTCGACGTCACTCGCGCCTGGTGGACGCCACCGCTGGCCCCGTACGGCGCATGGCGCCTGGAGGCCGACCGTATCGTCACCCAGTTCGGCGCCCGCCCGCTGATTTCTCTCAGCGATCACGACGACATTGAAGCCGGTGTGACGCTGCGAGTCCTGGAAGAGTGCGCCACCGCGCCGATTTCGGTGGAATGGACAGTTCCCTTCGACGGCACATTCTTCCACATGGGCATTCACAACCTGCCGCCGGAGAAAGCGCGCGCGATCATGGCCGAATTGAGCGCCTTCACCGCCGATCCTCGCGAAGAGCCGCTGCACGGCTTGTTCGCAAACCTCCACGCGGATCCAGCGGTGCTGATCGTGTTCAACCACCCCTGCTGGGACGAGTGCGAGGTGGGCCGGGCACGGCACACAGCGGCGGCCCGGCGCTTTGTCGCGAACTACGGTCAGTTCCTGCACGCGTTTGAGATCAACGGCCTGCGACCCTGGCCGGAGAACCGCATGGCCATCGACTTCGCCGCCGAGTGCGGAAAACCGACCATCTCCGGAGGCGACCGCCACGCGCTCGAGGCCAACACGGTTCTCAACGTGACTGACGCCCCAACGTTCGAGGAATTCGTCGATGAAGTCCGCAGCGGCTATAGCAAGGTGCTGGTCACCGTTCAATACACCGAGCCGTTCACGCTGCGTATTCTCCACAACATCGAGCAGATTCTCGCCGACCATGAAGCGCACGGCCTCGGCTGGCGGCACTGGAGCGATCGCGTTTTTTACGCGTGCGATGATGGGGTGGTCCGCTCGCTGACCGAACTATGGGGCAACCACGGGCCGATGGCGGTGAGGACGTTCGTCCGCGGCGTCCAGATTCTCCACGCGCCGCCCCTGCGCGGAGCATTTCGAACCATGCTGGGAGGCCGCCGTGGAGTGGCTCTGTGAAGCCGGCGGTCGCCTTTTTCACAGACAGTTTTCACGAAGCCAACGGCGTCGCCCTCACCAGCCGCCAATTCGACCAATTCGCCCACACGCGCGGGTACCCGTTTTTTTCAGTGCATGCCGGTCCGGCAACAAAGCACGCTAAGGACGGCCCGTACGAATCGTTTGAGCTGCTCAACAGCCGCGCCACGTTGCGGCTGGAGCACGATCTCTTCTTCGACCTCCGTTTCTCGCGCCATCGCCATCGTGTGATCGCGGCGCTGCGTGACTTCGGCCCCGATCTGGTCCATGTCACCGGACCGGGTCACATGGGCTTGCTGGGCGCGATCTGCGCGAAGGCACTGGGCGTGCCGCTGGTGGCTTCCTGGCACACCAACGTGCACGAGTTCGGCGCGCGCCGGCTGGCGAAGGTATTGAGGCGCTGGCCGCAGGTAGCGCGGCGTAGCCTCCCGCCCTGGGCCGAGCGCAAATCGCTGGACCTCATCGTCTGGTTCTACCGCCTCGCGCGCATGACGTTCGCGCCAAATCCCGAGCTGGTGCGCCTGCTCGAAACGCGCACCGGCCGGCCCTCTCATCTCATGCTGCGCGGCATTGACACGACATTGTTCTCGCCCGACCGCCGCGTGCGCGACGACGACGAATTCATCATCGGTCATGTCGGCCGGCTTTCCGCCGAAAAGAACGTGCATCTGCTGGCCGAGCTGGAACGGAAGCTTGCGGAGGAAGGCATTGCGAATTACCGCTTTCTTGTCGTGGGTGAGGGCAGCGAACGCGCCTGGCTGCGGGAAAATCTGCGCCGGGCCGATCTGCCGGGGTTGCTGCGCGGCGTGCCGCTCGCCGAGGCCTACGCCGAGATGGATGTATTCGTCTTTCCGTCCGAGACGGACACTTACGGCAACGTGACCACAGAGGCGCTGGCCTCCGGCCTTCCCGCCATCGTCAGCGCGCACGGCGGTCCGAAGTTCCTTGTCCGCGAAGGAGTGGATGGATTTGTAGCGGCGGATGTCGCCGGATTCGCAAATGCGGTGATGACCTTGTTCCGCGATCGCGCGCGGCTGGCGCAAATGAAATTGAACGCACGCGAAGCGACCGAGCGAAAATCCTGGTCTGCGGTGTTCGAGAGCGTCTACGAGCAATACGAGCGCGGTTTCGCCGCGGGAATATTGCCGCACGCCGGTATCGCGGAGCCCGCGGCCGCCGCTCCCCGCTCCCTGCTTGCCTAATCGGCTGCTCCTTCCAGCATCGCCTTGAGAGTACCCAACCGTTCGTCCCACTGCCGCGAAAGGCGATCGAGAAAGAGGCGCGCCTCGTCGAGCCGGCGCTGATCCAGCGACCAAAGCTGCTCGCGCCCGGTCCGCTTGCCGCGAGCAAGACCGGCTCCGGCCAGCACGTGGAGGTGCTTCGTGACGGCCTGGCGCGTCATCTCCGTCCCGCGAGCGAGCTCCTTGATTGACATGGGCTCGCCCCACGACAGACGGATCACCAGGCGCAGTCGCGTTTCGTCGCCGAGCGCGGCGAACAAGGTTGCCTGGACTCGTCCTGCCTTATGCGCGCTCGCCAAGGTATTGCTCGATTCGCCCATGCCGGCTGGCAATCTGAAACCGACTACTTCACGTCCTGCAACACTACCTGGGGCGAGCTGATGTTCCGCCTGAAATCGGCTGCCTAGGGCAAATCGCGCGGGCCGCTCTTCGGCGCAGGCGACATGGCCTACTGATTGGCGTCGGGCGCCGTCTGGTTTCGCGAAGGACTTCCCGGATTCGGACACCCGCGCGGCCGGCAGAATATCGCCGACCCTAAACGATCGGCCCGCCCGAGAATGGCCCCGCACTTGCTCCACAATCTTGAAAAACATGCGGGATCTCTGGCAGGATCTGCGCTTTGGAGTTAGGATTCTCCTGCGCACCCCGGCATTCACGGCCGTGGCCATCCTCACGCTCTCCCTCGGCATCGCCGCCTGCATCACCGTATTCAGCTGGATCGACGGACTGCTCTGGCATCCCCTTCCCGGTACCGGCGACCGCGACCGGCTGGTCATGCTCGAATCGTTGACCCCGAATGGCTACATCCTCACCTCCTGGAGCGACTATCGGGACTACCGGGACAGCGTGAAACAGCTTTCGGGTTTGGCCGTTTCGACCATAAGCCTGTTCAACGTCGGTTCGGGAGAGCGCGCCCGAATGGTGTGGGGAGAACTGGTCTCAGGCAACTTCTTCGACGTGCTGCAGCCAAAGTTCATTCTTGGACACGGCTTTCTGAAATCGGAGTGCACGGATCAGCCCGGCGGCCGGCCGGTGGTGGTGATCAGTGAGCGGCTGTGGGGAAGCCGTTTCGGACGCGATCCCGGCGTGATCGGGAAAACTCTGCGGGTGGACCGGAACGAGCTGACGATTGTCGGCGTCACCGGACCGGACTTTCGCGGCAGCATGGGAGGCGTGGTCTTCGACATGTGGGTTCCGGTTGGACTCGCGCCCCAACTCGGTCTGGAGAACGGGTTCGTCTTTCCGGTGCGCAGCGTCCGGTTTTTTAACGGCATTGGGCGCCTGAAGCCCGGCGTCACCGTGGAGCAGGCGCGGGCGGAGGTTCAGACCATTGCCCGGCGCCTTGCCGCTCTATATCCGAAGACCAACGAGCGCATGAGCGCCACCATCGTTCCGCTCTGGGATGTGCATACCGGAGGCTCGCAACCGATTGTGGGCCGGCCGATGCGTACTCTGATGGGCGCATGCTTTGTCCTGCTGCTGATCGTTTGTGCGAACGTGAGCAATCTGCTGCTCGCCCGCGCTGTGTCCCGCCAGACCGAGATGAGCATGCGCCTCGCGCTGGGCGCACGTGCCATTCGCCTGGCCCGCCAGCTTTTCACCGAGAGTCTCCTGCTGGCCGGGGCGGCTTCGCTGGTGGGCGTGTTGCTGGCGCTGTGGGCGGCGCCGGCCATTCTGTATATGGGACCGGCCACGAATCTTCCCATCGGCGGCGGCATTTCTCCTCTCAACGGGTCGGTTATCCTGTTCACAATTCTGGTGTGCATTATGACCGCGCTCCTCGCGGGTATGGCTCCGGTTCTGTACACGATGCGGTCGGGGCTCAGTGGCGTCCTGCGCGAGGGCGGGCGAGGCGGAACAGCTACACTTCAATCGCACCGGCTGCGCGGCCTGCTGGTAGCTTCCGAAATCGCACTGGCTTCGGTCGCGCTCGTTACCGGCGCGCTGGTAACGCGCAGCTACTACAACCTCACCGGAATCTACCCGGGCTTCGACGCCAACAACGTGATCCTTTCGCAGTTCTACCTCGGCAGCGTTGGCTACGACGAGAATCGCGCGAAGGAGTTCTGCCGGAATCTCGATGAGCGGCTGCAGGCGGACCCGGCAATCTCCGGTGTCGCATACTCCGACGTCGTGCCACAAGGACTCGAGGACGACCCCTGGGAAGACATCGTCCCGGAAGGGTACGAATCCGGCCAGTTGCAGCACAACATACTGCGATCCCTGGTCTCCGACCATTACTTCGACGTGATGCGCATCCCGATTTTGCAGGGCCGCGCGTTCGGCCATCGCGACGATACGGAAAACCGGCGGGTAATGATCGTCAATGAAGCCTTCGCGCAGCACTACTTTGGGGGCGCCAATCCGGTTGGACGGCGAGTGAACGTCTGGGGGCAGTGGGTGACCGTAGTGGGCATGGCGAAGAACATCAAATATCGCAGGCGATACGAGGAGAAGGCTCAGCCGTACCTTTATCTTCCGTTCCAGCAGTACTACACGATCGGCCTGCGCGTGAATTTCTTCGTAAGACCGGCGCGCGACATGGACTCGGGGCTGGCGGCCGTTCGGCGGGAAGTGACCGGCATCGATCCCGACGCCGCGGCCTTCTATTCCATGCCGCTGGCGCTGTACTCGAGCGCGTCCATGTTCATGGCGAGGACGGGCGCCGTGCTGCTGGGGATGCTGGGAGCGCTGTCGCTGCTGCTTGCCGGCATCGGCCTCTACGGAGTGATGAGCTATACGGTAAATCAGCGGCGGCAGGAGTTCGGGATTCGCATGGCCCTTGGCGCGGAGCCCGCGGATGTCGTCGCCGTTGTGCTGCGCGGCGGGCTGACGATGATTCTGGGTGGCCTGGGCGTGGGCCTGCTGGCGGCGCTGGCCCTGTCAAGAGAATTGGTCGGGAGACTGGTCAACGTGAGCGCGTCCGATCCGATGACCTACCTCGGCGCCGCGCTGTTCCTTGGCGGGATCGCACTTTTGGCGAGCTGGCTGCCGGCCCGCCGGGCGACGCGCGTATCGCCGGCGGATTCACTGCGCTGCGAGTGAGAGTGCTGAAGCCGGCTAGCCCGTGATTTCGCCGAAGTGACGGCTCAGACTCTTCAATGTTGATGCACCCGCTTTCCGCGCCGTGTCTGGCATCAGGGGTTGCCCGGTTCCATCCACCTTTTCCATCCGCTCAACCTCGATTTCGCGCAAGTGAGCGCTTATTTCGGCTTCGGAAGCCCCGCGCTCCAGCAGTTCGTACACACCAGCCATGTAGGAATCATACTCGTCAGCAGCTTGCGGTATATCGTTGACACCGATAGGGTCCCATTCTGCCATCAAAACGCGGCGAATCTCCCGCCTGATTTCACGCGATCTGCCCTTATCGATCATCTCGCTTGCCATTGAGCCTATCACCGGGCGCGAGGCTTACCGGTAGAGCACTCCCTGGAGTCGAACTTCAGGAAATTCGATCGAACCGTTTTACCCTCCGCCCCAGACCATCGCCACGTGGTCCCGGTCCGCGGTGTTGCGGTCGTCGCGATAAGGTCCGCCAGCGCCGCCCCAGCGTCTCGCGCCGATGGCCGGCCAGTTGGTCACCATGATGTTAGTCGTGGCTGAATCGCCGGGCTTGACGTCGGTGATCCACGCCACGCCGAAGGCTTCGCGGAACGACTCCAGCACGTTGCGCCCAAACGCCGACTCCAGATCGCGGTCCATTATTACGTTCGCGGCCACGTGATCCGACACCGCCCGCACATCCCGAAAGAACTCCACCGTAACCAGCTCCTCCGGAATGCCTTTGCCGAAATACGCATCGATGAAGGCGAAGCCATAGCGTTCGCCATCGCGATGCAGGCGGCGCACCGCATACCGCGCCGAGAGTGGCAGGAAGCGCACGTTCGCGGGCAGGCGCTGCCGCAGGAATTCACGCTCGGCCACAGCCTTCACCACCGGATCCACGTCCACCGCATCAATTCGTTGCACGAACGGAAATGCCGCGACATCACGCGGAAATGTGAACCCCGCCGACCCGACGACCAGCACCTTCGACGCCGGCGCCTCCTTCAGTGCCTTCTCCGCCGCCAGCACATAGACGAACGACGTCTCGCCCGTGTCGGCATACACGCCCGACGAACGGCTCCCGCTCATGATCAGAATCCGCTCAGGCCGGCCGCCCTCGCCGTCCTCCTTCACAATGCGAATCGATTGGTATGCGCTGTCGAACGCGTATTCGGCGGGCCCGCCCGGGGCAAGCACGCTCAACGCCACCACAACGGCCAGCACCGCAATCGCGATGGCTGGCGTAAACCGCCGCGATAGCGATATCGCGCATGCCGCGCAAACCAGCAGCCCACACACCACCCACGTCGAGTGCGCGACGCCGATCCACGGGAACAGCCACACCGGAGTGATGACCCCGCCAAGCACCGAGCCCACCGTGGAAAAGAACAAAACCTGTCCCGATGCCCTACCCGCCTTACCCTCGACATTGGTCAGCTCGGCGAGCATGGGCACAGTTTGCGACGCCAGATAAATGGGCAGCAGAAACAGCAATAACGCGGCCGCTGCGATGGCCAGTGGCAGACTCGCGCCCAGATCCAGCGCCTTCTCAATGGTCATCGCCTCCAACGGAAACGCGATCGCGCCGTACACGACCGCGGCAATCAACAGGTTCCGCGTCAGCGCCATGCGCGTGCGGTTCCTGTCCCAGCGCGCCGAGAGGGCGCCGCCTCGCCAATAGCCTCCGCTCAGCGCGAGCAACACCACCCCCAGCATCACGCCGGTTAGAGTAATGCTGGAGCCGACCACCGGAATGGCCAGGCGAATCGCGATCACCTCCACCGCGAGCGTGGAGAAGCCCTCAATCAGCGCCACCGTCCAGAGCAGGGGGAACGCACGGGAAATCGGCACATTATCATTGTGTGGCATACAATGACCTATCTATGTTTCGAAGAATGGTTCCCCTTGCGCTGCTGGCCGCGGGCCTCGCTGCCGCGGCAACACCCGCCGAAGATCTTCGCAGGCTCTGCGACGACTATACGGAGTTTCGCCTGCGCGCCGATCCGACGCTGGCCACGGCGATTGGCCGCAACGAATACAACGACCGCTGGGAGGACCTGTCTTCCGCCGCCATTGCCGCGCGCGAACGCGAAATCGGCGAGTTCGCAAAGCGTCTGCAGTCGATCCCGTCATCCGAGCTCACGGGCGAGGATTCCATCACGGCACGCATGCTCGACCGCGAGCTGAGGATCGCCGTGGAGCGCGAGCGGCTCGGCGACCGCCTGCTCACCGTGGGCCAGTTGTTCGGCCTGCACAATGCCGTGCAGCAGACCTTTGACCGCATGCCCGCGCGGACTGAGCAGGACTACCGGAACATCATTGCGCGCCTGTCCGCTCTCCCCGCGCTGATCGATCAGCAGATCGCGTCGCTCAAAGAGGCCGCCGCAACCGGGTTGACGCAACCTCGCGTGGTCATCGATCGCGTGGTGGAGCAGCTCGATCTGCAACTCGCGCCTGACGCCGCTCACGCGCCGGATCTCGCGGCATTTCGCAGATTCCCCGATTCGTTCCCGGCGGAGCTTCGCCAGCGCCTCACCGCCGACGCCACCGAGGCGTACGAGCGCTCCTTCCAGCCCGCGTGGAAACAGTACCGCGACTATCTGGCCGGACCCTACGCTGCGAAGGCGCGGCCATCGGTCAGCATCGCCAGCGCGCCCGGCGGCGCCGATATCTACCGCTTTCTTATCCACACCCTCACCACCACCGATATGCCGCCCGAAGAGATTCATCGCCTCGGCGAGCAGGAGCTGGCGCGTATCGAAGGCGAGATGCAGGCTGTCGCGCGGGAGACGGGCTTCACGGGATCGCTCGCCGAGTTCGAAGCGAAGCTGAAAGCTGACCCCGCGCTGCACTATCGCACGCAGGAAGAGATGCTCGTCGATGCGCGCAACGATGCCAAGATCGTCGAGCCGGAGCTGCCGCGCCTGTTCGAACACATCCCCTGGCTGCTTTATGGTGTCCGCGCGATTCCGCCCGACGCCGAAGCGAGCATGGCCACCCACGCCGAGCCGCCGCCGCTCGACCACAGCCGGCCCGGCTGGTTCGACCTGAACACTTATAAACCGCCCGAGCAGGCCTGCTACGACAAGGAAGCGCTCATGCTGCACGAAGCGGTTCCCGGCCATCTGCTGCAGGGCGCCTACGCGCAGGCCAATGCGGATCTGCCGGTGTTTCGCAAGACCACCTGGTATCCGGCCTACGGGGAAGGCTGGGCGCTGTACGCGGAGTCGCTCGGCGGAGAGCTGGGGCTCTACCGCGATCCATACAGCCGCTTTGGCCGGCTCGCGTCGGAGCGGTTCCGCGCTGTGCGCCTGGTGGTGGACACGGGCATCCACGCCATGGGCTGGAGCCGCGAGCAGGCCGTGCAGTTCTTTCAGCAGCACGCGCCGGAGGAATCGGTTGCCGAGGTGGACCGCTACATCTCCTGGCCCGCCCAGGCGCTCGCCTATAAAATAGGACAGCTCCGCATCCTGCAGCTTCGCAAGCTGGCGCAGGACGAGCTTGGCCCGAAGTTCGACATTCGCGAGTTTCACTATGCGGTGCTGCGCCACGGCGCGCTGCCGCTCGATGTGCTGGATGAAGTGGTGCACGCGTACATCGCGGAAGCGAAGGCAGGAAAGACGCTGGCCTCGGGAGCTCCGGCGCGGCTGGCGCTGACGCTCGCGCTCGATTGTGCCGGCGGCGACTGCCCGCTGCTCCAGGGTGCGCCACAGACCGCTGGAATGCGCAGCGGTTTTGTGCGGCTGAAACGGCGAGTCGGTGGGCTGGCACACGACGGGCCGTAATGAGGAGAGCCTGGTGATTCTGCACGGCGCGGGCAGCGCGTCGATCGATGGCCAGGCGAGCAGAGGTTTCACTGCGCCCGCCTCCGTCTACATCCCGCCCGCGACGAAGCACAACGTCACCAACACCGGCACCGAGTTGCTGGAATACATCTACGTGGTGGCCCCGGCGGCGGAATAGTGCGAACGTGGTATGGTTTTTGGTATGGCGACCGTGAAGATCACCATCACGCTCGACGCGGATCAGGTCAAGGAGATTCGCACGCTCGTCGCGGCCTGCCAGGGGCGAAGCGTCTCCGGTTTCATCCAGCATGCGGTTGGTATCGCCCTGCACGATGCCGCGGGTTGGCGGGAGATGCTTGGAGATGCCCTGCGGCAGACTGGTGGCCAACTGACAAAGAAAGAGCGTGCGTGGGCCGATGCGCTGCTGGTTCCGCGGGGGCAGAAGAGAGACTCCAGAAAACGGCGGGCCGCGTGAGCGGCATCACGTTCGACGCTGGCGGCCTGATCGCGCTG
>Ga0209415_10013963_pt1 | contig 13159 bp, 12 predicted proteins | sample PeaSoiSIISIP2007_FD_187696 | JGI IMG/M metagenome (GOLD analysis project Ga0209415, IMG submission 187696) | Peat soil microbial communities from Weissenstadt, Germany - SII-SIP-2007 (SPAdes) (version 2) | ecosystem: Environmental > Terrestrial > Soil > Wetlands > Peat | place: Germany... | reverse complement strand
CCGGCGGGGCCGATGGTCTCTTCGACCTTCTCCCGCACCGCCTCGAGCGAGATGCCGAGGGACTCGAGCGCCTTCGCTCCGAGCCCCTCGCCCTCGTGGAGCAGGCCCAAGAGGATGTGCTCGGTGCCGATGAAGCCGTGACCCAGGAGTCGCGCCTCTTCCTGCGCGTAGGTGAGCACCTTGCGTGCCCTCTCGGTGAATCGCTCGAACACCGTCGCTACCCTACGGCCGGCGAGGCCGGCACGCGCGAGCGGGGCGGTATCGGCGCCCACGGGGCACCGGACGACATGGAACCGCTTCTCGGGCTCTCGGGACGCGACGGGGCCGCCGCTCGCGTCGCCCGACCCGCCTCCTCGGAGTCCGCACGGTGGTCCGGCCGTCTGCGCCCGTGGCCCGTTCCGCCGTCCTTATGGCAGCGTGAGCGCCCCGAATGCTCGTGCTGGCACGGGAAGAGGCGCGCCGGCTGGCGCCGCTCGCATGCCGGGCGGGCTCCCGGTCCCTTTCGGCTCCCGACTCCCCGGGTGCGCCGCGACCTCCGCCTGAGACCGTCAGGTGGACCAGAGCCGCCCCTGGCCGGGCTCGTCGGGGCGCAGCTGGTGGTAGCCGGGGATCCGGTCGGGTGGCGTGTCCACGTAGACCTTGGCCTCGGGAGCCTGGGAGAACTTGCCGTGGCTCCAGCGAATCTCCACATGGCCCTGCACCGGCTCCTCGGCGCCGCTACTACGGTCGAGCACGGTCGCCTCCCAGTTCACCTGGGGCTGACCGGTCATGGCCGCGCCGACCGTGAGCGAGCGGAGGCCGAATGCTTGGCGCCAGTCCCAGGGCGTGCCGACGCGCAGGGTCATGCGCTCGACGCCGTTCACGCCGAGCAGGAAGTACGGCGCGTTGCCGATCCGCAGCAGTCGCCAGAGCATCCGCTCGGGGTCGGCCGCGACGAGCCGGGCGCGCCACCGCTCGGCCGAGCGCTCGCTCACGACCCGGCACAGCTCCCGGTACTCGGCGTGCGCCGAGTCGGGGTACCGGCGGCCGGGAAGGGCTTCCCGGAGCGCCCGCCGGTCCTCGGCGCTGAGCTCGGTCGCAAGTTCCGGCAGCGTCGGGAGGCCGGACGCCTCCCGGCACGCGGCGTAGAGGGCCTGGTACGCCTCCGGCGCCGTGCTCTCGTACCAGTCGCCGCGTTCCCAGGCGCCGCTCGTCGCGAGCAGCCCGTCGAACAACCGGGCCGGCGACGGGCTTGAGATGTTCTCGGAGCGGTACTTGCAGCTGACCAGGTAGACGTGGTCGATGCGCAGGTCGATCGGCGCGACCTCGTCGCCTGGCGGCCTGCGACCGCCGGTCCACTCGACGATGCGCGGGATCCGTCCGCGCAGCCCGTCGGCCGCCTCCAGGAAGGCCCGCCCGTTCGCGAACGCCACCGTGAAGGCCGGGGCGAAGCGCCCGGACCCGTGGAGCTCGCTCAGCCGGTCCCAGGCCGGCCCGTCGACCCGGAGCGCGGCCGGACGCGCCGCCAGCGCCTCGGCGACCCCCGGATACGCCAGGGTCCCGAGCGCCGTGCCGAGCTCGGTGACCGTCGTGAGGTCATTGGGCATCGGGCTCCGGATCCTGGAAGACCGGGGTGAGGGGGAGCTCCAGGGCGAGCCGCTCGGAGTCGAGGGCGGACACGGTCCACACCGGCTCGTCGCTGAAGATGTTGAGCCGGCGGTTGGTCGCCTCCATCCAGGCGAGGAGCGCCTCGTGCCACTGCTCGTGCAGGAGGGCCTCCCGGACGGCGCTCAGCCGGCTGGCGGCGACGGTCTCGGGGCGGAGCTGCGCGACGAGGTGGAGCGCGAGCACCCTGGTGAACACCTCCGCGTCGCTCGCGACGTAGAGGGCCTTGTCGGCCTCGGGGTCGAGGGCGTACGCCACCCGGGGCCGCGCGTAGGGCAGGGCCGGGTCGTAGACGCTCATCGCGGCGCGGCGCGACCTCGGCCGTAGGTGCGCAGCCGTGCGAGATCCTCGGGCGCGCGCAGGTCGACGACGTCGAACAGGGGCTTCTTCCGCGGGTCGGGCCCGGTCACCGCGTGGAGCGCACGCCCGCCGGCACTGTTACGCGCGGGCTTGTCGGTCGTCATCAGGACGTAGCGGGCCTCGTTGCCGACGTGCTGGAGGACCGCAGCCTTGCCGAGCGCCTTCCACAGGGTCTCGGACCGGCGCAGGCCTGCCGGGGTGGTGGTGAAGGCGCCGTAGACGTCGAACAGCCACTGGCGCCCGATGCGGTCGACCGCCACGAAGTCGACCTCGATGCCCGCTTCCAGCCGCTTGTTTTCCGCCGTGACCTCGAAGTCGGCTCCGTCGTCGCCGCCGGCCTCGAGCGCCCACTTCGCCAGCTCGCGGGCGCGCCGGCCCTCTCGCGCGCTGCGCGCCTGGAAGTCCTCCGCCGGGTCGACGGGGGCGGGGACCGCGGGCAGGGCGGGCCTCCGCACGGCCATCTTGGCCAGCCGCTCCCGTTCCGCCTCGACTCGGGCGGTGGCGGCTGCAACGTAGCCCCGGTCGGTGTCGAAGCCGAGGAATCGCCGGTCCGTGCGGAGCGCCGCGATCGCCGTCGTTCCCGAACCCATGAAGGGGTCGACGACGAGGTCGTCTCGGTACGTGTAGAGCTCGATCAGGCGCTGGGGGAGCTCGACGGGGAACGGGGCCGGGTGGTTGACCCGGTTGGCGCTCTCCGGTGCCATCTCCCAGACGTCGGTGGTCGCCTCCAGGAACTCGTCGCGGTAGATCGACGCCTCGGACGGGTAGCCGCCCTGGAGGCGGGTGCGAGGATCGAGGGCCCGGTCGAAGCGGCCCTTCGAGGCGACGATCACCCGCTCGGTGAGGTCGCGCAGCACCGGGTCTCCGGGCTTCTGATAGGTGCCCCAGGCACAGTTGCCCGCCGCGCCCCTTGCCTTTTGCCAGACGATCTCCCCGCGCAGCAGCAGCCCGAGGTCCTCGAAGACGTCGATCACGTCTCGCGACAAGGAGCGGTAGGGCTTGCGGCCGAGATTGGCGACGTTCACCGCGATCCGCCCCCCCGCTTCGAGCGCGTCGACGCACCGCGCGAACACTCCGTGGAGCATGCCGAGGTACGCCTCGTAGCTGGCTGGGACGTGCCCCTGCCCGATCGCCGTCTCGTACTCCTTGCCCGAGAAGTAGGGCGGAGAAGTGACGACGAGCGCGACGGAGCTCGGAGCGAGCACCTCGGGATGCTGGCGGACATCACCGTGGACCACGGCGTCAACCAGCGGGCGCTCGCTCGGATGCGTCACGTCGTCGGCGTCCGAGATCACCGGCGCTTTGAAGCGCCGGTAGAACTCGGCCGAGTCGTGGTTCTCCCGACGACCGACGCCGAAGCGGGACGTGGTCGTAGCGCGCCGACGCTGGTTCACCGGCCCAGACTACGCGGGGGCCGTGACGGTTCCGCGGAGCCCCCTGGTGGGGGCGAGCCGCGTGCGCCTACGCGCTGACGGCGTCGAGGGCGAGCGTACCCCGCTGGCCCGGGCCGTTCTCGACCTCGAGGCCGATGTAGCGCAGTCCGCCGCTCAATGCGGGCACTGTCCAGGTGATGGTGGTCCAGCCGCCGCGTTTCAGGGCGATCGTCGTCGAGAGGTGGGACTTCCAGGCTCCGTCCTCGGCGTAGGGCTGCACCGCCAGCGACATACTCGCCGGTTCGTAGACGTGGTAAGTCACACGGGAGCCGGTGCCGACGCCCGGAAGGTGCGGCGAGGCGATTCCGGGGTTCCCGGCACCGGTGAGCGTGATGGCGAGGGAGTGGGTCCCGCTGTAGGCGACTGTCGCCGTGTTGGCGATCGTCGCCGGTCCGTAGTCCACCCGCCAGCCGTCGGTGCCGCCGTTCTCGAAGTTGAACGAGGCGGTACCGGACGTCGATGTGCTGCGAACGGGCTTGCGCGCCGGCCGCTTCTTCACGGGCTTCTTCGTCACGGGCTTCTTCGTCACCGGCCTCTTCGTGACGGGCTTCGTGGCCGCCGTGGTGGGCGTCGCGCCGGTGCTCGTGGTCCCCCCGCTGAACACGGCGATCGGTGCGGCCGACGCCGTGTTGCCGAGCGGAGCGAGGCCGTAGGCGTCCTCGATCGTGCGCAGCAATGACGCGTGGGTGTAGCTGGTGGCGTACTTGCCGGGGACGACGTTCGACCCGGCCAGGATCGTGGCGACCTGGTTGTTGTTCGCGTTGTCGTCCGCCTCGTCCCAGGTGAGGATGAACAAGCTGTCGTTCCGCTTCGCCCATTGGACGTAGGGATCGATATGGGCGCGCAGCCAGGCGTCGCCTTGGGGCGGGCTGGCGTCGTGCATGTCGTCGATGAGGTTGGGGATGACGAAGGAGACCGCGGGGAGTTGGCTGTAGTTGCTCGGGAAGCTACTGAAGGGGAGGCTCACCGAGCCCGGGACGTTGCTGAAGTTGGTCCAAGGAGCGTGGCGACGGGCGTATTCGCCCGTCGCGCAGCCCTTGTAGCCCGCAGCGGGCTGTCCCTCCGCGTACGCCGCGAACGACAGCTTCGCCGCGGCGAGCTCCGTGTAGAGGTTGGCCGCGTGGTAGGTCAGCGGGCAGTCGTCGCCCGTCTCGCCCTGCGTCGAGCCCGAGAACAGCTCGAGGTAGTTGGGCTCCGACGGGTGGCCGATGGAGTGGTAGTTGGTCAGGAGGGCGTTGGCGTTCGCCAGCGAGTTGATGTAGGGGGCCTGCGAGCTGCCGATGATCTGGTTGTAACCGTAGGTCTCCATGATCACGATGACCGTGTGTGCCGGTCGCCAGATTCCCGATGCCGACGCGCGGCTCGGCAGCGGGAAGCCGCTGAGCAGGCCGGCCGCGACGAGCAGCGCCGCCGACAAGCACGCGGCGGCCGCGGCAAGCTTCTTGGGCATACCCCTCCTCAGGCGGCTTTCGCGGCTGCAGCCCCGGCGTGGCGCCGATCGTGGCGGAGCGCTCACAAGTCCTGGAGCCGGGCGGCAGCCGTCGCGCGCCGGATGGCTTCGCGTGAACTAGATGGAGGGTCACTGTACCGTCCTGTCCCGGCCGGGCAAGGTCGCGGCCCGAGGAGACATGAAATCTTCACGTGCGGCGCCATAGGACCACGCGTTTGCCGACGTCGTCATGCCGATCGACCCATCGGGGCTGGGCGCCGGCGCCAGCGGATGCCGACGGCGCGCGTACCGTGGTCGCGCGTCGGTGCTTGACGCACTCACGCCGGCGGTCAGCGCCGGCCGGGCGCGATATTCCCCGACATGGTGCTGCCCGCCCACCACATCGGGCGGTGGCCCCACCCCGGCCGAGCGTCAGCCGAACCGGGTGATCAGTCGTTCGCGGTCGAACAGCCGGTTGACGGCACGCCAGAGGAAGCGGTCGACGACGGCGAGGACCAGGGCGGCGTAGACGAACAACGTGACGGTCGGGGCCACGACCTGGTTGGTGACCAGGGCGACACCGACCAGTACCGGCACGAGGGCGAGAGCCGAGAACTGCTGGGCGACGCGGATGTCGTTGGAGCGCACCGAGATCACCATGCCCACCAGGATCGCTAGCACCGAGAGTGCGGGCGTGACCAGCAGCTGGGCGACGAGCCAGTGGACTGACCAGATCTCGCGCGCCACGGGAGGCGAGGCGAAGAGACGCACGACCAGCGTGTAGGCCCCGTAGAGCATCCAGGCGATGCTGATCGCTGGCGCGATGGCCGCAAGCGCTTTGCCCAGCAGGAGCTCGCGATCGGTGACCGTGGTGGTGAGGAGCGGCTCCAACGTGCCCTGCTCGCGCTCGCCGATTATCGAGTAAGCGGCGATCGTCGTGGGGATCATCACGGGCACCACGAGGAACAGGAGCATCGCCGTGCCGACGACCGCGACGATCTCATGGTGGGGGGCGGCCGCCGACAGGGGCAGCGTGCTGGCAAGTGGCAGCGCCAGGAACACCAGGGGCATCACCATCGCGGTGAGCAGGATCATCTTGTTGCGCCGGTACTCCTTGAACTCCTTGTGGACGACCGCGCGCACCCGGGCGTTCACTGCCGCTCCTCGATGATCTGCAGGTAGACGTCCTCCAACGAGTGCTTCTCCTCGGCGATCCGCATGACGTCGGCGCCCGCTGCCACGAGTGCACGGGTGACCGCCGGGATCACCGGCTCGCCGATCACCTTGAGCTCGTAGTGGCTCCCGTCCGCGCGCCAGGCGCTGACTCCGGGCACGGAGGAGAAGACAGCGGCCGCATCCGGGAGGGGTGACGCCAGCCGGATCTCGACGGCCTGCCCGAACAGCTCCGCGCTCAGCTCGTCGGGACGTCCGATCATGCGAAGGCGTCGGGAGAAGATGGCCACGCGGTCGCAGATGCGAGCGGCCTCCTCCAGGCGATGGGTCGTGAGGAACACGGTGACCGCGCGGGCCCGCAGCCCCTCGATGAGCTCGCGCACGTCCTTGCTCGCCTCGGGGTCGAGCCCGGACGTCGGCTCGTCGAGGAAGAGGACCTCCGGCTCGCCGAGCAGGGTGCGGGCGAGCGCGGCCCGCTGGCGGAGCCCCTTGGACAGGCTCCCGGCGAGCGCGCCGCGACGGTCCGCGAGCCCGACGACCTCGAGCACCTCGGCGATGCGACGCTCGCATCTGGGCGCCGCGAGACCCTGGAGCCTTGCGAAGAAGGTGAGGTTGTCCTCGACAGACAATCGCAGGTACAGCCCGGGGTTCTCCGGCATCACCGCGATCCTGCGCCGGATCTCGACTGCATGTGCGGCGTCGAGTGGCACCCCGGCGATCTCTGCAGTGCCCGACGTCGGAGAGAGAAGCGTCGCGAGCACCCGCACCGTGGTTGTCTTCCCGGCGCCGTTCGGGCCGAGGAAGCCGAACACCTCCCCCCGGTCGACGTCGAGTGTCAGGCCGTCGACAGCGACGAGGTCGCCGAAGCGCTTCGTCAGCTGACGCACCCGCACGGCGGGCGCCGTTCCTGGTGAGCCGCGCCCGCGGCCGCTCGTGTCGCCAGCCACCACGGCGGTCGACATCTCCTCATGTTCGCCTCGCGCCCTCCGGCGTCGCCAGTGGCGGAGGTCCCGGCCGCGGTGGCGGTCACGGCGTCCCGCCGCCAGCCGGCCTGGTCGACCCTCGCGGGCGCTGATCGCTTAAGTCCGCTGTCGAGCCCGACGTTGGCAGAACGTGTCAGTCGGGACAGAGCTCTGGCGCGGACGCGCATCCTCTTTCGACAGGCCCACGGAATCCCTCGAGGAAGTGATCGCCTCGGGCACGCTGCGCAGCGTGTACCAGCCGATCGTCGATCTCGACTCGATGCAAACCGTGGCGTTCGAGGCCCTCGCCCGGGGTCCGGCAGGATCCGTCTTCGAGTCTCCGGCGGTGCTGTTCGACGCTGCGCGCTGCCAGGGCAGCACCACCGAGCTCGACTGGTCCTGCCGTGTCGCCGCGCTCGAGGGGGCGCTCGACGTGGGCCTCGACGAGCGGACGGGGCTGTTCGTGAACGTCGAGCCCCAGACCTTCGGGCTGCCGCCGCCTGCACGCTACGCCGAGGTCGAGCGGCGGGCGACCGGCAGGCTGCGGATCGTGCTCGAGATCACCGAGCGCTCGCTGACGGCCCGGCCCGCGGACATCCTTGACGCCGTCGCGGCGGCGAGACAGCGGCGATGGGGCATCGCGCTCGACGACGTCGGGGCAGACCCGCGCTCCCTCGCCCTGCTGCCGTTCGTTGCGCCCGACGTCATCAAGCTCGACCTGAGCCTGGTGCAGGGCCGGCCTGATGCCGAGATGGCCGAGACCATGACGGCGGTGGCGGCGCATGCCGAGCGGTTCGGCGCATGGGTGCTCGCCGAGGGCATCGAGACCGAGGCGCACCTCGCGCGGGCCCGGGCGTTCGGCGCGCGACTCGGGCAGGGTTTCCTCTTCGGGCGACCCTCCGCCCTCCCGCCGGTCACCGGCGGCCCCGGCTGCGCGACCATTCTGGCGGTGGACCGTCGCCTGTGGAGGAGGTCACGCCGTTCGCGACGGTCGCCGCCAAGCTGCCCACCCGGCAGTCCACCAAGGGCCTGCTCGTCGAGATGTCGAAGCACCTGGAGGCCCAGGCGGCGCGGCTGTCGAGCCCGGGGATCGTCCTCGCGGCATTCCAGGACGCCGAGCACTTCACAACGTCCACCGCCCGCCGCTACCAGGAGCTCGCCTCCAGGTGCTCGCTCGTCGCGGCGATCGGGGTCGGGCTCGGTTCCGACCCGGCTCCGGGGGTGCGCGGCGACCACATCGGACCGGACGATCTCCTCGTGGACGAGTGATCGATCGCCGTGGTCGGCGCGCACTACGCGGCGGCACTCGTCGCCCGCGACCTCGGCGACCACGGGCCGGAGGCGGCGAGGCGGTTCGACTACGCGCTTACCCATGACCGCGGCCTCGCCATCGCGGCGGCGGCATCCCTGATGCGCCGCGTGCTGCCCGCGAGCGTCCTGGACACTGGTCACTAGCCGACTGCGTTCGCCGGAATGCCTGCCGGGCGGCCGAGCGCCGGCTCAGCGCGTACCCGCAGGCTCCTGTGCACGGCGGGCGACGATGTTCAGGCGCACGTAGTCGATCAGCGACTCGGGCATCGCTGCCGCCACCTGTTCCGCGAACCCACGGCGGCGCTCTGGTGGGAGCGTTGCCAGGTGCTCGCGCAGGCACACGGTCTCGAGGAAGTCGGCGAGCGTTGTGCTGGTCGGGAAGGGCGTGGGCTCCGGGTGGGACCACGTCTGGATGTCGACGAAGCCCGCCAGCTCCAGGCGCCGCTGCGTGTCCTCCGGCGACGAGTACTCCCACGTCCCCGCGCGTTCGACCCCGAGCGATCTCACCGCCCGGATCACGCCCTCGATGTTCCCTTGGCCGCCGCATTGCGCCACGAGCTGGCCAGCGGGGCGCAGCACCCGCGCGAGGTTCTTGAAGAGGCGGTCGTGATCCGTCACCCAGTGGAACGTGGCCGTCGAGAACACCGCGTCCACCGGAGCGTCGCCGGCGAGGTCGTCGGGGCCGAGCTCGAGCAGGTCGGCTCGGACGAAGCGGACCCGGCCCGCCGCCGAGAGGCGGACCCGGGCCTGATCGAGCATCGACTCCGACGCGTCGAGCGCGACGACGCGGCCTCGCGCCAGACGCGCGAGGAGCTCCTCGGTCACCCGCCCGCTGCCGCAGCCGGCGTCCAGCACCGTCTCGTCGCCGCTCAGCTCGAGCCGGTCGAGGACGGCCCGGCCCCAGCGCGCCTGCGGGTCCGACAGCCGGTCGTAGCGAGCCCCGTCCCACTCGGCGGTGGTGCGATCGGCCATGTCGCCACGCTAACGGCACCCGATCAGTCGCCGAGACTGAGAGAGGCCCGCCTCGGAGCGCACCCGGTCTTTGCGCAGGTACCCTGCCGTCATGACGCTCGGGACCATCTCGCTCTCGTTCGGCCGGAGGACGCCAGCGTCCGCCGTTGGCGACCTCGTCGCCGCGCTCGGGACGAGGCGATGACCCCGAGCGGCAAGGAGCGCTCCGTCGAGGCCGACGTCATCGCCAACACCCAGCTGGTGCTGGCGGAGCGAGAGGCACGTGATCGCGGGTGGTGGGAGCGCGAGGCGGACTACTTCCATCCCGACAGCGTCGTCAGCGTCTCGTGGTTCCACGGCAGCGGCAAGGAGTTCGTGGCGGCGTCGAAGGAGTTGTCCACCGGATCGATCGGGGACGCGACGAAGCACCGGCTCGCACCACCGGTCGTCCACGCCGGCACCGACCGGGCTGTCGTGACGATGGGGGCGGTGCTCGCCTCCCGCGCGCTCGTGGGAGGGGTCGAGCTCGATCTCGCCGGCAGCGTCCGGTTCCTGTACCGCACCGAACGGCGCGAGGGGCGGTGGAGGATCGTGAGCCTCGACTGCATCTACGAGCGCGACACGCTCACCCCCGCTATTCCTGGCGTGCAGCTCGTGATCGACGACGCGGAGCTCGCTGCGTTCCGGCCGAGCTACCGCATGCTCGCCTGGTCGTTCACCAGGCGCGGGATCGCCGTTCGGGACGACCTGCCGGGTGACGACCGACCCGAAGGGGTGAAGGCCCTGTACGCCAACCACTTCGCCTGGGCCGGACTCGACATCCCCTGCTGACCGCGTGCAGCGGCCGAGTGCTTCGGGGAGAGCGAGGTGACGGGGGTGCGGACCCTCACGCTCGCCGGCGGGGCGTCGATTCCCGTGCTCGGGCTCGGGACGTGGCCCATGAGCGATGACGAGGCCGAGACTTCGGTGGCCCGGGCAATCGCGCTCGGCTACCGGCTCTTCGACACTGCGTACCAGTACGGCAACGAGATCGGTGTCGGCAGGGGCGTGCGGGTGGGCGGGCTGCCGCGCAAGCAGGTGTTCGTCACCACGAAGCTCAACGGCGAGTGGCACGGCGTCGACGGGGCGCGAGAAGCGCTGCACGCCTCGCTCGACCGGCTCGGCTTCGACTACGTGGACCTGTACCTCATCCATTGGCCGATGCCACGCCAAGACCGGTACGTGCAGGCCTGGGAAAGCCTGCTCAAGCTGAGGGAGGAGGGGCTCGCGAGAGCCGTCGGCGTCTCGAACTTCAAACCGGCGCACATTGACCGCCTGCTGGAGGCGACCGGCATCGCCCCGGAGGTCAACCAGGTCGAGCTGAACCCGACCGTGACCCGGGCAGCACTTCGCGCCTACGACGCCGGGCGAGGCATCGCCACCCAGTCGTGGAGCCCCCTCGGCCAGGGAGGAGCGCTGCTCGCGCATCCCGAGGTGGCACGGCTCGCGGCCCGTCACGACAAGACGCCGGCCCAGATCGTGCTGCGCTGGCACATGGAACTCGGCCTCGCCGCCGTCCCGAAGTCCTCGTCACCGGAGCGGATGGCCGCCAACATCGCGATCTTCGACTTCCGGCTCACCGGCGACGAGGTCGCCGCCCTGTCCAGCCTCGATCGGGGCGAGTCGGCGGCGGTCGACTCGGACGTGGTCGGGCACTGACGGGCCGCACGCTGCCGCGCGCCGGGCGCCGGGCGCCGGGCGCCTGCTAGGTCCTCTCCCCGAAGCGGGCCCTCCTGCCATGCTGTCGACTTGGACATCGCCGAGGTGCACGTCGCCGGAGCCGTGACGCTCGTCGGTGTCGCCGGTGCCGTCGTGAGCCTCGCCGTGCTCCACGTGCTCCCGACCGGCCTGTCGCCGGTGCGCAACGCGGTGAGCCAGTACGGGATCACCCGGATTGGAAATGAAGAAATGAGGACTTCATCCGAGCGGCTCCCTTTGAGAGGCGGTCGCGAGCGTAGGATCGGGCCGCCGGAGCGAGCGTCCCGCTTCGTTATGCCAGCCACAGGTCCGCGTCCCGCGCCGGTGGGCGGCTCCAGGAGGAGAGGCCATGATCGCAGCGAGCTTCGGTGTTGGTCAGGTGGCGTACTCGATCTTCTGGTTCGCCCTGTTCGTCATCGAGATCTGGTTGATGATCTCGATCTTCATCGACGTCTTTCGCAGCCACGACCTGAAGGGCTGGGCGAAGGCAGCCTGGGTCGTTCTCGTGCTGGTCCTCCCGATCATCGGGATCATCGCCTACCTCATCTTCCGCGGAGACAAGATGCGCGCCCACCAGATCCAGGCTCGCGACCAGCCGTTCGGCACTAAGGCCGGTCCCGGTCGGTCCGAGGTCGAGGAACTGTCCCAGCTCGCAGAGCTGAGGCGAGAGGGAGTGATCTCCGAGGACGAGTTCCAGCACCTGAAGTCCCGCGTGATGCGTCGAACCTCCGACACCGGTGAGGATGACGGCGAGAAGGTGGCCTGATCGTCTTCAGAGGGGCGTAGTCTCCGCCTCTTTGCTAACGACGTCGCGGTGATTCCTGGCCATCGAACCCCCCGGCGCGCCGTCGGCCAAGTGCTTCGCCCAATGCGGCAGTTATCACTCGGTGCCGGATGCGGGCGACACGTTCTTCGCCGTCACCGCGCAGTATTCAACCGGCGTCGACAATGGCGGACTCGCAGCCTCTCGCAGCGCTCTCGGGGACCACACGACAGCTGACTTTCGGCGCCGAGGCCGCGCATCCCGCCACAGCTCATGCAAACGACGGAGGCGGTCCTGCCGAACCTTGGGTAGCTTCCGGAAAGCCAGGCCGTGACGAACGGTCACTGGAGGCAGCGTGTGCGTAAATCCATTCGCCCCATCGTCCTCCCGGGTGCAGCCGTCGCCTTGACGGCCAGCGGAGCGGAGACTGCCGTCGGCGCGACCAGCCGTGCGGAGACGCCGACTCACATTGGCGTCCGCGTCGATGCGTCGGGCTCGCTCGTCGTAGCTCAACGTGTCAAGTGCGGTACCGGCTTGCGCCGCGCATCCCTGCCACTCTCCACAGTGAAGGGGTCGCGTGGCCCGCGAGGAACGCGGGGCGTGCCGTCGCTGTGGCCGCTGAGCCTCGCCTGTCTGCCTACTCTCGGCGGCTCCTGGTTGATCACGCAACCGCTTAGCGGGCTGGTCTGGCAGGTCCGGCGATGCGGGGCTGGAAGGGTCGCCTGATGTGGTGGAGCTGGCCCCTGGTGGTGGTAGTCAGCAGCATCATTATCATCGTCGCGCTCGCCTGCCTCTGGTACTCCCTGGCCGGGATCCGTTCGGCGGCCACCTGGGCGTGGCAGCGATCAGCACGAGGTGAGCACAGGAAGCGGCCGCACCGGGCGCGAGCATGAGCGAGCTGGTCGATCGGGTTAAGTCGTCCGTGCGACGTACGTACGGGCCATCGCGACGAAGGAGTCTCGATGACGACGCCCGTCTCGTCGCGATCCTCCCCGCCAGGCAGCCCCGAACCGTTGGTGGTCGATCCCTCGACGAGAAGGACGGTGCCGTCGGCATGCGCCGGTAGCCCCAGCATCAGGCAGGCAAGCATCGCAGCTGGTCACTCAGGAGATGCCGTCGAAGGAGCGAGCATCAGCCTCGGCCGCGCCACTGCACCGGCCCGATCTGCGGCACTCTCAGCCTAGACAATTGGCGCTCAGCTTAAACATCTGCTGCGCTCGACCGCTTGTCGACAGCGGCAGGACGCGATTTTGGAGGATAGCTCGGTCCGGAGTCCGGAAATCGATCAGCTCGCAGTCACCTGCTGTCCGCCCTTTTGTTCCGCACCGCCGCCGTTCGTCACAGCCGGCCCGGGGAGCATCCCGCGCAGCCCGTTGAGCAGGCCGCTCAGCTCCAT
>Ga0209415_10013962_pt1 | contig 13160 bp, 8 predicted proteins | sample PeaSoiSIISIP2007_FD_187696 | JGI IMG/M metagenome (GOLD analysis project Ga0209415, IMG submission 187696) | Peat soil microbial communities from Weissenstadt, Germany - SII-SIP-2007 (SPAdes) (version 2) | ecosystem: Environmental > Terrestrial > Soil > Wetlands > Peat | place: Germany... | reverse complement strand
GCGAGACGAGCGCCGCGAGGCCGAACTGCGCAGGCTGCTGCGACGCTTCGAGCTATTGAGCTTCGACGCAGTGGCCGACTTCGAGGGCGCCGCGCGCATCTACCGCCGCTGCCGCGCGGCGGGCATCACCCCACGGGGGATGATCGACTGCATGATCGCGGCGGTCGCCCAGCGCCACGGGGCGACCCTGTTGGCCTACGACGCGGACATGAACCGCGTCGCACGCGTCATCGAACTCGAGATGGATGGAGCATCGCTGACGGATCCCGGCAGCAGCGGCTAAACCCCCGCCCCCACGTGTATCTCCTCATAAAGCGGATACCGCTCGACGATCGACTGCACGCGCTCGGCCAGCTCCTCGCGCCGCGCCTCGAACTCGCCGGTGAGGGCGGTGGCGATCACCGCGCCCACCTCGGCGAAGTCCTCGCGCTGAAGCCCGCGCGTGGCGAGCGCCGGGGTGCCGATGCGGATGCCCGAGGCTTCCATCGGCGGCCGCGGGTCGAAGGGAATCGCGTTGCGGTTGACCGTCACGCCGATCTCATGCAGACGGTCCTCGGCCTGGCGGCCGCTCAACTCGGGTGTGATCCCACGCAGATCCGCGAGCAGCAGGTGCACGTCGGTGCCGCCCGTCAGCACACGGATGCCGTGCTCCTGCGCCGCGGGGCTCAAGAGCTGCTCGGCCACCGCCTGGGCGCCCTCCAGCGTGCGTTCTTGGCGCTCGCGGAACAGCTCGGAGGCGGCGATCCTCAGCGCCACCGCCTTGGCGGCGATCACGTGCTGCAGCGGGCCGCCCTGCTGGCCGGGGAAGACGGCGGAGTCGATCTTCTTCTTCAGCTCCTCCTTGCAGAGGATCAGCCCGGCGCGCGGGCCGCCCAGGGTCTTGTGGGTGGTGGTCGTGACCACGTCCGCGTAGGGCACCGGGTTGGGGTGCAGCCCCGCCGCCACCAGACCCGCGAAGTGGGCCATGTCGACCATCAGCGGCGCTTCGATCTCATCTGCGATCTCGCGGAAGCGGGGGAAGTCCAGCTGGCGCGGGTACGCCGACCAGCCGGCCAGCAGCAGCTGGGGGCGGTGCTCGCGCGCCAGGCGCTGCACCTCGTCCATGTCGATCAGCCCCGTCTCGGGGTCAGTCTCGTACGGGACGACCTCGTACAGTTTCCCCGACACGTTGAGCTTCATCCCGTGCGTGAGGTGGCCGCCGTGGGCGAGCGAGAGGCCCATGATCTTCTCGCCCGGGTTCAGCAGCGCGTGGTAGACGGCCGTGTTGGCCTGCGCGCCCGCGTGGGGCTGCACGTTGGCGTGCTCGGCGCCGAACAGAGCCTTGGCGCGGTCGATCGCCAGCTGCTCGGTAATGTCCACCTGCTCGCAGCCGCCGTAGTAGCGCCGGCCGGGGTAGCCCTCGGCGTACTTGTTCGTCAGCACCGACCCGACGGCCTCGAGCACCGCGCGCGGCACGAAGTTCTCCGAGGCGATCATCTCCAGCGTGTTCTGCTGGCGGTGGAGCTCACCCTGCACGGCCTCGGCGACCTCGGGGTCGACCTCGGCGAGCGGGCGGTTGAAGTAGTCGGGGCTCAGTTCGGTGGGGCCAGCCGCGGGGCTGGGTGCGCTCAGCGCGGGTGCGGCCGGGCTTGGTGCGGATGCAGCGGGGCCTGATGCGGATTCGGATGCAGTGGAACTCGGTTCGGGCATCTGGCGCTCCTTTTAGAGGCGACGATATTGATGCCCAGGCGCGCGGCTCACCGCTGTCGAAGGCCATCGCTTCCCGGTGGTCGATTCCACCTCAGCGCCAGTCGCGACGGCCCTTTGAGGCTAGCATGGATGGCGCCCACCGTGAACCAGGGGATCGGCACGCCAAGAACCCCAAGACGTGGCACTTGCAAAAAGCACGGCGACCTGTCAAAATGAGCAATATGAGCACAGGCACTTCCCTTACGTCGATCACGAAGGAGGGCCGTGGGCAAAGGCTCGCGACTCGCCTGGAAGCGGATGAGCTGCGCCCACTTGCAAAGGCGCTGGCCGCGACCGCCGTCTCGCAGACCACACATCGGCTGCTGCCCCTCATCCAGCACGCACTCGAACATGGGAACACCCTGGTGCTGGTCGCCAGCGAGGGATACGGTCTCGAGGAGGAGGAGGAGCGCCTGCACGAGCAGGCGACGAACCTGATCGAGGAGATGGTGCCCGATCTGGACCTGCCCAGCGATGCCACCGCGGTGCTCGCCCGCCGCAACGCCAAGCGCCGTACCGAACTCCTGCAGGAGTTCGGCGCACTCAGCGGCGAGCAGATCGCCGAGGGGCGCTCGCGGGCCGCGAACCGGCACGCGCTCGCGGCCCGCTGGCGCAAGGAGGGACGTACCTTCGGCGTGCCCTATCGAGGCCAGACGCTCTACCCCGCCTTCCAGCTCGACGAGCATGGCGACCTGCGACCTGCGATAGCCGATGTCCTGGCGGCGCTGCCCCGCGAGCGGATGAGCGACTGGGAGATCGCGTTGTGGTGGACAGCGGCCAACGGCTGGCTCCGAGGCGCTCGTCCTGTGGACCTGCTCGACCGCGAGCCCGACTCCGTGGTGGCCGCCGCGCGGGGACTGGCTGAGCCGCTGCCCCTGTGACCGATCGCCCCGTGGTCCCAAGCGCGGGCGCGGTCGATCCGCTGATCGAAACGCTGCCGGCGGGCATGGAACTCGTCCGCGTCTACCGTCACGCACGCGGGCCGCTCGCATTCAACGCGACGGCAAGCAGCGGCCGCTTTCGCCCCGTGCGCCCGCGCAAGGACGAGGTCCTACCGACCGCCTATCTGGCTGCCGACGAGGAGACGGCCTTGGCCGAGGGAGTACTGCGCGGTGTCACCGCGTTGGCCGCTGGCGCACTGCCGCGACGCCTCTATCGCACGGAGATCGAGGGGCTCGCAATGGCCTGCGTGCGCGTCGAGCGTCCGATTCATGTCGCGCGCCTGCATGGTGCGGGCCTCGTCAGATTGGGCCTGCGACGAGAGGATGTCGTGGACTGCGAAGAGGCGGACTACCCGTACACGGCGGCTTGGGCGCGAGCTCTGTGGGGCTGCCACCGGCGTCCCGCCGGTCTCGCCTGGACATCGCGCCAGAACGACTCCTCGCGTGCATTCATCTTGTGGGAACCGCGCGTGAGGTCAGGATGGCTGACGCTGGCAGGCCCTGAGATCGAGCTGGATCGCGAACCGGGGCTCGATCGTGTCAGGCGAGCGTGTGCAGACGCGCGCGTGGACTTCGAAGGTTGAATCCGCGCCGCCCCTGCACGCGCCCCTGCCTACCCGGTCCTGAGCCAGTGCGCAAGCAGGGGATCGACGATGCTGAGCAGCCCGTCGCTGGAGGGGCGCAGAACGCAATGGTCCACCAGCCGGGCGGCCGCATATGCCTGACTGCTCCTGCCGATCCCGCTGAGCTCCAGCGCGGCCTTGGAGGTGATCTGCCGCCGCCCGGCGGCGACCGCCCCAAGCACCTTGCGTTCGTTGGCGCTGAGGCCCGACCAGGTCTGCTCCAGCCCCTCGGCCGCCTCGCGCGTGGCGGCGTCGATCGCGTGACTCAGCGCGTCGGGATCCCGCGGGTCCTGCTCCCACAGCATGTGCGCGATCATCATCGCCCGCTGCGGGTGGCCGCCTGAGAAGGCAACCAGCTCGTCGATCCACTCGCCCAGTGGCTCGCGGTCGGCGAGACGCGTCTCCAGCCAGGCCGCCAGCGGCTGCGGTGCGAGCGGTCCGAGCGGCACGCTGCGAGCCTGCTCGAACAGGGGACGCCGCCGATCGCCGAACAGCTCGGCCAGCAGCGAGGGCTCGCTACCGGCAAACACGTAGGAGGCCACCCGATAGTGGTGCTGGATGTGACTGCGCAGGATTCCGTCGACGCCCTCCACCACCTTCAGCAGGTCCTGAAACTCGTCGAAGATCACAAGGCAGCGGCGGCCGGTGCGCTCGTGCACCTGGCGGGGCACCTCCAGGAGATGGTGCAACCGCGAAAGCGCATCCTCGCCGACGGCAGGCGCGATCTCCACGCTCACCCCCGCGACATCTCCGGGCGCACGCAGATGGGCATCGACGCTCGCACGGCGGCGCAGCGAGCGCCACAACGCTCGCAGCTTGCCGCGTTCCAAGCCCTCGGCGTAGCCCTGCTCGAAGCGTGCCACCACATCGGCCATGCTCGTCACGCGGGAGAAGTCGAGCAGCGTCGCGACAAACCTCTCCTCGCGCTCGATGCGGTCCACCAGCGCGCCCAGCAGCGTCGTCTTCCCGTAGCGGCGCGGCGCCGCCAGACGCGTCGACTGGCCTGCCACCGCAAGGGACACCAGCGCAGCAAGCTCCTCTTCGCGATCGATCAGCTCACCCGGCGGGAGTGGGCGGTCGAAGACAAATGGATTCGCTGGCTTCATGAGTACAGGATTACTGTATCAGACAGTACAGTATTACTGGACAAGTTAGTACAGAGCTACTGGACTGCCATGGGCTGGGCGCGCCGCGCCGCCTCAGCCCAACACCCGCTCCAGCTCGCTCGGCGCGACCGGTCCTGCGCGCACGATGTGCCACTCGCCGCAGTCCTCGTACGCGCGCAGGTCGACCACCGTCGAGGCGGTCCCGGGCAGCTCGCCACCGTCGAGCACGAGGTCCGCACCCGCACGCAGCGAGGCGGAGACCTCGGCAAGTCGCCGCGCGTCGGCCTCCCCGGAGATGTTGGCGCTCGACTGCACGACGGGCACACGCACCGCGCCGAGCGCGGCGAGCGCCCCCTCCAGCAGCGGCACGCGCACGCCCAGCGTGTCCGGATCGGGTCCGCACGCGAGCGGGAAGCGGCGGTTGCGATTGGGCAGCAGCAGCGTCAGCGGCCCGGGCAGCAGCGCCTCCAGCGCGGCGCGCTCGCGCACGCCCAGCTCGGGCAGCGCCTCCAGGGCGACGGCGAGCGAGAAGAACATCACCGCCGCGGGGCGCGCCGGCGGGCGCCCCTTGAGCGCGTACAGACGCTCGACCGCCGCGCGGTTCTCCGGGTCGCAGCCGAGCCCGTAGACGGTGTCCGCGGGGAACACGGCGACGCCCCCACCCGCTACGCACTCCTCCAGGCGATGCGCGTCCTCGGCGGTGAGCGTCACCGTCGATCCCCAGGGCCGGCCGGCCCATCAGGGTCGCCGAGGGAAGCATCGCCCGCCCGCTCCCCCACAACCACCCGCTCGATCCCCGCCAGGTCGCACTCGGCGCGCACGGCGCCAAAGCCCGCCTCGCGCAGCAGCGCACCCACCGCGGGCGCCTGACCAGCGCCGACCTCGAGCGCCACGAAGCGCACACGGGAGCGCTCGCCGAGCTGCCCGACGAGTCGCCGGATGACGTCGAGCCCGTCGGCCCCCGCGAACAGCGCGCCGGGGGGCTCGTGGCGCAGTATCTCCGGCGCCAGCGCGGCCCGCTCGGAGTCCGCCACATACGGCGGGTTGGAGAGGACGGCGTCGAACTCGTCGGGCACGCCCACGAGCAGATCCGCGGCCAGCCACCGCACCTCCGCCAGCCGGGGCGCCTGGAGCCCCAGCCGCTCACCGTTGGCACGCGCCACGGCAAGCGCCTCGGCGGAGACGTCGCTCCCGCTCACGCGCAGGTCCGGGCGCTCGTGCGCCAGCGCCAGCGCGACGGCTCCGCTGCCGGTACCCACGTCCAGCACAGACGCGCCCCGAGGCAAAGCCAGCCCAACTTCGACCAGCAGCTCGGTCTCCGGGCGCGGCACCAGCGCGCGGCGATCGACGGCCAGCTCCAGGTGGCGAAAGCTGCGGGCGCCCACGATGTAGGCGACGGGCTCGCGCTGCACCGCACGCCGGCGCACGGCGTCCTGGAAGGCGCGGACCGCCGGCCCCGCCACCACCAGCTCGCGGTCGGTCAACAGCCGCTCGCGCGTGACCCCGAGCACATGTGCGAGCAGCAGTTCCGCGTCAAGCCGCGGCGTCTCACAGCCCGCGGCCCCGATCGCGGTGATCGCCCCGTCCAGCGCGTCGCGCGCAGAGGTGGCGCCCAGGCTCAGGTGTCTCACCATGGCGCGACCATATAGCGGGAGTCCTACCCACGCTACTTCTTCTTCCTGGGCCTGGCCTTCCTCCCCCGGACCTTCCTCTTGGCCTTGGCGCACCCGGTGACCGCGATCTTGGGGGTCTCCTTCAGAACGGCGCCGTTCTGGCCGGCGATCGTAAAGGGCATGCTCAGCGACTGACCGCAGAGGCTGCCCTTGGCCTTCGCGGGGACGACGGCCGCGAGACCGGAGTGGGGACCCTCGGGGAGCGTCAGCGCGAAGCTCGAGATCGGCGCATCGGGAACGGTCGCGAACGAGCTGCTGGTGATGTCGTGCTTGATGCTGATGCTGCCCACCAGGTCCAGGGTGATCCCTTCGCCCTGGAACACGATCACGACATCGGGGAACGCCGCACCGCCGTGAGACACCAGGTACGCGGGGCCGGTCACGGGGTTCGCGAGGATCGGCGTCGTGGCAATCGCCGATCCGATGTCAGAGCCCGCGGGGCACGACGCGGGGTTCGCGGCGAACGTCGCCTGCGGGCACGCCTGCTGGATCGTCGTCAACCGCGCGGGGAGCTGCCTGGGGAGGACCACGGCGACGCTGTGGACGTTCGCCTCCCCCGCCGGGAAGGCGCCCTTCACGGTCAGGCTCGCGCCCTTCTGCTTGCTCGTCTTCGCCTGCGTGGAGACGCTGAACACCGGCCTGAAGGGTAGGTTCGCGCAGTTCGCCGCCTGGAAGTGGCTGGACACCGCGGCCTGCGCGCCCTGGGTGCTCGTGAGCGTCCCGTTCACACTGAGGGGTTCGCAGCTGGTGGGGTTGAAGATGAATCCTGGCCGGTCGATCGTGATGTTCGCCGCACGGACATCCAGCGGGATGCCCTGCAGGATCCTCGGCAGGGGGTCGCTCGTGACGGTGATCTGTGCCGTAAGGGGATCCACGTCGATCGCGGCGCGGACGACGACGGTCCCGAGGTTGAACGGCCCCGCGACCGCGGGCACCACAACGGAGAGGCCGAACGGCGCGCCCCTGTACGGGCCCGTGAGGAACACCTGGCCGTCCTGCACGTAGAACGGGTCGGGGCCGGTACCCACGCCGACCGTTGCGTGGCCGATCAGGCTGTTTGGCCCGCAGGCGCCCTGGCTGGCCTGCGGTTCGGGGCAGCGTTCCACGCTCTTGAGGAGCCCCAGCAGGCCGGGTGGTGTCCTGACCGACACCTCTGACAGGTTCTGGTCCTGGTCGGTGCGGGAGAACGTCGCCTCGAACGGGCTGAACGCCCCGGCCTGGTTGTTGATCGTGTCCGCCGTGACCGAAGGGTTGAACCCGCTCACGCAACCCGATTCGATTTGGAAGCTATCCGCGGTATTGACCGGCGGCCCGGAGTCCGGCGCAGACCACGGCGTCAGCGTCCCGTTCGTGGAGTACGTCCCGCACGCCTCGGGGGTGCTCAGCGAGGCACGGGGCCCACCGAAGACGTGGAGCTTCACGTCGCTGAAGGGGAACTGCGGGAGTTGGTCGAACGTCGCCGTCAACTGGCCCGTCACGGGGTCCGGGGTGACCTGCGCCGGGATCTTGACCACGATGCCCGTCGTCGGATCATCCACAACCAGGTACAGCGCCAGCAGGCTGTGGAACGGGTTTTCACCCTGGCTCGCCAGGTACAGCGAGCCCTGCAGGACACCCCCGATCAGCGGCGTCGTGAGTTCGACCGCGCCGATCTTCGACGCTTCCGGACACGCCGGCTGATCGTTGGTCCCCAACGCGATCTGCGACGGGGAGCACGCGGCGAGACCCCCAGCGGCGGAGGGATTCACTGCCAGGCCCGCAGGCAACGCCACGACCGCCGTCTTCAACGGTGGGGTGGCCAGCGTCCCCGGTTCCTCGTCCTGGGGGATCTGCAGCCCGACTTCAAGACCCGAGGGGCTATCCGCAGCGGTCGTTTCCGGTTGCGCGGTCAGCGACCCCCTGAAGTGCAGCAGATCGCAGCCCGTGACCAGGGGGGTTTCGAGGGTGTCCGTCGCCCAGTTCGGGTCGCTCAGGTCGGGGGTGCCGTCCAAGTTGATGCGGCCCGGGCCTGACCACGAATCCATATGCACCGCGGTCGCCAACGGTGCGCCCGAGCAGTCCGATGGGTTTGTGAGGAACGCGACAGGCGGGTTGCTGCTCCCGTCGTGCGCCGCAGGATCCCCGTAGAGATCCACCTGGATTTCGGTCAGCGGGAGCTGTGGGACGTCAGGCGAGATGCTGCGCAGCACATAACCCGCGGGCGTCGGCACCACCCTCGCGTACAGCACATGCGAATTACCGATGGAGTCGCGGAAGCCGAACTCCGCCGCGACACCATGCTCGGCCAGCACGTTATAGATGCCGCCGTTGACCGCCGTCTGGGCGCCTTCGGGCACGATGCGGATGTGCCCGATCTGCGTGTCCGGCGGACAACCCTTACTGGAGGAGAGCTGCGCGAGGGTGCACGCGGGTGCCGCCAGCGCGCTGCCGAGGAACCCCGGCGGGAGATCCACCGCGACATCCTTCACGTCCCCCCTCGCACTCGTAGCGATCGGTTCAAAGCCGTTGATCGGGTTGATCCTGACTTCGTTGTTGAGATCGATCCGGATCGCCCATTCATCCGGGTGAGCGCCGGCCTGCGTCTGCGGTTCGCGTTCGGGCCCTGAGATCGACAGGGAGCTGAGGGCGCTCATACCGAACACCGGCGGGGACGAGACGACACCGCTCTGCACATTCGTCGAGGCTGCCGCGACACCACCCCCCGAGACACTCGAGGTGTCCGTCACCGTCGTCGCGGCGCCCGGCTGCACGGCCACATCGACGACCATCGTCAACGTTTCACGCGGCGCCAGCGCGAGCGGGAAATTGCACCGCACCACCCCGCCTTCGGTTTCACAGAAGCTGCCCAGGTTTTCTTCCCCCGTCCCCGACCAGAAGAACCCAACGCCCTGTGCCGCCAAACCGTCCGGCACCGTATCCGTCAGCGTGACTGTGCTGCCGTCTGTCGACTGGCCGCCCGTGTTCGTCGCGGTCACTCTGTACTCGTCACAAACCCCTTCGGCGTCGCATCTCGCGCTGTCCCCCAGCGAGAAAACACCCGGCGCCGCCCGTGAGGCTACAGTCCACACGACCGGAGTCCCCGCCACCGCCGCACCTGCACACACCGAACACGCCACCAGCACGACCAGCAGGAGACCTCCGAGCCTCTTCGCCATGGTCTACCTCCTCCCCCGCGCGGTGTGCTTACCGGTCCTCGCAGCCTTGCGGCCTCGCCCCCTGTGCTTGGGCTTCGCCCTTTTCTTGGGCTTGGCCCTCTTCCTGGGCTTCGCCCTCTTCTTCGCCCTCGCGACGGGCTTCGCCTCCGGTGGCGCGAGGTTCCCCGCACCGGCGAACACCGCGCTCCCACGCGCGCCGAACATCGGCGGTACACCCGGCGTGCCATGACACGCTTCGCCCTCACACGCCGCTGCGGGCGGGGTGTAGGGGAACCCGCCGCCGATCCGCGCATCGTAGATATCCAACTCCGAATCGGTGTCCTGCCCCACCAGTCGATCCTCGGTCGTGAAGAACACGTTCGCGCCGCTCGCGTCGCTGCCCAGCAGCTGCACCGCGCTTTTGCCCTCCGGGCCCGCCTGCGCGGTATCCCTGCCGTCGGAGATCAGATACACGTTCCCTTCGTGCCACTCATACACGTTCTCCGCATACGTAGGGCTCACTTCGGGGCTGGTCCCGACGCGGAAGTTATTGAGCGCGTAAGGAGTCAACGCCGCCGAACTCTGGAAGAAAATATACGCCCCGTCGTCGGACATCGTCGGGTCGCGACGCGTCGTACCGCGCAGCGTCGCTTCAGGAACCACGAGGTTCGCGCCCTGCCCGCCACCATTATCGTTGAAACCATGCTCGCCGATCGAGATACGGATGAGTTCGCCCGTCTGCGCGTCATAACGGTATACCTGTCCATCAGCCCTCGTGAAGACCAGGAACCGGCCATCGGGCGTCACATTCGGCGAGCCCGGCACTTCCGGGCCCACGAATGCGATACGTCCACCCGGGAACTGCGCGTCACGCTCATACACATACAGATTCTCCCCACCATCCTGCGCGACCTGACCCCCACCATTCGCCGCAACACTCAACACACCATGCGCGATGAAATAGACATGCGACCCATCCCCAGAGACAGCGACCACACGCTGCACCCGCGGCCCACCACCACTCGTATTGCCCGCCGAGACATCAACCAAGTTTTCCCCAGCCGGGCTTGCGAAATCATACAAGTACAGATTCTCGCTGCCCTCGCTCGCATCGTTCGTGAGCTGTTGGGTGCTCGTAAAGAACACCCTCGACCCATCTTCAGACGCACCCTGGAATCCAGCCTGGCTAGGCACCGAGCCTAGACACGCCACTGTCGTGCAACCCGTTGGCGAGCGCTGCGCGACCGGAATAGCTTGCGACCCATCCTGCGCCTCGAGCCCTTCCCCACCATACACAAACACGCGACCATCGGCAGACACAGCTCCGTCATAGCTGCCTTCGATATTACTCGACACACCGACCATTTCTCCATCGAGCGGAACGGGCTGCGCGCTGCCGTTGTACTCATAACCCGCCGCGACGACGTGCGAGAAATCGTCACTCGCGGCCACATTGGACGTATACGACGAGGGCGGCCCCAGTGGCCCATCCGCGGGCGGGGACGTCGGGCCGAGATCGCTGAACGATCCATCCAGCGCCCGAACATACCAATCGTCCTCCCCCCCAGGCGGAGTGGGTATACTGAACAACGTCATCCCACTATCGGGACCCACCAAGAATGTACTGTCCGCCGAGAACTGCGTCCCCGGCGGCGCAAGCGGAGTCGTCACCCAACCATCACTGGTACGCGTGAACACAAACGGAGTACCCAAAGTCGAAAGCCCCCGCGCGGGAGAGCAGGACGCGGCGCCGGCGAAGCACTGATCGCTCATCGCTACCATCCGCAAACCATCCCGCGCGACACCGGTGAAGCTCGAACCTTCACCCGCGCCGACCAGCCCACCATCCTTCTCCTGTGGCGTGACCATCTCATACGCACGACCATCCGGCAACCCTTCGCCGCTCGTGTCGTAGATGAACGTCTGGTCGCCTGTCGTGCTCGTGCCGTTCGCGTTCTGCGCAACCACACGCCAGTGGTAGGTCGTGTTCGCGCTCAAACCCGACAGGTGCGTACTCACCAGCACGTCGCTTGAGCCCGCACCGATGTCCGCGTCGGGCACCGGGACACTCGTGCCATACGCTGTGCTCGTACCCCATTCGAAGCGATACGTCGTATCGGAGCCATTGGGGTCGATCCGCGCCGTGAGATCGGTGGAGGTCGCGGTCAGATTGGTGTTCGTGGCGCCTTTGATCGACGGCGGCGGCAGCGTCGCAAACGACGCGTCCGCCCCCGGGTTCGGTTCGCTCGCGTCGTTTTCGTTCGCGGCCACCAGCCGGAAGTGATACGTCGTGCCCGCCACAAGACCCGTGATCTGGGCGCTCACCGCGTGCACGTTGGAGTCCGCGGGGATCGCGTTTGCGGCAGGCACGCACGGCACGCTCTGCCCGTAGGAGACTTCAGTCCCGTATTCGAAGTGGCAGTCCTTCAGTTCGATCCCATCCGGGCCCACGGTGCCGTTCAGCGTCGCGCTCCTCGGCCCCACTTCCGAGGCGGACCCCGTCACGACATCCGGGATCACCCGCTCCGGCCCAAAGCTGTCGACGACAGCCGGCTCGTTATCGGAGACGTAGACCCTGCCACTCGCCTGATCCACAGCCGTCCCCTCCGGATGGTTGAAGGCGTGGCTGAACTTCGTGATGTATTCTCCCGAGGAGCCAAAGACATCCGTGACCCTATGATGCAGGTCGGCCACATACACATCGCCGGTCGCGTCGTCCACGGCGACACTGGTCGCACTTTCGAACTTTCCCGCCGCTGTGTTTTCACCCGTCCACGTCGTGATCCATTCCCCCGTTGCCATGTCGAACACGTACACCGCTTCGTAGCCCGCCACGTACACGTCGCCGTTGAGGTCGTCGACCGCGATACCGCGCATGAATTCGGAGTGATAGCTGCCCCCCGGGATCGACGCGAGCGAGATCTGCCGGTGGGTATACACACCCGCTGCACTGAAGATGTCGAGGACACCGTTGCTCGCGTCCACGACATACACTTCGCCGGTCGCCTGATCCACCGCGACCGCACCCGGCCCCTGGTAGTTGCCCTTCGCGAACCCACCCGCCGGTGTTTCGCTGCCCGTGATTTCACCCACGAGATTCCCCAGCGAGTCGAACTCATCGACCACACCATCCCTCCGGTTAACGACATACACCTCACCCGACGCATTGTTCACCGCGACCCCGACTTCTTCACCGAACGAGCCAGCCACCGTCAGCGCACCATCCAACGGCGACAGCTCCTTCCCCGTCGCCGTTTCAAAGACATCCACTTCCCCCGTACTCGAATTCGCGACGTACGTGTCTCCGTTCTCGTCGTCCACCGCGACGCTGCCCGCCTGGAGAGGTTCGGCGCCACCGAGGAACGAGCCCCCCGCCGGCGCGAGCGTCCCATCGAACGGGAACACCAGATCCGCCGACGCGACCCCCGCGCCCAGCCCACCCAGCGCCAGCACGCCTGCGAGCACAAGCACGAAGCGACGCAGCATCAGCTTCCCGGCGGCAAGCCGAGCAGGCCCTTTCAAGGCGATCGAATCCCTCTCCTGCAAATCCATGCGCTGTACACGGAGCCCACGACAACGCGGGAATGCCCAAACCCAACCGATCTGCTGGGGTCGCCGCCCTCAACGGGACGATCCCACCGGTGCACTATATACATCGACGGCCTTCCTGTAAAGCCCCCTCGGGAGAATGCGTAAAAAAAACCCCCTCGGGAAATGGGCGCTCAGGACGCGGTGGACGCCTCCAGCCGGCGGCGCTTCTCATCCGCCTGCAACGCCGCGGTGAGCTCCTCCAGCTCCCCCGCGAGCACCTGGTCGAGGTTGTGCACCGTGAGCTTGATGCGGTGGTCGGTCACGCGCCGCTCGCCGTAGTTGTAGGTGCGGATCTTCTCGGCGCGATCGCCCGTGCCGACCTGCGAGCGGCGGTCCGCCGCCAGCTCGGCCTGCTGTTCGGCCA
>Ga0209415_10013961_pt1 | contig 13162 bp, 10 predicted proteins | sample PeaSoiSIISIP2007_FD_187696 | JGI IMG/M metagenome (GOLD analysis project Ga0209415, IMG submission 187696) | Peat soil microbial communities from Weissenstadt, Germany - SII-SIP-2007 (SPAdes) (version 2) | ecosystem: Environmental > Terrestrial > Soil > Wetlands > Peat | place: Germany... | reverse complement strand
TCGGAGGGTTCGGCTGCGGCTCGACGCTCGCCGGCGGAGCCAGGGGCTCCGGCGTGGGCGCAGCCATCGCTGGTTCCGGTGTCGCCGCGAGCGTCGCCAGCTGCTCCTTCGGAGCACCGGCCTCCGCCGTGGGCGACCTGCCCTGCAGATCGCGGATATCCTGCGCGGTGAGCATCCCCGCGCCGGCAAACGGCGCATCGTCGAGCTCCCACGACGGGCGAAACGCAATCGCCAGCCGCTCGAAGTCATCCGCGCTCCGCGGCATGCTCCCGAACCCGGCCCGTCCTTTCGGAGAACTGATGGGGTACGCCATAGCTGCGCCCGAACGCCTCTGCCTTGACATGATCGTTGTGAGAGAGCCAGTACCCCGGGGACCGCGAAAGCAGGCCTCTTCGGTCGACTTTGAGTGGAAACGAGGATGCGACTGTCGCGCCCTTACCTTGTGGTTAGGCCAAGCGAAAACAGATCAATTGCGGCGCTTTTTTGCAACCACCGCGCCAATGGCGCGTGTCCATGGAGAAGACGTGCCCCCTCCACGGGCTGCAACATGATGTGCGACCCGTGCTTCATGGAAGCGCGCTTCGCCTGCGCGAGAAAGCATTTCTTGCGCGATGCCATTGCGCTGGCGGCCGCTCTGCGCCGACGGGGCTGCCGCCGCGGCTGGCAGCCTCTGGCGCCGGCTTTGCAAGCTCGAGAAAGGGGAGAAGCGCCTGAAGAGCCCGTGACGCCCGTTACTGCATCAGAAGACGTTCAAGCCCTCCTCGAGCAGGTGGATCGCTTTGCCGCTCGGTCGGTCGAGCCGCTCAGCCGGCGGCCCGAGGCGCCGATGCGGGCGGAAGACCTCCGCGCTCTCCTCGACGACGCGCGCTCCCTGGGGATCGTGTCCGTTGGCGAGCAATCCGCGGGCGCCCTCTGGGAAGGCGCCCCGGACCCGTGGGCTGCGAGCCTCTCGGTGCAGATACTCAGGCGACTCGCGCGGACCAGCGCGGGCTTCGCCCTTGCGGCGCACCGGTCGTCCCTCGCCGTTTCGATCGCCCGGCGACTCAACGTCTCGACGCAGGGCAAGGGTGTCGCCGCCGCCCAGGGGCGGTTCGGCCTCGGGCGTCTGTCGCTAGCGCGTTACGTCGCGGGCGCCCCGCTCGAGGACGAGGACCTCGCGATGATCGCCGACTACTACGCGGCGTCCGGGGAGCGCTTGCTGACGGCGGACGACGGCTTCGACTGGCTCCTGGCGCCGGTCGTGGCGACCGCGGGCATCGTGGACTGGGCCATCCATCCGCGCGACGCCCTTTCACTGCGGCGCCTCGATCACGCGCACGGCTTCGACGAGCTCGCGACCTTCGCGTTCCGGCCGGCGTCGAAGGCCGGCCCGCGGCGCACTACTGCGCTCGACTCCGCGACGGCTCGCGCGCGCCTCGGCGAGGCGCTCGCTCTCGAGGCACTCGGTCTGCTCGCGATCGCGCTCGGCGCCGCCGAGCACGCGTACGGGATCGCGCGGTCCTACGCCTCCACGCGGAGCCAGGGGGGGCGGCGCATCGAGCGTCATCCCGCGGTCCAGCTGCTCCTGTCGAGCAGCTTCACGGCCATCACGACGGTCGACGCCTTGCTCGAGTCCGCCACGCGCCGGCCGGCCGACGCCGCGGGGCTGCCGCGCATCCTCGGAGCCCGCGCCGAGGCGCATCCGCTGCTCTGCCGCGCGGCGAACGACGCCCTGCAGGTGCTCGGCGGGACGGGCTACATGCGCGACGCAGGCGCGGAGAAGATCGTTCGCGACGAGAATCACCTGCGCGCTTGCTGCGGAAGCCCCGCGGAGCTGTCTCTCTTCGTCGCCGAGGCGGAGCGCCTGCATGGCTGACCCCGTCGCCCCGCCCCCGGGCCAGCGCGCCCTCGATGGGCACGTCGCGCCGACCAGCCGGCTGTCGCCGCACCTCGCGTTCGGCAGGCTGTCGCCCGTCATCCGGCCGCTCGTACGCTACGAGCGACGCGACCCCTGGGACCAGGACACGGAGTGTCTGCCCAAGCCCCTCGCGGACTACCGGCGTCGCGTGCGCGCGTTCGCGGTGCGCCACCTGCGGCCCCGCGCGCTCGGCGCCGATCTCGAGCCGCATCCGCCCCTTGGTGAATGCAGCCGCGCCAACCTCGACCTGCTGCGGGCTGCGGGGCAGGAAGGCCTCCTCTCGGATCTGCTGCCCCGTCCATTCGGGAGCATGCACCCGCGCCTGCTGTCTCACGCCCCTTTTCTCCCGCAGGCCCTCAAGGCAGAGGAGCTCGCGGCGGTCGATGGGGGGCTGATGCTGCTCGTGTGCGCCCACGACCTCGGCGTCGCGCCGCTCGTCCTGTCCGGCGATATGCGCACGGTTCGCCGGCATCTGTTGCCGGCGTTTCGCGCCAGCGAGAAGGGCGAGCCGCACCTGTTCGCCTACGCCATCACGGAGCCCGCCGCCGGATCCGACGTCGAGGACGGGCACGGCGCGGCGCTCCACCGGCCGGGGGTCGTGGCCCGGAGGCTGCCGGGCGGCGGGTACGGGATCCGGGGGCGGAAGTGCTTCATCAGCGGCGGGGACATCGCCAGGGCCGTCGTCGTGTTCGCCGCGCTCGAAGGCGAGGGCGTGGAGTCGTGGACCGCGTTCCTCGTGCACCGCGGGGCGCCCGGGTTCCGCGTGGCGCGGACGGAGCTCAAGATGGGCATGCGGGCCTCGGGGGCCGCGGAGCTCGAGCTCGACGACGTCTCCGTCGCCGAGGACGCCGTGATCGGCGGCTTGCGCAACGGCTGGGCGCTGAACCGCGCAACTCTCAACATGTCGCGCATCCCGGTCGCGGCGATGGCGGTCGGCTTCGCGCGCGCGGCGACGGAGGCGGCGACGAGCTTCGCGTGCCGCTTTCACCTGGCCGGCAAGCCGCTGGTCGACTTCCAGGAGGTGCAGCTCGCGCTCGCGCAGATGATGGCCGAGACGGCCGCCGCGCGCAGTATGGTCTGGCAGACCGCATCGCGTCGCCCGGCCCGTCAGGCGGAGGCGTCCGCCGCGAAGTTCTACTGCTCCGACGCCGCGCGCCGCGTGTGCGAGATGGCCATGGACCTGATGAGCAACCAGTCGGTGCTCCACGAGAACGGCGTCGAGAAGGCCCTGCGTGACGCGCGTCTGACGCAGATATTCGAAGGGACCAACGAGATCAACCGGCTCGGCGTGATCGAAGACGATCAGGAGCGCCTCCTCGACGCGGTCGAAGCGGCGCGGCGGCAAGGAGGCGACCGATGAGGGCACGACACGACGACCGCTTCTTCGCGGGATCCCGCACGACGCGCGTCACGTCCGAAGGGTCCGTGGATCTCCCCATCTTCTATTACGACACGTCGAACGTCGTCGCCGTGTTCAGGGCGTCGCGCGCGGGCGCGGAGAAGCTACTCGACGGGACGGGCCTCGACCCCGTGCTCGCGGGCAAAGGCCGCGCTCTGGTCGGGCTGTCGTTCTTCGAGTACCGAGACACGAGCGTCGGCGCGTACAACGAGGTCGCCACCGCCATCGTCGCGGCGCGGCGTGGAGTGGGGCGCCGCCGCCTCGGCCTCGCCGATTTCCTTCTGCCACCTCGCTGGAGGACCACCGGCGCCTACGTCGTCGATCTCCCCGTCACGACGCCCGCCGCCGACGCGGCCGGGCGCGAGATCTGGGGCTACCCGAAGTTCGTCACGGGCATCGGGTTTCGACTGGACGGACGGGACTTCGAGGGCTCGGTGACGGATCCGTCGACGAAGGATCCGATCGTCACGCTGTCGGGGCGAATGGGACCGGGCCTCCCGGCCCCGCCTACGGGCCTGGTGACCTTCTCCATGCTGGGGGGCGGCCTCGTCCGGACGCACGTGCAGGTGCGCGGGACGGTCACGGTTCACGCGCCTGGAGCGATGCGGCTGTCGGTGGGCCGGAGCGCGCACCGCATGGCCGAGCACCTCCGGACGCTGGGCCTCGTCGACGGGCGCCCCGGCCTCGTCGTGCGCACCGACCGCTTTCAGTCTCGCCTGCCCCTCGGGGCCGCGGTCCCCTGAGACGCACCTTGCCGCCGCCGCCGCCAGGCGAACAGCGCGCCGCACGCGAGAAGCGACCAGGAGCCCGAGCGTCCGGTCCCCGCGCCGATGCCGCAGCCGCCGGACTTGGTCGACGTCCCGGGCATGTACCCCACCTCGGCGTAGTAGCGCGCCGCTCCGGGGTGAAGCGGGACGTCGAAATTCTGCCACACGGTCCGGGAGTCGTACGAGTACGGGCGGATGTACCATTTGAGATTGGCGCGGCTCTCGTCGACGGCCTTGGCCGCGTCGTACGCGGCCTGCTCGGGCATGTCGGCGCGCCCGAAGACCACCTCACCGGACCTTCCCACCGTTGAAATCGCACGATCGATACCGTGCAGCAGACCCCACTTCGCCGTCACGCGCGCTAACCCCAGCGTCTTGTCGTTCGCGAGCTGATCGAGGACCGTCTGCGGGATATCGAGAAATCGCAGCGCGTAAGCCTGGCTGAGCTTCGTCCATACCTCGGATTCCGGATTGTTGGCGGGGCTGCCGAGCTCGTTGACGATGACGTCGAATGCAACACCGTCCAACTGGCCTGCGACAATCGCGTTCGCGAAGCTTCCTCCCCACGACGTCACGGCGGTCTGGGTGAGGCCGTAGTAGTCGAGGAGCGGCTGGCATACGGGCGTACCGCCGCCGAGGATCGTCACCGCCATCTTCTGCTGCGCGATCTGCGACAGATCCGTGATGCTCGAGCTGGCCTTCACGGCGACGAGCAGATACGTCGGGTCTTCCAGCCGCGCGATCAGGCGCAGGTTCGAGAAGGGTCCAGCGGATCCCGTGAAGAAGGAGCTGCTCTTTCCGTAGTCGTAGAGGCCGTCATACGCCCAGGCCAGTAGCGCGGCCTCGGTGATTCCGAAGTCGACCGGAGCGTCGACGCGCGTCGTCGTGCCGACGAACGTGTCCGCCACGCCCAGGGCAGGCGGGTAGCTCGCACCGGAGACGATCGGTGGTCCCTTGTCCTGGTTGCAATTGCGACACTGGATGACGTCGTACCCCAGCGGCTGCATCGCGGCGGTCAGGAAGTCCCCGAGCTCGCCCCAGGGACAGCCGTCCTCGCAGGCGGAGGCGAGGACCGGCTTCATGACGTCGAAGCCGGTCTTGCCCACCTCGATGGTCCCTGTCGGGCCGGCCTCCTGGGCTGCGGCTGTCTGCGCACCGGCCTCCGGCGCGCCGGCCTCCGGTGCGCCGGCCTCCTGCGGCCCGGCGTCCAGCGGGCCAGCCTCCTGGGCTCGCGTGGGCGCAGCCAGGACGAGAATCGGAAGCAGTGCGAGCGCAATGCGATGCGGGGTCCGAAGCCTTGCGCGGGAGAGCCGCGCGCGAATGTCGGAAAACACCGGCCGAGTGTGCTTGTTCTCACGAAGCAATGCGGGACAAAACTTGTTCCAGGCGGGCCATTCGCGAGGGCGCCGTCGTCGTCGCTGTAACGTGCCGCGGCCCTCGTGGCCCCGGGGAGCCGCGATGCGTGATCTCAATGAGGCCCGCGTCGCGGACCCACCATGGGATTCGGCGGAGGTCCGCCGTGGTCCGAGACGACATCGGCGGGCAAGAAAAGGTCGATGACGAAGGTCAGGTCCGTTTGCGGTTGAATGTCGGGAGGTCTGCCGCCTTCACCGAACGCGAGGCGCCACGGAACCAGGACACGACGCTCTCCGCCCGGGCGCATTCCGAGGAGCGCTCTCTCGAAACCGCATATCGTCCTGGTGCTCCCGATGATGATCTCGATCGGCGGGCCGCCGTCCCGGGTGTTGTGGACGGCCGTGCCGTCCGGCAGTCGCGCGACATAGTGGACGCGGACGGTCTCCCCTCGTCCGACCGGCTTCCCGCTCCCGGGGTCGACATCTTCGACGCGCAGCCCGACATCGTCGGGGGTCTCCGCCGGGCACTGCGTCCCCTCGAGCCAAGGATCGTCGGTACGCCCGTTGGTGGCGCGCGTCTCGCGGGGAAACGGAGCTCCCGCGCACGACAGCGCGAAGAGCGCCGCGAGGGCTCTCGTCCGGTGACGGGTGGGTCCCATTCGCAGCGCGCGGCATCATCGTGGACGGTCCGTCGGACCGTCAAGGAGCGTGCACGTCGACGTCCCCGGGTGCATGATTCCCAGAGGACCGGAAGGGGCTTCCATGGGACGCGGAACGTCGCTATGCGTCGCGCTGTTCTCCCTGGCCGCGTGCGGCGCGTCGTCCGCGCACCCCGGTGGAAGTCCGGGCCTTGACGCGACCACGGGGGCGGGCCACGGCGCGGAGCCAGGGGACGGCGCGACCGGACCGGAGCCAGACACGGAGCCTCCGCCGGGCGACGCGGCGACAGGGGGCGGCGACGGAGCGCCGCGGACCGCCGACGCCGGGGTAGCCACCACCGGCCGCCGGCCGTTCCCCGATACGTACGCGTCCATCGCGCTGCTCGTCGATCAGCTCCCCTCGATGAGCACGGCCCAGATAAAGTTCGCGACCAGCCACTATGTGGGCACCGAGAAACAGGTGCTCGCGGTGACGCAGGCGCTGCGCGCCGTCAACCCCGCGTTCCTCGTCCTTCATTACCACCTGGCCATGTGGCAAGCGGCGCCTGCCACGCAGTTCATCGTCGACGGGATGACGTGGGGCAACGACTACCCCACCGTGACCTTGAACGAGGCGTGGTTCTGGCACAACGCGCAGAGCCAGCGTGTCACGAGCAGCGCCGACCAGAAGCTCCTGATGAACGTCTCGGTGCAGGGTTTTCAGCAGTACTGGGCCCAGTCGATCGCGCAGCAGGTGGACGACGGCCAGTACGACGGAGTCATGTTCGACTCCGCGTCGCCGGCCCTCCTCCAGGGCGAGTGCGGCGGCTCGGGGGCCGGCCAGGACCCGCGGATCGCGGGCACGGCGGCGCGCTACACGACCTTCGCCGATCTCGGCGGAGCGACGTGGGTCGACGCGTGGCAGACGTGGATCGCGGCGCTGAGCGCTACGCTCTCGGCTCAGGGGATCCCGCTCATCCCGAACACGAGCGCGTTCACGACCGGGTGGGACAACACCGACTACACCCTGTCTCCCGGCGCCTTCGTCGAGGGCTTCGCGGGGACGGGCTTCGCGGCGAGCGACTGGCAAGCGTCGACCAACGAGCTTCTGAAGCTCGCCTCGCTCGACCGGATCACGATTCTTCAGAACTACCTCTCCAGCACGACCGACGTGGCCACGCGCATGTACTACCTCGGCAACTATCTGCTCGTGAAAGGGCACCACACGTACCTCGATTACTTCGCCAGCGGCCCGCTCGAGTGGTACCCGGAGTGGGCGATCGATCTCGGCGCGCCCACGACGGCGGCGACGACCGACGTCGCGGACCTGTCCAGCGGCGGCGTTTATCGGCGCGACTTCCAGAAGGGGAGCGTGCTCGTAAACCCCACCTCGTCGCCGGTCACCGTGGACCTCGGAGGCACGCGCCGGCAGGTCGTGCCGAGCGGCGGCGGCGCGGTTGACGCTTCGGGCAGCACGCCCGGCAGCGTCACCATGCAGGCCGCGACGTCCGTCGTGGTCGGCGCGACGACGGCGGTCGTCGTCCTGGACTAGTTTCAGGCGCGAGAATCTAGCGTACGACCCGGACGCTCACGGGGGGCAACGGGAGAAAGACGTCGTCCGTGCGCTCGGTCAGCGCGCACGCGGGCGAAGCTTCGAAGACGTGGACGGGGTACCCGGCCGGAGCGCGGCGGCGATCGCCGACCACGAGGGCGCCGGCGATCCAGTCGAGCCCCTCGAGAGCGAAACCGGCGGTTGCGAGCGGCGACTGGCTCGCGGGCAGGATGGGCGCGCCGCTCTGCGAGTCGAACGTGACGAGGGACGTGGCGTTCGCCGTGGTGGCGTCCGCGACGATGGCGACGCCGCAGCCGCCGGAGACACCCACCTCCGAGACGCTGCCGCCCAGGTCCGTCTCGCGGGCGACGAGCGCGGTGGTCGACGTGGACGTGTCGAAGCGCTCGACGCCGGCCAGCGGCTCGGTCGCGTCGTCGAAGTTGCCCGGTTCGGCCAGCCAGAGCACAGCCCCGTCGACGACCATCCCGAACGGGTTGCGCCCCCCCAGCGCGACGTGCGTCTCCACCGTGCGAGTGGCCACGTCGACGCGAAGCATCCACGACGGCTGCTCGGACGTGAGGTCGGGCCCCGTGAGCCGGTCCAGCGGCACGAACGCTTTCTCGCCTGCCGGAGTGTCGACGATCGCGATCCCCATGGCGTCGGGGTTGCCGTCGCTGTCGTACGCCGACAGGTCGATCGTCTGCGTCACCGCGCCGTCGGGCGCGAGGACGAGGATCGCGGGCACGTCGAACAGCGGGACCCAGAGCGAGCCGTCCTGGGCGACGCCCACGTCGTAGGGGTCCGAGGAGCCGGTGTGCGTCGCCACGTGCACGTCGAGGCGCGACTTCGGGGTTCCGCACGCTGGGTCGATCTCGAAGACGATATCTTCGTCGCGCGCGACGTAGAAAGCCCTCCCTCGCGAGACGGCGAGGGCAGGGTCGGCGCCGAGATCCACGCGGCCGACCGTCGACCTGACCGATCCGTCGAGCGAGAGCGATCCGACGCCGCTCGACGAGTAGTCGCTGGCCACCCAGAGGGCATCCGAGGGCGCGCACGCGGCTGCGTCTCCCGCGGCCGTGGGGGGCGGCCCGGCGGAGCTGCCGCATCCGACCACGAGCGCGGCAGCAAGCCCTCTGGCGTTCATGGTGCGTCCCTCGGCGGCTCGGTGAAGCGCGCGCTGACGAGGAGGGACCGTCCCGGCAGCGGGTACTCGTAGTAGTCGCCGATGGGCTCGCGCACCGGGCCCAGAGCGCCTGCGTAGGTGCCGGTCCGCACGTCGAGGAGGTTGCGCAGGTCGAGCGCGACGCGCACTCCGCGGCCGACCTCGACGCGGGCGCCCGCCGACGTGAGCAGGCGCGCGGGCACGACCACGCCCCCGGTGAGGTCCGCCGACATGCCGCTGGCGTCGTCCACGCCCACACGGAGCGTCGCCGGACCGACCCGCGCGAAGGCGTCGGCGACGAGGTCGTTGCGAGGGCGAGCCGGCAGCGGCGGTCGATCGCACCCGCCCGTCGAGGCCGTGCACGCCGAGTCGTTCGCCGTCGCCAGCCCCGTGTACGCCGCGCGAAGCTCGAGCGGCCCGGCGGCTGCCCGTACGTCGACCTCGGCGCCGAGGATCCGCGCCCGCCCTATGTTGGTTGCCTTGGCGCGGCCGTACGCTCCGACAGGCACGAACGTTATGAGGTCGTCCGCCCATGTCGCGAAGCCGACGACCTCGACGGCCAGGGCTGCCACCGCGAAGCGGCGCCACGTGCGCGCACCGGCGTCGAGGGTCCACGCCGATTCGGGCAAGAGGGACGGATCGCCGATGAATGCGCCGCGGTCGCCGTAGCGCTCGACGAAGCTGGGAGGACGCGCGGTATTGCCGGCGTGAGCTGCGAGGGTCGCTGCGTCCAGCGACGCCTCGATGCCGACGTGGCCCGTCGGGCGCAGCTGACCGTCGGTCGGCCCGCCGGTCGAGGCGTCGGACCACCCGTCGATCCTGCCCGCGGCCGCCAGGGCCACCACGCTCGCCGGGCGCCAGTCCGCGTCGAGCGCGAGCCCCGCGGACGTGCGTGTGGCGACGGGCGGGACAGCCGCGCCATCGTACGCGCCGGGCTCGAAGCGCTCGTTGCTGCCGTCGAGACGGGCCTCGAGGGTCGCGGAGGGCGCCGGGCGACCGCGCCAGCCCATCGACCACCCCGCCGCCGCGATCGCGTCGTCGGCTCTCGACGGACCCAGCGCGGCCGAGCCAGGAACGTCGTGAAGGCGAGTGCCATCACGCCTTCCCCATCCGCGTGCGCTCCAGGTGCCGGGCCCGGCAGGGCCGCTGAGCTCCGCGGACGCGAGCTCGCGATCCGAGTCGAGCTCGGCGAACGGAGTGGGACCGAGCGTGGTCCCAGGCAGTTGCTGCCGGCGCCCCTGCGCGAGCGCGGTCACCGTGAGCGCGCCGGCTCCGGTGTCCGTCCAGCGCAAGGGGATGGCCCAGGAGACGAGTCCATTGACGTCGGCGTGTGCAGCGTTGCGGCGCACGTCGAACACGTCGTGGCCAGGCGTGGATGCGATGGCGTCGAAGTACGAAAAGTCCTCGTCTGCCCGCGACGCGCTCAGCGCCGTGGCCACGCGGGCTCCGCCGCCCGTGGCGCGCACCTCGCCGACGCGAAGTCGAGCCGCTCCGAAGCTCCCCAAGGCTCCCCAGACGTCGGTCGCCTCGGCGGAGGTCGGTCGCGGAGGGTCGAGGACGAGGGTGCCGCCCAGGGACCCGGGCCCCAGCGAGGCGGGTGCGAACGACCGGTGCACGTGCGCGACGGCCCCCGGCCAGAGAGGCAGCGTCGCAAGGTCGAGCGAGGGGTCGGCTCCTCCCGTGAGCGGGACCCCCGCCAGCACGATGGCCACCTCGTTCGACGACGCGCCACGGATGCTCAGCGTGGTGAACGAGTCGTCGCCACCGAACCGGCGCACGTGCACGCCCGGGAGGGGCTCCACCAGGCTGGCGGCGTCGGTCAGGTCGCGCGCCGAGTCGCGCTCGTCTGCCCGCGACGAGAAATCGCCCGACTGAGTCCCTCTCACGGTCACCTCCTGCGCCTGCGCCCGAGCAGTCTTCGCGGCGGTCGTCAGTTCGACCGACAGGACCGCCACGGCGAACGATGGACGCACCTCCGGCTCAAGGCCTCAGGGCGTTGATGATCGCCACGGCGTCGAGATCGAAGCCGTTGGTGTTCGGCCTCGCCCCGGCCTCCGGACACGCCTCGTGCGTCTTGTCCACGATCCGGACGTAGCGAGCGGACGACAGACCGACGTCGGCAAGATCGAAGGCGGCGCCGCCGGCGGTCGCGGGATCGAACGGCGAGATCCCGTTGCCGGGCGCCGAGTAGACGATCTGCCATCCCCCGCACTGGCCGTAGGGGGGCGCCGTCCCGGTCCCGATGGGGGACCCGGGGTCGACCGTCGGCGTGCACGAGAAGGTCGCCCACGTCACCCCGTCGTCGCTCACGCTGATCTCGCCAGGCTCCGCGTAGACGTCGTCGGAGTTGCCGCCGACCCAGAACGGGTTCTCGAAGACGATGAAGTCGGGGCCGGGGCCGTCGACGATCGCGTTCGGGTCGAAGGAGACGACGATGCTCCCCCCGCTCCCCAGCGAGACGACGTCCGTGCTGCCGTGGCTCGCGCCTCCACCGACGGGTGGGCCCTCGACGATCCCGGGCATCGACGACGCGCCGAAGCCGGTGCAATCGGTCGGCGAGAAGGAGACGACGCCCGTGACGAAGCGGTCCGCCGGGAAGGCGGCTGCTTCGCCCGCGTCGTTGCCCCCTTCGGCGACGCTCGCGTCCGTTGCGCCTTCCGTGGCCATCGTGGCGCCGACATCCGCGGGTGCGGCGGAGTCGGTCGGCTCGACTGGGGGCGGAGATCGCATCGCCGGTGGACCGCAGGCGCACGCCAACGCGCAGGGCAGCGTCAGCCCCCGACACAGCCCGGGCAACCTCAGGGCTGCGGCCATAGCTCTACTCCGGCGAGGAACCCGTTCGAGAGCGAAAATGGATCCTTTCCCAGCTTGGTGATCTTTCCGTCGGCCATGCGGACGGAGACGACGTCCCAGCCGGACATGCCGCCGTCGCTTCCGAGCCGGGCCGAGACGCCGAGGAGGTTGCCGGCGCCGTCGTAGGCGAACGCGTCGGGCGCGTTCGGGACGGCGGGCCCGAGCCCGGTCGTGGTGGTGGGGTCCCACGTGTAGGCGGTGTCGAGCTGAACGATGGCCTGATGGGCGTCGATGTAGATGATCTGCTGCGGGAAAGCCGCCGAGTGGAGGTCGAGGAGCCGCTGCGACTCACCGGTGAAGAGCGAGAGTTGCTCGATCTCGCGCCCCTGCAGCGGTCCGACCCCGCCGTCGGCGCCGCTCGAGTTGCACCCCGCCTCGAGCACGATCAGCCGATCGGCTTCGGCGTCGTAGGCCATCGTCCCCTGTCCCAGGATGGGCTGGAAGCCCTGGAGCGAGAGCGCGACGCCCGGGGCCGCGCCGTTGAGGTCGACCAGCGTATCGGTGGCGACGTCGATCGCGACGACCGTCGGGTGGGTATCGGAGCAGAGGAGACAGTAGCCGCTGCAGCCGACGTTCGCGCTGTTGATGTTCGCCAGGAGCACGTAGACCAGGCCCTTGCTCGGGACGTACACGCCGGCGCTCATCTCGACGAACCCGTCGCCGCCGGCCTGCACCTGCGCGCTGAGGTCGATCGAGCCCTTCGGGACGCCGCCATCGACGGCGCTCGACGTGTCGAGGACGGCGATCTCGTTGCGGGTGTAGCGCAGGACGTACGCCTTCGCCCCCGCGCCGACGACCACCGCCGCGGGATCGGAGTACGCGCTGCCGCCGTCGGTCGCGTCGTCGAGCGCCACGTTCCACGAGGAGCGAACGAGCCACGGCTGCTGTCGATCGAGCCGTGCGACGACGTCGTTCGCCTGCTCGAGCAGCCAGGGATCGGTCGCGGTGACGTACGTCGTACCGATGAACCCGTCGTAAACGAACCGGCCGTCGACCGCCTTCGACGCGAGGCCGAAGGCGACGAGCTCGCTCTTGCTCGAGCCGTTGTACGAGAGCAGCATGCGACGCTGGATCCCCGCGTCCGGCGCCGCCGTCTCGGCGGCCGCGTCGCCGCCCGCCTCGTTGCCGCCGGATTCGGCGGGCGTGGCCCCGCCGTCGCCCGGAGCGGTCGCGTCGGACGGAGCCGTCGCGTCGCTCGACCCCTCGTGGCCCGCATCGGCCGGCGGCGCGGGCGCGGCGGTGTCGTCGTTTCCCCCGCACCCAGAGATCCCCGCGACGCTCCAGGCGAGCGCCGCGCACACGATGATCCGCCTGTTCATTGGACCCCTTGCACCCGCGCCTACCCCGGCGCGGTTCTCGAAAAGGAGCACTTGCTTGGGCCCGGTCTCCGGACTTCCGGGTATGGCGCGTTCGCGCCGCCTCCCTCGGACCCTTCCCGGAGCGTGGTGCTCCAGTGGCTGTATCCGAGATCGTTCCCGGTCACCGTGGCGGGGGCCGCGCCGGACTCACACCGGCTTCCCTACGACCCAGCACGTGATG
>Ga0209415_10013960_pt1 | contig 13163 bp, 9 predicted proteins | sample PeaSoiSIISIP2007_FD_187696 | JGI IMG/M metagenome (GOLD analysis project Ga0209415, IMG submission 187696) | Peat soil microbial communities from Weissenstadt, Germany - SII-SIP-2007 (SPAdes) (version 2) | ecosystem: Environmental > Terrestrial > Soil > Wetlands > Peat | place: Germany... | reverse complement strand
TGCTCGATTCTTCCATCACGGCATCGCGCAAATTGGATTTCTATGCGTATTACCTATTGGCGGGCGGGCGCGTGCCGTTCCGTTTGCATTCGGAATCGCTCGAAGCGCTGAAGAAAATGCAATTCCGCAGTTCGCCCGATTGGAAAATTTGCCATTCGTTCGAGGAGTTGACGCGCTACTGCGACGTCTGGGATACGAAGCGCGAAGAGTTGCCGTACGAAATTGACGGCATCGTGGTGAAGGTGAACGAAGTGCCGCTGCAGGACGAATTGGGATTCACGGCGAAAGCGCCGCGCTGGGCCGTGGCGTACAAGTATCCCGCGCGCCAAGAGACCACCGTGGTGAACGACGTGATTTTCCAAGTTGGGCGGACGGGAGCGATTACGCCGGTGGCGGTGCTCGAGCCGGTGATCCTGGGCGGGGCGACCGTCAGCCGCTCGACCCTGCACAACATGGATGAGGTCGAGCGGCTCGGCTTACACATTGGGGACACGGTGGTGGTGGAGCGCGCGGGCGAAGTGATTCCGCACGTCGTGAAAGTCGTGAAGGAAGGCAAAGACCGGCGTCCGATTCGCGTGCCGGAAAAGTGTCCGGAGTGCGGAAGCCGGATTCACAAGGATCCGGAAGGGGTCGCGTATCGCTGCGTGAATGCGGCGTGTCCGGCTAAGCGCAAAGAGTCGCTGCTGCATTTTGCGGGGCGACACGCGATGAACATTGATGGGCTGGGCGAAAAAATCGTGGATCAGCTTGTCGAGAAGGGAATGGTGAAGGACGTCGCCGATGTCTATCACCTCGAGCTGGAGCCGCTGGCGGCGCTGGAGCGGATGGCGGAAAAGTCGGCGCAGAATTTACTGGACGAGATTGAAGCGAGCAAGAAGAACAGTCTGGCGCGGTTGGTGTATGCGCTGGGGATCCGCTTCGTCGGCGAACGGACGGGACAATTGTTGGCGGAGCATTTCAGTTCGCTCGAAAAAATCGCCGAGGCGAGCGAAGAAGAATTGACCGCGGTGCATGAGGTGGGGCCGAAAGTCGCGGCCAGCATTGCGGACTTTTTCTCCGAGCCGGCGAACCGCAAACTCGTCGAACGGCTGCGCAAAGCGGGGTTGAATCTGACGGAGAAACGCGCCGCGCCGAAAAGCGCGAAGCTGGCAGGGAAGACGTTTGTATTCACGGGCGGCCTGGCCAGGCGCTCGCGCGAAGAAGCCGGCGAGATGGTGAAGCAGCACGGCGGAACGGTGACCTCGTCCGTGAGCAAGAAGACGGATTATGTGGTGGTGGGCACCGATCCGGGATCAAAGTACGACAAGGCCAAGGAACTCGGCGTGACCATTCTGGATGAGCGGGAGTTTGAAAAGCTCGTTGGAACGAAGTAGCCTCGGGCGCAGGTGCACGACGAATGGATTAGGTCAACCTTACCATGGATTTGAATGGGCACATATTGAGAAAGTTTCAAATCGAGGCCGCCGACCGATTGCATGACCGGCTGGAACAGTGGAAACTTTCCGACGCCGCTCTTGACGCGCTGAATGTGAGATTCCCTGAACTCTCGGATTCCGCGATGCTCTTGAAGGTCGTAGCGATTAACGCCCTCTATTCCACAAATGTCTTTGCTCTTATCGAACTGGCCTCCCATGTCAGGAGGGTCCTGGAAAGAGAGGACGTGACCAAAACTGGGGAAGAACTGATAGAGAATATTGCCGTGTTCAAACCCAGCAGAGCGAAGAAAGAGAGACGCAATTACAGCTTTGCATCCAAGTTCGCTCATTTCTTCATTGACGCTGAGCGATTTCCGGTCATGGATTCGTTCGCAGTGGCTATGCTGAAGTTCCACCTTGGGACTCAGGGCTATCGAACCGACGATGGCCGACCTTACTTCACGTTCTTAAAGAACCTCAGTACCCTCCGGGAGCGGGACGGGCTGGGGAACGTAGCGAATCGCAGTTTGGACCATTATCTCTGGCTCGCTGGCGAATATCGGGCATTCGATGGTGGCTCGGCAATCAACAGCGAACTGGCGGCTCTTTTGAACAAGTGCAAGTCGGCTGAGGACCCGGATCTTAAGGCACTCGTGGGTGGCGCCGACTAACTCCTGGCATAGCGCGGAGCTTGCAAATCGGGTGAGGGACGCCTAGGATGCGGCGCGAAGACGAGCCCACGCGGGTTCGCGCGCCCGTTTTGCGGATGAGGAGGATCAGTGGTCTGCCAAAAATGCGGATTGCGATTGCCGGAAGACGTCGGATTTTGTCCGTCGTGCGGCGCCAGCGTCCCGAGGGGACAGCCTGCTCCGCCGCCCGTTTACCAAGCGCCGCCACCGCCGCAACAAGTTCGCCAGTGGCCTCAGCCGCCGCAGTATGCCGCTGCTGGGCAGCCGAACTATCCCGGATTCGTATGTCCGTTCTGCCGGTATCAAGGCTCTCCGATTGTTCAGAAAGAAGTTTCGAGCGGAGGCTGGATTTTATTTGTGGTGCTCCTTCTATTCTGCCTCCCGCTTTGCTGGCTGCCATTCGTCATCGACGGTTGCAAGGACGAGACCCGCAAATGTCCGTCGTGTGGAGCGAAGCTCGGGTGACGCGCGAGAGCATCGGATTGGGCAATCCGCCGGGGTGGGCGCGCGCGTCCTTCGTGGCGTACGTGGCCTGGAATGCCGCGTGGCTGGCGGCCGGAAGAATTCCGCCCAGCGCATTGCGCGCGATCCTCGGCATTCCGTGTCCGACGACAGGCTGCACGCGCAGCATCGTTGCTCTGCTTCACGGGAATCTTCATGCTTCGCTGGTGTGGAATCCATTCACGATACCGATCCTGATTCTTCTGGCTGTTTCATTGCAGACGCTATTTGTGGCCGGACTGCGGAAGAAGGAACTCCTGTTGCCGAGATGGCTCGGGAATGCTTGGTTGGGAGTCTTGCTCGCGGCTTGGGCTGCGAAATTTCTGCTGGGCTCGGCGTATTGGTAAGCGATACGGAAGCGCCCGAGTCGTAATTTCCCGGCCAGCCGAAATTCTCGGGATGGCGCGCGGTAGATTTCCATACGGAGCTTGCAAATTTGGAGCGGTGCGCCTAGGATGCGGGCCACGGGTCCGGCTGTGAATCCGGAAATATCGAATAGAACAGCTTGCGGGCGAGTCGGCGACGAGCCAGATAGATTGTTTGCACGCCGCGCCTGCGAAACTTAGGAGGGGCGATGTTCTGTGCGAGATGTGGAACAGGGATGGCGGATCATGCGGGGTTTTGTCCGGCTTGCGGAACGCCCGTAGTGCGAAATCAACCTGCGCCACCGCCGCCTGTTTATCAGGCGCCACCTCCACCTCCACCTCCACCTCCACCTCCTGTTTACCAAGCACCACCCCCGCCTCCGCAGGTTTACCAGCCTCCCCCGCCAACTCCTGTCTATCAAGCGCCGCCGCAGCCTCCCCCGCCGCCGCAGAATTGGCAGCCGGCAGTGCAACCCGCGGCGCAGCCGCCACAGGCGTGGCCTCCGCCACCGCAGGGGGCCGTCGCGGCGCAATTGCCGTACGCGGGATTCTGGAAACGGTTTGCGGCCTATCTGATTGACGGGCTCATCATTGACGCGGTGGCGTTCGTCGTGTTTGGCGTAGTAATCCTGGTCATCGGGGGTGGGGCCGTTCTTTCCGGAAACCAAAACATTGGCGATTTCGCCACCGCGATGACGGGCTTCGCCATCCTCCTGCTGGTGCTGTTGTTCTTTGGATTGATCGTCGCGGTATGGCTCTATTTCGCGAAGATGGAAAGTTCACCGAGCCAGGCCACGATTGGGAAGAGGGTGATGGGAATTTACGTCACCGATTTGCAAGGCCAGCGGCTCACCTTCGGCAAAGCCACAGCGCGCTTCTTCAGCAAAATCATCACCGGCTTGATCCCACTGGCGATCGGCTGGATCATGGCGGCGTTCACCGAAAAGCGGCAAGCCTTGCACGATATGATCGCTGGCACGCTGGTGATGCGGCGGTAGGACTCGGGGCGCAGTTTCTAGCGTCGCAATTCGGGGCAGGCGTTTCCATCTTCCTGCCAATTCGTTCTCGCGCCCTCATCTACCTAAGGGACAACTCCGTATACAATGTTGGCTGAAGGTCCCGCTGGGACCTTGTCATAGTGTATTTGCCGGAGGCTGGCCATGATAATCAAGCGGGCTTCGGATCTGAAATATTCGGATGTGACGCCGAAGAGCGTGTATTTGAACCGTCGAAAGTTCCTGGCGACGGCCGCGGTGGGGGGCGGCGCGCTGCTGGCGGGCCGCGCGGTCTGGGACTTGCTTTCGCCTTCGACGCGCGCGGCCGCGGCGACGCAACTCAGCGTAGCCCTGAAATCGCCGTTCAGCACAACCGAGCCGGAGACTTCTTACGATGACGTGACGCACTACAATAATTTCTACGAATTCGGGACGGACAAAGCGGATCCCGCGAAAAACGCGCAGAACTTTCTCACTTCTCCCTGGAGCGTGAAGGTGGACGGAGAGGTGGAGAGGCCGCGCAAATTCAGTATGGACGAGATTTTTAAACTGGCGCCGCTCGAGGAGCGCATCTACCGCCATCGCTGCGTGGAAGGATGGTCCATCGTGGTGCCGTGGATCGGGTATTCGCTTTCCGTGATCGCCAATCTGGTGCAGCCGAAGCCGACGGCGAAGTTCGTCGCGTTCGAGAGTTACTACAGTCCGAACCAAATGCCCCTGGGGCAAAAAGCGGGCATTCAGCTCCCCTACGCTGAAGGCCTGCGCTTGGATGAAGCAATGAATCCGCTGACGCTGGTATGCGTCGGAATGTACGGCGGCACTCTGCCGAATCAGGATGGCGCGCCGGTTCGCATGGTGATTCCCTGGAAGTACGGCTTCAAGAGCATCAAGTCCATCGTGCGCATAAAATTCGTGAAGGACCAACCGCCCTCAACCTGGAACATTCAGAATTCTCACGAATACGGCTTCTACTCCAACGTGAATCCCAACGTAGATCACCCGCGCTGGAGCCAGGCGAAGGAGCGCCGCCTCGGAGAATTCTTCAAGCGGCCTACGTTGATGTTCAACGGCTATGGCGACCAAGTGGCCAGCATGTATGCCGGAATGGACCTGCGCAAATATTTCTGACGGGAGCGGGCGCTTGAATTCGATACTCACGAGCAAGTGGTCGAAGGTTTTCGTTTTCCTTTTGGCGCTTACGCCCGCCGCAATGCTCGCGTGGCAGCTCTTCACCGGTCACCTGGGCCCCGATCCCGTCGCGACTTTGCAGCACGGAACCGGCGATTGGACGTTACGATTCCTGATCTTCACGCTGTTCATCACGCCCCTGCGGAAGATGTTGAAGCTTCCGCAATTGATACGATTTCGGCGCATGCTTGGGCTATTCGCCTTCTTTTACGTTTGCCTGCATTTCCTCACTTATCTTGGGCCGGACCAATCGTTTGATTTTGCGGGGATGTTGAAGGATGTGGGCAAGCGTCCGTTTATCACCGTGGGATTTGCGGGATTTGTTCTCTTAATTCCATTGGCAATTACGTCCACGGCGGGGATGATCCGGCGGATGGGCGGCAAGCGCTGGAGAATTCTGCACCGGCTGGTGTACGTCACCGCCATTCTCGGCGTGATTCACTACTACTGGCTGGTAAAATCCGATCACAGAAAACCGCTGACATACGGGGCATTCGTCGCGGCATTACTGCTGTGGCGAGCGGGAGCATGGATTGTGGACCGCCGCAAGAGAAAGGTTGCCGGAAGCGTCCCCGTGGCGGAGCCTCCTACGGCAGAAACCGCTTGAACGTGGCATACTGGTAGGTGGCGGGCAGGCCGGGTGATCGCTGGGCAGGCTTCGCAAGAGGCCAGCCGGGAGGAAAGTCCGGACACCGCAGTCCTGGGCCGCAAGGCTGGGGATTGTAAGGGCAACGCGCCTGGTAACGCCAGGGCGCCGGGCCGCAGCAGTCGGGTGCGCAGAGCGCGCCTGGGCGGAACGGCGACGGACAGTGCCACAGAGAATATACCGCCGGTGCGGCGTTTCGGTGGCGGCCGGGAGGCAAAACCTCCAGGCGGCCTTCCATAAGCGGCGTGCTTGGCAAGGGTGAAAAGGTGGGGTAAGAGCCCACCGCGTCTCGAGCGATCGGGACGGCACGGCAAACCCCGCGTGGTGCAAGGCCAAATAGGAGGGGAGGGCTGGCCCGGCCCGACCGCGGCGGCGTCGCAAGACGCGCCGCACCGACCCTCGGGTAGGCCGCTGGAGTCCCTGCGCGAGTGGGGACCTAGAGGAATGATCGCCGCGCCGCGCGCGCCTTCGCGGGCCACGCGACGCACAGAATCCGGCTTACAGGCCTGTCCGCCAATTTTTTTTGTTTAACTTCCTGCGCGAAGTCCTCCCGCGCGAATGGAAGTCTGGTAGTCCGGTAGTTTTCTTCCGCCAACTTATTTTTCAATTTGTTGACCCATGAATTTGACGGGCGGAGTCGTCCGGGGGGATGATTCTTGCTTGGGTTGGGTCCGCCCTCACGATGCTGGTATTCCTCACCAAAGATTACGAAGAACTGAGCCGGGAAGCGGCGCGGATGGTCATTAACGCCATTCGCCGCAAACCGGCGCTGCGATTGGGTCTGGCAACCGGCAGCACGCAAGCCGGTCTTTACGCGGAGCTGGTGCGGGCGCACCGCGAGGAGAAACTGGACTTCTCGCGCGTTTCCACTTTCAATCTGGACGAATACGTCGGCTTGCCGGCGAAGCATCCGCAGAGTTTCCGGTCGTTCATGTCTCGGAATCTCTTCGATCACGTGAATATTCCTCCGAACCAAATCCACATTCCGGACGGAACCTTGCGCGGCAATTTCGACGAGACTTGCGCGAAATACGAAAATGAAATCCGCAGCTCGGGTGGAATTGATTTGCAAGTCCTGGGAATCGGCCGGGACGGCCATATCGGATTCAACGAGCCGGCGTCGAGCTTGGCATCGCGCACGCGCGTGAAAATCTTGACGCGGCAGACGCTCGAAGACAATCGCGCCGGCTTCGCGCCAGGCGAGGAACAGCCGCAAGCAGCCATCACCATGGGAATCGGGACGATTCTCGAGGCCCGCCGCCTGCTGGTTCTCGCCTCGGGAACGGCGAAAGCGCGTGCGGTGGCGATGGCCGTCGAAGGGCCGGTGACGGCGTCGGTGACGGCATCCGCGCTGCAACTCCATCCGGACGCGACCATTCTCGTGGATCGCGAGGCAGCGGCGGAGTTGCGCCGCAAGGAAGACTACGAACGCGCTCTCGAGATGACGCGGAAATTGACGCCCGGGCGGCTGTGGTGACGGTGGGTGGTTCGTAGAAGCGGCCAATTCTTCTCGCCGCAGTTCATGCCGACTGAATTATTGCAGCGGCTCTAGAAGTGATCGCCGTGGCCGCGGTCGTCGTCCGGTTCGCCGGGCGCCGGCGACGTGATGCGCCCCCAAATCGTCCTGGAACTATTTGCAGCGGCGTCCAGACCCCAGGATGGCACCGGCATCCAGAGCAGCCTAGAAAGCGCCACGAGATGCGGCTCGTACATGCGCCGCAATTCCTTCAACTTGAGATCGCCCGCGTCGTTCTGGTGAGCTACACCGCACTCGACCAGCAGGCTGCGCACTTTCTTCAGATCTTCCTGTGGGAGGCGGTCAGTGGCCGGCGATTGCGGCTTAACTCCCAACACCTCGGACAAATCCGCCACCGCGTGACGCGAGATCGCGAAGGTGAGCTGCGCCTGCCACTTCGTTTCGCCCTCGCCGTAGGCGATGATCGCGGCGCACACGTCGAGAATGGCGGTGAAAGCCGCCAGCCACGACTGGTTGTCATGCTGCGACCTGAAGAAACACAGAAACGGATACGTCAAATGGCTTTCCATCAATTGCGCAGACCACTGTTCCCAATCCCGCAGATATTGCGCAAGGCCGTCGCGAATGCGCGAGCGACCGTGACGCCGGAGCAGTTCGCCGGCCGTAGGTGGCGAGCCGGCGCGCGCGTCGAGGAGGGAGATGTTCACTTCGCGCTGGGAGAAGGCGCCGTACAGCGTGGGGAGATAAGCGATCATGAGCGCTAGAAAACCGAAACCGGTGCCCGCTTCGGTGACGATGATGACCCGGGCGAGGGCGGAGCCGGGAGTCACGTCGCCCATGCCCAAAGTGAAAAACGTGGTGCCGCTTAGATAGATGTCGGTGCGAAACGTCGGCGTTCCGCCCGCGGGTTTGACCGCCGAGCCGCCGGACCAAAGCAGCAGGGCGAATGAGAACATCAGCATCGCGGCCCAGAACACCAACAGGAGCAGCATGGATAGCGGCCCGAAATAGCTTAGATAGCTCTCCCGCCGCTTGGAAGAGTGCGCGCGGCTGGCGAAGAGGGTCCAGAGCCGCCAGGTCGTGCGAAAAAAAACTCGGGCGAGCCGGAATCTTCGAGTGACGTGGCGGGGGAGAATGACGGTCTCGAAGGCGTCCCACAGGACGACCAGGAGAAGGACGAATCCAAGGATGCCGGCGAGATCGCGCACGCACGCACCTCAATGGCGGGGATTATCGCATGCGCAGAGGCCCGCATGGAAACTCCCCAAGCACGAGGCGAAAGCCACGCGGAGAAAGTCGCGCGCCGGAGAGAAAACATTTGCTTCAGTTTTGCTTTGAGAGACGATCGTCAGATTCCAGCCCCGGTTTTGCTTGCGTGCGAAGCTAGTGTAGACTGTCATATTCTTCAGGGGATTCGTCGGACAATCCGGAGCGTGCCGCTTCGGATGCATTGGGAAACTTGGGACCCGCGTCGCGCCCCACAAGGTAAACAGCAGGCGAATAGGTCGAGGCGATAAATCTGAATGGCACAGATTTTTCACCGCAGCACGAACACATTATCCCGGCTCACGATCTATCTGAGCTTGATCCTTGTGGCCGCTTTCTTGATGGTGACGGATCGAATCCAGCGTTCCGGCTATATCACTTCGGCGAACGTCGTAGTGGAGCAGCCGATCCCCTTCAGCCACAAGCATCATGTGGCCGACGATGGAATCGATTGCCGCTACTGCCACACGAGCGTCGAGACTTCCGCATTCGCGGGCATTCCGCCGACGCGGACGTGCATGAACTGCCATTCGTTGCTCTTCGCCGATAGCCCTTTCCTCGAGCCCGTGCGCGCGAGTTACCGCACGGGAGTGCCGATCGAATGGAATCGCGTGCACAAGCTGGCGGATTTCGTCTATTTCGATCACAGCATCCACATCGCGAAGGGAATCGGTTGCGCCACGTGTCACGGGCAGGTGGACCAGATGCCCCTGGTGCGGCAGGTGGCGTCGCTGCAAATGGAATGGTGCCTCGATTGCCACCGCCAGCCGGAAAAATATCTGCGGCCGAAGGACCAGGTTTTCAACATGAGTTACCAAGCGCCGTCGAATCAAATCGCTCTGGGACTTCAATTGAAGCAGGATTATCACATTCGCAGCGCGCAGGAACTGACGAGCTGCTCGACGTGCCACCGGTGAAATTGTGAACTGCAAAGACCAAAAGCCGGCGCATCGCGACGCAACCCCGCTCGATTTGGCGGCCGTTCGCGCGAAGCTCGAAGGCAAGAAGGGGCGGCACTACTGGCGCAGCCTCGAGGAACTCGCGGACGATCCGCGATTTGCGGAGATGCTGCACCGGGAATTTCCCCGGCACGCTGCGGAGTTGCGGCCCGGCGTGGATCGCCGCGCATTCCTGAAAGTGATGGGGGCGTCGCTCGCGTTCGCGGGGCTGGCGGGCTGCGGCGCGAAACCGGAAGAAAAAATCGTGCCGTACGTTCGCCAGCCGGAAGGAATGATTCCCGGCGTCGAGCAATACTACGCCACGACGATGACGCTCGGCGGCTCGGCGATCGGCCTGCTGGTCGAGACGCACGAAGGCCGTCCGACAAAGGTGGAAGGAAATCCGAAGCATCCGGCGAGCCTCGGCGCGACAGACGTTTTCGCGCAGGCATCCGTGCTCGAACTCTACGACCCGGATCGCTCGAGCGTGGTCACTCATCTGGGCGAGATTCGGCCGTGGTCCTCGCTGCTTACCGAAATTCAGAGCGCCATGACCGAGCAGGGCGCGACGAAAGGCGCAGGGCTCCGAATCCTGACGGGGACGGTGGTTTCGCCGACGCTTGCGGACCAGATGGAGTCCTTGTTGACCGCGTTTCCCGCAGCGAAGTGGCATCAATGGGAGGCGGCGGGGACCGATTCCGTGCGCGAAGGCGCGCGACTGGCGTTCGGCCGGTACGTCAACACCTATTACAACATCGAGAAGGCCGACGTCATCGTTTCGCTTGATGCCGATTTTTTGACCAGCGGCGCAGGCTGTTTGCGCTACGCGCGCGAGTTTTCGCGGCGGCGCTTGCCGGACGCGCCGGGCGGGATGACGCGACTGTACGCGGTGGAGTCCATGCCGACTTCCACCGGAGCGATGGCCGATCATCGTCTGCCGTTGAGGCCGAGCGAAGTGCACGCATTCGCTGTGGCGCTGGCTGCAAAGCTCGGCCTTGGCGTGCCGGACTCCATCGCCAAGGGCCTGAACGAGGATTGGATCGCGGCGGTGGTGCGCGATTTGCAGCAGCATCGCGGCGCGAGCGTGGTGATTGCGGGCGAACAGCAACCGGCGGAAGTTCACGCTCTAGCGCACGCGATGAATCACGCGCTGGGGAATGCCGGCGTGACTGTGATCCATACGGATTCGACCGAAGCGCGGCCGACGAATCAAGTTGCGTCGCTCGCGGATTTGGCGAACGATCTTGACGCCGGGCGCGTGCAAACGCTGGTCATCCTCGGCTGCAATCCGGTGTACGACGCGCCGGCCGATCTCGTGTTCGAGCCGAAAATATTGAAGGCCGGACGAAGAATTCACCTCAGTTCGTATCCCGACGAAACTTCCGCGCTGTGCCAATGGCACGTGCCGATGACGCATTTCATGGAAGCGTGGAGCGACGCGCGGGTGCATGACGGGACGGCAAGCATCGTGCAGCCTCTGATTGCGCCGCTCTACGGCGGCAAATCCGCGCACGAATTGATCGCCGCGTTTGGCCGCGATCCCGAAGCGAGCGGATACGACATCGTGCGCGCGTACTGGAAGAAACAACTGGGCGGGGATTTCGAGACGGCCTGGCGGCGAGCGCTGAATGACGGATTTATTTCGGGGACACAGCTTCCGGGAGTCAATGTGGCGCTGCTGCCGGAGGCGATTCGCTCGGCAGGCGCCCTCACCGGCCATGTAGGTTTCATCGCTGGCTTTGTGTATGAGATCGCTTTTCGGCCGGACCCCGCCGTCTACGACGGCCGCTTTGCAAATAACGCGTGGCTCGAAGAGTTACCGAAACCGATTACGCGGCTGACTTGGGACAACGCCGCGATGTTGAGTCCGAGGACTGCGCAGGCCCTCGGACTTTCCTACACGATTGATTCGACCGGCGGCGAACACGGCCAGATTCACGTGGACCGGGCGCGACTGGATTATGAAGGCCGCACGCTCGAAGCGGCCACTTGGATTGTGCCGGGGTTGCCGGACGGTTTGGTGGTCTTGCACTTGGGCTACGGGCGAGCGCGCGCTGGAAAAGTGGGCGAGGGCTTGGGTTTTAACGCCAATACCTTACGAACTTCGACCGCGCCGTGGGGCGGTTTTGGCGCGCAGATGCGCAAGATCAGCGGTTCGACCTACCCGCTCGCGTGCGTCCAATTTCATTCCGTAATTGAAGGCCCCGGCCAAGCCTCGACCGAGGCCCGCGTCCATGAACTGGTTCGCGTTGCGACGCTCGATGAATATCGCGCCAATCCGAAATTCGCGCAGCAAATGATGGAAGAGCCGCCGCAAGGGCTCACGCTCTATCCCAACGCGCACGAATACAACGGCAACGCCTGGGCGCTTTCGATCGACTTGAATCGCTGCAACGGTTGCAACGCGTGCGTGGTGGCCTGCCAGTCGGAGAACAATATTCCCGTGGTGGGCAAAGAGCAGGTGATGGCCGGACGCGAAATGCATTGGATTCGCGTTGACCGTTACTACGAAGGCGGCCCCGAGGCGCTCGAAAACCCGGAGACGCATTTCCAGCCGGTGACGTGCATGCAGTGCGAGGACGCGCCGTGCGAAGTGGTCTGTCCTGTCGGCGCGACGAATCACAGCGCCGAAGGGTTGAACGACATGGTCTACAACCGCTGCGTGGGCACGCGCTACTGCTCGAATAATTGCCCGTACAAAGTGCGGCGGTTCAATTTCCTGGCGTACTCCGATTGGGACACGCCGGCGCTGAAGATGCTGCGCAATCCCGAAGTGACGGTGCGCAGCCGCGGCGTGATGGAAAAGTGTACGTATTGCATCCAGCGAATCACGAAGGCGCGGATCGCGGCGGACAAAGAGGATCGGCCGGTGCGCGACGGCGAGATTGTGACGGCCTGCCAGCAGGCGTGCCCGTCCGAGGCAATCGTCTTCGGCAACAAGAATGACAGCTCCAGCCGCGTGGCCGCGTTGAAGGCGAATCCGCGGAATTACGGAATGCTCGCGGAACTTGGCGTGCGTCCGCGGACGACGTATCTCGCTGCGGTCCGCAACCCCAATCCGGAACTCGAGAAGGGAGGCGGCCGTGGAGCCTGAAGCGCCCATCCCGACAAACGCCTCCACCGTGCGGCGTTCGCCCTTCATTCAGCCGGGGTACACATTCGCGTCGGTAACGGACAAGATCGGCTCGATCGTTCTGACTCGCAGATTCGGAAAAGGCTGGTGGGCCGGATTCCTGCTCGCGTTTTCGCTGGTGCTGCTCCTGTTCTACAGCGCGACCTATCTGGTGGTTAAGGGCGTGGGCATCTGGGGCATCAACATTCCCGTCGGTTGGGGATTTGCGATCGTCAACTTCGTTTGGTGGATCGGAATCGGGCACGCGGGAACGCTCATCTCCGCGATTCTCCTGCTGTTGAATCAGACGTGGCGGACTTCGATCAATCGTTTTGCTGAGGCGATGACGCTTTTTGCAGTTGCGTGCGCAGGGTTGTATCCGGTGATGCACCTGGGGCGGCCGTGGTTTGCGTACTGGCTGTTTCCGTATCCGAACGTGATGGGCGTCTGGCCGCAATTCCGGAGTCCGCTGATGTGGGACGTCTTCGCGGTTTCAACGTACTTCACGGTTTCGCTGCTGTTTTGGTTCATCGGCTTGCTGCCGGACCTCGCGACGCTGCGGGATCGCGCC
>Ga0209415_10013959_pt1 | contig 13164 bp, 10 predicted proteins | sample PeaSoiSIISIP2007_FD_187696 | JGI IMG/M metagenome (GOLD analysis project Ga0209415, IMG submission 187696) | Peat soil microbial communities from Weissenstadt, Germany - SII-SIP-2007 (SPAdes) (version 2) | ecosystem: Environmental > Terrestrial > Soil > Wetlands > Peat | place: Germany... | reverse complement strand
GAGGAGCTCGGCGACGACGGCGGAGCCGATCAGGCCGGTGCCACCGGTGACGAAGACGTGCATGGAACTCTCCTGGATGTGATGGGACTCTTGTCTCATGACATTATCAGAGCCACGGGACACAAGTCCCGTCACCTAGGATGGGCCCATGGCTCGGTGGGAACCAGGGGCGCGCGAACGACTCGTCGTGGCCGCCGTCGACCTGTTCACCGAGCAGGGGTACGACGCCACGACGGTTGCGCAGATCGCCGAGCGCGCCGGGGTCACGAAAAGCACCTTCTTCCGGCACTTCCCCGATAAGCGCGAGCTACTGGTGGCCGGACAAGAGACGCTAAGCCGGCTGCTAGCCGAGGGGATCGCCGAGGCGCCCGCGAGTGCCAGCCCGCTCCAGGCGGTCGCCGCCGGTCTCGAGCGCGCATCGAGCGCGATGGGCCAGATGAACCGCGAGCTCGGCCCCCGCCTGAAGGCGGCCGTCGCAGCCAGCGCCGAACTCCAGGAGCGTGACGCCCTCAAGAGCGTCAGCCTCGCGGCCGCCATGACAACTGCCCTCGTCACCCGCGGTGTGCCCGACCCGACCGCGCATCTCGCGGGCGAGCTGGGTGTCCTCGCGTTCAAGCGCGGCTACGCCAAGTGGTCCGAAGGCGACCGTGACGCCGAGGACGAGCTCGCGCAGTACACCCTGGCGGCCCTGGACGAACTGCGGGCAGCGAGCGCGTCGCTGGGCTGACCACGCAACCTCACCCGCACATCGGCATGTGCGGAAGAGTCAGGACAGGTCGCCAAGATCGCGAACGCGATCGGGACAGCGCCATAACGCCAGTTCCAGATGACCGCCAGCTGGCCTGCTCGCCGGAAGCAGAACCGAACCGGCCCGCCCGCAATCTGGTGTCGCTTGCCAGCGTGATGCTCGTGGCAGAAAACTCCTGACAGCTGTCCCATGAGCGTGGCAGGCGACGCTCTCGGTCACGCCCACCCGCGCCTGCCGCACCGATCAGCGCAGATCATCTGCCGCCGCGAGCTGGCCAAGGCCCTCCAGACGGCTCAGGACAGACGAATGACCTTGAAAGGGTGAACTCAGCCCTGCAACGTGTTCAAACAGCAGAGCCCGGCACCCGTCTGCAATGCCAATCTCTGCCGGTCTCGTCCGCTGCCGACCGGCGCGTAGGGTCCAATCCTGCTGCCATGGTGCTGCCATCCAGCCAAAAGCCTGACCGCGTTCTGGCGATCAGGCCTCTGACCTGCAATTCCTCGTAGCGGGGGCAGGATTTGAACCTGCGACCTCTGGGTTATGAGTCAGCCGATCCACGTCTCAGCAGGCCTAGCGGGACGCACGGACGGCTCGTCCTCGCAGGACAACCGCCGCAGGCCTTGTCACAGCGTCTCAGTAGCTGCAGCCTGGATCAGGAGGCGCTACTACAGTTCTTACTACGTCCGCTTCACCGCTGACGGTGATCCGCAGCCTCTGAATCCCGGCACCGGAGCCACGAGCACCGGGCCAGCCAGGTGCCGTCGCCCGCACCCGAGTTTCAGGAGCGTGCCTGGCAGCGATCAGCGGACCGTCATCAGAAGGATGTGACACCAGGACGAGGCCGTCACGTAGGTGGTCGCGACGAGCGGCAGCGCCGAGTACCCGCAGCAGCATCTTGGAGTCCACTGACCTGATGCCCCTGGATGAGCTGAATTCGGCAGGCACCCCGGCGCCTGCCCGTCGGCACGCTGAACTTGCTCCGCTGCGACGTGGTCGCGGATTGTGAAAATCGCCGCCACAGCAGCGGGCCGACATCGGGCCGGGAGGCTGGCGGGGCGGCTGCGGGGACGGCAGGATGCGGGCGGGCTGCCCGCGGAGTGCCAGGCAATCAGATTCGCCGCCGGTACCGCGAGGCGGGGTCTTGTCAAACTAGCTCGAGGCGGTGTCCGAGCACGGATGATAGCCGTCGCAGCGTCAATGCGGTGGGATTGCCTGTGCCGCGTTCGATGCGGCTGATGTCGGCCTGCGGGACGCCGCTCTTCTCGGAGAGCTCGACCTGGGTCAGACCGAGCTCGACCCGTGCGTCCCTGAACTGAAGCCCAAGGGCGATGCCGGCCGCGAATGCCTCCCGGAGCGCGGCGTCCTCCGGAGTGTCGGCAGCCTTAGACTCGGCCAGGTAGTCGCTGAACGTGGTTCCCACGGCCGTCCCTCCTCTGCCAGAGCCTTACGAATCAAGTATGTGTCTTAACACATAGCAGAGTCAAAAAAATCCTCCCAGCCTCATCATCTGCGGCTGGCGCGACGCTCCCCGGCCTTGGCTCGCTTTTCCGCCTCACGATGAGCCGTCAGTAGCTTGCGAGCGGCGAGGATTTCCTTGGCTTGGCGACGATCGCTTGAGTCTACCGCCTTGTCGTAGCCGCTGAGCAGCAAGATGATCTTGCGGCCGGATGTGCAGAAGAAGACGCGAAGCAAGATGCTCTCGGTCTCAGTGACTGGCTCGGCCAGGACGGCGTTGACCTTGTGCGCAACCTCCTCGGCCGACCACCGCAGACGAAACTCGTACAGACCCTGGCCGAGCGCCTTGCCGAAAGAGGTCGCTACGACATCGAGACCTCGTACCGCCAGCACATGCTCAAGTGCCGTTTCAAGTGCCAGGCGCTTCTCCCTGCTCAGCTTCTGGATCCACTCAAGGCAGGGCTCGCGGCCGTGTTCGTCCTGGTAGAACTCGATGTCCCACCCGGCGTCCGTAGTCACGGCACCTCCCCTCTCGCCGGAGCGTCCCGTCGAGCCTACCCCAAACCAGTACGCGCTGGAGACGCGTACGGGTTCTGGTAATGTCGGGTCATGCGGGAGAACCTGGGCGAGCTGATCCGGCAGGCGCGTGTGCAGCGCGGCTGGGAGCAGTCCGAGCTGGCGCTGCGGCTGGGCTCAGTTGGGCAGCAGACAGTCAGCCGCTGGGAACGGGGGCTCGGCCGCCCGCGTCGCGCCGTGCTCAGCCAGCTGGCCGTGCTCCTGAACCTTAGCGAGAGCCAGCTGCTGGCGGCTGCCGGCCACGGGTCGGCCGTGGCCGACGTTGGCGACAGGCCACGGCCGGCCCGCACCCGGCTGGCCACGTTGCCATTTCACCTGCTGTCGGCGGAGGCATTCGAGAATTTCAGCGCCGATCTTGCCCGGCATCTTTTCCCGGGTGCGGAAGCTGCCCGGAACGGGGGACCAGGGTTCGGGCAGGACGGTGCCGACGTGATCGTGCGGACCCGGTCTGGCGAGGTGATCGCCATCCAGTGCAAGCAGGTACGAGAGTTCGGGCCTGCCAGAGTACGCGCAGTTGCTGAAGGCATGAGGTTCAGCGCGGTCAGATGCTATCTGTACTTGTCCCGGACCGCGAGCCCCGAGGCCCGTAAGGAGATCGCCAGGCACCCCGGCTGGCAGATCAGAGATGCCAGGGATCTGTCAGCCGACGTGCGCTACCTGCACGACCAGGACGCCGCAATCCGGCTGGTCGAGACCTACTTTGGCGCAACATACCCGGAGCTGTTCCTCGGGGCACCTGATCCCGGTCACTGGCTGACACCCGCCGAGTTCTTCGGTGCCGAGACCAGCGGCGGTATCTACAGCCATGACTGGGTGCTGGCGGGCCGGACGGCCGAACTGGAGAAACTGACTGCATTCCTCGACGATCCTGGGTTCGCGGTCGCGGTGATCGTCGGCAGGGCCGGCATCGGCAAGAGCCGCCTGCTGCGCGAGTTCGCCTGCACCGGTGAACGCCGGGACGCAGGGGTTCAGGTACGGTTCCTGGCGAGAAACGCGGTCGTCGGTCCCCGCGACTTCGGGTCGCTGCCCACCGGCGAGCAGGTCGTGATCGTGATTGACGACGCCCATGACCGCAATGGGCTAGGCGACATCATTCGGGGGATTCACCGGGTCCGTGCTGACGCCAAGATCATCTTGGCGCTGCGCCCGCAAGGGCGAGGGCAGCTGCGGGCCGACCTTCGCGACATCGGGCTGCACCCGTCCAATGTTCGCGAATGGTACCTGGACGATCTGGAACTCGATGCGGCAGAGGCGCTCGCCGCCGAAGCGCTGGGAACTCATGCCAGCACGGTGATGTCACGGCAGCTGGCGGTCCTGGCATCTGACTGCCCGCTGCTGATCGTCGTCGGAGGAGCGCTCATCGACCGTGGCCGGCTCGACCCGGCCGGCCTGGCGTCCGGTGGCGTCTTTCGCGAAGAGATCATGACGGCGTTCCGTGACGCCGTCGCCGCGACCGACCCAGCAGCCGATCCATCTGTCCGCCAAGAGGTCCTCAGGGCCATCGCTGCATTGCAGCCTTTCCGCGTCGGCCAGGCTGGGTTCCGCACGGCGCTATCGGAGCTGGCTGGGAAGCCGTTCGACCAGCTGATGCCGCACATTCGGCGACTGGAAGAAGCGGCCGTCCTGCTTCGCCGCGGTGACTCACTGCGGATCGTCCCGGATCTGCTGGGCGACGTTCTGCTCGCCGACGCAGCAGCGGATCTGCCGTCTGGCACGCCCACCGGCTACCTGGAACGTGTCCTGGAGTACGCCGAGGGCGACTGCCTGCTGCGCGTGCTCGCCAACGCCAGCAGGGTTGACTGGCAGATCAGGACCGGCGACCCGGCCAGCCCATCGCTGGCTGAGCCTATGTGGCCCATCATCGCGAGCCGGTTCCGCGACGGCGACGTCCCGGCCAGGCTGCGGCTTCTGGAGGTGGTCAGGGCTGTCGCTTTCTTCCAGCCGGCGGCCGCCATTGAGCTGGTCCGGTGGGCGATGACCCACCTGGCGTCGGCCGAGGACCCCGCAGACCAGGGCCGTCATGAGCAGAGCGGAAGGCGCGTGCTGGAAGCGCTGCCGGGCGTCCTTGAGAATGCGGCCTATGACCGTGAGTACCTGCGGCAGGCTGCTGACATGCTGTGGGAACTCGCCGGGCGTGATCAGCGTTCCCCTGGCCAGCACCCGGGGCACCCGATCCGGATCCTGCGGAGCCTGGTCGAGTACAACCTCGCCAAGCCCACTGAGTTCCACGACCTGATGATCGATGCAGCAGCTGAATGGCTGCGCGCGTTGCATGCAGACTGGCTGTACTCACCGTTCGAGGTGCTCAGCCCGCTGCTCGCGACCGCGGTGACGAACCTTCTCGGCGACGGGCGGACGTTCACGTTCAGGACATATGCGGTGAGCGCTGCCGCTGTCCGCAACCTGCGCCGCCGGGTTCTTGACCTGGCGTTCGCCGAAGCCCAGTCTCAGGACCTGAGAAGCGCTGTTGAGGCCATGAACGCGATCGGCGTGTCAATCAGGTACGAGAATCCTGCCGACCACGACGAGCAGCAGCAGTGGACCGCGCAGTTCATCGAGACAATCGAGCGGATCGGTGACCTGCTTGCTGGCACGGACCTGGACCCGGTAGTCAGCATCGCGGCAAGACATGCCTTGTGGTGGCATGCCGAGCACTCGCCGACTAGCACCAGACCTGCCGCCGAGAAGGCGCTGAGCCGGCTTCCCGGCTCAGCGAGCCACCACCTTGCCCTGGCCCTGCACGACGGGTGGGGCCATCTGGTCGCGCGGGGAAAGGACGTGGCAGAGTCCGAACTGCTCAGGGAGGCCGCGCTCAGCGGTGTCGTCGCTGAAACCGCTGCACGCTGGCCGGATGACGAGCGGCTGATCGACCAGATAGAAGAGCGGATCGCGGTCGACCGCCGCGCCTTCCGCCGATCAGGCAGTCCTCGGCCGTTCATCTGGACCCTCACCCAGGCTCGGCCGTCCACAGCGCGGGTGATCTGCCAACGGGTCGCGCGAGATCCTGCCAGCGTCCTCCAGGACGCCCTTCCCGCAGCGCTGAGTCGGCTCGCCGATGCCCTCCCCGGCGAGGCAATCCGGCAGGCGCTCGACCTGCTCGCCACCGATGACGTCACCGTCATGCGCTGCGTCGCGGAAGCGTTCGGCTTCGCTCGCGGCAACCGGGCAGCTCTTCTTGACGGCGAAGATGACCTGCTGCGCTCCCTGCTGAATAGTGAAGATCCCGAAGTTCGCAGCCTCGCGGTGACAGCAGCAATCGCCCTCGCCAGGACCAGCCCAGGGCTGGCCATGAACCTGCTCGCCGAGGTAAATGTCGCGGACTCACCAACGGTCGCCGAGGCCATCGCCGCAGCGTTCGGGCCATATAGCGGTCTCTCATGGGCCGACCTGCCGCAGAGCCAGGCAAACCAGATTCTGGACCAATTGCGCAAATGCCCATCACTAAACTCGTACGAGATCACGGCACTTCTCGCCGAAATCGTCAAGCGACAGCCAGACAGTGTTCTTGACCTTCTCAAAGACCGCGTCGAAACCTGGGAACATAACAAGACTCTTCGCAGCAGCTACCTGCCTGTGCCACGCGCCTGGCACGTCAAGCCTGACTTCAAGGCGCACGAGCGCTACCCAGCGCTCTTGCGCGGCGTGCTCGACTGGATCGCCGACGGCAGGGAATCGACCGCCCGACGCGTCATGGGAGCCGAGATCTTCGCCGCAGTTGCCGCCGGCTTTGACGAGCAGGCAACCGCGATCGTTATGGAAGCACTCCAATCCGACGACACAGCGCGCGTACGAGCCGCATCAGCTATCTGCCGTGAGGCCCCGGCCGAACTCATATGGGAACAGAACTTCGTCCGTCAGGCCCTGCACGCTGCAGCGCGACACGGAATCGAGCATGCCGAAACCGTAGCGAGAAGCCTTCTGGCAGCCGCCATCAACGGCACCCCGGCCGTAACAATCGGGCAGGAGGCAGGCGATCAAGCGGCACAGAATGAGGCACTGACCAAGATCGTCAGCGAAACACCGCAAGGCTCGATCGAGGAGCGGTTCTACCAGTCACTAGCAAGGTGGCACCAGAACCTGATGCGCCTTGATGAGGACATCAGCGACCAGCGAACGGACAGACGCGAATGGTAGCGCCGCACGCACAGACGAAGCGGTGAGATCAGAGCCTCCATTGGGGAAATCTAACTGACGAGTCCGGGATCGCGTCAGCAACGACAGCCTGCCGGACGACAGAATCGAACTGTACGACGACGAGCATCAGCCAACATCGGCTGTCGCATTCCGTATCGGCCTAACCGTCTACGGGCAGTTCCTCAGTGCCGCCGCCTCCGCTAGCTCCCAATGCTCGCCAACAGGCCTGCCCGCAGGAAACCAGAACCGAACCGGCCCGCCTGCACTCTCTGTCACGCCGCCGGACCAGCGAGAAGGTGCGATCTCTGGGGTCAGGCCCAGAGACCGCCGACCCGGGCAGTCCCACGCGTCTCGCTACGTCTCACAAGCCACCGCATGTGAGCCTCAATGACGCGCAGCCATGGCGTTTACGGCATCTTCTGCTACGCGGCTTACTACAAGATCGCTCAAACAGAAGAGGCCCTCCCACCGGAAGGGCCTCTGACCTGCAATTCCTAGTAGCGGGGGCAGGATTTGAACCTGCGACCTCTGGGTTATGAGTGCAGTATTCCTGTTCAAATGGATTACGGCTTCCCTTGTGGATTAACGCTACACTGCTGGTCAGAGGCCATATGTTGATGACGGCTGATGCCAATGAGAACCATTCTCTGACGCACAGGCCGCCAACGAATGGCCAACGAATGATCTTTACAGGTGGCGTCATGGGATACACGCAGAAGCGGGCCGGCCGCGATGCGCGATCTTCACCGCCGCGTTAGACGACGTGACGTTCCTGCATCCCTGCAAGGGCGTCAAGACCCCGACCGTGCCGAGGAAACCACTCAAGATCATCACACCGGAGCAGTTCGACGCGATCCACGACGCGCTCCCCGACGACGCGTCCCGGCTGCTGGTCGAGACTGACATCGAGAGCGGCCTGCGGTGGGGCGAGCTGACCGAGTTCAGGGTGAAGGACCTCGATCCGGTGACCCGGATCCTGACTGTGAGCCGCGCTGTTGTTCAGGTTGACCCGAAGTTCCACCCTGCCGGCCTGCGGTTCCTGGTCAAGCCGTATCCCAAGGACAGGGAGTGCCGCCGGCTCAAGCTCAGCGCGCAGCTGACCGCCAAGCTCACCGCGCACATCACGACCGCGGGCCTCGGTGAGGACGATCTGATGTTCGCCATGCCGCGCCGCGACTCCCCTGCCGGCCGGCTCCGCGTGCTGCCCGATCCGTCCTCGCTCGGCTTCACCGCACCGAACGCCGCGGGCCGCCAGTACCGGCACGGGACCATGAGCGGCTACAACGCCGGGAAATGCCGGTGCACACCCTGCACGGACGCAGCCGCGATCTACCGCGCCAGCCGCCGGGCCGCCGGCAAGGACCAGCCGCGCCAGCCGCGCACCGTGGACACCGACGGCCACATCTCCCGTGACTGGTTCCGGCAGAACATCTGGAACCCGGCCCTCGACCGCGCCGGGCTGACGTTCCGGGTACGCGCGCATGACCTGCGCCACGCGCACGCCTCCTGGCTGCTCGCCGGCGGCGCCGACCTGCAGATGGTCAAGGACCGGCTCGGACACGGCAGCATCTCGACCACGGAAAGGTACCTGCACACCCTGCCCGACGCCGACGACGACGCGCTCGACGCGTTCACCAGGATCCGCACCCGGACCCACGGCAGGCCGGCGTGAACCCGCGCACCCGCCGGGCGGCTCTGTACGCGATCGGGACGATCGCGATCCTGGCCAGCGCCAACGCCCTGGCGCACAGCTACGCGGGCCTGTACGACTGGGCGGTCCACCACCGGCTGACCGGCTGGCAGGCGATGTCCTGGCCAGCCGAGATCGACGTGTTCCTGGCCGTCGGGGAACTCGCCCTGTACGTCGCCTACCTGGATGGGTGGCCCGGACGGCAGCGGATCTGGCCCTGGGCCACCGCCCTGACCGGCCTGGCGGTCAGCGTCGCCGGGAACATCGGGCATGTCCAGGCCCGGCCCGGTCAGCCGGTCATCGTCGCGGACCGGCTGACCGCCGCCACCAGCCCGGTCGCGGCGTTCGCGGGCCTGGCGATCGGGCTGCTGGTCCTGAAGATGACCCGCCAGCGAACCGGATCTGGCGCGGCAGGGATGACAGCCGGTACAGCGCTGGCCCTGGCTCCGGTGCCCGCCATGAGCGTCATGACCTCGCAGCGCGAGTGCGGCAGCGCCACAGGTCCGAATACTGGTATGGCGCTCGGCCGCGCCGGAGTCTCCGGAGATGATGCTGGCGGCAGGCCGGACCTGCTGCTGGTTCACGCCGCGACGGTGATCTGCCGGGAGGCTGCCGCCCGGGGCGAGCGGCTGAGCCAGCGGGCACTGGCCCGGCAGCTGCGCGACCATGGTCACCGGTTCCCGAACGAGGATCTGCGCCTGATCGCCGCCAGCATCAGCCTCACGCAACCCGATGCCGCATGAACGAGGCAGCGGCACGCCGGCCGTCTCATCGCTTCCCGTACCCGAAGAGGTGAACGAAGTGCAAGACATCACGGAGATCGGTGCACGCCTTCAGGCAGCGGGCGGGCTGCCGGATCTGCTGGCCGCGAGCTTCGACGCGTTCGAGATCGTCCGGCAGCTCGCCCGGGACTCGGACCACAGAGCACCGGAACTGTTCGCCGCGTTCATGATGACCGCCGACGCCGCGGTCGACGGCCGCGAAGCCGTCACCATCGCCCCCGCGATGCCAGCCGGCCGCCGGTCGCACGCCAGCGTGGCAGTCGCGGACGCCAGCATCGGGGAGATCACCGCTGCCCTGGCCACGCTCGGCGCGCTGCTAGCCTGACTTTCCTGGATAAGTTGATCTTGCAGATGTTTCCGCAGGTGAGCGGTGGCGTCTCTGGCTTTGGGGCCTATGACCTAACCGCGCGGCGCCCAGCAGTCCAGGCCGAAGATCTCATGCAGCTTCCGCTGGTCACCGCTGAGTTCTGTGGTCATGCGGCGGGCTTTGGGCCGGCCGCCGGCGGAGGGGTAGATCAGCACGGTCTCGCCGATCCCGGCAAGCTGTCCGAGCAGCTCGCGCACCGAGAGGCGCAGGCCGGCCTGGGCGGCCTTGCGCCGCATCAGGTGGGCGATCTGGAGCGCGAGGACGCAGGTGAACATGTGGACGCGGATGTTGTGCTCGGTCCAGTGGTGCATGGGTGAGAACGACACGACGCGGGGGTCTTTCATTTGCCGGAAGGAGAACTCGGCCTCGGACTGGGACCGGTAGCCGGCGACCACGTCGGGCACGGGCCAGTCGTCGTGGTCGGTGATCAGCACGTGCTTGCCGAACAGTTCTTCTTCCAGGCCGGCGCGGGCATCGGGGTCGAGGGCCCACGACAGGCGCAGGTCTTTGGGCTGGCCGCCGGCCAGCTGCCAGGTGACTACCCGCCGCACCCAGGGCTTGCGGGTGATGGCCTCGATCTCGGCTTCCACCTTGCCGCGGGGGCGGCGGGTCTTGCCGCGCGCCAGGGTTGCGGCCAGCTCGTCCAGCTTCTTGCCGGCCTTGGCCAGGGTGGTGCCGTCGAAGCTGCGGGCCTGGCTTTCGTGCAGCTCGGGTGAGTGGGTCAGGATGGCGCGCCGCTCGGCGCCGTAGACCTGGCGGCGGGTGTCGCAGGCGGTCAGTCCGCCGAACCGGTCCTTGTCAACCAGGACCCGGGCTGAGGCGGGCAGGGCGGTCAGGTCGGGGCAGGCGGATGCAGGCACTGACCCGGCGTAGCGCAGGCCGGCGGCGGCGAGGCGGGCGAAGTTGTCCTCTGAGTTCTGCCCAGCGTCGAACACGACGGTCATCTCCGCCCTGGCCTGGCCGGAGGCGGCGCAGATCGCGGCGTGCCGGGTGGCCAGGACATCGATCATGGCGGGGAACTGAGTGACGTCGGGCCTGTCGCCGGGGTAGGCGTGCCAGGTCAGCGGGATCCCCCCGTCGCGGGTGACCACCAGGCCCAGCCCCACCAGCCGCAAGTCGGAGCGCTTCTGCCTGGCCTTGCCGCGCTGCGCGATCGGCGCTTTCTCGTTGGCGCTGTCGATGAAGCTGGCGAAGTTGGTCATGTCCAGGGCCACCGAGGAGATGTCCAGGTCGTAGGCGGCGGCCATGCGCACCGCGATCCGGCGGGAGATCTCCTCCAGCTCCGCCAGCCCGACGGCATGCATCGCCTCCCAGAAGCGGCGGTGCCCGAGCGCGCTGGCGCTGATCTTGGTAAACCGGTCCGCTGCGGTGGTCTTCCACCAGTCCGCGAACCCCAGCTTGGAGCAGGGGGCGACCAGCCGGTTCAGCGCCGCCAGCACCAGGTAAACGCCCGTGCTCGCACCCGCGTCAGCGCGTCTGGCCCCGGCAACCTCGTCGATGATGGCGGCCACCCCCAGCTCGGCCAGGATCCCCCATGCCGCGGCCACGCACCCGAAAGCCAGATGGCGGGTCCGCTCGGGCAGCACGGCGGCCTCGCGGGCATCCAGCAGTGCCTCGATGTCGGCCGCGGTGCCCAGGTACCGCTCGGAGATCATCTTCGGGCGGCCGTCCACCCAGCCCATCTCCCGCAGGTACCAGTACGGCTTCCCGCTGATCACCTTCTTGTACAGGCTTGCCATATCTTTAGGTCATAGGATATTTCACGGCAAAAGGCAAGGTGACACGCCAGATTGCCGCAGGCCAGGACCGACCGGCGACATGCGTCAGCTCATCAAGATCGAGATAGTCAGGAAACTGGGGCTAGAGGACAGCCTCACCCGCGCCGCGACCCTGACGGCAGAACCGGGCGATCAGCTCGCCTGCGCCCAGGCCGCTGGCGCTGCCCGGCGGATCCGCGACCTGATGGCCGGCACCGGCCGTGACCGCGACCTTCGGTGACGTCCTGCACCCGGCAGGACAGCACATCAGCGCCGCGGTCGCCTTCCGCGGCGACCTGCCCCACGACGCGCGGCGCGACGCCGTCGCCCAGCTCGGCCGCCTGGTCTCCACGCTCGCCCGCTCCTTCACCGACCTGCCCCAGCCCTATGACCCCGACCCCGCCCGGCAGCACCCCTCCGACCCCCAGACGCTGGCAGTGGCGGACGCCCGGATCGCGCTGCGGCGCGCCGCCCGGAGCCTGCGGCACGGCACCGCCATCAGCGAAGACGCCCACCCGGTCGTCCGGCACCTGTCCGCCGCCGCCGACCACCTCGCCGCCGCACAGGACCTGCTGCACACCCACTTCACCACCGGCCCCGCAGGCCTGCGCACCGGCAGCTCCCGCTGGGCGCCAGCCATCACCTCCGCACCGGTGACCGCCGCCCTGCTCAGCGAACTCGCCCAGCACGCCCGGACGCTGGCACCCTGGGCCGCCCAGCTCACCATGACCGTCCCTCCCCGCTCCGGCATGCCAGCCCCAGCACGCCTCCTCCTGCACCACGCCATCAGCGGACTGTGGATCACCGCCGCAGCCGTCCGAGCAGCACAACGAGACCAGCCTCCGTCGGCGGACGCCCGCCGGCTCCTCGCCGCCATCCCCGCCGCCATCCCGCCCCTGCGCCACCCGCCCGAGCACGGCGAGCACATACCGCGGCTCTGCGACGGTCTCGCCGCCACCGCTGAACGGCTCCGCCTCGCGGCACGAGCGTCCGCCCGATGGCCGACAGCAGCCACCTCCGCGTCCTGGCGGCACAACGCGCTGGCCTCGGCCATCACCAGCGAGATCATCCTGGCCACCCTCGCCGAACGCGCCACCCAGCTCCGGCTCGACCCCGCCATCGCCGCTCAGCTGAGCCAAGCCGCCGACGCCATGAGCCGCACCTGGCCCGCCTGGCGCGCCGTCGCCAGCCAATGGGACGTCCTCAGCACCGGCGCACACCCCGGACCCGTCCGCACCCCCGCCGCCGGCGACTACGCCGACCTCGCCCTGCGGACCGGGCGGCTGGCCTACGACAGCCCCCAGTGGACACCCGCCCACGCCAGCGCCAGCCCGATCCGCGCCCCCGCCGATCTCGCGCTCACCCCCGATGCCCTCGGCGCTGTGCTCTCCGCGGTCCACCACGCCGCGGATGCCATCAGCCGGACCGGTACCGCCGACCAGCACGCCGCGCACGCCGCCGCCGCTGGCGGCCGGCTGTACCTGCCCACCCGGCTCATGCCCGAGGAGTACGACATCCCCCACCCCTACACCCGCGCCCCCCACCAGCACACCGCCGCGCTCCACGCCGCCTACTCCACCGCGCTCAGCGCCAGCGCCCGCATCACCTCAGTTCTCGACGACCTCGCCATCGCGACCAGCGCCCCCAGCACCCTG
>Ga0209415_10013957_pt1 | contig 13164 bp, 11 predicted proteins | sample PeaSoiSIISIP2007_FD_187696 | JGI IMG/M metagenome (GOLD analysis project Ga0209415, IMG submission 187696) | Peat soil microbial communities from Weissenstadt, Germany - SII-SIP-2007 (SPAdes) (version 2) | ecosystem: Environmental > Terrestrial > Soil > Wetlands > Peat | place: Germany... | reverse complement strand
GGCGGTGCTGACCGCGCGAGGAGTGGTAAACGTCCGTGAGCGAGCCAGCTGCCGTTAGCCTTCACCACGTCACCAAGCAGTACGGCACCGGTGCGCAGGCGGTGACCGCAGTCGCAGAGGTGAGCCTGGAGGTGCCCCTCGCGGAGTTCGTCTGCATCATGGGGCCCAGCGGTTCGGGGAAGAGTACGCTCCTCAACCTCATCGCCGGTCTGGACAACGCCAACCAGCGGGCGCATCGTCGTCGCCGGGCACGATCTGGCTCATCTGTCCCAGGACGAACGCAGCGACCTGCGGCTGGAGACCATCGGCATGGTGTTCCAAGGCTTCCACCTCTTCCCGACGTTCACAGTAGAAGAGAACGTGGCCTGGCCGTTGGAATTCCTCGGCGTGCGCTGGGGTGAGGCGCGGAAACGCGCCATGGCGGCGCTGCAGCACGTCGGGATCGAGGGCAGCGCCTACCGGCGGCGTCCGTCGCAACTGTCCGGCGGCGAGCAGCAGCGCGTCGCAATCGCCCGCGCCCTGGCCACCGAACCGAAGCTGCTGCTGGCGGATGAACCAACCGGGAATCTCGACTCGCGCACCGGCCAGGCGATTCTCGATCTCTTGCGATTGCTCAATGCACGCCAGGGCCTAACCGTAGTGCTGGTGACGCACAGCACCTACGCGGCGACCTACGGGCATCGCACGGTGGAGTTGGAGGATGGGCGGATCGTCCGCGACATCCGCGCGCCCCGCGAACCAACTGGACGCGTCATTCCGTTTCGCTGAGAGTTTGCTGGTAACCGGGTGGCTTCTCTTTAGGCCGACGGAACCAGGTCGCGGTAGCTGATGCGCTCGGCGCCGCGCGCCGCCAGCGCGGCGCGCACACGCGTACTCGTCAGGGCCGCAAGCTCCGCCGCGCTTTCGTAGTCCGCGGGACGCCAGCGGCGCGCCTCGGCGTCAACGACCGCGGCGGCGTGGCAATAGATCTCCGTCACGCCCACCGGCAGCACCTCCAGTACGCCGAGCAGGTAGGCCTCGGTCATGTGTCCGCTCTGATGCAGGCCGAACATCTGATCGGGATGCCGAATGCCGCACGCCGCCAGGCGTGGCCGTGCATAGGATGTGAGCGCCTTGAACGTCACCGCCTCCGTCATCTTCCGCAGCCGCGACCGCCGGTCCAAGCGCAGCGAGATCGCCAGCGGCTCCCGCGGCAGGCGCACGGCACGGATCCCGTACTGTGGCGCCAGCCGGAGCAAGATCGACAGGACCGTCGGATGCATGTGGATGTTGAGATGCCCGTCGACATGCGCCAGGGGCAACCCGGCGTGCGCGTACGCGTCGAGCTGCGCGCGCACCTCGCGCTCGATCTGCGGCCGGATCCCCGGCGTGAAGAAGTAGCGGAGACCGGCGAGGACGGCGTTGGAGCCGAACATCCCGCTGCGATCGACCAGCGCCGGGATCGCCGCAGGCGCCGCCGTTGCCCGCCCCTGCACGAGTACCAGGTGCAGGCCTACGCTCAAGGTTGGCGTCGCCCGGGCCAGCGCGACCGCTTCGGCGCAGGCGGAACCATTCACCATCAGGCTGGCATTGGTCAGGATGCCGTCGCGGTGCCCCGTGATGATGCCCGCGTTGACCCCCGCCGAAAGGCCGAAGTCGTCGGCGGAGATGATCACCCGCCGACGCTCGCACGGCGGCGACGCTGAGGGGCCGCTCTTCTGATCCACCCTAACCCTAACCCGGCGGAGCCGGAACCAAACAGGGAAGAAATGAAAAACAGGAAACCGAAAACCGGAAATACAAAACCGGCAAATTGACTAGTTTCCAGTTTCCTGTTTCCGGTTTCCTGTTTCCGGTTTTCCATTTCTTTTCCGTTCTGCTCAAGACTTTCCCGGTAGAGGCCTAATGCACGATTGGTTGCAACGCCGACGGTGAAGCCAGTTGCTGCCGGGAAAGAATGAGCAGCCCCACCAACGCCCAGGTCAGCTCGCGAATGCGGCGTACGATCCCCAACGACAACCCCTTCGCCGGATCGAGACCAAGAATCGTGAAGATCAACACCTTGCCGCCTTCCTGTGTCCCAACCTTCGCCGGGACGAAGAAGAGCATACCGTCAATGGCGACCGAGAGCACCTCGATGGTCAGCGCACGATGCACGGTTGCCGGCACACCCAGGAACCACAGGATCAAGTAGATCTCGATCACCCCGAACGTCCACCCGACGAAGAAGCAGGTGGCCGACAACACAAACGCCCCGTTGGCGTTGCCGTGGAAGCGCGCGATCTCATCATCGAGCCGCTGTAGGCGATGCGTGAACTCCGGTGCCCGCGCCGGCAGCCCGAGCCGCTGCGCCAGGCGCCAGAGGGGCGCGAACATCCCGCGCCGTTGCCCGACGACCAAGACGAGCGCCAATGCGGAGAACGCTGCCAGGCCGCCCAGCAATCCGTGTCGCAACGCCGCCGGCATCGGCGTGTCGTCGAGGATGATGGCCAGACCGACGACGACGAACGCGATCTGCCCGATGGTCTGCCCGAGCTTGGCCACCGCCACCGACGCCACCAGCGACGTGCCGGTCGCTTGCCCTTGCAGGAACCGCGTGCGCACGAACTCGCCACCCAAGGTCGCCGTGGGGGTCACGTAGTTGACTGCGTCGCCCGCGATGCGTGCCGCGAGCAGCTGTGCGAACGGTATGGGCGGCCGCGGCCGTGGGAAGGCGGCCACCCAGCCGAGCGTGTTGGCTGTGTAGGCAAGCAATTCCTGCAGCACGACGGGTGCGATACCCCACCCGACGAGGCTCAGATTCGCCATCACCGTCGAGGCGCCGAGCTCGCGGATGAGAAACGCCAACAGCACCAACCCGCCGAGCAAGAACACCCGCTCGGCGATGTGGAAAGCGCGTTGCGCGACCATCTCTCTTCCGATCCGTTCTGGGTTCGCCCCGGTCACGAACATCAGTGTGACAGAGTTGCGATAGCGCCCGCCAGCAGCCGGCGCGTCGTCATGCCGCGTCTCGCCAGCGGTAGATCCACACCAGTACGATCGCGAACATGTACGTCCCGAAGGCGGTGCCCCAGAAGAACCAATACAGGCGATCGAACACTGCCAGGACCACGAGCAGGTACGCGAAGTCGCGGTTCATCAAGGCCTCGAGGCCGCGCAGCAACCGCTGCCGGACCTTTCCCTTGAGGGAAACCGGTGAAGTGATGCGCGCAAAGCCAGGCCGACGCACCAAGAAAAAATAGGTCACGACCAAGTCGCACGCAAAGCCGCCGAGCAGGATCGCCATCAGCCAAAGGTAGTAGCCGCCCGGATTCTGATGGTACAAGCCGATCGCCAAACCCATGAAGATGGCAACGTGCACGACGTTGTCGGTGATGACGTCGAATTTCTGGCCGAACGCCGATTCGCGAAACGTAAAGCGCGCCACCTCGCCGTCACAGCCGTCGATGATGGTGGCACACAGGAAGAGCAGCGTGCCGGCAATGCTCGTCCAGTAGCCGCCGACGCCGAGCAGCGCCGCCGCCAGCAGTCCGACCGTGGTGCCGATGACCGTAATGTGATTCGGCCGCACGCGCGTGTGGCTCACGAGCCAGCGGCTGACGCGCAGGGAAATGCGCCGATCGATCCAATGCGCCAGCGGACCGTCGCTCTCGGCGCTCTCGGCACGCACGTGCGCGCACAGCGCCGCCTCGGCGGCGTCGACGGAGCGCGCGTCGCTGATCGGAATGCACACCTCGCCGTCGAGGGCCACCGCCTGCGGACCGCCCGTCCCCAACGCCGCCCGCAGCGCTGCGGCGTCGCCGCCGGTCGCCGTACTGGCGTTGATGTCCTGGAGCATCGCTGGCCGGCACAGCGCTATGCCGCCCAGCTCACTACTTGTGAACAACACCGGCCGGCCGTCGAGAGGCCAGGCATTGACCCGCTCCAACGTCGCGGCCGTCACGACGCAATCACTGGGAATCACGGTGACGCGCGTACCCTCGATCGTCGGGAGTCCCTCGGTCACTTCAACAGCGCGCGTCCGGTCGTCGGCCTTGAGCAACGCGCGCACCTGCGGTGCGAATGCGCCGCCAACGACCACGAGGCGATCGAAGTCGCAGCGCAGGGCGGACAGTACGGTCCGTTGAACGAGCGGCAGGCCGGCGATCCGCTGAAAGCTCGACGCCGTGGGCGCCAGAATCAGGGCAGTATTCACGAGGACGCCGCGCTCCCGTTAAAACCAGTCGCCCCGGCCGGGAACGTCGAGCGGCCGGGAAGCCTGGGCCCCCGACGCGTAGGCCAGGTTGAGCATCATGAGGCAGCATTCGGCTTCCGCCTGGTTCACGCCGCGTGCGGCGGGGTCGTCCAGCTCTTGGCGGAACGCGTCGATGACGCCGGCAAACCACTCCGGATGGTGCGATCCCGCCGAGAGCGCGCTCGCGAGCCGCCGCGCATACCGCGAGCGCTTGTCCTGCACCACGAACTCATCGTCATTGATCTCCAGATAGCCGTCGTCTCCAACGACGCGCCACCGCGTATAGCGTTCAGACGCCGCCCAGGTGAGACGGATCTCGCCGCTCAGCGAGGGGAAGTCGACGGCGCAGAGGGCGGTATCCTCGACCTCGGCATCGACGTAGCGGCGGCGCTCCAGGCACGCGCGAATACGGCGCGGCTGTTCATTGGCGAGCGCCAGCAGCAGGTAGAACGCGTGCCAGCCGTGATCCACCAAGATGCCGCCGCCGGCCACCGATGCACGGACGCGCCAGTTGTCGTGACTGGCCGCCGCGCACCCGTCGCGTGCTGTCTCAAACGAGATGCTGCTCAACGCACCGAGGGTGCCTGCAGCGAGCAACTGCCGCGCGGCGCGGAACGCTTCGGAGTACTTCCAGTTGTGGACGGTGTACAGCACCACTCCGGCACGCTCGACGGCGGCGCGCACGGCGCGGTACTCGCTCACCGCGGTCGTCAGCGGTTTCTCGCACAACACGTGCACGCCGGCCGCGGCCGCGGCGATCACCGTCGGCGCGTGCAGGGTGGGCGGGCTCGCGACGTCGACGAAGTCCAGACGCTCCCGGCGCAACAGCTCGTCGCCAGCGGCGTACGTGCGCACGCCGGGAATCAATTGCGCGGCCAACGCGCGCCGTTGCGGCTCGGGATCGGCGACCGCGACGATGCGGAAATCGGAGCGCTCGCGCCAGCCTGGCAGGTGCCCGTTCGCAGCAACGTTGCCAAAGCCGATGATCGCGCCATCACGGGGCTTCGTCATTGACGATAGCTGCCCGTTCGCGCCACCTCGGCAAAGACCTCGTCGAGGATGGCGACCCCGTCACGCGCCTCGGTTTCCGTCAGAATGAGCGGCGGATTGATCCGCACGCGCGAAAAGTAGCCCATCAACAGGAGGCCCCGCCGTAGCGCGCCGAGAAAGATCTGCTCGGTCACGGCGGAGGAGAGCGGCTCCTTCGTGCTGCGGTCCTTCACCAGGTCCAGGCCGATCAACAACCCTGAGCCGCGGACGTCGCCGATGAACGCGTACTTCTCCTGCAACCGACGCAGCTCACGCAGCAGCACCGCGCCGACGCGCTCCGCGTTGTCGACCAGCTCCTCGTCGAGAATCGTTTCGACCGTCGTCAGCGCGGCGGCCGCTCCGAGCGGGTTTCCGCCGTAGCTCGAGGAGGACGCGCTCGGCTTCGCAAACGGGTACGCTGCCGTGATCTCGTCGGACGACATCAGCCCGGTGATCGGGAAACCGGCGCCGAACCCTTTGCCGATGGTCATGATGTCCGGGTGGGTCTCGGTGTGTTCGCAGCCGAACATCGCACCCGTGCGCCCGAACCCGGTGATCATCTCGTCGCAGATCAGCAGCGCATCGTGTTCGCGCGCGATGCCGGCGACGCCGGGCAAGAACTCGGGCGGGGGAATGACGTTGCCGGCCGTGCCTTGCATCGGTTCGATGATGATCGCCGCGATCATTCCGGCCGTCGACACCTTGAGCGATTGACGAATGAAGTCGAGACACGCCAAGCCGCAGTCGGGATAGGTCAACTTGAAGGGGCAACGATAGCAGTCGGCATAGGGGACCAGGTGGGTGCCCGGCGCCAACGGTCCCCACTTCTGTTTCCACTCGTCGCCGATCAAGCCGATCACGCCGCCGGTCTTCCCGTGGAAGCCCCCCCAGAAGCCGACGACCTCGTGTTTTTTGGTGTATGACTTCGCCAGCCGAATGGCGGCCTCGACGGCCTCCGCGCCGCTGCTGTAGAGCTGCGTGCGGCTGAGGCCGGCCGGCGCCAGCTCCGCCAGCAGTTTCAGCAATGCGAGGCGTGGCTCCGTCGTGAAACTGCCGACGGCGAGGCGCTCGATTTGGTGAACCAGCGCCGATACGAAGCGCGGGTGCGAATGGCCGAGGCTCGCGACCGCCACGCCGGCAAAGAAATCCAAATACTCGTTGCCATCCGCATCGATCAGCGTGCAGCCCCGCCCCTCCGCCATCGCCAACTCCGACAGCTGGGCAATCCGCTGAATGCCCGGCGCGATGTACTGCTGCTCCGCTGCCACCAAGGCCCGCGATTTGGCCCCCGGGATCATCGTGCGGGCCGGCGCTGTTGTCGATACGGCTTTCACGTTTCCGTCGCTGCTTTTGGCGCACGTACGTAGGCAGCAATCTCCCCAGCCGCCGCAGTGCGGCAGAGAGCGTAGCTGGGCCAATCGTTCAAGTCAATTAGCGTTAACGCGCCGTTCACGCTGGCGACACAATCGCCGCCGTATACTTCGACGTTCAAGACGCGCGCCGCGCGTTGTCCCAACACATCCACGCGCCGCAGCACGTCCGGAGAGATCGCGGCGTTGGCGCGCGTCGACGTACAGGAGAAGAAGCGGCCGCGCACGGCGTAGAATTTCAGCACCGTTCCTGCCGCATGCCGCTGCACCACCGCGCGTGCGATGCCGCGCGCGTGGAAGCGGTGCAATGCCGCGCGCACCGCCGCCACGCCGTCAACCTTAACGACGTCATCCGCGTCGGTCGCATGCACATCGCCGCGCTTCACCCACACTTCCCCAGCGGCCACCCACGCCGGCCACATCGCATCGGCATTCGTTTCCACAACGACGCTCTCCGGAAACGGGACGTCCGTCTGCGCCAAGGCGGCGATCGTCCGGTGCCGTTGACAGTTCAAGATGCCCTCAGGACGATTGATAATCCGCACACCGCGCGCCGCCCACTGCTGCAGGTATTGCAGCGCACGCGCACCCTGACACATGGTAAACACGACCGTGTCCTGCGCGGGCTCCGGCCAGCGGTCGTCGTCGCCGTCGCACACGGACACCGGTTCCCCCATCTCGCCCAGCCGCTCCGCCACCAGCGTGAGAATCGCCGCATCGTCCTCCACTTTCCCCGGCGAAAACACACGCTCGCGGGTAATGCCGATGAACTGCCTCATGCCGTGAAGCCGCTGCGGACGAACGCTTCGGCCACCGCAATGTCACCGGGGCGGTCGACATCGACGCTCTTGGCAACCCGTTTGCCGTGCAAGCGGTATCCGCGCTTCAGCAGATGCCCGAGAAACTGGCGCAGCGCCGTGTAGCCCGCCGCGCGGGCCGCACCAATCTCCTCGAAGATCACCGGATCAAAGACGTAGAAGCCGGCGGTCACCAGGCCACTCCCCTTGGCCGCCGGGCCGAGCGCGGTGATCCGCCCACCCGCGGCAACCTGCGCCCATAGCGGCTTCTCGTCATCAACGAACGCGCTGAGCGCCAAGACGCCGTCGGCACTGCGCAGGCATTCGGTGGCGACGACGAAGCGACGCAGCGTCGGCGGCGCAAAGACCGCATCGACGGTCAGCAGCACGAACCGGTCCCCTGCCAGCAGCGGGCTGAGCGCAAAGACACTCTCCATCGAACTGGGCGTCGTCCGCCGCACAAACGCGAACTCGAGATCGGGCCAGTGGGAGCGACAGTGTTCCTCTATGCCCTGCGACGCTTCGTTTACGATGCAGGCGATTTCGCGCAACCCCGTCGCCGCGACGGCGCCCAGCACATAGTCGATCAGCGGCCGGCCGGCCACCGGGACCAATGGCTTCGCGTGCGGAACGCCGCTGCGCCGGAGCCGCTCGCCCAGGCCGGCGGCGATGATCGCCACCTTCATGCGATGATGGCTTCCACGTCTGTCAGCGCCCGCAGGCGCACGTCGACGAGATCAGGGGCCGGGCAGGAACGTTCCGTCGGACCCACGAGCCACGCGGTGTGCAACCCGGCGGCGCGCGCGCCGACGATGTCCTTTTCGAAAGAGTCACCCACGTACAGCGCCTCCGCCGGCGCGCAACCGATCCGTTGTACCGCGAGCGCAAAGATCTCCGGGGCGGGTTTGTGCAGGCCGACGCGGCCGGAATCGACGATGGTCGCCAGCAAGGGCGCGACGCCCACCTCCTCCAGGATCCGGTCGAGATTGCCATAGAAGTTGGAGATCACGCCGAGCGTGACCCGCCGGCCCACACGGGTGAGGACGGCACGGCTTTCCTCCAGCGCCGCGCGCGAGTCACGCACAAACTCCGTGATCACTCGATCGGCAATCACTCGATCGGCAATCACTCGATCGGCAATCACTCGATCGTCGACGCCGAGGTGTTCAATCTGGCGCGCCACATGAAACGCGATGGTTCCTTGCAGGCCCAAGCCGCCCATCCGTGCATCCTGGTACGCGCACCGCGTCGCATGATCAAAGGCAGCGCGAAAGCGGTCAAACGTGAGCGGCAGCCCTGCGGCGCGGTAGGTCTCCAGGAAGCGGGGCAGCCAATGGCGACCGGCCCCGTCCAGAGTTCCCCCGTAATCGAACAGTACCGCCTGCACATGCATCGGCGGGCATGTAAGCAGCTCGCCGGAGCGGACTCAAGTCGCCGGTGCAGTGCCGTTTGACAAACCGCATTCGGCCGTGAAATGTGGCTGATATTCTCATCATGAGTGCTGTGAACCCGCATGCCACGCGCACCTGAGTTCTCGTATCGTACGCGCGCGAAGAACCTCGACGTGCTCGCCGGCGAGCCCTTCGATCTCCTGGTCATTGGCGGCGGCATCACCGGTGCCGGCGTCGCGCGTGACGCCGCGTTGCGCGGGCTGCGCGTGGCGTTGGTGGAACGGCGCGACTTCGCCGTCGGCACCAGCAGCCGATCGTCGAAGCTGATTCACGGCGGGCTGCGTTACCTGCAACAGGGCGACGTTGGACTGGTGATGGAGGCGGCCCATGAGCGTCGCGTGCTGCGACGCCTGGCGCCGCATCTGACGCGGCCGATTCAGGTTCTGGTAACCGTCCGCGGCCGCTCGGGGTACGCCAAGATCAGTGCCGGGTTGTGGACGTTCGACCGCATGGCTCGCGTCCTCAAGGACGAGCGCAACCAGATGTTGAGCCGCGACGAGACGCTGGCGCTGGAACCGATGCTCCGGCCTGAGAGCGTCTACGGCGCCGGCATGTATTACGAGTACCTGACCGACGATGCCCGCCTGGTCATCGCGAATCTGAAATCCGCCGCGGCGTTGGGTGCGGTGATCGCCAACTACGCCGAAGTCAGCGGCCTGGTGAGCGACGGCGGTCACCTCACCGCGGCACTCGTCAAGGACGCGATGTCGGAGGCCGAGTTCACCGTGCGGGCCAAGACGATCGTCAACGCCGCCGGCCCGTGGGTGGATGCGGTGCGGCTCCTGCAAAATGAAGGGGAGCGTCCGCGTCTCCATCTGACCAAGGGCGTTCACCTCGTCTTCCCGCGCGAGCGGCTCCCCGTCTCACGCATTGTCATCATGAACGCCGCGGACAACCGCTCCGTCTTCGTGGTGCCGCGCGACGGCGTCGTCTATGTCGGCACGACGGATACCGACTACGAGGGTCCATACGACGACCCGCCGATTACACTGGACGACGCGCACTACCTGCTCGACACGGCGAACGCCACGTTCGCCATCGAACGCCTCGGGCTCGACGACGTTGTCGGCGCGTGCGCCGGGCTGCGTCCGCTGCTGGAGCAGGAAGGGAAGAAGCCGACGGAGATTTCGCGCAAGGACGAGATCATGCTCGGACCCACGGGCCTGATCTCGATCGCCGGCGGGAAGCTCACGACGTACCGCAAGATGGCGGAGCGCGTCGTGGACATGGTCGCCGAGCAATTGACGGCCCGCGGCGAACGGCCGCCGGACAAGAAGGGCGACAGCGACCAGGAGCTGCTGGCCGGCGGCGAGACCGGCGACGACGTCCCGGCGTTCGCCGCGCGCCTGAAGACGCGCTGGCCACAGGTGCCCGCCGACGTCGTCGATCGGCTGGTGACGTTGTACGGGAGTAACGGCGAACGCATGGTGGAAGCGATGGCCGGTGATCCCGTCATGGCCCAGCGGTGCGCGCCCGGCTGCGCAGTCACACGCAGTGAGATCGCATACACCGTGCGCGAGGAGATGGCGCTCACCCTCGAGGACTTCCTGGAGCGCCGCGCCCGCCTGTTCTTGTGGGATCCGCAAAACGGGCTCGCCGCCGCGCCGGAGGCGGCACGGCAAATGGGCGGCTTGTTGGAGTGGGACGCGCGGCGCATCGATGCCGAGCTGACCGGCTATCGGCGCCACGTGCACGACGTGAAGACGTTCACGCCCGACATCGAAGTCGTCGCACCGTCTCGACAGGCCCATGCCTGAGTCGCCTGCCGCCCGGCATCGTGCCGCACTCGTCGCCCGGCTCGGAGAAACCGCCGTGCGCTGGGACGATGACAGCCTCGTGCAGCACAGCCGCGACACGTGGTGCCTCTCCGGGCTGCGAGCCCTGCGCGGCACGTTGACCGCCCGCCCGTCGTGCGTCGTGCATCCGGGTACGGCCGCGGACGTTGCGACGGTCCTCGCATACGCCAATGCTCAGCGCATACCGGTGGTGCCCTACGGCGCCGGATCGGGCGTGTGCGGCGGCGTGCTCCCTGCCGACGGCGCCATCGTCCTCGACCTGCGGCGCATGAATCGCATCGTCGAGTTGAACGGTACGGCGCTGACGGTACGCGTTCAGGCCGGCATGATGGGCAACGCCTTCGAGGCCGCTCTCAACGAAGCGGGATACTCGATGGGACATTTCCCGCAATCGATCGACATCTCGACCGTCGGGGGCTGGGTTGCAACCCGCGCCGCCGGACAATACTCGACCCGCTACGGATGCATCGAGGATATCGTCCTCGCGCTCGAGGTCGTCCTGCCGGACGGGCGCCTGCTGCGTACGCCCGTCGGGCCGCGCTCGGCCACCGGCCCCGATGTACGGCAGCTGTTTCTCGGCTCCGAGGGTACGCTGGGCGTCATCACGGAAGTGACCGTGCGTATCTTCCCGCGACCCGACAGCAGCGTCGGTCACGCGTTCAGCTTTTCGTCCCTGTCCGCCGGTCTGGAAGCCATCCGTCTGTTCCTGCGCGCCGGCTGGAAACCGCCGGTCGTGCGGTTGTATGACGGCGTCGAGACGGCGCGCCTGTTCCCGGCCGTCAGCCGCGGCGACAACTGCGTGCTCCTGCTGCTCTCCGAAGGCCCGGCAACGTTGACCGCCGCCGAGACCGCCGCGTGCGCGACGATCTGCACGGCGAACGGCGGCGCAGCCGTTGGGGACGGGCCGGTGCGACAGTGGCTCGCCGAACGTAACCAGGTGCCGGCTTTTGAGACGCTGTTGCAGCGCGGACTTGTGCTGGACACCATTGAGGTGGCGACCACGTGGGAGCACATCCACGACCTGTACCGCGAGGTCATTGCCGCTTTGCAGCAGGTGCCGGGAATCATCGTTGCGTCCGGACATAGCTCGCATAGCTATCCACAAGGAACGAACATTTATTTCACCTTCGTGGCGCGACCGGACGATCCCGCGGATGCCGAGGCTACCTACCTAGCCTGTTGGGAGACGGCCATGGAGGCCACCATCCGCTGCCACGGAACCATCTCGCATCACCACGGCATCGGCCGCCTGCGTACGCGCTGGTTGCGGCGCGAGTTGGGAATCGGGTTGGACCTGCTGCGCGGCATCAAGCGCGTCATCGATCCGAATGGGATCATGAACCCCGGGGTGCTGATACCGGACGAATCGTGAGTCGTGCTCGTGATCGTGCTCGTAAGAACCGGGCACTGGGTTCCAGATGATGAACAAAGCGATGATGGGCTTCCTCCACATTTCCGAACACGACTCACGAGCACGACTCACGACTCATGCCCCACGTCCTCGCCATCGATGAAGGCACCACGGGCGTGCGTGCGCTCGTCTTCGACGAGCACAGCGCGGTCGTCGGCGCGGCGTACCAGGAGCTGACACCGAGTTACCCCCAACCAGGGTGGGTGGAACTCGACGCCGACGCGATCTGGGACGCTACGCGCGCGGTGTGCGCGCGCAGCCTGGCGGCCGCGCGCCTGGCCGCCGCCGACCTCAGCGCCATCGGCGTGTGCAATCAGCGGGCGACGACGGTGGTCTGGGAACGCGCGTCCGGCCGGCCGGTGCATGCCGCGATCGTCTGGCAGGACCTGCGCACGGCGGCACGGGTTCCGGAGTTGCTGGCGCAAGGTATCTTCACGAACGCCATCGCCTCCGCAACCAAGCTCGAATGGGTGCTGCGCACGCTGCCTGATGCGCGGCAACGGGCGGCCGACGGGCAGCTGTGCTTCGGCACGATCGACACCTGGCTCGTCTGGAAGCTCACCGGCGGCGCTGTACATGTGACCGATTACTCGAACGCCTCCTGCACCAGCCTCTACAACGCCATGCTCGATCAATGGGATCAGCAGGCGCTCGATGTGCTGGGCGTTCCCGCCGTCATGCTGCCGGCGATCCGTTCATCGAGCGAAGTGTATGGTCACACGGTTCGCCAGGCGTTCGGCGCCGAAGTCCCGGTTGCGGCCATGGCGGGCGACCAGCAGGCGGCGATGTTCGGTGAGCTGGGCGTCGACAAGGGCGCGGTGAAGATCACCTATGGCACCTCGGCGATGGCGGACGTCAACACGGGAGACTTTCCGGTGCTGTCTATGCGCGGGGCCTATCCGTTGATTCTTTGGGGGCTGCAAGGACAGCGCATTTACTGTCTCGAAGGCACGGCCATCAGTGCGGGAGCGGCGGTACAGTGGCTGCGGGATGGTCTGGGCATTTTGCAGAATCTTGAAGAGAGCGGTTCTCTCGCGTTGCAGGTCGCCGATTCGGGAGGCGTGTGGGTGGTGCCGGCGTTTCAGGGGCTGGGCACG
>Ga0209415_10013956_pt1 | contig 13165 bp, 10 predicted proteins | sample PeaSoiSIISIP2007_FD_187696 | JGI IMG/M metagenome (GOLD analysis project Ga0209415, IMG submission 187696) | Peat soil microbial communities from Weissenstadt, Germany - SII-SIP-2007 (SPAdes) (version 2) | ecosystem: Environmental > Terrestrial > Soil > Wetlands > Peat | place: Germany... | reverse complement strand
GGCGGGAACGTCGATCCCGGCTCGGTGCTCGGTTGTCATCTCGACAGGATCGAAGACGTCAAGCCCCTTGAGTTCGACCTCGTATTCGGTCGGGAAGGAGATCTTCGGAGTCTTGGAGCCGGGACGCTTTCGAACCTCGACATCCGGGAGGCCGCAGACGCTGAAGATCTGACTACTCCGCATGTTCTTCAGCAGGTCGCCCATGAGGAGGTCCATTGTGGCCTGGACGTAGGTCGCGCCCATTCCCATCTGGGCGAAGCCTTCGATGCTCTGCCTTGCTTTCTCCTGGATGGCGAAGCCGATGACATAGAGATGGGTGAAGCTTCTAGCGTTTGCCTCTTTCCAGGCCTCGTAGACAATGCCCTCGCTAATCGCTCCGTTCTCCGGTCCGAACAGGATCGCGACCGGCTGTTGCGACAGTGGCAACGCCTTGCCATTCGCTTCGTCCGCCTCGGCAACGACGTCGGCAAGGGTCGCGTAGTCCTTGACCGCTGAGCCCTCCACGTAGGCCTCGGCCGAGAGGCTCAGTGACTTCGCGATCGCGCGGACCCGCTCGAGCCTAACCGTCTTACCGCCGTCGAGGTGGAGCACCGGGCTCTTTCGAAGCACCTCGATCATTCGATCGAGGAAGCCCCCCTCCTCTTGCGGCGATGATTGTGCGCCGGAGGAGGAGGGGGGTTGGGGGGTGGAGGTTCCGGAACCTTCCCAGTTCGTTGGGGTTGGGATCGTGGCCTCGACGCAGAACGGGCCGGTGACGCGAATCCAGGAGTTATCGACTTCTGGGCGGTCCACGAGGACCTCTTCATCCGGCGGCTCGTTGTTGGCGATGGACTTGAGGGTTACGTGAGGAACGATGCCTCCGACCTCCTCGCCCTTCTTGTTCTGCTTGCGCTCGTAGACGAACCCTCCGCCGGGTCCCTTGGCTTCGTCGCGAAGCTCGTAATAGGGAAAGGTCGCGGTGAGGAGGCGCTGGCGAGCGAGGGCGAGGGGGACGCGGCTGGTGTCGATCGTGATCCAGCGCCGTCCCCACTGTTCGGCGACGTGGGCGGTCGTGCCGGAACCGCACGTTGGATCGAGCACGAGATCCCCGGGGCCCGTCGTCATAAGGACACAGCGCTCGATAACTCGAGTGGGCGTTTGGACGACGTAGAGCTTTTCGGCGCTGACAAACCCTCCGAACGCAACGTCGTTCCAAATATCTGTCAGCTCGAACACCGGAAAGTCGTTGAAATATCGGACGTATCGAAGGGTGTTACCTTTGATTCCGAGTCGGTCAGCTTCCGCGAGCCTAGCCATACCTCCAGTTGTTGTTTTCCAGTGAGCACCGATTGGAGGTCGCCACCGACGCCCCGCGAACTCGAAGTCTTGATCAGTCGAGACCGTCCCGGACGAGGTCAGTGCACTCAGAGCGCACACCTTATGGCCCCGTTCTACGAGGCTGTCGATTTGCTTCCGGTCGTCTACCGAAATGGGCCGACGAACCCCGGCATTGTCCTCAGTCCAATCGTACGCGGTGTCAAGGACTTCGTCGAGCTTCTTTGGGATGAACAGTCGGTTGAACTTCACCTGTGTACTGTCCCTCGCATACCAGAGAAGGAAATCCTTGGTCGCTGGCAGCAGAGTGGTGGTCTGACCGCTTGTCTTGTAGAAAGCGATGATTGAGCACAGGTTCTCGGCTCCAAATACTTCGTCCATCACTTCTCTGACGTGATGCAGATTTTCGTCGCTGATCTGGACGAAGATGCTGCCGCTCGGGCTCATCAACTCCCGCGCCAATAACAGCCGATCGCGAAGGTAGCTGAGATAGGAGTGCAGGCCCAGTTCCCAGGTGTCCCGGTAGGCCTTGACCATTTCCGGCTCGCGGGTCAGGTCCTCATCGTCGCCATGCTTTACGTCGCGCTTGCGCACAAAGGGCTGGAAGTTGGAGCCGAACTTGACGCCGTAGGGCGGGTCCATGTAGATCATCTGGACCTGTCCGCCGAGCCCCTCGTATTCGAGGAGGGAGTTCATGACGACGAGGGAGTCGCCGAGGATCATGCGATTGACCCAGTCGTCCTTGAACTCGTAGGCGTGGAGGACCTGATCGACGACCGAATGCTCGGGGTCGGCGAAGAGGTCGAAGGACATCTGCTTGTCGCGCTTATGGCTCTGGAGCGTCTCGATGATCGCCTTGGTGGATAGGCGCTCGTGAACGAATAGAGGCAACGTCGGCACGTCGAACGAGAGCCGCTCGGCCTTACCGCTCCAGTTCAGGAAGGGCTTGCTCATGCCCTTGAGCTGGGCGGCGGCGGCCTTCGCCTCGTCGAGCGTTTTCGCATCGAGGATTGCCGCGATGAGCGCCTCACCCTGTTCGCGAGCCGGGTTCTGTCCGTCCCACTCCATGGTTGGGGCGAGGGAGTCGTCGTAGCGGTACTTCTTCGGCGGCTTCTTCTTTTTGAACTGCGGCTGGGTCCCGACGTCTGGGCGTAGGAGCACCTTGTCGTCGGGGTGCTCGTAGCTTTCTGCTTCCTTGGCGGGCTTGGGCCGATTCGCGCGCATGTGTGCTTTGATTCTAGCAAGTGTCTGGCGTGGGCGGGGCGTAAAGGCAGGCGTTTTCCTTCCTCTCGGCGACGATAACCGCACCGACTCGGATGAGGTCGGTCAGGCGGTTTTGGATGGTTTTGTGGTTCATGCCGGTGATTTCGGCGATTTCTTTGGCGCTGAGGGGGGATTGGGATTCTCGGATGGGTTTTAGGATTAGCTCGTCTCGGAGGCGGGAGTCGGCGGAGGTTTCGGGTCCGTGGGTTAGGAGTTGGTAGTCGGCGACTCCGTTGCTGGTGAGGAGCCAGGTTTGGTTGGCGAAGTCGCCGCGTCCGCGGCATCTCAGCGTGATCTCACGGACGGTTCGCCTTGTTGGCTTTTTCAACCCAGAGGCGCAGAGACTCAGAGGATTGGGGTCGGAGGGTGGGTCGCTTTTCACGCCAAGGTCGCAAAGGTCTCGTAAAGGTCGCAATGGGGGGTCAGGTGATTTTGGATTATGGATTTTGGAATTTGGATTTTCGGACGGGTCGGACGGGTTGGACAAGTCGGACTCATGGGACGGATAGGACGGATGGGGGTTCGGCGTTGAGGCGTTGGGGCCCTGGGGCGTTGCCGGGCCGGGAGACCCTCCCCCTGTTCGTTCCTCCCCGACCCCTCCCGGAGCGGGAGGGGTGGCGGATTTTAGTTCGCGGTAGTCCAGCAAGACGTCCATCGACGCCGCGGCGACGATCTGGTGGGAGTCGGCGAAGCGTTCTCGGGTTAGGCCGGCGGAGTCGTTTTTGTTGAAGTGGTGGAGGATGATGGCGGCGCATCTTTCCGTGCGGCAGATCTCCTTGAGGCCCTGCAAAACGGCGCGGGCGGTGCGGCCGTCGGAGAGGCTTTCGGCGTAGGTGGCGGCGTAGAGGGGGTCGACGACGATGAGCCGGGCGTCGGTCTGGCGCACCCACCAGCGGATGGCTTCGAGGCCCTCGGGGGTGTCGATGAGGAGCTTCTCGTGGGTGATGTAAAAGCCGGGCTGGGGCTTGGGGAAGGCTTCGAGGGCCTCGCGGCGCTCGCGGGGGCTCTCCTCGAAGGCCAGCCAGAGCACGCCTCCGCACTTCGTCTTCAGACCGAGGAAGGGCTCTCCGCGGGCGATCGCCATGCCGAGGGCGGTGACGAGGCAGGACTTGCCGGACTTCGAGTTGCCGGCGAGGATGACGAGATAGGTCTCGGGAAGGAAGCCCTCGACGATCCAATCCTCCTGGATGTACTCTTTCTCCTGGCGGTAGTTGTCGGAGCATTGGAAGAGGTGGGCAAACCTATCCGAATTTGGACTTTGGGATTCGGAATCTGGGGTGCCGTGGTCTGGCGTTGGGGCGTTGAGGCCTTGCGGCGTTCTGACTGGGGTGTTTGTGATTTCCCGGAGGGAAACGTTGACCTCATCCAATGAGATAAAGGTTGGGAGGTTCTCGGGGGTGAGGCCGTTGATCCATTTTCTGGGCTCGCCGTCGTCGCCGAGGGTCGGCGGGAGGGGGACGAGGCTGCCTTCGCCGAGGACGCGGCCGGCGCGGCCCTGGTAGCCGGGCATGAAGAGAAAGCCGGTCGGGGTGAGCTGGCCGGTGCGGAAGAGCACGTAGTCGGCGTCGCGGCTGCCGATGATGGGGAGCTTGGCGGCAAGGCCGGGGTTGGCGTTCTTCCAGGTTAGGTAGGCGCCGGGGCCGGTGAATTCGAGGGCGACGAGGTTGCGCGAGACGCGGCCGCAGATGGCGCCGATGCCGGTCTTGGCCTCGAGCCACCGCTCGATCTGGCCGATGCTCGGGGCGCGGCGCTGGTAGTCGGTCCAGTCGAAGCGCGGCTGGCTGTAGCCGTGAGGGATGGGGACGATGGCGAGGCCGTAGGAGGCGAAGCGTTTGGCTCCTTGGAGTATACTAGACACGTGTCTAGTATACCGTTTGCGGTTAGCCGTGGGCAGTTGGCGGGCCGGAGGTCTTGGGTGTTGGGTGTTGGGTGTTGAGGTATTGGCCGGCTAGCGGATCGGGCGCCGACTGTTCGACATCGGCTTCACGTCATCCGTTCATCGCTCCAGTGCTCCAATACTCCGTCACTCCTCTGGTGTTGGACCCATGAAGGTCGCGTGGCAAACTTACCGGCAGCTTGCGAGCCGGGAATCGATTGAGGCTCTGGACGAGCTTTGCGATCGCTTTCGCGGCTTGATCGGTTCGCCGGTGAAGCTGGTGGTGGTGACGGAGGGACGGCCGGGGAGGCTGGAGGCTTGGGTGGTTTGCCGGCTCCGGCGGGACATCACCTGGGTGTGGCTGACCTACGACTGCCTCAGCGAGAGATCTCGGGACGCGCTGCGTATCCGGCCCTCCGTGATGCGGGACGGGATGCGGGACACGGTGCTGGCGGACATGCTTCGCGCTCACCTGGGCTGGGAGAAACCGCAGTTCCGCAAGAGGAAGCGGCGCGGCGCTTGGCGGGACGATGATTGATGATTGATGAGTGCCGGGTGGGCTCCTCCCCTTTGAAGAGGAGGCTGGGAGGGGATGCCCGGAGCCTCCCAGCCGACAACACTGCCCCGAACGTCCGTCGCCCCGGTCACCCCTCCCCTCAAGGGCATAGGCGTTTAATTAAGCCCGAGTTCTGCTGCTAACGTTAACCAGCATTCGCCCATTTGGAAATGGACGCCACACCGAGCGCGGGCCTACTTGTGGCTTACTCCCTCTAACGCCTATGCCCGGAGCGGGTGGGGGGCGGAGGCATCAACGCCGTCGTCTCACTGCCCTACGATGGCCGGGAGTTGCGGTACATCTCGTCGATGGCTTCGGGAGAAACCGGCGGCGGTACTGGCGTAACCGGCCTGTGTATCAGGGTGAAAAACCCTGCGATGATGGCGGCCAGGACTAGCGTCGCGATGACGTCGACTCGCTGGCCGGTATAGGCATCCAATCCCTCGTAGCCCAGCGCAATGATTGCGAACATGGTGAGGAATCGCCGTAAAGGGCGCTTTTCCTTTTCCGGAAATATCTCGATCCCACGCCGCCTGGCAAGAGCGACGGCAATGACAGGGGCGATTCCGAGAGGTAAGGCCACGGCGAGCGGTAGGTGCGGCACGCCGCACATCTCGAGCAACCCGGCGGTTACAGCGCCGAACGCCGCCGCGCAGACCGCGAAGCCGATAACCCTTGATGCAACGTGCCCTTTCCCCCGGCCCAGGAAGCCGTGCCATTCGCGGGCCGCGAGGCCGCGCCACTTCGCGGGTCGTTCGCCCTTAGCTGCCAGGCCCATGGGAATCAGTATATGACGTCTTCCGAACTCACCCCGAGCAGAGCCCGGCTACGCGTAGATCCTTCCACCCGAGTCCTGCGCCTCGTTCCTCGGCTATTGGACTCGGGTTCCAAGGATGACAAGCTACAGGCCACAAGCCACAAGCCACAAGCCACAGGCCACAAGCCACGCCTAAGGGCCTGGGAGAACTAACTGGGGCAGAAGGGATGTTCTATATTGGACCGGTGGCGGGACTCCCGAAGGAAAAGCTGAGCAAGGTTTGGACGCACACGCTGAGCGTGTTTGGGTTGCTTGCGGCGGTCGTCACGATCATCAGCTTCCTCGGCTTCCATCCCTCGAACCAGGCCGAAAAGCCCAAACCACAATCGCCGAGCCCGAAGGTCGAAGCCGCGACTCATAAGGAAACTCCGCCGGTGACGCCAGTCGTCGGCAAGGCGCCCAAGTCGAACGGGACGGGGACGCTGCACTTGGACGGCGGATTCTCGGGTGGGCGGCCGATGCTGACGACGGAGGCGGTCCAGGCCGGGACGCAGACTGCGCCGCTAGCCCTGACGAACTCGAAAACGGGGCGGATCGAGAAGATCGACAACGCCCTGGCGCCGCTGCCGATCGAGGCCAAGCACCCGGTCGCGGTTTGGGACAAGGGGACGCGATTCGTCAGGGGAATCCGGCTGACGGCGGCGAATCCGCGCATCCATCTGGCGGGGGCGGGGCTTCCGGGAGTCGATATCCCGACCGATGCGGATGGGCGGCTCGAGACGACGCTCGTGTGGCCGCTCGACCGCATGTTCACGTCGGTGGAGTATGTCGGGCCGGTCGAGATCTCTCCTCTGACGCTCGACAAGGGCGTAGTCTTCGGCGATCCGGATTCGCAGGAAACTGGGAAGACGCTGCCGACGCGGTTCTCGGTGGACGTCCCGCGGCCGGGCGAAATCATGGGCGCGGCGCGGGGTTCCTTTACCTATCCGACCCCTTCGGACACGCGCTACGTCGTAATCCAGGCCCTGTCCCAATCCAGCAGTGCGACCGCGACCTGGACGACGCCGATCGACGCCTCGGGAAGCGCCACGCTGAGCGACATGCGCAGCGATTTGTTCAACAAAGAGCTGGCGGGGATTCGGGTTTTCTATTCGAGGGCCACGGCCACGGGGAACTGACCGCGAATCACGCGAATAGGCGCGAATAGGGAGGGGAACCGCAGATGACGCAGATGAGCGCAGATGGGCCGGCCATCCGTTGATCATTCCTCATAGATTCCAAATAGGGCGGGGCGCATAATCGGAGATGGGAACGATGGAGTAGTGCAGTGATCGAGTGACGGGCTGGCCCAGTACTCCAACGCTCCATCGCTCCACCTCTCCTCCGTCCAGCGCTGCCATGCGAATCCTTCTCGTTGAAGACGACGCCGTGATCGCCGACCAACTCGCGGCCGTCCTGAGCCGGGAGCGGTTTCAAGTCGAGGTCGCCCGGGATGGCGAAGAGGGGCTGGATCAGGCCCTCCTTCACAGCTACGGGCTGGTCATCCTCGATATCATGCTGCCCCGGCGGGACGGATGGTCGGTATGCGACGAGCTTCGGCGGCTCGGCGTGACGACGCCGATCCTGATGCTCACCGCGCGGGATTCTATCGACGACCGGGTGCGGGGGCTGGAGGGCGGCGCGGACGACTATCTGGCCAAGCCGTTCGACGTGCGCGAGCTGCTCGCGCGAATTCATGCTCTCCTGCGGAGGGACAAGGTCCACCGGACAGGGGCGATCCAGATCGACGACCTCGTGATCGACTCGAAGGCGCATACGGTGACGCGGGCGGGGGAGAACGTCAAGCTCACGCCGCGCGAATTCTCGCTGCTGGAGGCGCTTGCTCGCAACGAGGGGCGGACGCTGACGCGCGAAGTGATCCTCGAAAGCGTCTGGAACAACGAGGAGAGCCTCGACAACGTGGTCAACTTCCACATCACGTCGCTGCGCAAGAAGATCGACGCGGGTTCGGAGCGCAAGCTGATCCATACGGTGCATGGGATCGGATATGTCTTGAGGCTGCCATGATGCGCTCGTTCCGGGCTCGGCTCACGTTTTGGAACGCGGTCGTGATCGCGGTGGTCTTGCTCGCTTTTTCGGCGGGGATCGTCTACACGAATCAGGCTCGGCTGGCCGCGGATATCGATCACGAACTTGCGGACAGGGCCTTGCATTCGCCGCCTCAAATCCCGCCGCGACCGCCCGGGGAGGGGCCGGATGGCGGGGTGCCCGACGGCATCGAGGGATTGCCGCCCCGGTTCCAGGACCCGGCTACAATCCGGTTCGCCGATGTGCGACGGCCTCGGACCTTCGATGCGCAGGGCCGGCCGGATGGGCCGATGCAGGACCTGCCCTTCGATGCGGCTGCTTTGCAGTTGGCATTGCGGGGCCGCTCGGTTTATTCGGACGGCGAGTTCGACGGTTCGCCGATTCGGATCTTCACGACGCGGCTGGAGCGGGGACCGAATCAAGGCGACGTCGTGCAGGTCGCGCGCGACGTCAGCGATCTGAACCAGATTTGGTCGGCCCAGATCTGGACTCTGCTCCTCTTCCTTCCCGGCGCGATCCTCGGCGCGGCGGCAGGCGCATTCTTTCTGACCAATCGGGCCACGAAGCCGATCGCCCAGATGAAGCAAGCCGCGAGCGCGATCGGAGAGCAGGATCTTTCGCAGCGGCTGGCGATCCAAGGGCAAGACGAGTTCGCCGAGTTGGGCGAGACCTTCAACGGGATGCTGGGGCGGTTGGAGGATTCGTTTTCGAAGCTGAAGAGCGCCTACTCGTCGCTGGAGGAGGCTCACGAAACGCAGAAGCGGTTCACCGCCGATGCCTCGCACGAGCTGCGGACCCCGCTCACAAGGCTGCGGCTGGCCATGAACTCGGCTTTGTCGGAAGGCTCTACGGTCGAGGAGCGAACCAAGTCGCTTCGAGTGGCGGATCAGGCGGCGGAGTCGATGGGACGGCTCATTCAGGAGATGCTGGTTTTGGCGAGGGCGGACGCGGGGCAGCTTGCGATTCGGCGCGAGGCGATCGATCTGCGGGCGCTCGCCGCGGACGTCGTCGACGGCTTCTCACCGAGCGGGATCGAGTTTACGACGACGCTGGCGGATTCGCCGGTGATGATCGCGGGCGATCCCGACCACCTTCAGCGCGTGCTGACGAACCTGATCGAGAACGCGATCCGCTACACGAGCCCGGGCGGCTTCGTGAGGGTGTCGGTTTGCTCCGGTGAAGGCTTCGCGAGCATCAAGGTCGCCGATTCCGGGGAGGGGATCGCGCGTGAGCATCTGCCGCATATTGCGGAGCGGTTCTATCGGGCGGACGCGTCACGGACGCGGGACGGCGGCGGAGTCGGCCTCGGGTTGGCGATTACGAAGGCGATTGCGGAGGCTCATGGCGGCGAGATGTCGATCGAGAGCGAGCTTGGAAAGGGAACCACGGTCACCATTCGGCTGCCTTTGCGATCTTAGGAAGACTCCTTGGTCTGAGCCCCCGATAGTCGGGTCTCCTTCTCCGCAACGGGCGGCACCGGTGTCAGATCCTTCTCCGACGTCCCGTCGGATCAGGATGACAACAAGAGCGAGTTTTCTTTATCATATGAGCCCGCTGCCCGGCTGCCTCCGCGATCTTAATCGATCTTTAAGAAAACCTCTCGAAATCAAACGAAATCCAAATAGAAGAAGCGGATAACAGTGATGTGAAAGCCGAGGAGAGCAAAGCCCGGCACCAGGAGAAAACGAAATGCTGAAAACACTGACTCTAGCACTCGCGATTTGTTGCGCGGGATTGGCGCTCGCGCAAGAGCCGCCTCCCGGAGGGCCTCCTCAAGGGCCTCCCCAGGGCGGTTTCCAGGGAGGTCCCGGTCAGGGGATGCGCGGCGGTCCCGGGATGATGATGGCTGGGCCCATGATACTCATGCGCCCGGACGTTCAGAAGGAGCTTAAGCTTACCGACGACCAGAAGCAGAAGATCATGCAGCTAATGCCTCGCCCGGGCGGTTTCGGTGGTCCCGGCGGCCAGGGCGGACCTCCTCCGGGTGGCCAGGGCGGCTTTGGCGGCGGCCAGGGCGGACCTCCTCCGGGCGGTCAGGGAGGCTTCGGTGGAGGGCAGGGCGGACCTCCTCCGGGCGGTCAGGGCGGCTTCGGCGGCGGGCAGGGCGGACCTCCGCCAGGCGGCCAGGGCGGCTTCGGCGGTCCAGGCCAGGGCCAAGAGCAGCAGATGGATCAGAAGATCAAGGCAATCTTGACTTCCGACCAATACACGCGCTACCAGGAGCTCTCGCTTCAGTTGCAGGGTCCGGTCGCGGTCATGCGGCCAGAAATCGGCCAGAAGCTTGGGATCACCGACGATCAGCGCCAGCAGATCATGGAGATCCTCCAGAACAACCGGCCGCCGATGCCGCAGCCGGGCCAGCAGCCGCCTGATCCGGCTCAGATGCGCAAGCATCGGGACGCGGTCATGCAGAAGGTGCTGGGAGTCCTGACGAGCAGCCAACAGGACCAGTGGAAATCCATGCTTGGCAAGCCCTTCAAGTTCGATGAGAGCTTCCGTCCAGGCGGACCGGGAGGCCCCGGCGGCCCGGGCGGGCCTGGCGGCCCTCCTCCGGGAGGGGGCTTTGGCGGCGGCGGCGATTAGCCTTTAGCTGACGGACTAGCGGAGAGGACCTATACAACTCATTCGTATAGGTCCTATCTTCTGATCGAGCAATCGGCAATCGGCAATCCAGCAATCAAGTAACCTCATCGCTAAGATGGAAGATGTCGTCATTCTCTCGGGAGCGCGCACACCGATCGGCGCGTTCATGGGTTCATTGTCGAGCCTCAGCGCCCCTCAGCTTGGGGCGGTCGCGATCAAAGGGGCGATCGAGCGAGCCGGGATCGAGCCCGGCGAGATCGAGGAGACGATCATGGGCTGCGTGCTGACCGGCGGTCTCGGACAGGCTCCGGCTCGCCAGGCTGCCAAAGCGGCCGGGATTCCCGATTCGGTTCCCGCGCTGACCATCAACAAGGTCTGCGGCTCGGGAATGAAGTCCGCGATCATCGCGGCTCAGGAGATTAAGTGTGGTGACGCCAAGATCGTCCTCGCGGGCGGGATGGAGTCGATGTCGAATGCGCCCTACGTTCTCGACAAGGCTCGCACCGGATACCGGATGGGCAACGGGACGATCATCGACAGCATGATTCAGGATGGCCTCTGGGATCCCTATGACAACTGCCACATGGGAACTTGCGGCGATCTCGCGGCGGCCGAGTTTCACATCACGCGGGAGCAAATCGACGAGTACGCGGCTGAGTCCTACCGGCGAGCGGTTGCGGCCCAGGATTCCTGCCGGCTCAGCGAGGAGATCGTACCGGTTAGCATCCCCCAGCGCAAGGGCGATCCGCTGATCGTCGATCAGGACGAGGAGCCGAGGAAGGGGGATCCCGCCAAGCTATCCGGACTAAGGCCCGCCTTTGCGAAGGACGGCGTGACGACGGCGGGCAATGCGAGCTCGATCAACGACGGCGGAGCTGCGGTGGTCGTGGCATCGATGGCGGAAGCGGATAGGCGCGGCATCAAGCCGCTCGGACGTCTGATCGGCTACGCCGGGCACGCGCAGGAGCCGAAGTGGTTCACGACCGCGCCCGCATTCGCGATCGAGAAGCTTCTCTCCAAGCACAACCTGACGGTGGACGACATCGACGTCTTCGAGGTCAATGAAGCATTCAGCGTCGTCGCGATGCTGGCTGCCGATCGCGTCAAGATTCCGCGCGAAAAGCTGAACGTAAACGGCGGCGCGGTGTCGCTCGGCCATCCGATCGGGATGTCGGGGTCGCGGCTGATCATCACCGCGCTCTTCGAGCTTCGGCGGCGCGGAGGCCGCTACGCCGTCGCGACGCCGTGCATCGGCGGCGGGGAAGCGACGGCCGTGCTGCTGGGCTTGGCGTAGGGGCTATTTGAGCCAGCGCTTCAGATTCGGGATCGATGCGACGGCCTGGTCGAGGACGGAGCCAGGCGCGCCGCGCTGCTTAAGCAGGCCTCCGACCCGTCGCTGCATATCGTCCAGGCTCATGTCCATCATCCAGGTGCCGTTGTTGTAGCAGTGGCTGCAATACTCGGCGCTCTTGCTGCCGTCGGCGTTTGTTCCGCCTCCCTTTTCATCCCGGCTCATCGGCATTCCGCAACTTTGACAAATACGTCCAACCATATCCCTTATTGTAGGACCGCTATGAGCGGGGGCCTGGGACCCTGGGATTGCGGATTGGGGATTGCGGATTGGGGATTGCGGGAATCTGAGATTCGAAAATCTGAGGTTCGAGATTTGAGATTTGAGATTTCGGAGCCCTCCAGCTCCAAATTCCAAATTCCAAACGGGCCTGAAACTCGATCTTGGAACGTCCCAACGCCGTAACGCCGTAACGCCGTAACGCCGTAACGCCGTAACGCCGCAACGCCGCTTCATCTCGGTTGAGAGACTTCTCATGAAAGCTTGCTAGAAACTCCAAACTCCAAACTTGCTAGACTCCTCCCATGGACCGGATCAGGCCGGCGCGGATCGAGGATGCGGCAGCAATCGCCCGGCTGACGACTCAGCTTGGCTATCCGATCGAGGCGGACACGACGCGGAGGCTGCTCGACTATCTGATCGAGGACGACGACCAGGAGATCCTCGTGTTCGATTTGGAGGGCGTGGTCGGCTGGGCGGGAGTGGCCGTGCATCATGGGCTGACCGGAGAACCCTTCGCGGAGCTAGCAGGGCTTGTGGTGGATGAAACCCATCGCTCGCACGGGATCGGTCGAAAGCTCCTTTTCGCGGCGGAGGATTGGGCGCGAGGGCGTGGATTCGGCAAGTTGCGCGTCCGGACGAACATGATCCGCGCGGACGCGCATCGCTTTTACGAGCGGCTCGGCTACGGGCGCGTTAAGGAACAACGGGTGTACGAGAAGGGGCTTTGATGCCTGGTGTCTGGTGGCAGGTGCCTTTCGCGCCTCACGAGGGCCAACCTAATGCCCGACGCTAGAAATCAGGCAGATTTCTGGTCGTAACGAACCTGAGCATTGGACGTCTTATGGGATGTACACCGAACCCGAAGACCCCTTATGGCGATCCCAGGCACCGTAGCGAGGTATGTTCCGTCCATAGTACATTCGATGGAACTGGATAGCGATGCCGCACTTGTGCGGCGGGCGCGAGACGGCGAATTCGATGCTTTCGAGCTGCTATTCGAGAGGCATCGCACCCTCGTCTATCGCTTCGCATACCAGATGGTGCCGAGACGGGACGATGCCGAAGATATTGTTCAAGAGGCCTTTGTTCGGGCGTATCAGAACTTAGACAGATACCGCGACGAGGCGAAATTTACAACTTGGCTCTTGAGGATCG